>Ga0209344_10005364_pt1 | contig 11093 bp, 7 predicted proteins | sample Cruoilmetagenom6_FD_187293 | JGI IMG/M metagenome (GOLD analysis project Ga0209344, IMG submission 187293) | Oil polluted marine microbial communities from Coal Oil Point, Santa Barbara, California, USA - Santa Barbara Oil Seep Sample 6 (SPAdes)... | ecosystem: Environmental > Aquatic > Marine >...
AAATTTTATCCGGTATTACATCGGGCGATTATGTTGTTGTGCGTGGCAACGAACGGCTGCGACCCAATCAACCGATAAAGCCACAAGACAGTGATGGCCAGCCGGTGCCGATGGCAGCTTCCAAGACAAAGAGTGCGGGATGATGTCCGGTTTTTGGATTTTACAAATAGTGTATGCGGGTGAGTTTGGTGCTGCGACCATGTTTCGGGAATTGATCTTGTGAACCTGATCCGCGCTTCAATAGACCGGCCCGTGGCGGTTCTGGCTATTGTCTTAATGGCGGTGATGTTCGGTGTTCTTGCATTGACGCGTATTCCGATCCAGCTGACACCGGATGTACGCAAACCCGTCATTGAAGTCGAAACGCGCTGGGCAGGCGCAGCCCCCGCAGAGATCGAGCGCGAGATTGTCAACCCGCAGGAAGACGAATTGCGCGGCCTTGAGGGGTTGGACTTGATGATTTCGCGGTCGCAAACGGGTCGTGCACGTATAAACCTTGAGTTTGCAATAGGCACGAATATGGATCGTGCTTTGCTGTTGGTGGCAAACAGGCTGGACCGTGTCACAGGTTACCCCGATGAGGCCAATGAGCCTACGCTGGATACATCGGGGGCGGACGACAACCCGATTGCATGGATCATATTACAGCGCGAAGCAGGCCAAACGCGGCCTATGGAACAGTTCGGCGATTTTGCACGCGACGTTATTGCGGAACGGTTGGAGCGGGTTGAAGGTGTGGCTGCGGTCAATGTTTTCGGCGGTGTCGCCCGCGAACTGCAAATTATTATAAACCCTGCAAAACTTGCTGAGTTCCGTTTGACAATCCCCGAGGTCGTGCAGCGGCTTCGCAGTGAAAGTATCTCTGTATCCGCAGGGGATGTTGAAGAAGGCAAGCGGCGTTATGTTGTGCGTGCAGAGGGTGAACTGAATACCATTGAAGCCGTGGGAGAGGTGGTATTGCGTTCAGGTGCAGCCGACTCTGGTGGCACATTGGGGCGGGTATTCGTGCGTGATGTTGCGAAAATCAGCTTTGGCTATAAAGAGCCGACCGCGCGTATCAGGCAAAGGGGCGAAGCTTCTATTGCGATCAATGCAGTGCGTGAAAACGGTGCCAATGTTATTGAAACGATGGGAGGTATTCGTGCAGCACTTGATGACCTGCGCAAAACAGAACTTCCTGCAGCAGGGTTGACCATTGAGCAGGTTTATGACGAAACCGTTTATATTGACGGTGCCATTGACTTGGTGATTACCAACATCTGGATCGGTGGTTTGTTGGCGGCTGTAGTGCTGTTATTATTTTTGCGTTCACCACGGGCAACGTTGGTGATTTCACTTGCGATACCCGTGTCGATCATTGCAAGTTTTGTGGCCATGGCGGGTATGGGGCGCACGCTGAACGTGATCTCACTTGCAGGCATCGCCTTTGCCGTCGGTATGGTGGTGGATGCCGCCATTGTCGTTTTGGAAAATATTTACCGCTTGCGCCAGCAAGGTATGGAGCCGCATGCGGCGGCTTATGAAGGGGCGCGTCAGGTTTGGGGTGCCATTCTGGTTTCAGCACTGACCACCGTGATGGTGTTCATCCCAATTCTTGTGATGGATTTGGAAGCAGGCCAGTTATTTCGCGATATTGCGGTTGCGATTTCCGTAAGCGTGGTGCTTTCACTGGTTGTTGCGGTGACGGTTATTCCCGCCTTGTCATCGCGTTTACTGGCGGGTGGGAAAAGCCACCTCAAAATACTGCCATTGCCGATCATTGACCATTTCGGGCGGTTTTTTTCATGGCTTATGTCGGGTTATGCGGGGCTGACAGTACGTTTTCGTCTGCTGGGTATCGCCAGCGTCAGCGCGATTACCGCTTTGGCAATCTGGGGCACGATGACCTATCTGCCGAAGCTGGAATATCTGCCGGATGGTAACCGTAATCTTGTGTTCGGTATTATCTTGCCGCCACCGGGTTACAACTTGGCTACCACAACAAAAATTGCCGAACGGATTGAAGCGGTGGCCAAACCGTTGTGGTCGCGTGATGATACGGACAATCCGGATGATCCACCTGCAATCAGGCATTTCTTTTTTGTTGCGACAAACGGGGCCACATTTCTGGGGGGGGCTGCGAAAGACCCAGAACGCGTGACGGGTCTGATACCTGTTTTATCCGGCCCGATTTTTGCGGAACCCGGAACTTTCGGTTTTATAAACCAAAGATCACTTTTTGGACGCGGCATAGGTGGCGCGCGGGCAATCAGGCTGAATGTTTCAGGCGACAAACTTGAAGATATTCTAAGTGTTGCACAACGTGCCGCAGGACTGATTGCAGTGCATTTTCCAAGGGGTGAAGGTAATCAGTTCAGACCTTTGCCCGGGCTAGAGCTTGGCTCGCCCGAAGTCAGGTTGATCCCCGACAGGTTACGGCTTGCAGATGCGGGGGTTACCGCAAGCAGTCTTGCACTGACGCTGGACGCCTACAATGACGGTGTGCGTATTGAAGAGATCACGGTTGGGGCAGAACGGATTGATTTGACCTTGAAGGGGGACAGCGCTTTTGCACAAGGCCAGCGCACACAGGATATCGGCGATTTTCCCGTGATTGCCCCAAACGGCCGGATTGTTCCCATTTCCGAACTGAGCAATGTCATGCTTACCGCAGGCCCAACCGAGATCCGGCACCTCGAGCGTCTTAGAACCATCACGCTAGAGGTTCGCCCCTCTGTAAGCATTCCTTTGGAAACCGCTTTGGAAATGATGCAGAGTAAGGTGATGGCACCGCTTTTGGACGGTGGAATGCCCGATAATACGCGGATGACCATATCGGGGGCAGCTGATCAGTTGACACAGACGTGGAATGCTTTGCAGGTGAACCTGTTGCTTGCGCTGGTGATCGTATTCCTTGTGATGGCAGTGTTGTTTGAAAGCTTTATTCTACCGCTGGTTATTCTAATTTCGGTGCCCGTTGCCGGGGCAGGTGGCGTGGTCGGGCTATATCTGATCAACCTTTATTATCTGCAGCCGTTAGATATGCTGACCCTTTTGGGGTTTGTGATATTGATCGGTATTGTCGTCAACAATGCGATTTTGCTTGTTCACCAGTCGCAACACCATTTGCGCGAAGATGCCATGAGCGTGCCTGATGCGATCAAAGAGGCAACCCGCAACAGGATCCGGCCCATATTTATGTCAACGCTCACATCGGTGTTTGGTATGTTGCCGTTGGTGGTGTTTCCGGGTGCGGGGTCTGAACTGTATCGCGGGTTAGGGTCTGTTGTGGTTGGGGGGCTGTCACTGAGTGCTATCTTGACGCTTCTGCTTGTTCCACCGCTTCTAAGGTTAACATTACGCGTGCCATCTGCGCAGAGCGCGATTAAACCCGTTATTGCCGAGTGAGGCGGTCGCGTTTGTAACAGCATTTGACTGCCGGTTTATTTCGGGCGCAATACGCTATGCATTCCGGCTGCGCTAAAGTCGATCAGGTTTGCCGACATTTCTGCAAGATCAGCCTTTGAAGTATCGTTTGACAAAGCACTGATACGCCAGATGGATGTACACAGTGACAACATGGCAGACACTGAAAACACATATGACGTTGCAATCGCGGCTTTGTCTGCTTCGGGATATATTGCTGATAGCTCATCAATAAAATGTGCGGCTGTTGGGTCAAAACATGCCTTGCTGATATCATGCCAGCGTGGGTCAGCCGACACCATCGCAACGAGGCGTACATAGGCCAGCCATTGCGGGCCGTCTTCGATGACTTTTTCCAGATGGGGCAGCAAAGTACATTTCAGAATACTGCGTGCGGTTAAGGGTTGTCCGCCAGCTTTCAAATCGGCCAAGCGTTGCAGGCGCAGCCTTGATAATTCATCGGCCCGACGTTCCACCACCGCATGAAACAACGCATTCTTTGAGCCGCCATGAAAACTGACCAAAGCCACGGGCACATTTGCTTTTGTTGCAATATCGCGCAATGATGCCCCTTCGAAGTTACGTTCTGCAAATAATTGTTCTGCGGCATCAAAGATACGGATTTTGGTTTGCACAGCCCGTTTTGACGGTGCCCGTTGGCGGTCTGTTGAACTAGGCGAAACGTGACGCATGAAAATTTTCTTGCCTTAAGTTGATCATTCGTACAAGTTAGCAAAAAATTTATGCTTTGCAAAGATAGGATTCTACCATTGAACGATAAAGTTCCCCCCCCTGTATCAGGTCTGAAATATGCACTGATCGGTGCCGGACCTATGGGTTTGGCTATGGCCAAAACCCTGCTTGAGCGCGGTATTCCTTTTCAGGGGTTTGAATGTCATTCCGACGTCGGTGGCCTGTGGGATATTGATGGGCCGAAATCGACGATGTATGAAACCGCGCATTTAATCTCATCCAAGAAGATGACGGAATTCACGGATTTTCCGATGCGTGAAGATATTGCCGAATACCCGTCTCATGCTGATTTGAAGTCCTATTTTCATGAATTCGCTGAAAAATATGATATCCGCACTCATTACCGCTTTGAAACAGAGGTTATAAATACGGAACCTTTGGGTGCGGATGGGGAAGGCTGGAAAATCACATGGCGTGGCAAGGATGGAAAAAAGAAAAGCGGCACATTTGCAGGCATTCTGATCGCCAATGGCACATTGACGGAACCTAACCTACCCAAGTTCAATGGCACGTTTACGGGCGAGCTTATCCATTCCAGCCAATACCGTTACGCCACCCAATTTATGGATAAGCGCGTGTTGATTATCGGCGCCGGGAATTCGGGTTGCGACATTGCGGTTGATGTTATCCACCACGGGAAAAAATGTGATATTTCCATGCGACGCGGGTATTATTTTGTGCCCAAATATGTTTTTGGCAAACCGGCTGATACAATGGGCGGTGCGATCAACTTGCCGATGTGGTTAAAGCGTCACATTGATGGACTGATCTTAAAATGGTTCGTCGGAGATCCGCAAAAATACGGCTTTCCGAAACCCGATTATGCCATGTATGAATCCCATCCCGTCGTAAATTCACTGATCCTATTTCACGCAGGGCACGGTGATATAACGATTCAACCGGACATTGACCATTTCGATGGGAAAACGGTTCACTTCAAAGATGGAACCGCGCAGGATTACGATATGGTTCTTGCGGCAACAGGTTATAAACTACACTATCCGTTCATCAAGAAAGAACTTTTGAACTGGCAAGGTGACGCGCCACATTTGTATTTAAACTGCATGCACCCCCAACGCGATGACGTTTTTGTTCTGGGTATGGTCGAAGCGTCCGGCCTGGGCTGGCAGGGGCGTTACGAGCAGGCGGAAATGGTTGCCGAGTATCTGAATGGTGTCCATAACAATACCGCAGTCGCTGCGGAACTGCACCACGAAAAATCCGCAGGGTTTGAACGGGTGACAGGGGGGGTGAATTATATCAAACTGCCCCGAATGGCATATTATGTGGATAAAGCGACTTACAGGAAAGCTGTAACCGATAAGACCCGCGCATTAAAACAAGGTGCAGCATGAACGATATTGACGCAGTCACCCTGAATTTCAGTTCAGGTTCACTGGTGCTTTTAAATTCCATACTTGCGGTGATTATGTTTTCAATCGCGCTGGATCTGAAACTTGCCGATTTTCACAGACTGGTAAAAGCTCCGAAACCGTTGATTACAGGACTTGTATCACAATTTTTATTGCTGCCTGTCTTGACCTATCTGATGATCGTTGCGTTGCAACCACAGGCATCTATTGCACTTGGGTTGATCCTTGTGGCGGCCTGCCCCGGGGGTAACATATCGAACTTCATTACCCACAGGGCCGGCGGAAATACTGCATTGTCTGTATCCATGACGGCATTTGCAACGGTAGCCGCTATCTTTTTGACACCGATCAATATCGCTTTTTGGGGTAATTTGTATGGGCCAACGCAGGCTGTTTTGCGTCAAACGTCCATTGATCCTGTTTCGGTCGCTATCACCGTTGTTTTCATGCTGATATTACCGTTGTGCTTAGGTATCGTTTTGAATTTCAAACGACCTGATATTGCTGAACGTATCCGAAAGCCGTTGCAATGGTTATCTATGGGCATCTTCGTTGCGTTTATTATTTTGGCACTGGCTGCGAACTGGACATATTTTCTGGATTTTGCCGGTCTGGTTGCGGTTTATGTGGTCATCCATAATGGTATTGCGCTGGCAGGCGGATTTTCAATTGCCACGCTTGTTGGCCTTTCCCAATATGATCGTCGATCCATCACGATAGAAACCGGTATCCAAAATTCCGGTCTTGGGCTGGTTCTGATTTTCGGCTTTTTCAGTGGCTTGGGGGGCATGGCTGTTGTCGCCGCTTTCTGGGGTATCTGGCATGCAATATCAGGCATTTTACTTGCACGTATAATGGCCCGAACCGAGGCCAAACGATGACACGTATTTTAATTACGGGGGCTGCGGGTGCCATTGGGCAATCGCTGCTTGCACATCTGACGGGGTCTAACCATCAAGTTATTGCAACAGACATTCGCCCACCGCATGATCTGCCCGATAACGCAATTTTCCGTGAAATGGATGTACGCGGCGATGCCCCTGCAACCATTATTTCCGATGAAAACCCCGAGGTGGTCGTGCATCTTGCATCCATCGTAACCCCACCCAAAGGTTCAACACGAGAGTTTGAATATGCGGTTGATGTCACGGGATCACGTAATGTGCTGGATGCCTGCATTGCAAACGGGGTGCGCCGTATTGTTGTCACATCATCGGGCGCGGCATACGGGTATCATGCCGACAATCCGGTTCCATTAATGGAAACCGATAAGGTACGCGGAAATATAGAGTTTGCCTATTCGCACCACAAACGACTTGTCGAGGAAATGCTGGCCGATGCACGTAGTAACAATCCGGAACTGGAACAGGTTGTATTGCGTGTGGGCACCGTTCTGGGGGCAGGGCTGGAAAACCAGATTACCGCACTGTTCCGTTCAAAGCGATTGTTGGCGGTTGGCAATTCCCAAAGCCCGTTTGTGTTTATCTGGACTAAGGACCTTGCGCGTATTGTGCAACGTGCAGCAACAGATGGTCCTGCCGGTATTTTCAACGTTGCAGGCGACGGTGCAATGGGCATAGACGACTTTGCCGCCGCAATGGGGAAATCCGTTATGCGCTTGCCCGTATGGCTTCTAAAAGCCGCCCTTGCAGTCGCCAAACCACTTGGCATATCGCGCTATGGGCCGGAACAAGTACGGTTCTTGCAATACCGGCCAGTGCTGGACAATAACGCTTTAAAAAACGTATTTGGATACACCCCGGAATTGAATAGCGCAGAAGTATTTGACCTGTGGCGCAAGGCCACCAAATTATGAAAAAAACCGCAATTATCACGGGTGGGGCAGGTGGTCTAGGTCGCGCATTAGCCGCACAATTGCAAGCGGACGGGTGGTTTACCGCGATCATTGATCTAGCAGGTTCCACGCTTGATCAGGTGATTGCGAACGACCAGCAGGCACCTTATGCCTGTGATTTATCCGAACCGAAGGATGTAAAGCGCATCTGCGCCCAGATCATAAAGGATCGCCCGAGTATTGATCTGGTGATTTACAATGCGGGTATCACCCAGATTGGCCTGTTTCAGGATATGCCGATAGAAACACACCGCACGGTTTTCGACGTCAATTATTTTGGCGCGGTTCTGGTGGCAGCCGAATTTTTACAGGAAGTGCGTAAATCACAAGGTACACATTTGGCGATTTCATCGGTTGCAGGTTTCACACCACTTTATAAACGCACGGCCTATGCTGCCAGCAAACACGCGTTAGAGGGTTTTTTCAAATCCCTTCGAAGCGAGGAAAACGATCATGGGGTCACAACACTGATTGCCGCCCCTTCTTTCGTGGCGACAAACATAGGCAATCCCGAAAATCAAAAGGATGGTATAGCCCGCCCCGGATCAGCCACCGACGGCGTGGATTACATGACAGCCACAGATGCTGCATCTGTTGTTCTGGCAGGGTTGAAACGGAAGAAATCTGCAATCTATGTTGGCCGCATTGCAAAACTTGCGAGCTTGATCAATCGCGTGTCCCCAAGTCTATTTGCGCGAATTATGGAACGAAAAATCAAGAATAATTCTTAAGGCAAGTGTGGGTTCTTAATTATTTCATCCGATATTTTGTATCACACGACAGGTGCGGCAATTGAAAGGGTTAGCAGGGGGTGTTTTCTTATGCTGCTTTAATAGGTTTGGTTCAGTGCATCGGCCTGCGGTATCTCTCGCTCGCGCCGTGCTATATAGTCCAAAAGCTCTTCATTTTTTGCAGCCTCAAGCACGGGCTCTTGATATTCGCGCAATAGCTTGTGGGCCTTGTTCAGCGCACGTTCGGTGATTTCAACACTTCCTTCCGCCTGCCATTGTTCGATCGAGTTATTGTCGAACATATCCGGCATGAAGAACGCGCGTTCAAAGTTTTCCAATGTGTGCGGGTGACCCAGATAATGCCCACCTGGACCGACATCGGCAATAGCTGCCAATCCGGCTTCAAAATCATCCCAACGCGGCCCTTCGGCCATGCGATAGGCCATAGCGCATTGCTCTGAATCCACGATGAACTTTGCGACCGAACAATGCATCCCAGCTTCGTTCCACCCGGCTGAATGCCAGATATAATTGGCGCCGGAATGCATAACAGCAGAAAGCGTTGTGGCACTTTCATATCCTGCTTGTGCATCAAAAGTCTTGGCCCCGCCCAGAGTGTTCGATGTGCGCCAAGGCACATCGTAGAAACGCGCCATCTGCCCGATCATGAAGTTCATTAGGCTGATTTCAGGTGTTCCGGCCATTGGGGCACCAGACTTCATCGAAACGGTCGCCAGATAGTGGCCATATATCGCGGGGCAGCCCTTTCGGATGACTTGCGTATACGCCAGCGCGCTCAGTGCTTCGGCATTGAGCTGCGCCACCGTCGGTGCGACAGAAGCAGGCGTGTTAGCTCCGCCCAGCACGAAGGGTGAGCAAAGAACCGGCTGGTTCCGGCGATTGAACGCCCGCATGGCCCCCAACATGGTTTCGTCCCAAACAAGTGGCGAATTCGCGTTGCAGTTCCCCGTCACGACCGGGTGGCTGTCGATGAACGTGTCACCGAACAGGATCGCACACATGTCCAGCACGTCTTCAGCATTCTTTGGGCTGGTTGTCATACCCATGAAGGTCTTGTCGGAATATTTCATCGATGAATAGGTGATCTGCAGATGCCGATGGCTGATTGCGTGATCATAGGGTTCCACGATGTGATGCGCAGAGGAATGAAGTGCGGGCATCATATGCGCAAGTTTATGGAACATCGCCAGATCATCGAGCGTCGGATTGCGGCGTACATCATCCAGATCGCGAAGGTACGGTGCGCCGGTCATTGGAATGAACATCGAATGTTTTCCACCGAGCCGAACCTTCCGATCCGGGTTGCGGGCGTGATAGGTGAAGTCAGATGGAATGGTTTTTATCAATTCACGAACCAGACCACGATCTAGATACACAACCTCTCCACGCACATCCGCACCCGCTTTTCGCCAGTCTTCAAGGGCAATAGGATCGCGGAAAACAATGCCAACATTTTCAAGGATTGACATGGACGCATCATCAATAAGGTACACCTGATCGTCATCCATAACTTCGCAAAGCGGTAGATTGCGGATCAACCCGGGCAACATACTGAAATCTGTTACTTCACGGCTCGTGCGTCGCGCAGAACGACCTCCGGCACGCGCCGGTTTTTTTGGGATATCCTGCATGCTTTGTCCTCCAAGAGTTGTTTTAAGCTGACCATAGAGACATCTCTGCAACCCACAATACCGCGATGCAAACTGTCTAACGTCAGCGCCTATGGGTCCAAATAGCAGCATTTGATAAGAGAGTGTTAATGGCTCATCGTAACCCCCAAGGAGTGGGACATGAGACAGACAACTGGAACAAGGCGCTCAGCATCTGAGAAGATCGTCAAGGACATCAAACGAGCGACGCGCAAGCAGCATCATTTGGAAGAAAAGCATCGCAGTGGTCCACACCGCAGGTGTGCCACCGAACCAAGGTAAAGTATAACGAGCAAGGATTGGTTGAACCTGAAACAGCAGGAAGGCGCTTAAAAATAGAGTGGTTGTAAACGCGCTCAAGATTACTATCCTTCAAAACCCTCGCGATAACGTTGATGCTTCAAATTTTGGGTAATATCAGAACACCAATTCGCTTTTTCTCATCAATCTTAACAATTTATGTCAAAACTGCCACCGATGTTATTCTCTTTTAGTATAAGATAGATATGTCGCGATAGGATTCCGCTTCGCGTTCCCCCTTAAGTAAGAACTGGGGCGCATATTTTGAAAAATACGGTAATATTGTTACTTGCGGCGTGTTCCATTTTATTTGACGATGGGCATTATGACTAGATTTGGCTTCGCGATACAGTCTGGTGATGAAGATGCAATTTTAGAAAATGGGCAAGAAAAGGCCGGATCTTAAGTGGGATACATCCATATATGGTCAGTATGTGGTATGGCTTTCGTCATGCCTTTTACTTGTGGCATAATAGAGGTGTCATAGGTAAGCTGGAAAAACACTACCGCAGATTAAGGCAATACTTAATGAGCACACCGCTTATCAGAACTACAAAGGGCCAAATATCAGACTTTTCTGTCGGTATTATTGATGCGATCGGTACAGTTTCGTTTTTTCCAAAAATTGCAAACCTGATTGGCAAATACATCACTTTTGAAGGGCTATTCGTGTTTTTGTATAGTGAGGGCAGTGCGCCTACATCACTGGGCAGTTTCAAGGGCGCCCAAAACTTTCACAAAGGTTTGGAAAATTATTTGCGCTACACATATATTATAAACCCGGTTTACCGTTCATATCTGGATGGTATTGCCTCTGATGCATATCTGATATCTGAACTTTTATCACCTTTGTATGCCGACCAGATCGCGGCAAGTGACTTGGATATCCGCGTCGAGGATAATGAGACAATCGGTTATCGCACACCGGGTTGGCCAAAAAACATGACAGAGGTACTGGCCCTTATACGGCTTCCAGATAATAAAATGATCGAGTTCAGTTTTTCGA
>Ga0209344_10005367_pt1 | contig 11092 bp, 9 predicted proteins | sample Cruoilmetagenom6_FD_187293 | JGI IMG/M metagenome (GOLD analysis project Ga0209344, IMG submission 187293) | Oil polluted marine microbial communities from Coal Oil Point, Santa Barbara, California, USA - Santa Barbara Oil Seep Sample 6 (SPAdes)... | ecosystem: Environmental > Aquatic > Marine >...
TTAACCTTTAAGGAATTTTATATATTGCCGAGCTATAAACGCTTTTTATGAAAACGCTTTTTTGCTTTGCATTTCTATTATGTTCAGCCCAAATATATTCCCAAAAAGATTACTCCATAGCTTCTGTTAACAAAGAACTGACAGAATATTCCAACAGTGTTTTAATTGATGAATTGGTTGAAATAGATGTGACCGACATCAACAAAATGAAAACCAAAACACACCGAGTTTTGGCGGTTTTAAACAAAATGGGTGATGGCGATGTAAATCTTCGCGAGTATTATGATAACAATTCCCGTGTAAAAAATATTGAAGTTTGGATTTATGATGCTTTTGGAAAGGAATTGGAACACTTCAAAAAGAAAGATTTTGTTGATGTAAGTAGAACGGGAATAAGTATCTATAGTGATGATAGAATGCTTGGTATTAACTATACGCCCACCACTTATCCTTATATTGTTGTTTACGAAAGCGAAACCGAGAGCGGAGATTCTGCATTTATAAGCCCGTGGTATCCTTTGGGAGGGTATGCTGAAAGCACTCAAAAAAGTGTGTTGAAAATTAAATTTGCCCCAGCCAACAAACCAAAATATAAATCCCAAAACTTAGAAGGTTTTGACATTTCAATTTCTGAAGCCTCAGAAGAAATTACTTTTACGGCTTTAAATTTAATGGCGATTCGCGGTGAGGAATACAGTCCTTCATCTAACAGTATTTTCCCTAATGTACTTTTAGCACTCAATGATTTTAAACTAAAAGAAACTTCGGGCTCTGTCAAGGACTGGAAAGAGTTTGGTGAATGGGTAAACAAAAACTTGCTTTCAGATGTGAACGAACTTCCAGAAGGAACTCTTTCAAGGATTAAAAGCTTGGTTGCAAACGAAACAACTAATGAAGGAAAGGCACGTAAAATCTATCAATATGTGCAAGACAAGGTTCGATATGTTTTTATAAATATTGGTATTGGCGGTTGGAAACCTATGCTTGCTTCAGATGTTGACAAACTAAGTTATGGCGATTGCAAGGCATTGACCAATTATACAAAAACGCTCTTAGAGGCAGTGGGAGTTCCTTCATATTATACTTTAGTAAACGCTGGAGATGATAAAGTAGATATTCAAAAGGATTTTGCCATTATGCGTTTTAATCATGCCATCCTTGGAATTCCAGATGGAGATGAAATAACCTGGTTGGAATGTACTAGTCAAGATGCACCCTATGGTTATATGGGTGATTTCACGGATGATAGAGATGTAATAATAATGACGCCCGAAGGTGGGAAAATTGCACACACCAAAATCTATAAAACCGAGGGGAATACACAACAGAACACTTCAAAAGTAAAAGTTGATGCCAATGGCAATGTTACAGCAAATTTTGAAAGTGTTTCCAAAGGGCTTCAATATGACAATAAATACTTACTTCCGAAGAAGAAAAAGGACGATGTGGATGAATATTATAAAAACCGTTGGAGCTATATCAATGGGTTTTCATTGAACAATTTTGAATTCATTAACGATCGTGAGAATATCGTTTTTACTGAAAAAACTTCAATAAGTATTCCTAATTACGCAAATGCAGTGGGCAATGATTTTCTTTTCTGTGCCAATATTTTCAACCAAAACCAATACATTCCACCACGTATTGAAAACAGAAAACAAAATCTTTATTTGGGGCATGGATATATTGATGAAGATACTGTAGAAGTTGAAATTCCTGAAGACTTTTCTGTAGAGATTTTGCCAGAGAACACTATTTTGGAAACCAAATTTGGTAAATATGAAATAAGCTTCACTAAAACTGTTGAGAACAAATTGGTTTATAACCGAAAACTGAGGATCAACAAAGGCGAATATCCTTCTTCAGAATATGAAAACTATAGAGATTTTATGAGATCTATTGCTAGATTGGATAAAACAAAAATACTTTTAAAACAAAACGTAGAATAAACAACCTTGACCAATGAAAATAAGCCTGTTTACAACAATTGCATTGTTATGCTTTCTGAACATTACAGTTGCACAGAACTATAAATTCGGAAAAGTTTCAGAAAAAGAACTACTTCAAAAAGAACATCCAACTAACCCAACTGCAGATGCCGCAGTGCTTTACCGAGAAACCAAAACCGATTTTCAATATACTGAGGACTCCGGATGGTATATGGTTACTGATTATTTTGAACGTGTAAAAATTTACACCAAAGAAGGTTTTGAGAGAGCAAACGCAACTATAAATTTATATAAAGATGATAAAGAGGATAAACTTCTTAACCTGAAAGGTTATACATATTATATAGGTGAAGACGGCAAAGTGCAAGAAGTGAAACTTAAAAGTGATGGAATTTTTGAGGAAGAGACCTCTAAATTTCTTACGCAAACAAAAATTACAATGCCAGACGTGCGCGAAGGTTGTATTATAGAATATAAATATACCATCAATTCGCCTTTCATTTTTAATATAGATGAATTCAGGTTTCAGGAAACCATTCCTGTTGAGAAAGTGAAAGTGCTTTTCACAACACCAGAATACTTTGTGTACAAAACACACCAAAGAGGTTGGGTTCCTTATAAAGTAGATTCTGAAACAAGAGAACGGACAATGTCTTTTAGACAAACAGAGCACATGGACACAAGAACTTTTGGAAAAGGAATTCAACAAACAGAAACTAGGGAAATAAAATTTAAGGAAGATACATACACTGTGGAGCTTGACAATGTGCCAGCACTACAGGAAGAAGCATTTGTTGGTAATTTAGACAACTACACAACTGCTTTGCAATTTGAGATGAGTTATATAGATATTCCTGGCGTACCACTTAAAACCTATGCCACCACTTGGGAAGACGTTTCAAAAAGTATTTACCGCATAGATAATTTTGGTGCAGAACTTAAACGAAATAACTATTTTGAAAATGATATAGACGCTCTTCTTAGTGGCGCAACCAAACCCGAAGAAAAAGTGGGTAAAATATTTTCATATGTATTGAATAAAATGAACTGGAACGGCTTTAACAGCTTTTACACTTATGAAGGTGTTAAAACAGCCTATAAAAAAGGCTCTGGGAATGTTGCGGATATAAACCTGATGTTGGTTGCAATGCTTCGCCACGCAAATTTAGAAGCAAATCCTGTTTTGGTGAGCACAAAAGAACACGGCATTCCACTTTTTCCAACTCGAAACGGTTTTAATTATGTTATTGCCGCAGTAGATCTTCCGCAGGGAACTCTGTTGCTGGATGCAACAAATAAAGATGCCGAAATTGGCGTTTTAAAATCTAACATCTTAAATTGGCAAGGTCGTGTTATAAAGAAAGACGGTACTTCTGGCTGGGTTTCTTTAAGCTCAATAGTTCCCGCCGTAAAAAGCGCGATGGTGAACGTTGAAATCAAGCCAGATATGTCAGTTGCGGGAAAAGCCCAAAGCAGGTTTACTGGAAATTACGCATTTCAATACAGAACAGAATTCAAGGGCTTAAACGAAGATGCACAACGCAAAGCAATTGAGAAAAATAACAACCAGGCAGAATTGTCTAATTTGCATTTTGAAAATTTAACCACCCTTGGCCAGCCTGTTTCTTTGGAATATGATTTTGAAGCTCTCGACGCTGTTGAAGATGTTGCTGGCAAACTATATTTTTCACCAATGACTTTTATGGCTACAAAGGAAACTCCATTTAAATCTGAAACCCGGGAATATCCTATAGATTATGGTTATCCAATGAAAAATCGGTACATAATCAATATTGCACTGCCCGATGGCTTTAAAGTGGAATCATTGCCAGAGAACGCGGTTTTTAATTTGAGTGAAAACACCGGAAGTTACCGTTATCTTATTTCACAAGTTGGCAACAAATTGCAACTTTCTGTGGAATTTGCAATCAACAAGTCTTTAATAGCAGCTGAAGAATACGAAAGCCTAAAAAAATTCTACGAACTTTTAATTGCGAAGGAAAACGAAAAAGTTGTACTTTCAAGGTCATAATGGATATAAAAAACGCACAAAAAGCAGTTGATGCTTGGATTAAGGAACACGGCGTCCGCTATTTCAACGAGCTTACAAATATGGCACAACTCACTGAAGAAGTTGGTGAAGTGGCACGCATTATTGCCCGACGCTATGGCGAACAAAGCGAAAAGGAAAGCGACAAAAATAAAGATTTGGGGGAAGAGCTCGCAGATGTTATTTTTGTAGTGCTTTGCCTGGCCAACCAAACTGGTGTTGATCTTGAAAAAGCTTTTGAAAAAAAATTAGAGCTTAAAACCAAACGCGATCATGATAGGCATCATGGCAACGAAAAACTTAAATAAATGTTCAAAAAAGTAATAAATACAAAAGGGTTTTGGAAATCTGTAATTTCATTGGCAGTTGCTTTCGCAATTCTTTTTGCCCTTATTAAATGGGCAATTGAAGGTTTTGAGCTTGCATATTTCACTGAACAAGATCCGTGGATGTTTATTTTTACCCTGCTACTTGCAGGTTTTGTTTATGGTTTTTTTGTAACCTTCGGAAAGTTTCGCGCTAAACTTAAAGAAAAAGAGTCTGGACGATGAAAGCCATTCTCGAACACGGAAGTTTTCCTGTTAAAAATGTAAAAATCAACATCAGCGGTTCCAAAAGTGAATCGAATAGAATGTTGATACTTCAAGCTCAATTTACAAATATATCAATAGAGAATCTATCCGAAAGTGATGACACCAAAGTGCTGCTCGAAGGTTTAAAAACCACAAACGGAACTGTAGATGTTCATCATGCAGGAACCGCTATGCGTTTTTTAACTGCTTATTTTGCAGCAAAAGAAGATACTGAAATAATCCTCACCGGAAGCCAACGCATGCAAGAACGCCCTATTGGGATTTTGGTGAATGCGCTAAAAAGTTTGGGGGCAGATATTGAATATCTTAAAAATGAAGGATTTCCGCCTTTAAAAATAAAAGGAAAATCATTTCAAAAAAGTGAAGTGAAAATTAAAGCCAATATCAGCAGTCAATACATTTCAGCGCTAATGCTTGTGGCGCCAATGTTTCCGAATGGTTTAAGAATTTATTTGGAAGGAAAAACCACTTCTATGCCCTATATAGAAATGACACTTTCACTGTTGAAAAGTATTGGAATAAAGGGAGATTTTAGTAAAAATGAAATCTTGATTTCTTCAGAGAAAAATGTTGAAACAAAGACTTTGGTTGTAGAGTCAGACTGGAGTTCGGCTTCTTATTTTTATAGCTTGTTGGCACTTTCTGAAAATGCTGAAATGACCCTAGGAAGTTATTCAAACAAAAGTTTGCAAGGCGATTCGGCTTTAGCGCTTATATATGATTCTTTGGGCGTGAAGACTGTTTTTAATACTTCTGAAGGCATCATTTCGCTTTCAAAAAAGAAAACGGAATTGCCGGATTCTCTTCTTCTGGATTTATCAAACACGCCAGATTTGGCGCAGACTATCGCCGTAACGTGTTTCGGTTTGGGTATAAGTTGCAAACTAACCGGACTTCACACTTTAAAAATCAAGGAAACAGACAGGCTTTTAGCGTTAAAAAATGAATTGGAAAAAATGGGAGCAACCATTCAAGTTGATGATGACTCGTTGAATCTTGAAAAAGCTACTAAAATCAATTCAAATAAAAGTATTGAAACCTACCAAGACCACCGCATGGCAATGGCTTTTGCGCCGCTTTCCTTAAAAACTAAACTTGCAATAAACGATGCCGAAGTGGTTTCAAAATCATACCCAAATTTTTGGAAAGACTTGCAAAAAGTAGGTATTAAGTGTGTTTTGGAAAACTTGTAAAATAAAAAATCTACTTCATTTTTCATCTATTATCCCGCGTCAAGCATCCATCAGAAAACATTTCCAAATAATAAACTCCTATTTACTTGACAACGCCTGTTTTGAGGTTGTATATTTGCGCCCTTGTAAAATCTAAAGACACGACGAATTATGGGAATGAAACTTTCAAATTTCAACTTTAACCTTCCAGAGGAATTATTGGCCGAATATCCAGCTCCAAACCGCGATGAATCTCGCTTAATGGTGCTAAACCGAAAAGATAAAACCATTGAGCACAAAATGTTCAAGGATCTTATTGATTATTTTGAGGAAGATGATGTTTTGATAACCAATAATACCAAAGTTTTCCCAGCGCGTTTATTCGGTAACAAAGAAAAGACCGGAGCGCGTATTGAAGTTTTTCTTTTAAGAGAACTGAACCCTGAAACTCGTCTTTGGGATGTTTTGGTAGATCCGGCCCGAAAGATTAGAATTGGTAACAAGCTGTATTTTGGTGATGACGAAACCCTTGTGGCCGAAGTTATTGACAACACAACTTCTCGTGGAAGAACACTCCGTTTTCTTTTTGACGGTTCTTATGAGGAATTCAGAAATAAATTGACAGAATTGGGCGAAACACCACTTCCAAAATATATTAAAAGAGAAGTAGAACCTGAAGACGCAGAGCGCTACCAGACTATTTTCGCTAAAAACGAAGGAGCTGTTGCTGCGCCAACTGCTGGTTTGCACTTCTCAAAACACCTTTTAAAGCGCCTTGAAATTAAAGGGGTGAATATAGCTGAAGTTACACTTCATGTAGGTTTGGGAACATTCAGTTCTGTTGAGGTTGAAGACCTTTCAAAGCACAAAATGGACTCGGAAGAGATGAGTATTCTTCAAGATGCTGTAGATGTTATAAATCTTGGCATTAATAGGAAAAAACGAATTTGTGCTGTAGGTACAACCGCAATGCGGGCTTTGGAAAGTTCAGTTTCTTCAAACCATACATTGAATGCTTATACCGGATGGACCAATAAATTCATTTTCCCTCCTTATGACTTCAGTATTGCAAATGCAATGGTAACAAACTTCCACACACCAAAATCCACTTTATTGATGATGGTTTCAGCATTTGCAGGACACGATTTTATAAAAGAAGCCTATGCCGAAGCAATCAAAGAAAAATATAGATTCTATACATACGGAGACGCAATGTTGATTATCTAATAAATTTTAATAAACCCTGAAAAATCCTGATGAAAATCGGGATTTTTTATTTTATAAGCATTTGGTTTTCAAATGTCAAAATAAAAATTTACCTTAGTCATCCTTATTTAAAACTAACTTTCAATAGGAATGAAAAAAACTACGCTTTTCTTCATTTTATTTTTTACCATTTTTACCGCCTTTCCGCAGGGCGGGGGAGATGACTTGCCTGAAAGTTGGAATTTGAATTTAGATAGAGTTCCTAATATTATAAGGCTTCCAATATTGGACTTTGAAAATATAGTTCAACAAGACAGTATCAATGATTTGGATAAAACCATGCCCTGGCGTTATGGTATTGAAATTCCTTTAAGTTTGAATATGGAACATGGCGGTCTTTGGACTGATTTGCCTGACGGCGGAAGAATTTGGCAAGCCACAATAAAATCTTCCGGAGCATTAAATTTAAGTGTAAATTTTAATGATTTCTTTTTGCCAAGGGGCTCTCGGCTACAACTTTATAATGACGATCACACCGATATTATTTCAGCTTTAACAAATAATCAAAACTCTAGTGAAGGTCAACTGGGGACTTGGTTTGTAGAAGGTGATATTATTTGGATAGAATATTATCAACCGCCAAGAACTCAAGGCTCACCGAGACTTAATATTGAAAGCGTTATTCACGGTTACAGAATGGGAAGGGTAAATGTGCTTTTTGATGAAAATCGTGGATTAAATGATTCTGGAGAATGTAACTATGACGTTAATTGCCCTATTGGAAACGATTTTGACCAAAAGAAAGATTTGGTAAAGAAAGCGGTTGCACTACTCAATTTGGGCAATGGCCACTTGTGCTCTGCCTCGCTTATTAATAACGCTCTAAGCGATAAAACTCCCTATTTACTTACAGCGAACCATTGTATAGAAAATAGCAATCCAGCACTTTGGTCTGCCAGATTCAATTGGGTGAGTCCAACCCCAATCTGTGCTACGGGTGATGAAAGCGGTGATTTGCAAACAAATTTTACAGTAAGCGGTGCCGAATTAAAAGCAAAAAGTAGTATTAGTGACTTTGCTTTGGTTGAACTTTTTAATCCTATACCCGAATCTTGGGACGTTGCTTTTGCAGGTTGGGATAATTCAGATGCAAATCCGTTATTTGAAGTTGGAATACATCACCCAAATGGAGATATCATGAAAATTTGTCGTGATGATTCCGGAGCTCAAAAAGTAGATGCCAATGGCACTCAAGTATGGTTGATTGGTGGCGGTACCCATGGTCCCGGAAATGGTTGGGAAATAGGCACAACCGAAAGTGGTTCTTCAGGCTCGCCTCTTTTTGACCAAAACGGAAGACTCATTGGGCAATTGTATGCTGGACAATCTGCCTGTACTGGTTTGGAAAACAATAACGATTATGATATATATGGAAGATTTGGTGTTTCTTGGAACAATGGAAATTCTCCTGAAACACGTTTAAAAGATTGGTTGGATCCAACAAATACAGGGCACACAACAATTGAGACACTTCAGAATTTGTTGAATACACCTGACTTCCAGCTTATAGGCGATCTTAAAATTTATCCAAACCCAGCAAGTACCCTCATTACAGTGATGAACAACAGGTATCCACATCTGTCTTATGTATTTTCTAATGTTATGGGCCAACAAATTCATTCAGGTTCTTTGTCCAATACAATGAATACCATTGCAGTCGATAATCTTTCGGAAGGAGTTTATTTCCTTCATTTAGTGGATGAAGACAGTAACGATTCTATTACCAAAAAGATAATTATAAAAAAATAAACCATAATTCTATTTATGTGTTAAGCCTCTATTCTGAAAAGGAAAGAGGCTTTTTTACATTAAATACCCTAATTTTGCACGATGGTTTCAGAAAAAAAAGATATACGCGCACTTTCAAAAGAAGAACTTAGAAGCTTTTTTGTTAGCATTGGCGACAAAGCCTTCCGCGGAACACAAGTTTACGAATGGCTTTGGGGAAAAGGCATTCACAGTTTTGATGAAATGACCAATCTCTCCAAGGAAACCCGAGCACATTTAAACGAAAACTTTGTAATCAACCATATAAAAGTTGATTATCTCCAAAAAAGTAATGATGGCACTATTAAAAATGCAGTAAAGCTTCACGATGATTTAGTGGTTGAATCTGTTTTAATTCCCACAAAAAAACGAACCACTGCCTGTGTTTCCTCCCAAGTGGGTTGTAGTTTGGATTGTACTTTTTGTGCTACGGCCAGACTGAAAAGAATGCGAAACCTAAACCCAGATGAGATTTACGATCAAGTAGTAGCCATTGATAAAGAAAGCCGTCTGTATCATAACAAACCCCTTTCCAATATTGTGTTTATGGGAATGGGCGAACCGTTGATGAACTACAAAAACGTTCTGGAATCCATCGAGAAAATTACTAGTGATGAAGGTTTAGGGATGTCTCCAAAACGTATCACAGTTTCTACGTCTGGCGTACCAAAAATGATTAAAAAATTGGCGGATGACGAAGTGAAATTCCATCTCGCCGTTTCGTTACATTCCGCAATTCAAGAAACTCGGGAACGGATTATGCCTTTTGCCAAAAACTTCACCTTGCCAGATTTGCGGGAGGCTTTGGAATATTGGTACAGCAAAACCAAGCGCAAAATAACTTATGAATACATTGTTTGGAAAGACATCAATGACAAGTGGGCTGATATTGAAGCACTCGTTACTTTCTGCAAATATGTGCCGTGCAAAGTAAATATCATTGAATACAACCCGATTGACGATGGACATTTTCAGCAAGCTTCTTCAACAATTATCGATGATTATATTGAAGCGTTGGAACATGACCGAATTCCTGTAACCGTCCGCCGAAGCAGAGGAAAAGATATTGATGCCGCTTGCGGGCAGTTGGCAAACAAACAATAAAAAAAGAGCGGCCCAAAGCCGCTCTTTTCAATTCAATATAAAATGTAAATTAGTTTTTTACGATTTTAAATGACTTGCTTGCTCCATCAATAGAAACAGTAGCAATGTAAACACCAGACTGCAATCCAGAAAGACTAACAGTTTCGTTGTTGCTGTTTAGTTTTTGTGAAACAACTTGCTGGCCTAACATATTGTAAAGTGCAACTTTCTCCATTGAAGTGTTTGCAGAAAGATTCAAATTGTTGTTTGCGATAAAATGATTGAAACCTTTAAATTCGTTAGTTCCAACTGCCAAAACACCAGAAATGGTTACATCATCAATAGAAAGATAATCCATATCTGTAACATTATGATGTCTGAAAGCTAAATAAACAGTCTCTCCAGACAAACTTGAAAGATCTAATGAACGCTCATATTGAGTTCCTTCATCATTAGGGTCATCATAAACTTCAGTAAAAGTAACAGTAGCAGATTCTAAGTCAGCAAGATCGCTGCTAGTAGCAACATATACACTGTAGTTCTCATTGTCCCATTCAGCTGCAGCAGCTTGAACTTTCCAAGTTAATAGAACATCTCCACTAGCAGTTGTTAAATCAATTGCAGGAGAAACAATCCAGTTATCTGGAGTTAAGGGTACGGTTTGCCAAGATCTTGAAATTAATGAAATAGGAGTAACAGGGTTTCCGTTTTGGTCAGTAACTGCAAAAAGGTCACCCCAATTATTGCCATCACCATCTTCATCATAAATTGTCCAATCTGAAACATCTTCATCATTAAAATCGTCTGAGAAGAAAGTGGTCTGTGCATTCATAGCAAAGCCAGCAAATAATGCGGCCAATAATGTAATTTTTTTCATTGTAATTATAAATTAAGGAGTTAAAATGATTTTTTCAAAAATAGTGCTAGAGCCTTTATTTTTGTAGGTTTCGGAATATTTTAACGCCTTTTTGAAGATTGACAGAATATTGTCATATAAATAGGTATTCTGTATTTTAATTAACAGCATTATTGTCAAATTCTGTTTATGGAATATGTTTGATTGTTCTTTTTATTTCTTGTTTTTTGATGTGATTTTATAATAAAATGTTAAATTCAGTTTTCTGCCTTCCAAAACAATCAATTCTCATTGACTGCTGACTTCAAACCATCATTCAATTTTAACTATCTTTGAGCCTTTATGAAGATAGTTTC
>Ga0209344_10005368_pt1 | contig 11090 bp, 10 predicted proteins | sample Cruoilmetagenom6_FD_187293 | JGI IMG/M metagenome (GOLD analysis project Ga0209344, IMG submission 187293) | Oil polluted marine microbial communities from Coal Oil Point, Santa Barbara, California, USA - Santa Barbara Oil Seep Sample 6 (SPAdes)... | ecosystem: Environmental > Aquatic > Marine...
ATTTTACCAAATTTATGGTGCCTGTAGAAAACAAAAACTACAATTAGTAGCTATAGCTTTGAAAACATGCACAACTTATTGTGGAATTTTTTTTGACAGATACATTTTTTATGGTGATACTTACCTTAAGGAATACAAAAAGAATATTAAGGGGACAGGTGAATAGAAAAAGGCAATCGCGCAGTATAAAAAGCGTTAGTTTTGGAAAATTATGTCCAAAATATGCTACTTTTTCAAAAATCGAAACTCCTTAAGCAGATTGGTCATTGGTGTCACTAGATGCTTATAAATCGTTTAGACGATTTCGGGGGCATCGGTTTCTAAGGGCAAAGCTCTTGTTTGTTTCGAGCAGATGAATTGCCAAATTGACATGGATGGCCAGCTACTGGAATGCAGAGCCAGTGGCATTAGAGGGCCCTTTTCCATTCTCCCGGAAGGGCTCTCTTTCTTTTTTCAGGATGTTTTTAATTTCGGAGATAGCGGACCACAGTTGTCTCCTACGTATTGACTGGACTTTATCCGCCCGGCTTCAAGTGTAGCTGTGAATGTGCATTTTTCTATAATCTCGCGGGTATGATACCCTATTGTATAGCATTTGCCCAACCTGCAACGTCTGATGGGGTCGCGATCGATATACTTATTTATCGTGATCCAGACGGCTTTTGTATTGTCCTGCGTATTTGGGCGGCCGATCCGTTGAGAAACTTCTGCAACTGTCTGGCCATTGAACTGGTTACGCCGTGTTTCGAATTCTTCTTTGGTTTCACAAGCGGATAGCGAAATAATCAGGACGCACGCAGCTATGGTTTTAATTATCATCATGTTTTGCGCTCCAATGTCTGGTCTATGTCGGCTTTTTTATCTTTGGCGCAAATCGCTTGCAAGAGTTTCCTTTATAACTGCTTGATATGACACGGTCGTTTTTTAGTGTGGCGGTAAAGGTGCAATTCAGGCGGTATGTAGTGCGTTGGCCGCCGTATCCATATCCGTAGCCGTATCCATATCCGTAACCGTAGCCGTAAGGCCAATAATAAGGACGGTATTCTGTGTGGATGCTTTCATGAAACCAAACGGCGGTGGTTTTGTTTTTTAATGTTGGCTTGCCGATAACTTCGGCTACTTGGGCTACGGTTTGGCCCTGAAATTGTTCTAGCCGCGCGGTTTGTTGTTCCGGTGTTTCACAAGCTGAAAGGGCCAGTGTGAGGCAGATGGGGATGAGTGTTTTGAAACCAGACATCGATGTGGGCCGTTTTTTTGGGTGTGTCTGTAATGTAAGGGCTTCTTGGGGGAAAGCAAGGTGAGGGGGGTGGTGTGGCGGCATTCAGATCGCGAGTATTTTGATAATGTCCCAGTTGGGACAGGGGGTTAAGTTATTGTAATTGAATAAAATAGTAAAATTTTAGAGATAGATTTACGCGCCATTCAGTAAAGTTAAAGCGCCACCCTTCGTCCATCATGGCCCTTGTCGCTTGCGTCACGGGCCGCGCCTGAACTTCCCCACGGGAAGGCGCATTCGCACCTCCCCAAGGTCAGGCGCGGCCCTGATGTTGGGGATGGGGGTTTTGTGGGTGAAATGTAGGGTGGGCTAAAGCCCATCCTACAGATCGCAAAAAAATTGAGAACAATCATTTTTTTAATTGTTCAATCTCACTTGGGTCAGAAAGCATAGAACTCGCGAAAAAAAGATTATCTAACCCTCTGTTGCTTAATCCAATATCTTTTCGCATTTCTTTATAAAAAGGATCTATCAATTTTAATATACCCATAGAGTCGTCTTTAGGTGTGTCTGAATGAGTAAAGGCATGAAACGCTTGTAGTGCTTGCGGTGATGCCCATAGAGTCAATTCTGTTTTGAATTGTGCCATTTTTTCAACTTTGTCATTCTCTTCGGTTATTAAGTGTTCAAAACCTTTTTTTTGTGAAAGCATAAGCGTTTGGATAAATTGTAAAATACCTAAATAAAGAGCAACTTTCTTTTCTCTGTGGGCTTCTTCAATCGCTCTTTTTCGCATTCTTGCCTGAGTAATAAGCGCGGCTGCTAAGCCAATTACTGCCGTCATTATCGTGAATATTAATGGAACATAAATTTCGGGTTTTAACTCTAAAAAACCAGCAATAACGTATTTTGATGCAATTACCCCATATTTGACGAGTAGAATAAGAATAAACAGTAGAAGCAAAACTATTATTGCTCCAAAGATAAAAGTGAAAATCCGTTTCATTTTATTATCCTCACTAAACATCCAGCTCCTCAACAAACTTCGCATTCTGCTGGATATACTCGAACCTTAACTCCGGTTTTTTCCCCATCAAACGATCGACCAGATCGGCGGTTTCGCCGGGTTCGTCCTCGTCAATATTGATGCGGATCAGTTGGCGGGTTTCGGGGTTCATGGTGGTGTCTTTGAGGTCTTTGGCGTCCATCTCGCCCAAGCCTTTGAAGCGGGACACTTCGATTTTGGCGCGTCCCCCCAGACCCGTTTCCATCCACTTATCTTTTTCCGCCTCATCCATGCAATAGACCCGTTTGGCCCCTTGGGTCAGGCGAAACAGCGGCGGGCAGGCCATGTAGAGGTGGCCATTGTCGATCAACGGGCGCATTTGTGTGAAGAAAAATGTCATCAGCAATGCAGCGATATGGGCGCCGTCGACATCGGCATCGGTCATGATGATGACCTTGTCGTAACGCAGGTCTTCAACGTTGAACTTGGTGCCCATTTGCACACCTAATGCCTGACACAGATCGTTAATCTCGTTATTGGTACCTATTTTATTGGAAGCGGCCCCCAGAACGTTCAGGATTTTACCGCGCAGCGGCAAAAGTGCCTGCGTTTTGCGGTCACGGGCCATTTTGGCGGAACCGCCCGCACTGTCGCCCTCGACAATGAAAATTTCAGTGCCTTCGCGTACCTTGGAAGAGCAATCGGTCAATTTACCGGGCAGGCGCAGTTTCTTGGTGGCGGACTTGCGCGCGGTTTCTTTTTCCTGACGGCGGCGCAAGCGTTCTTCGGCCTTTAGAACCATAAAATCAAGGATGGCGCCTGCGGATTTGTTGTTTGATGCCAGCCAGTTGTCGAAGTGGTCGCGCACAGAGTTTTCAACCAGACGCTGGGCTTCTACCGTGGCCAGCCGGTCTTTGGTCTGGCCCACGAATTTCGGTTCCTGAATAAAGATCGAGACCAGCGCACAGCCGCCGCCCATAACATCTTCACGGGTGATTTGTGCGGCTTTTTTTGTGCCTGTCAGTTCGCCGTATGCTTTTATACCTTTGAGGATGGCCGCCCAGAAACCGCTTTCATGAGTGCCGCCTTCGGGCGTGGGGACGGTGTTACAGTATGACTGCATGAAAGCATCGCGACTGGGCGTCCAGTTTATCGCCCAGTCGACCGATCCAACCGCTGAAGGGCCGAATTTTTCAGAGAAGCTGACTTTGCCTGCAAAGGGGCATTCAGAGTAAACGGATGATCCTTCCAGACGTTCGTTCAGATAATCGGACAAGCCATTCGGGAAGTGGAATGTATCGCATGTCGGGGTTTCATCACCTGCCGCCAGACATTCGGGCGCACATTTCCAACGGATTTCGACGCCGGAAAACAGATAGGCCTTGGATTTGGCCATATCATAAAGCCGTTTGGGTTTGAAATGGGCTTTGGGGCCGAAAATTTCAGGGTCTGGATTAAAGGTAACGGTCGTACCGCGTCGGTTCAGGATCGGGCCGAGATTCTCCAGCGCGGTTTGGGGGACGCCGCGTGAAAATTCCATCGCATAGAGTTCGCGGTTGCGGGCCACTTCGACGCGAACATGATCCGATAATGCATTGACCACAGAGGAGCCAACGCCGTTCAAGCCGCCCGATGTTTCATAGTTTTCACCGGAAAATTTACCACCTGCATTCAATGTGCAAAAGATGATTTCAAGTGCTGATTTTGACGGGTCTTTCGGGTGGGCGTCCACAGGGATACCGCGCCCGTTGTCACGCACGGTGATGTGGAAGTTCGGGTGCAGTTCAACCTCTATCCAGTTGGCGTGGCCTGCAACGGCTTCGTCCATCGAATTGTCGATAATCTCGGCCACCATATGATGCAATGCGCGGTCATCGGTGCCGCCGATATACATGCCCGGGCGCAGACGGACATGCTCCATATCCTCAAGCACCTGGATGGAGGATGCGTCATATTTTTTTTCAGGCTGGTCGGTTTTAAAAAGGTCTGTTGCTGCCATTATCGATTCTTATTTGCTCGTTTTCGCAAGCATAAAGCAAAATTCCGCAAAGGGGTATATCTACTTGGGTGTTATTTATGGTGAAAGCTTTTGGTTTTGATCTGTGTCAAAGTATTTTTTGATTTTAACTATAAAATATCTGGAATTCAAACGGAGGTATTTTGCATGACATCATCTGCAACAACGAAGAAAACAACGGCGACCGCAACAAGTAAAGTAACGGAAGAGGCGGCTTTTCCAAAAGTTACAACCGATGTAATTGAGGGTGCATTTGACGCGGAAAAAAAGACTGACCATGAAAAAATGGGCCGCAAGGAATATGAGGCCCGCAAGCGCGAGTTGCAATCAGAATTGCTGAAGGTTCAGCTGTGGGCGCAAGATGTTGGACAAAAATTTGTATTGTTGTTTGAAGGCCGCGATGCTGCCGGTAAAGGCGGGACAATCAAGCGGTTTATGGAACATTTAAATCCAAGAACCGCAAGCGTTGTAGCTTTGCCGAAACCGGGAGAGCGCCAAATCGGGCAGTGGTTTTTCCAGCGTTATATCGAGCATTTGCCGACATCCGGGGAAATGGTTCTATATGATCGCAGCTGGTACAACCGCGCGGGTGTTGAGCGTGTTATGGGGTTTTGCTCACCGAATGAGTATCTGGAATTTATGCGCCAGACACCGGACTTTGAACGTATGTTGACACGTTCCGGTATTCAATTGTCGAAATACTGGTTCTCGGTCAGTCGAGAAGAGCAAAAACGTAGGTTCGCGTCGCGCAGTGAAGACCCTTTGAAGCGCTGGAAATTATCACCGATTGATAAGGCAAGCCTGGACAAGTGGGATGATTACACCGAAGCCAAAGAAGCGATGTTCTTTTATACGGATACAGCGGATGCGCCTTGGACGATTGTGAAATCCGACGACAAGAAACGCGCACGTATCAATTGTATGCTGCATTTTCTGAACGGTTTGGATTATCCTGATAAAGATACCAGTATTGTAACTCCTCCCGATCCTGAAATAGTTGGACAAGCGAAACAGGTTATAACCAACGCGGATCATATATTGGGCACGTCTTTACATCCAGATCTTCGGCGTAGTTGATGTGTGAGACCGGCGTTTACCGGCGTCTGGTCTTATGCCAAAACTGTTTTGACTTTAACTTCGCTTTCAAGTGTTCGGTGTACCGGACACTTGTCTGCGATTTCCAGTAAGCGTTGTTTTTGGTCGTCATCAAGTGGGCCGGATAAGTGAATTTTACGGGTAAAAACATCCACCTTGCTAATTGTAGACAGGCAGGCTTCACAGTCCTGTGCATGCACTTTATTGTGGGTTATATCTACATGGATAGCTTCCAGCGGCCAGTTTTTGCGCCGCGCGTACATGCGAACGGTCATCGCGGTACAGGCGGCCAAACCCGCGGAGAGGAATTGATAGGGTGACATGCCTTTGTTGGTGCCGCCGTATGTTGTGGGCTCATCCGCTAACGTATGGTGCAACGGGCCTGCGGTGATATCTTGCAGGAAACCGCCCGCATCTGCCTCTGTTGACCGCACGATACCTTCGGGTGCGCCGATGGGGGCGGCAGGTTGGTGGATGCCAAGATAGCGAACCGACCATGCGGCGATGATTTCGGCGGCGTATTCAGCGTCTTCCTTTTTGGTGATCAGGTGGTCTGTATTGTCCAGTGTGACAAAGCTTTTGGGATGCTTTGCCGCGGTAAAAATCTGCGCTGCATTTTCAATTCCAACGGTCTGGTCGGTGGGAGAATGCAATACAAGAAGGGCGCGTTTTAGGTTTTCTATGGAAGGGATAAGGTTTGTTTCCGAGACATCTTTGACAAAATTCTGTGTGATAGTGAACGCTCGCCCTGCAAGTTCAACAGTGGCCGCGCCGTTTTTTGCAATCTCGTCCAGAGAGCTTCCAAAGTTATGGATAACATGGCCGGGGTCAACCGGTGCGCCGATGGTAACGACCGCTTTGATTGATGGGATTTGGCTTGCGGCTTTTAATACGGCTGCACCGCCCAGTGAGTGGCCGATTAAGAGGGTGGGCGCGGTATTATGTTCGGCCAAATAGTTTGCCGCAATCACAAGATCATCGACATTGCTGGTAAAATTGGTGTTTTCAAATTCACCTTTGGAATGGCCAAGGCCGGTGAAATCAAACCGCAACACAGCGATACCCATAGAGGCCAAGCGTTGTGCGATGCGCCTTGCGGCGGGGATGTCTTTGGAGCAGGTGAAGCAATGGGCGAAAATTGCAGTGGCGCGCAATTGCCCGCCGGGCATATCAAGGCGCGCAGCAAGCGGTGTGCCTGCGTGACCTGTGAATGTGATTTTTCCCTGCGACATGTGCTGTGGCTCCTTTTGCATGGCGCAAAACTAGACATGCCCTGCGCAATGGCAAGGCATGTTTGAGATTGGTCACGGGCATGTGACAAATTGTGGGGTTTATACCTCACCCATAAGATGCGGGCAGAACGGATACTTGGTCAGGTTTTCATACCCGTCTTCTGTGACAAGCACCTGATCTTCCAGTTTGATGGAAAAGTCGCCACCTTCCGGGCTGACCAAAGCTTCGGCACATAGCACCATGCCGGGTTCAAGTTCATAGTCAAACGCACCTTCCACGTAGCCTTCTTTATAGGCCACAAGCGGCCATTCATCGCACAGGCCAACGCCGTGGAAGCGGCAACCATACTGGCCTTTGACGAATTGCGCGTCCAACTGGTGCCCTTTGAAGGTCAGATCGTGCAAGCTGACGCCCGGTTTCATCAAGTCCATGTTGGTCATGATATGTTCGTGGGCGTGGCGCATGGCATAAATCATATCATCGCGGGGTTTTTCGTCGCCAATCCACCAAGTGCGGCTGATGTCTACGCAGATGCCGTAGCAACCGATGAGGTCGGTATCAAAGGCAACGATTTCGTTGTTTTGCAAAAGACGCGGGCCGCATTCCATAAACCACGGGTTGGTACGCGGTCCGGTTGTCAGCAGGCGGGTTTCGATCCATTCTCCGCCGCGTTTGATATTGGCTTTATGCAACTCGGCCCAGATGGCGTCTTCCGACATACCGGGTTTGGTGGCTTCAAACATTTCATATACCGAGGCTTCGCAGGCGTGCGAAGCGCAGCGCATGGCCAGAATTTCATCCGGGCCTTTGATGGAGCGGGATTTCTCGGTGACTTCTTCGCCTTCCATGATCTGGAATTCCTGTGCTTCAAGTGCGCGGATACCGTTCAACATGGCTTTATCGACTGCCAAACGGTTGTTGCCGCCCCCATGTTCATTGATCAGATCACGGACTTCTTTCGAGAAAACGTCAGCTGCGACATCGGCTTTGTCTCCGCGATCAAAATAGAACAGATCGGCACCGGAGCGTTGTTCACGTACCAGCGGATTGAATTCCGTCAGAAACGGCGAGTTTTTGTAATCCCATATGACCATATAGCCATCCGCACATAAAAGCACTGCGCGAAACGGGTTGTGAGTGTTCCAAAGCTGCATATTGGTGCTGTCTGTTGCGTAGCGAATATTCAACGGGTCAAACATCAACAACCCGCCATAATCACGATCAACGATATGTTTGGTAAGACGCTTCCAGCGGTAATCGCGCATAGCTTCAAGGTTTGGCGCGACAAGTCCCGCCGCTTCCCATTCACGCAAAGTCAGCAATGTCGGGCCTATTTCGATGCGGTTACCGTCATTGGGGCTGCCGTCTGCCAGAGTGTCGCCGCGTGTTGGATCAATCTTACGGGTGTCTGAATAATGCTGTGTCATGAGATGTCTCCTTTTCAGCATTAGACGTATGATATTGTTCTTAGACAAGCCCCGTTTGCGGCTTTCCTGCAATAATCTATGTCGTATTTAGTAGATACCGGGCTGTTTATTTGATGCCCGCTGAGTGTTAGTCCTGTTGGCTTTCAACTTTTGCAACGACGGCTTTGTAAACCAGAAGTATTATAACGGGGGTGCCAAGCTCGACACCCAATAGGAGTACAAAAAACGGATGCGGATCATCTTGGGTCATGAAGGAAATCATGCGCCCGATGCCGGATGCAAAAAACACAATCATCAAATGCGGTACATAGTAAATATGGGTGCGTAAATGCTTTGCCGCCAAATATACCAACACACCGTAGCCGATCAGGAATGGCGCAAGTGAGCGGATTTCACCATCCACATTCGGGGTACCCATATCTGAAATTTTTAGAGGACTTTTCACTAATGGTTGCGCAGATTCCAATAACAAGCCAAATGTAATGTCCGGCCCGAGGATATAAAACGACAGGCCAATGCCGAAGATAATAAAACTTGTTATGAAAAGTAAAATGCGTAGTAGATGAAAAGCCATTTACAACTCCATATAACTGTCTGTTTAAAAATACTAAACTAGTTTACTGGTTCAGTTTGGCAATTTCATCGTGTACTGTCCATAAAAAAGAATACGGCAATAAAAATCAGATATTGGTTCGTGTCGTTTGATATTGTATAAAGCGGCGATATATTTGTATTAATGCAACTATATCAATGATTTAAATAAGGTGTGAATAGGGAAAGTAATCTTATGAAGGAAGATATTAAAGAGCATTATGATGCTTATCCTTACCCCGCACGTGAACCGCAAGATGAACATCACCGTCTTATCACCGGGTCACCATCCAATCCGCTGGAGATAGATCACCATGTTTTCGGGGGGCATAGAGACTGGTCAAAACCGTTACGGGTACTTGTGGCCGGTGGCGGTTCCGGGGACGGTTTGATACAGATTGCACAGAGTCTGACTACTGCAAAACGCGCCTATGACATTACCTATATTGATCTGTCTGTATCGACACGTAAAATTGCGGAAGAACGCGCTGAAATTCGTGGGCTGAAGAATATTACCTTTGTCACCGACAGTCTGTTGAATGCATCTGATTACGGTTTATTCGACTATATTGATTGTTGCGGGGTGCTGCACCATCTGCCTGATCCGCAGGCGGGATTTGATGCTTTGTCAAAAGCTTTGGCGCCTGATGGCGGGCTGGGGTTCATGGTTTATGCGCCATACGGGCGCAGTGGTGTTTACCCGCTACAAGAGGCGTTTGGTGATTTAACCGCAGGCATGACACCACAAGACAGGTTGGAATTTGGCAAGACTGTCTTTCAAAAAATACCGCAAAATCATGAATTCAAAAGAAATACGCTTGTAGGTGATCATCAGGATGGCGATGCCGGGTTTTATGATTTGCTTTTACACAGTCAGGATATTTCATGTACAGTGAAAGATGTTGTGGGCTATCTGGAACATGCGGGGCTGGTTTTGCAGGGCTTTACCCAGCCTGCAATGTACAGTTTGGACGGTATTTTGCCACAAGGTTTCAAACGATCTAAAAACATTGGGCATGTTGATGAGATGCAATTGGCGGAAAAACTGCGTGGCAATATGAAGACCCATGTGGGCTATGCGATGAAGGCCGGGGCGAGGGTGAAACTTGACCCGACCGAGCCTGCCGGCATTCCGCATTTTATAGGTGAAGACCCCCAAAAAGCGGCTGCTTTTATTTTGCAAAAGGGCGGTTTGCCCGTGGCGATCAACGGGCAGAAAATTGGGATTGGTATTTCGCCGCAGGCGGCAAAATTGCTGGCTTTGGTAGATGGGCTTAGCAACGTTGGCGCGTTGCAGAAAAAGTCGGGGCTGGGGCCGGATGATTTCAATGCGGCATGGCAGAAACTATCGGATCTTCTGTGTAGTTATGGGTTGATGTTGTATTCAGGGCTGAATGAACAATAGCGGGAGCGGGAAATGAAGTGGTTTTATAGATTTGCAACCTGTTTCTTGGTTATAATCCTGTTCAGTGATACGGCTGCGTTTGCCGGTTACTGGGAACGTAAAGGCATGTGCGCAACTTATGAGAAAACGCCGGCAATGCGGAAAACTCAAAAACTTGCGGAAACACAATGTACGCAAATCCAAGCATCCGGCACTGGTGTGTTCCAGCAGGATTTTAAACAGGGAGATGAAATCCTGTTTACCGTAATGGCCGATAATTACCCCGAGACAGATCATATGGAATACCGCACTCGGGACGGGCCGGCGTTTTACAGTGATGAAGAACTTTATGACTATCAAAGCTGTTATATCACACCAAGGGACAATGCATTGATTTTTCACTGTTTTCGTGCAGACGACGAATAAAGGGGCCAGTAGGCCCCTTTAAAATCCATAAGATGCTTATACCCTAGCAGCTATAGTACATTTGGAATTCAACGGGGTGTGGAGTGTGTTCAAAAGTTAACACCTCTTCCCATTTCAGTTCCATATAACCTTCGATTTGTGATTTGGTGAACACGTCGCCTGCCAGCAGGAAGTCCATGTCTTTTTCCAATTCATCCAAGGCTTCGCGCAAAGATCCGCAAACTGTTGGGATATTGGCCATTTCTTCGGGTGGCAGATCGTAAAGATCTTTGTCTTGAGCTTCACCGGGATCAATTTTGTTTTTGATACCGTCAAGGCCGGCCATCAACAGGGCTGCAAAGCACAGGTATGGGTTGGCGGCGGGATCAGGGAAGCGGGCTTCGACGCGTTTTGCCTTGGGGGATTCAGCCCAAGGAATACGCACACAACCGGAACGGTTTGATGCTGAATAGGCGCGCAGAACAGGGGCTTCAAAGCCCGGTATCAGGCGTTTGTAGCTGTTAGTGGCCGGGTTTGTGATCGCGTTCAAGGCTTTGGCGTGTTTCAGGATGCCGCCGATGAAATACAGCGCGTCTTGTGAAAGGTCAGCGTATTTATCGCCTGCAAACAAGGGCTTGCCTTCTTTCCAGATCGACATGTTTACATGCATACCCGTGCCGTTGTCACCGTAAATCGGTTTTGGCATGAATGTCGCT
>Ga0209344_10005369_pt1 | contig 11089 bp, 9 predicted proteins | sample Cruoilmetagenom6_FD_187293 | JGI IMG/M metagenome (GOLD analysis project Ga0209344, IMG submission 187293) | Oil polluted marine microbial communities from Coal Oil Point, Santa Barbara, California, USA - Santa Barbara Oil Seep Sample 6 (SPAdes)... | ecosystem: Environmental > Aquatic > Marine >...
CGGGGCGTTCAAACCGACCCAGTGGTTGCCTATGACCCATTCTTCTTGTCACCCGCTGAGCTCGAGGTTCTCGAATACCTCGCTGCAGGTCAGACTGCGACGGCGATCGCTGAGAACCTGTGCCTCAGCGTGCACGCTATTCGCGCCCGAATTCGGGGTCTACTGACGAAGACCCACTCAACCAGCCAACTCGAAGCGGTCACCAAGGCTGCCCGTGCTGGCCTTGTTGTTCCGCCATCGTTCGAGCCCGCAATCCACACCCTCGAACCGGTCCCAGCATCTGCATAGTCAGGGCCTCGACTACAAGTCTGTCGATCATCGTCGACTCGGGGCTTTTTTCACTCGAGCCGAGCGCCACCGATCTGTCCATCGAGATCTCCACAGATGTGCTTGATTCGGCCAAGTCTCCTACGATCTGGCCATGCCGGACTATTCGTCGTACGCGTCGCTCTTTGACCTCAGGGGGAAATCGATTGTTGTCGTGGGGGCCGGAAGTGGGATCGGCGAAGCCGGAGCTATGGCTTTGGCAGCACACGGGGCGAGCGTCGTGTGTGCCGACATCGATGCGGGTGCGGCCAACCGAACCGTGGCCACGATCACCCAAGAGGGTGGTTCCGCTCGGTCGATGCAGGTTGATGCAGGAGACGCTGACTCGCTCCAGGCACTCTTCGATTCGATGGATCGGATCGACGGTCTGGTCCACACACCGGCGATCAACGTCCGAAAGCGACTGCTTGATTTGAGCACCGATGAGTTCGACCGAGTAAGCGCACTCAACCTTCGTGGCACCTTTCAGTCCATCACCGCAGCCGGTCGACGTATGGCCGAGCAGGGGAGTGGTTCGATCATTGCGATCTCCTCGATTCGGGCACAGCTGGTCGAGCCTGGCCAGGGTGTGTACGCCGCTACTAAGGCTGGAGTCGTGCAGCTGGTCAAGACGCTGGCGGTTGAGTTGGGTCCGCAGAACGTGCGGGTAAATGCGATCGCTCCAGGCGTGGTCGAAACCCCGCTGACCAACCAGATCGCTGCTGACAAGGATTGGTACGACGCCTACGCCTCGCGGAGCGCTCTTGGGCGATGGTCTACGCCCGACGAACTTGGCGGGCCGATGGTGTTCTTGTCGTCGAAGGCTGCAAGTTTCGTGACTGGAAGTTTGCTCGTCGTCGACGGCGGCTGGTTGTCCATCGACGGACGATTCGACCCACCGCTGTAAGAGAACGGATTCGGTTGCCATGTACGTAATTCGTCGTATCGGCGTTTTCATCCTCAGCGTGTTGCTCGCGTCGGCGTTGGTCTTTGGCGTGATGTCGATCCTTCCTGGAGACACGGCTCAGGTCATCCTCGGCACCCAGGCCACTCCTGAGTCGGTGGCTGCCTTGCGCGAGGAGATGGGGCTCAACCGGCCGATTCCGGTGCAATATGTCGAATGGCTCGGGGGAGCGCTCACGGGCGATTTGGGCGAAAGCGCACTGACCGGCAGAGAGGTCGCTCCACAGATCACCGACAAGTTGGGCGTGACGTTGCCGTTGGCGGTTGCCGCCATCGTGTTGACCATACTAATTTCGTTCCCCCTCGGCGTCTTTGCCGCATCGAGACATCGCAAACTGGGCGACGCGGTCGTGTCCGTTCTCAGCCAGCTCGGGCTGGCGGTTCCAGCGTTCTGGGCAGGTTTGTTGCTCGTCACAGCATTCGCTGTGAATCTTCGTTGGTTTCCTGCGAGTGGATTTCCGGGGTGGTCCGAATCATTTTGGGGTTCGGTCGATGCGTTGATCCTGCCGACGGTGTCGCTCGCAATCGTGCAGAGCGCGATCATCACGCGGTACGTGCGTTCTGCGGTTCTTGAAACACTTCGCGAGGACTACATCCGTACGGCTCGATCAAAGGGTCTGACCCGTGCCCGGGCGTTGTGGAAACACGGACTACGCAATGCAGCAATACCGGTCCTCACGATTCTGGGGTTGCAGTTCGCGGCCCTGCTAGCGGGCACGGTGATCATCGAACGAGTCTTCGTGTTGCCGGGCCTTGGCCGGATGTTGCTCGACGGAATCTCCGATCGTGATCTCCCTCTCGTTCAGGGTGGTGCGTTCGTGGTGGTGACGCTGATCCTGACCGTAAACCTGGTTATCGATTTGATGTATCGCTTGATCGACCCGCGGGTGGCTCAACAATGAAGCCGTCGCTCAGGAAGTGGATGCGATTGAACTTCCTGACAGGCTTCACCATCGTGGTCGGCGTGATCGGTACGGCGATCCTGTCGTTCTTTTGGACACCCTTCGACCCTGAGCTGGTCGATGCATCAAAGCCGCGTATCGGTCTCGGCGAACAAGGGCACCTTTTGGGCACTGATCAGTTTGGACGCGACCTGTTCAGTCAGCTGATGGTGGGGTCACGCACAGCGCTGTTTGTCGGAGTGCTCGCTGTGGCGATAGCGGTGTTGATCGGTATTCCAATTGGCGGAATCGCGGCGGCGCGGCGGGGTTGGGTCGAGGACGTGTTGATGCGCCTGTCCGATGTCGTCTACGCGTTCCCGCCCGTTTTGTTGGCGATCTTGCTGGTTGCGGCGGCCCGTCCGGGAACTGCTGCGGCAATGGTCGCGATCGGTGTCGCCTATGTGCCAATCGTTGCTCGGGTGACGCGAGGAGCTGCGCTGTCGATTTATCAGCGAGACTTTGTCGCAGCAGCCCGCGGTTACGGCCGACGTGGTCCATTCATTTTCATGCGCCACGTATTGCCCAACATTGCCTCGGTCCTGATTGTCCAGGTCACCGTGTTGTTTGCGTTGGCGATTCTTGCCGAGGCGGCGTTGTCGTTTCTCGGTATTGGCACGCAGCCACCCACCGCATCTTGGGGGCGGAGCCTGCGTGACGCCCAGACATTTATTCGACTGTCACCTCGGCTGGCGTTCTGGCCCGGGGTGGCGATTGCGACCACCGTGTTGGGCTTCAACCTGCTTGGGGACGGTATTCGTGATGCACTCGATCCGCGGCTCGAGGTTGGTCGCTGATGAGTAGTTCTGGGCCGGCATCGAGCGAATCTGAGCTGTTGGTGATTCGCGATCTGACGGTTACGGCGGGTTCCTCGACGCTCGTGTCGGGGGTTTCTTTCGAGCTCGGCAGCGGCCAGAAGAGGGGCCTCATCGGCGAGTCGGGGTCAGGTAAGACGTTGACCGCCTTGGCGATTATGGGGTTGTTGCCCGAGGGGCTCGAAGCCACAGGCTCGATTCGTTATGAGGGTCGAGAACTTCTCGGGCTTCGCGAGAAACACCTGGTGGGGCTGCGCGGCAACGCCATGTCGATGATCTTCCAGGAACCGATGACGGCTTTGAACCCGGTCATGCGCATCGGTCGACAGATCGCCGAACCACTCCGTATTCACAGAGGTCTCTCTACCAGCGAGGCTCATTCGGTCGTGGTCGAGCTGCTCGAGCGAGTCGGCATCGATGAGCCGCAGCGACGGCTCAAGTCGTTTCCTCATGAACTGTCGGGTGGCCAGCGTCAGCGGGTAATGATCGGCATGGCGCTCGCGTGCGGCCCCAGCATCGTGGTCGCTGATGAACCCACGACGGCTCTTGATGTGACGGTACAGGCACAAGTGCTCGACCTGCTGCGTGATCAAGTCGTGGCCAACGATGCTGCGCTGCTCCTGATCACCCATGACTTGCCTGTTGTTTCGAACATGACCGATGAGGTGGTTGTCATGCGAGAGGGTTCGATCGTCGAGACGGGAGCGACCGCAGCGGTCTTTTCCAATCCATCGACCGCCTACGCCAGGGAACTTGTCGATTCGGTGCCGCCGATGAGTCGGGCGACGGACGTGGCACCGAAACCGGCGACACCGTTGCCCACCGACGCGCCGATCATCACGCTTCGAAATGTCGAGAAGTTATTCGCACTTCGGCGGGCCTCGTTGTTCGACAAGCCCCAACCGCTGCGGGCCGTGCAAGACGTGTCGTTCGACGTGCATCGCGGCGAGACGTTCGGGATCGTTGGTGAGTCGGGGTCGGGCAAGTCTACGATCGCCAAGATGATGATGGGTCTCGAGTGGGCGACCGCGGGCCAGATCATGATCGATGGCACCGAGATACACAAGGAAGGCGACCATTCGGTCCTGCACCACACTGTGCAGATGGTGTTCCAAGATCCGAACGGGTCGCTCGATCCGCGTCTGCGGGTGGGTGACGTGATCGCTGAACCTCTTCGTGCACTGCACATAGACGGTGACCACGATGCCCGAGTGCTCGAGTTGCTCGATGCCGTTGCCATGTCGGCCGATTCGATCCACCGATTCCCACATGAGTTCTCTGGTGGTCAACGTCAACGAATCGCCATTGCCCGGGCGCTGGCACCTGGGCCGAAGATCATCGTTGCCGATGAACCCGTTAGTGCACTCGATATGTCGGTGCAGATGGTCACGCTTGAGTTGCTCGATCAATTGAAGCGCGACCTAGATCTCACGATGGTGTTCATCTCGCACGATCTGTCGGTGGTGCATGAGATTTGTGAGCGCGTCATCGTGCTCGAACATGGCGAGATAGTCGAGTCAGGACCCGTTGGATCGGTGTTTGGGTCACCACAGGCGGCCTACACACAGATGCTCGTCGATGCGATTCCGCGGCTCGCGGTCCGAAACTAAGGGCCCTTCGAAGCTACGATGGCTAACAGACCACGAGTGACGGCTCTGTGGCATGAGGGAGAAGCATGAAATTCAAGCAGTTCTGGGCCTTACTAATTGCGGTCGCTCTCATTGCTTCGGCATGTAGCGATGACGACGAAGTAGCCGACCCAACAACGTCAACAACGGCGGCAGACGAACAACCAGCGGTAACCGAACCTCCGACTACTCCGGCTCCAACCACAAGCACCACGGCGGCCCCGGCATCTGAGGTAACCGAGGCGAAGATCGGCCTACAGCTCGAACCAACGACACTCGACCTCACTGCCAGTCCGGCTGCGGCGATTCCGCAGGTGTTGCTCTACAACGTCTACGAGACCCTCGTGCGGCTGCAAGCTGACGGTTCGATCACGGGCCTGCTCGCCGAATCGTGGGACGTCAGTGACGATGCACTCACCTATACGTTCTCCTTGCGCGACGGTGTGAGTTTCCACAACGGCGATCCCATGACCGCAGATGACGTCGTGTTCTCGATCGAAAACGTGCTGAGAGAGGAAGAGGTGACGAACGAGGACGGCGAGGTAGAGGTCAAGACAGTTCACCCGTTTGCGTCGACGTTCGCGCCGATCGACACCGTGAGTGCCCTCGACGACTCAACCGTCGAGATCACTCTCACGCAACCCAGCGCAAACCTGTTGTTCTTTATGACACAAGGTCAGGGAAGTATTCTCAACCAAAACGCAATGGATGACATTGCAAACAGTGCGGTCGGAACCGGTCCCTTCACGTTCGGATCGTGGACCGAAGGCGACAACATCGTTATCAACGCCAACCCCGACTACTGGGGCGAGGCGGCGCTTCTCGAACAGGTCACCTTCCAATACATCGCCGATCCAAACGCGCTGAACAACGCGATGTTGAGCGACCAGCTCGATCTTGTCGCCGGTGTTTCGGCTCCCGAACTGCTTCAAGCCTTCGAGGCCGACGACCGCTTCGAGGTGCTCACGGGTCTGACCTATGGAGAGGTGACCTTGTCGTTGAACGGCCGACGTGCACCCTTCGACGATGTCCTTGTGCGTCAAGCAGTCAGTCACGCGATCGACCGTCAGGCAGTTATCGACTTGGCGTACGCGGGTTACGGAACGCCTATTGGTTCGTTCTCCACACCGCTCGATCCATGGTTCAAGGACCTCACCGGCGTCTACGCTTACGACCCAGCGCGGGCCGAAGAACTTCTCGCCGAGGCCGGGGCGAGCGGCGCCACGATCGAGATGGTTCTGCCGCCTCCGTCGTATGCAGCTCGTGGTGGCGAGATCATCGCCAGCCAGCTTGAACAGGTCGGCCTCGACGTGAACATCACCAGCGTCGAGTGGGGCGTCTGGCTCGAGGACGTGTTCTCCAACCACGACTTCGATATGTCGATCGTTGCCCACGTCGAACCGCTCGATCTCGCTCAATACGGCAACGCCGATTATTACTGGGGAAATGACAGCCCTGCGGTTGCGTCGATCCTGGCCGAGGCCGATGCCGAAGGCGACTCCGACGTTCGCAACGAACTCTACGGTCAGGTCCTCGACGAGATCACTGCCCAGGCTGCAGATCAGTGGCTGTTCGTCATTCCTCAGCTGTCGGTGCTTCGTGACGGCACCACGGGCTACAAGGTCGATCTACCTGGATCGCTCGATGTAACCCAAATGGCGATCAACCCTCGTTAGGTGAGTTCCACATCTGGTTCACAAGAAGTGGACCACCTCGATCGAGAATCACTCATCGCCTTCACTCAGCGGCTGGTTCGCGTTCCCAGCGTGAACCAGCCCGAGATCGGCCGAAGCGAGGCAGCAGCCGTAGAGGTTGTTGTTGCCCAGGCGGCCGAGTTTGGCTGGTCGGTCGAGGTTGAGGAGGTGAGCCCAGGGCGCCCGAACGCGATCATCCGTGTCGAAGGTGGGCTTCCTGGCCCGACTTTGCTCTTTGAGGGCCACACCGATGTGGTGACCGAGGGAGATCACTCAGACTGGACCGTGGACCCGTTCGGCGCCGAGATCATAGATGGCAAACTCTACGGTCGTGGTTCTGCCGACATGAAGGCTGGTGTGGCCGCGATGATGTTCGCCACACGGGCCCTTCAGCTGGGCGGTCCATTTCCGGGCACGATCATCCTTGCGATCCTGTGCGATGAAGAAGAAATGATGATCGGGGTACACGATTTCGTGGCGAAGGGACACGCTGCCGGTGTTGATGGAGCAATTGTTTGTGAACCCGAGGCCGGCGAGGTCTGCAACGTGCACAAGGGTGCGATCAGGCTGCGGGTCGATGTTGCCGGAACGATGGCACACGGTGCGATGCCTCATCAGGGGCGCAATCCAATCGCAGCGATGTCGCGGTTCATCGAGAGCGCTCGTCAGATCGAAGAGCGGTTGCAGGCCGAACACGGTGAGCATCGCCAACTTGGGCTCGTCTACCTGACGCCGACGCATATCTCCGCCGGGTCGCTCCCGCAGCTCAACGTCATCCCGGCTCCGGGGTTGTGCACCTTCGACATTCGCACTGTGCCTGGCGTCGACCACGCAGTCTTGCTCGATGAACTTGAAGCGGTCGCGACCGCGCTTGGCGATGAGCTCGAGGTGAAGTTCACCCTCGAAGCGCTCGTCGATCGCGTGCCCACCGATACCCCGATAACGGACCCTGTAGTGGCCGCTGTCGCTGATGCACACCGCTTTGTTACTGGCGACGAACCTGTCTACGGAGGCGTTCCGGGCACGACGGATGGAACCATTCTGTGGCGCGATGCGAACCTTCCCGTGGTCGTGTATGGGCCAGGTGGCAAGTGGATTGCCCACCAAAAGGACGAGTTCGTGACGATCGAGGAGCTGATCACCTCAGCCGAGGTGTACCTCGAAGCGGCCCGCCGGTTCCTGCGCTCTGGTTCCTGAGCGAGGTTCAACCGTGGCGGGCGGCCACCGTCTTGACGGCCGAGAAACCATAGAGCGCTTCGAACCCCTTCTCTCTGCCATGGCCAGAAAGGCCGGTGCCACCGAAGGGAAGTTCGGCTCCGCCTCCCGCTCCGTAGTTGTTGATGAAGACTTGGCCCGATCGAATTTGTTTCGCGAGGCGCATCTGTCGCGCTCCATCGGCGGTCCAAACTGACGCAACCAAACCAAACCTTGTGCCGTTGGCGATCTCGACGGCGTGGCTTTCATCATCGAATGGAATGACCACTTGCACCGGGCCAAAGATCTCGTCTTGTGCGAGCACATGGTCTGACCCCAGACCGGCGAACAACCTGGGAGCGAGGTAGTGGCCGCCTTGGGGGGCGTTCGCGACTATCTGACCTGTGGCGACGGTTTCGAGATCATTGCCACGGTCGAGAAAACTTTCAACCGTGGCTTTCTGGGTAGCCGAGATGAGCGGTCCAAGCTCGAGGTCATCGGTGGCGGGGCCAACTCGAAGGGCCTCATACCGGACACTCATCTTGGCAATGACTTCATCGAGTACAGACTGATGGACCAGAATCCGAGACGACGCTGAGCATGTCTGGCCCGAGTTCTGAATGCCGGCATTGACGAGAAAGGGGATTGCGTCGTCGATGTCAGCGTCGGCAAACACGAGCTGCGGCGACTTGCCGCCGAGTTCGAGGGTCACCGGCACGATATTCTCCGCAGCAGCCGCCTGGACGAGTTTCCCGACAGCGACCGAGCCGGTGAACGACAAATGGTTCACGTCGCAATGGCTGGTGAGCGCGGCTCCGGCTTCGCTCCCGAGCCCCGGGACGACGTTGAGCGCGCCTGGTGGGAGGCCGGCCTGCCGGCCCAGGTCAGCTATGACCAGAGCGGTGAGGCATGCCTCCTCGGCAGGTTTGAGTACTGCAGCGTTGCCGGTTGCTAGAGCTGCGCCAACCGACCGGCCGATGATCTGCATTGGATAGTTCCATGGCACGATGTGCCCAGTTACCCCATGAGGTTCCCGCATCGTGTAGACGGTGTAGCCATCGAGGTACGGGATCGTCGAGCCGTGCAGCTTGTCGGCAGCTCCTCCGTAGAACTCCATGTATCGTGCCAGCGCAAGCACATCGGCCCGAGCTTGCGTGAGCGGTTTCCCGACGTCGTGCGCCTCGAGTTCGGTGAGGAGCTCCACGTGCTCGAGCACAAGTTGGCCAAGACGAGTGAGCGTTCGCCCGCGTTCAACCGCCGTCGTGGAACCCCAGGCTCCGTTCATTGCTGAACGAGCTGATCGAACAGCACTATCGACGTCGCCCGATGACCCACGGGCAATCTCGCAGATGTGTTTCCCAGTCGACGGATTCGTCAACGGCAACGTGGCGCCGCTGACGGGAGAGACCCACTCGCCATCGATGAGACAGCGATCGGTCGGCATCCACAGCTGTGTTGTTGGCATCGGCTAATCGTAGTCGGCCAATCGAAGCCTTCGAAGCAGACACATGCCGGGCTGCGCTAGGGTCGCCAGTGATGAAGCCTGGAACAAAAAATCTGATCACCGATGTCCCTGGATTGCAGGTCGGCAACGCTCACAACTCGAATCTGAAGTCGGGCACCACCGTGCTGACTGCCGACGAGCCTTTTGTGGCGAGTGTTGATGTGATGGGTGGAGCGCCGGGGACTCGTGAAACCGATGCCCTCGCCCCGGACCGATTGGTCGAATCGGTCGATGCACTCGTGCTCTCGGGCGGATCGGCCCTCGGCCTTGATTCGGCGTCAGGCGTGGCAGACGCGCTACGAGCGCAGGGACGCGGTCTCGCAGTTGGGCCAGCGATCGTTCCCGTTGTCCCCGCGGCGATTCTCTTTGACCTCATCAACGGCGGAGACAAAGACTGGGTGGTAAACCCCTATGGCCAGCTTGGGGCCGAGGCGCTGGCGGACTGTTCAGATGACTTCGAGTTGGGCACAGTGGGCGCTGGAGTGGGTGCGACAACGGGAACCTTGAAAGGTGGTCTTGGTTCGGCGTCGATCGTGCTCGATAGCGGTGTCACGGTGGGCGCCCTCGTTGCTGCCAACCCCACTGGGAGCGCTGTGGTTCCCGACCAGGAGAACTTCTGGGCGGCTCCGTTTGAAGTCGGCGATGAATTCGGTGGGCGTGGGCCAGCTACCGAATTCGACCCCTTGGCGCCTCCAAGAAGCATGAAGATAGAGGCCTTTATGGCCGCAGGGAACACAACGATTGCCATTGTGGCAACCGACGCTGCGTTGACGAAGACACAGCTCAAGCGAATGGCGGTCGCCGCCCAAGATGGCATGGCGCGGGCACTCGTTCCTTCACACACCCCCTTTGATGGGGACCTGATATTCAGCCTCTCGACAGGAGCAAAGCCGTTGGCCGACCCGGTCAACGATCCCTTGATGCTCGGCCACGCAGCCTCGACGTGTTTGGCAAGGGCGATCGCCCGAGGCGTTTTTCACGCGTCACCCGAACCCAACGACTTGCTGCCTACCTGGCAGCAGACGTTTGGGCGGGCCTAGGTCAGGCCCGTAGGCTGAGTACGTCTTCATTCTTGGGGTCGCGAAAGATCCAGCGCCCCGATATCTCATCGACCGAGATCCGTACCCAATGATCTCTCGGAAACTGGTCAGCCCACGGTTCAACTCCGAAGAATTCACACAACGCAACGAACCACTCATTCGTGATCTCTGACGCTCGTCCTTTTGTCAAGACCGACCAACCTGAACGAGCGTCTCGGTCCCAGCCGTCGATTTCAAAGGCAACACGTTCGGTCTGAGTGGCCGCTGCAAGTTTGGAGCCAGGAGCGGTTCTGAACAGGATCGACCCAGCCACGAACGCGTAGTTGATCGGCAAGATGATGGGTTGCCCCGCATCAAGAAAACCCAAACGGCCGACCACCTCACTACTCAGCAGCTCCTCGCATTCGTCGACGGTCAATATGTCGAGACCTTGGTGAGCCGACATCAACAGGGTCACGCTGGCAAGTTCGTTCTCTGGTGGACGTTTGGGGCTCATTCGTGGTCTCCCTTGGCGGTCCGTCCAGGTCGTTCGTCTGGAACGGCAGTCGCGGCGTGACTGGTCCGTGCGTCGGCTGCCGCAGCGTCTTGCCGGGGGCGCAGGTCGACCTCGAACACGGGAGCGTCAGGTGCGAGCAGTCGGTCAGTTCCGCCTTGGTCGAGACGGAATGGCGGGTACGCATCGGTCATCAGAGCCACGTATGCGATGACTCGGTAGATCCACCTGTTCAGTCCCACGATCAGATCGAAGAGTGCCGTTGGGTATCGGCCGGTGATTAGAAGAGTGAGGCCCGCGGCCAAGGTGAACAACCCCAAGAACCCTCCGCCGCCAGTGGGGTCGAACGAGAGTCGATCCCCGTCGAATGCGAGCCATCGAATGGACAATCCTGCGAGTAGAGAAATGATGATCAGGTGGGGAATCGCGAGGATCCATTTGACGAAGACCAGTCCGCGCGACAGTCGGTCCGGGTAGGCAACATCGAGTCGGGCCGCATCGCCGCGTTCGGCGT
>Ga0209344_10005371_pt1 | contig 11087 bp, 10 predicted proteins | sample Cruoilmetagenom6_FD_187293 | JGI IMG/M metagenome (GOLD analysis project Ga0209344, IMG submission 187293) | Oil polluted marine microbial communities from Coal Oil Point, Santa Barbara, California, USA - Santa Barbara Oil Seep Sample 6 (SPAdes)... | ecosystem: Environmental > Aquatic > Marine...
CTGCTCAAACCTGTAACGATGACTTAAAGCTACTTTTCCTACGTTTTGTTTAGTTGTAAATTGCTGAAAAATACGATGCTCATTTACTGAAAGCTTATCCTCAGTTTCGCTAATATAATTTTCAGACAAAATATAACCATAACCAAGTAAAATATTGTTATTATTTTCAGATAAATTATACCCAATTCCTGTTCTTAGCAATAATTGCTCTAAATCACCAACAGCATTATAATTTCTATACTGAACTTCATTATGGATGTTCCATTTAGAATTTAGTTTTTTATTGCCAATATAAATTAACCAATTACCTAACTCACTCTCTTGTGCATTTAAAAAGTTAGGTAGCACTAATATTACAATCAGTGCCACCATACTTATTCTTTCTTTCATTATGTTTTTAAACCTTTTATTATTCATAAAATGTCACGGCACCTGTATTAACATCATACATGGCTCCAATGATTTTAATCTCACCTGCTTTTTCCATTTCTGTGAGTATAGGACTTTCGGCATGGATTCTATCAATCATTAACTCTACATTTATGTGTGATACCTCATCTACAAAATCAAGATTTTTAGAAGTTCTTAAGCTTTCATCTTTTGGCTCAGTTACCGCATTAACTGCTGGTGTTATTTTCTGAACTAACTTGGTTAAATTACCCATTTCTGCATGATCACAAGCCCCTTTTACAGCACCACAACTTGTGTGTCCTAAAACTACAATAAGCTCTGTGCCTGCTAATTTACATGCAAACTCCATACTACCTAAAATATCTTCATTTACAATATTACCTGCTACACGTACACTAAAAATATCTCCTAATCCTTGATCAAAAATCAATTCGGCTGAAACTCTAGAGTCTATACAACTTAAAATTGTTGCAAATGGAAACTGTCCATCACTAGTGTCATTTACTTGTTCTAAAAGATTACGATTTGCTTTTAAGTTATCTTGAAACCTTTGATTTCCTTCCTTTAAATATTGTAATGACTTTTCAGGTGTCATTGTTGCTTGGGTCTCTTTTGTATGTGCTTTCATCTTTTTTAATTTATTTAATTCGTTGTGTTACTAATTTTATTATGTTCCAGAAACTAACAATGAAACATTCAATTTATTTACCGTTTCTTTTAGTGGTAAAACTGAGGTATTCTTATTCTTCATTTTACTATTTTCATCTCTATCAACACATAATAAATTAATGTTATTTTTTAAAAGATACGAAGAAAGTGTCGGTATTGTGTTATCATTTTTTTCAAAAACAAACTCTAATGTGTCCTCGTTGTAATTAGAAGGGCTTTCAGTTTTTGTGTTCTGACTATTAATAACCTTAAATGATTTTAATGGTGATTGTGTATGCGTTATTAAATCTTTAGACAACTCCGTTTTAAAGGTTTTATCTGATCCATTTAATACTCCTAATGTCATTTTTTCATTTGGTATTAATGCATGCTCATTAGATGAAATCATTACTACACCATTAAACTCTTTTAATAAAAAATGAGTAATACTGTCACCAATAAATTTTAATGGTTTAGAATCGCGTTGACCTAAAACAATAATATCTGGCTTGGCGTCTTTAATATAAGTCTTTATTTCGTCTTTGATATTTCCGAATGAAAAATTAGAATTAATAGGAATATCATATGCCTTTGCAACAGGATCAATTAGTGCTTTAATTTTATTTTTAGTACTAATAAACTCCTCATTTATACTTCGCATTGCAGACAATTGATTATCTCTCTTAATAATATCTACGTGTTTCTTAACATGAAACAGCTCTATATCTGCATCAATCATGTGTGCTAAGCTTACACTACTTTTTAAAGTTGTAATTGCGCTTTTCTTTAAATCTGAAAGCACTACTATTTTATATTTACTATTTTTCATAATGCTTTAACTTAAACTGATATTAGACTTAGGTCTCAATTGAAAAAACTCAATAAAACTTGGTGGATTTTCAACAATACCTCGCTTTGAAATTAACTTAATGTCAATATTTCTTTCTTTCGCTTTAAAAGCAAAATCTTCAAGAATTTCAATAATATCATAATCTAAATATCGTGTTTTAGTTACATCGAATTCTAAATATGTATCTCTAGGTAAACTGTCTAACTCTTTTAAAATAGCACCTTTATTAAAAAAGGTTACTTCTTCTGCAAGCGCCATTTTAATTTTATGCTTTCCGTTACTATTATCCTCAATATGAAGAAAGTGTGAGTTTTGATAGCTTTTTAATAAAATAACAACAATACCAACAGCCAATCCTAAACCAATACCAACTAATAAATCTGTAAAAACAATACCAATTACAGTTACAAAAAAAGGAACCGATTGTTTCCAGCCTAATTTATACATCTTTAAAAATAAAGCTGGTTTTGCTAGTTTATAACCTACTATTAATAAAATTGCAGCTAATACAGACAAAGGAATTTTATTTAATAATGTAGGAATCAATATCACAGAAATTAATAATAAGAAACCATGAAAAATTGCAGACATCTTACTTTTTCCACCTGATTGGATGTTTGCAGAACTTCTTACAATAACTTGAGTTATTGGCAAACCTCCAACTAAACCTGATAATATATTACCTGCACCTTGAGCTAATAATTCCTTATTTGTAGGTGTTACATTTTTGTCTGGATCTAATTTATCTGTTGCCTCTACACATAATAAAGTTTCCAAACTGGCTACTAAAGCAATTGTAAATGCAATAACCCAAACTTCAGGATTTGTAATAACAGCGAAGTTAGGAAAACTAAACTGGCCTATAAAAGAATCTAAATCGTCTGGCACAGGCACACTTACTAAATGTGATTGTGCTATTGCAAGTGACTCGTTAGATTGCGTAATTACGTAAAAAACAATACCTACTACAACAGCGACTAATGGTCCTTGTATAATCTGAAAAAACTTTCCTTTTTTCTCTAAAACGTTACTCCATAATAGCAAAATACCTAAAGCTATAAATCCAACAACCATAGACCCTAATATAAGGTTATCAAAAATATGCCAAATGGCAGAAAATGTATTTTCTCCTGACATCTCTACAAAGCTATCCGCTCCTTCTGGCTCAGCATCGTAGCCAAAAAAGTGTGGTATTTGTTTTAAAATTATAATAATTCCAATACCAGTAAGCATACCTTTAATCACTGATGATGGAAAATAATAACCAATAATTCCGGCTTTTAAAACACCAAAAATTATTTGAATTACACCTCCTAATACAACGGCAACTAAAAAGTTTTCATAACCTCCTAATGTACCAATTGCGGTTAATACAATTGCGGCTAAACCAGCAGCTGGTCCGCTCACACCAATTTTAGAACCACTTAAGGATCCTACTACAATCCCTCCAATAATTCCAGCAATTAAACCAGAGAAAAGAGGTGCTCCACTGGCTAATGCAATACCTAAACATAAAGGTAATGCCACAAAAAAGACAACGACACTTGCAGACAAGTCGTTTTTTAATGTTTTAAACATTTTATATAATGATTTATTCTATTGAATAGATTTCAATAGTGATTTAATATTTTTTTTAGGGACAATAAATGCCAATCGAATAAAATATTAAATAAAATCGGGTGGTGGAGAAATTAAATTAAGATGTGGTTTTGGATATTTTTTAAACGTATATCCAATAAGATTAGTACTTGTTTGATCCTCAAACAAAAACTCTGAAGTTTGATTTTCCTTATCAAATAGAAGCTTAGCATGAGCGTTTTCTTCTTCTTCATTAATGCTAAAGAAACAAGTCGTATCAATAGAATCATCAATAGACATAATAATTACAGGTGCAGAAATAAGTGCCATAAATAGTATGGTAAATAAAATCGCTATCCTGTTTTTTGAGTTTTTTCGCATAAGCGACAAATATAATAGTTAGATCTTAATAGTCTGTTAAATAAGTTCTAAAAAATCTTCAATAACTTTATATCTTCTGAAGGGATCCAACCTGTTGAATTATCGGAAAGTTTAATTTTTTTCCAATCTTCATAAGTTTCTATTACTTGCACCTTAGTGCCTTCATGTAATCTAAAAACCTCTTCACTTGCAGAATTAGGATCTGTTTTTACTCTCGTTTCTTGCGAAAACACAATACCTGGATTATCCTTTTGGTCTAGGCTATCTTTTTGAAATGCCATAACCACTGAAAAACAACCTATAAATAAACTAATGATACTGGTTACAAAAGCTATTCTCTTTTTTGATGAAGTATAAGAAAAATGATATGCTAAAAATATAACAACAAACAAAAGCACGCCTCCAATAGCAATTCTTGCCCAAGTATCTGTATTAAACGTATTCACTATATTATTTACAATTCTTGAAAAACCTACTTTAGGAACTATCTCAATAGCATCAATCGTCATGTTTTGAGCAAAGGCCAAATTGTTTTGTATATCCTTATCATTAGGCTCTAATAACAATGCTTTTTCATAATAATAGATACTTGGTGCAATATTATTGAGCTTATAATTAGCATTCCCTAGGTTAAAATACAACTCAGCAGAATGTTGATCCGAATCTAAAATAGATTCATATTTATCAATAGCTTCTGCATATTTACCGTTGTTATATAAGGTATTGGCTTCACTAAAAATGGAATCATTTTGCGAAAAACCAACCATGCCAAAACAACACACAAGTAAGATTATTATAGCTCTCATATTATCTAAGTTGCTTATCTATTAATGAAATCGTTTTTGCGGCTTTATCATAATCATTCTGCATAGTCACTTGAGTAATTGGCGTATAACGTGCCAATTCACAATTTTCTAGAATTGAAATAAAATCTGAAACTACATTACTTTCAACCTGACGCTCAGTTAATAAATTCTCAATTTTCTCTTTATTAAAATCACTTGTTTCAATATTTAGTTTGGCTTTTAAATAATTGTGAAGTGCTTTTTCTAAAGCCAAATAAAACGCTTCTTTTTGACCGAGTGCTTTCTTAGCTTCTCCTAAATATTTTTTAGCTAAACGATCTGCTTTTCTAATACGATTACCTTGTACATCTGCATTACGTTCATCTGTTTTTCGTCTTACCACAATTGCTAACGGTATCGCTAAAAACGGCAATAATAACAAGGACCAAAACCCTGTAGACTTAAAGAATTGTTCTTCTTTTATACTCGACCAATTTGATGCCGTTTTTATAAATGCAAATGTATTAGTATTAGAGTTTATAGCTTGTTTTACAACTTCAGTAGTATTTTCAGTATTATTAATTGAAGCAGTTGGCCCTTCTAAAACATCAATCACAATCTCATCTGATGTAATGCGTTTATAACTTGCTGTTTCAGGATTAAAATATGAGAATGAAATACTTGGTATAGGATATTTCCCTTTATACTGTGGCACAATAGTGTACGTATCTGAAATACCACCTTGCATGCCACCTAAATTTGTTCGAATGTTTTCTTGGTGTTCTGGCTCGAATACTTCTAAAGAACTTGGTACTGTTAACTTTGGTAACTCAAATAATTTTAAATTCCCATTTCCTGTTACTTCTATTTTAGCCTGAAGAGATTCAGTTGCATTTAACTGTGTTTTAGACGTAGTTACTTTAAATGAATAATTACCCACTGCACCTTTAAAATCAGAAGGTTTTCCTTGTTCTGGCAATGGTTTAACATTAAGAGTTCTACTACCTGCAGTTACTACTTTAGGCACTTTTGTCATTAAAGGTCTTCCAAAAATATCTCGTCGGTTGGTTGGCACCTCTACAGTAATATCTAAAACTAAAGGTTCTAATTTAAGAGCTCCTGTTTTTTGAGGATAAAGCACTGTTTTTCTCAAAACTACATAGCGATATTTCTCCCCTTTATATTCTCCTTCTAAAACATTGAGTCCTTTAATATCTATATTTTGACTCCAAAAATCATTATATCTAGGAATATCCTTTTCCCTCCAATTACTAACTCCGGTTTCTGTTGAAACATATAATTTATAAACTACTGTAATCGCTTCATTTAAATAAGGACTTGCATTAGAAACCTCCGCAACTAAGTGAATATTATCCTCAGCAACATCTGAAGCTGCTGTTTCTCCATTAGGTTTATTAACTGCTGCTGTAACTTCAATTGTTATCGGAAACGTCTTATAGGTTTCTCCATCAATTTCTATTGTAGCTTGCTTAATCGTGAATTTGCCACGTTTTTTTGGTGCTAAAAAATAGCTATACGTTTTATTGTACGATCGTTTTCCGTTTCTTGAATAATTACTAACAGAAGTATTAGGACCACCAACCAAATCGAAATCCGCAAAACTAGGTGGCACAAAATTGTCTCCATCTTGGTTCATTTCAAAATCGATACGTAAGCGTTCGTTAACTCCTAATGTCTTCTTACTAACTTTAGCTTCAAATTTTATTTGAGCCGAAGCAATACTTGTTGCAAGTACTAGAAATAATATTGATATGTTATTTTTTATTCGTTTCATTACTTTAAGCAATTACCTATAATTAGATAACATTGATTGTAATATTGTCCGTTTTAATTGTTCTTTTTACTTTTTCCATAATAAGACGCCCAAATGCATCACTATTTTTAGAAGGTATTTCTGATGTAAAATCTAGTACCAATGCCTCCAATTCAAACTTACCCTTTTGTTTTGGTTTTAGTACTGATTTCTTTAAAATCACAAATCTATATTTTTCATTTTTAAAAACCTCGTATTCAACTTTAACGTCTGAAGAGGTGATATCTTCAAATTTAAAATCTTCACTCTCTATATAATCACGCATATTATAATTAGAAATGCCAATATCTTGAGAGACGTACAATTTATAGGTAATGATTACAGAATCTTTAAGTTTTACATTAGAATCAGATAATTCAGCGACAAAATGCACACCATTATTTAACTTAGAAATTAGTTCAGATTCAGACTTCTCTTGCGCTGAAATGAGACTAGTTACAAGTATTATAAATAGTATTGCTGTTTGTTTAATTGCTTTCATTATATGTTTTTACACCAAAAAAGTCTTGAAACCTTACATGAGATTATCAGCGAAATTACCAATCTTTCTCAGTCTTTATTTTAGCTCCTTTTTGTTTCTCTGCATTCATTTTCTCCTGAACCTTTTGCTCTTGATTTTGCATTGCATCTAAAATATTCTTTATCTGCTGAGGAGACATTTGTCCTGGTTGTGGTTTTGGCTTCTGGTTTTTGTCTTTATTATCTTTATCTCCTTTTCCTTCGTCTTTCTTATCATCTTTTGGCTTTCCTTCATCATCCTTATCCTTATCGCCATCTTTTTTATCCTTATCTCCTTCGTCCTTTTTATCTTGATCGTCCTTCTTATCCTTATTGTCTTTGCTGTCGTCCTCTTTCTTTTCTTGGTCTTCTTTATCTTGTTCTTGATCTTTATTCTCGTCCTTTTTATCATCTTCGCCACCACCATCTTGTTTTTGCTGTTCTGCACATTCTTTGGCTAAAGCAAAATTATAACGGGTTTCTTCATCATTAGGATTACTTCTAAGTGCATTTTTAAAGGCTTCTACAGCTTCTTTACAAGCCTTATTTTGCATTAAAATATTACCCATATTGTGAAATGCCCTATGCTTTTCTTCCTTAGAAGTGGCATTTTTTGCGGCTTCTTGACTTCTAAACAAGGCCTCATCAAAACTTCCTTTCTTATAATAAGAATGTGCTAGATTATAAGCACCAACGGCTTTTGTTGGCGCTTCAGAAATGGCTTTTCTATATGCCATTTCAGCTTCAATATAATTATCTTCTCCAACAAGTTCATTTGCCTTGTAGACAAGATTGGTTGCCTTTTTTTCTGCCTTTAATTGGTCTTCATTAAGGTCTTGCGAAAAACTAAGACCGCCAATTAAAACTGCAATAAGTAATATATATAGTTTCATGTGTTTTTTTCTATTGTTCCTCATGGTCTTTTTACATGAACCTCTAAATTACTAAAGCCCTTAATAACTTAGCGTTAAAGAAAATTTAAATCTTAAAAATTCTCATTAAATAAATTCAACTTCTTCAACCAGGCCGTTTTTCGTTCTAAAAGGAAGATATCAATGAATAATAATAGAATTCCGAAAGCCAAGAACCATTGAAATTGATCTTTAAAATCTGCGATTTGCTTAGACTCAAATTCTTGCTTATCCATTTTATCTAATTCATTCTTTATGGTCTCAACAACCTCTGCTGTGTTGCTTCCATTCATATAAACACCATTAGCTTCTGCTGCAATTTCTTTTAACGTGGTTTCATCTAAACGTGTAATAACGGTTTCTCCATTATTATCCTTTTTATAATTTAGAATAACACCATTTCGTTTTATAGGAATTGGTCCTCCCTTAAGATCTCCTACTCCTATTGTTAATATTCTTATGCCTTGTTCAGCTGCTTCTTCTGCAACATCTAAGGCATCTCCGTCATGGTCTTCACCATCTGAAATGATTATTAAAACACGGTTGGATTGGTCTTCATTATCAAAATACGTTTTTGAAAGCTGAATGGCTTCACTGATTGCCGTTCCTTGTGAGGATAACATATCTGTGTTCATGTTTTGTAAAAACATTTTTGCCGAAGCATAATCTGTAGTTATTGGTAATTGCGGAAAGGCTTTACCAGCATAAGCAATAATACCAACACGATCACTCACTAAACTATTAATAATTTGCGTAACTAATTGCTTGGATTTATCTAATCGGTTTGGCGCAATGTCTTCTGCTAACATACTTTTAGAAACATCTATAGCAAATACCACATCGACACCTTCACTACGTACAGTTTCTAACTTTGTACCAATTTTTGGATTAACTAAAGCAATTGATAAACAAGCAAAAGCACTACAAAGCACAAAAAGTTTTAATACACTTTTAAATAAAGATTGATTTGGACTCAAACGCTTTAATAAAGCTGAATCAGCAAATTTTTTCTGTGTTGACCGTCTCCAGAATTGAAGTAGTAAAAACATCAGAATGATTACTGGAATTACCAGTAAGGTCCAAAACCATATATTTTCATCGAGTCTAAACAAAGCTTCTAAATATTGTATTTCTTAGTAATAATTCTATCAATAATAACAGTCCAGCTAATAATACCAATGGTCTGTATTTTTCATCGTAATTGTAGTATTTGGTTTCTTCAATTTCGGTTTTTTCAAGCTTATTGATTTCTTCATAAATCTGAGCTAACTTATCATTATTGGTTGCTCTAAAATATTTTCCACCAGTTTCTGCTGCAATTTCTTTCAGTAAAGCTTCATCAATTTCTACTTGTGTCCGACCATATCTAAAAGTCCCATTAGAGTTAAACCCAATTGGAGAAAGTGCTGTACCATTTGTACCTAAACCAATAGTATAAACTTTTATACCGTATTCTACAGCCAATTCACTAGCTATTTTAGGGTCTATAAATCCGGAATTATTAACACCATCTGTCAATAATATAATCACTTTACTTTTAGCTCTACTATCCTTTAACCTATTAACAGATGTGGCTAAACCCATACCTATTGCTGTTCCGCTTTCTATAATAGTATTATAATTAATATCTCTAAGTGAACGTTGCACAATAGATTTATCACTGGTAATTGGTGTTTTAGTATACGCTTCTCCTGCATATTCTACCAAACCAATTCTATCATTTGGACGTCCATCAATAAAATCTGCAGCAACTTCTTTTAAAGCATCTAATCGGTTAGGTCTTAAATCCTTTGCTAACATACTTGCAGACACATCAATTGCCATTACAATATCAATACCACTTGTCGTTTTTGTTTGCGTAGATACATCTACTGTTCTTGGTCTTGCCAATGCGGTGATTAAAAGCCCTAAAGCTATTAAACGCAACGCAAAAAGTAAATGTTTAAATTTAGACCAAAATGTTGATGAGTTTTTGAAGCCTTGAATGCTAGACATCTTTAATTCTGCTGTTTGCTTATTATGTGTAAACACATACCAAACTATTGCTATTGGCAAAAGCAATAACAACCAGAAAAATTCTATATTTAAAAATTGTATATTTTCGAGCATTAGTTTTCTTTTTCTTCTACTTCGTCTGGCTTAAGTTCTATGGAATCTACTATACGTTCAATGATATCATCGATATAATTGTCATCAGTTCTCCAACTTAAAATTATTTGTTGTCTAACGTTTTCTGCTCTAAAAAGAAACAGGTTGTATTTGGCTGGCTCCATATCACCTTCACTGAGAGCCAGGTTCATCGTTCCATAAGTTTTCACTCCTTCAGCACCATTTGGTGTGGTGAATTTTTCTCGTTTAACTGTAATATCTTTTGCTCCTTGAGATTCTAATTGTTTTAAATAAGTTTCAGATGTTTTTTGTAAATCTTGCGCTTTTTCATCATCAGTCATTTCCTTTGGTTGACCTTGACCTTGACCTTCGGGAGTTTTAAAAGTTGTTGTACTCACTTGGATATCTAATCCAGATTTTTTAGATAAATATCTAAATACAGATGTGTTGATTTTATCTTTATATTCCTCAGGAACCTCAACTTCTTCACGTTTTAAAACCTCAGGTGTTTCAATAAAAATTGGTGGATAACCATAGGCGCTTTCTACCCAATTACCCTCTAATAGTTCTTTACTTTCATGACCAATGATGGTGTCTTTTACATAACCGAAACCATATTTTATTCCGAAACCAACAAAAGTCGCCACAATTAAAAACAACGAAGCAGCAACAGTAATCCATATTTTTCTTCGCTTTTTCTTACGTTCTTGCGCTTCTTTATATTTTTGGTCTAACAGTTTTTCTTCTTCAGACGGCTCTGGTAAACTTACCTTAACGTTATCTATGGCTTTATCTATTGTCAACTTATCCATTTCAGCAAGAGCTATATCTGGTGCTGACTTTGCAAATTTCACTAAATCGGCACGTTGCAAAATAGATTCAATATGCAAAATGGTTTCTTTTGAAAGCGGAATTTGATTGCCGTCTTTCAATAAATTTAAACGATTAATAAGCTCTGATGTTGTACTTTCTAAAGCACGATCATAAACCTTTTCGTCTAAATATTTTCTAATGATAAAGGTCAATTCCGAATAATACTCCTTGACTTCTGCACGCATTAAAAATTGACTCTCATCGAGTTT
>Ga0209344_10005372_pt1 | contig 11084 bp, 7 predicted proteins | sample Cruoilmetagenom6_FD_187293 | JGI IMG/M metagenome (GOLD analysis project Ga0209344, IMG submission 187293) | Oil polluted marine microbial communities from Coal Oil Point, Santa Barbara, California, USA - Santa Barbara Oil Seep Sample 6 (SPAdes)... | ecosystem: Environmental > Aquatic > Marine >...
TCAATGAATTCAAGTCGGCGGTGATTGTCGTCGACTTTTTCATGGGTAAAGCGTTGAACCTATAGCCCGCATAATTATCATTGTCCGAATACTAACGCTATGCCGACTTCTGATCACTTTCCTGCACCAACGGATGCGCAAGACGGCTGACCATCTCTTGCGGGCAAATCTGGATAAAGTTTGCCAGCTCATCATCCCAACGATGCAGGATTTCTTTCACCTTCGGGCTACCGGTTTCCGCCAGATGCTGTTCCAGCAATCCTTTCAACTGCGCTTCCCAATGCGCGGTTGCAACGGGTGCTAATACCAGCGATTCCATGTTCACATATTGGCCAAACGCATCTTTGGGATCATAAACATAAGCCATACCACCCGTCATACCTGCACCGAAGTTTGCACCAACGGATCCAACGATAACCGTAACACCACCCGTCATATATTCACACCCGTTCGATCCACAGCCCTCAACAACCACTTCCGCACCCGAGTTGCGCACACAAAACCGTTCACCCGCACGACCATTTGCAAACAACTTGCCGTCCGTGGCACCGTATAAAACCGTGTTGCCGATGATGGTGTTTTCTGAAGCAATCAACGGGCTGCCCTTGGGTGGGCGCACAACGATCATGCCACCCGACAGACCTTTGCCAACGTAATCGTTTGCATCCCCCGACACTTCCAGTTTCAACCCATTGGGTGCAAAAGCCCCCAAAGATTGCCCGGCAGAGCCTGTCAGTTTGATCGTCAAATGATCAGGCTGCAATTCATTTCGCATTCCGAACCGCTGCACAATATGGCTGGAAACCCGCGTGCCAATGGTGCGATGGGTGTTTTGCACCGCATATGACAGTTGCATTTTTTCGCCTTCTTTAAAGAACGGTTGTGCATCTTTCAGAATTTCCGCATCCAGCGTATCAGGCACTTGTTGGCGGTCTTTATCGCGGTCGTAAACAATCGCATCCGCATCATCGACACTGATCAACAAGGGGTTCAGATCAAGATCATCCAGATGGGCAGAACCACGGCTGACCTGTGCCAGCATATCCGCGCGACCAATGATTTCATCCATTGAACGCATCCCCAAAGACGCCAGAATTTCGCGCACTTCCTGCGCATAAAACGTGATCAGGTTCACAACCTTATCCGCCGTACCCGTGAATTTCTTGCGTAGCTCTTCATCTTGCACACAAACACCAACAGGACAGGTATTTGACTGGCATTGGCGCACCATGATGCAACCCATCGCAATCAGGGCTGCTGTTCCGATACCGTATTCTTCGGCCCCAAGCATTGCGGCCATAACAATGTCGCGCCCGGTACGCAAACCGCCATCGGTGCGTAATGTCACGCGATCGCGCAGGTTGTTCATCGCCAATACCTGATGCGCTTCCGACAGGCCCATTTCCCACGGTAATCCCGCATACTTGATTGATGTCGCGGGTGATGCCCCCGTGCCGCCATTATGCCCCGAAATCAGGATCACGTCCGCATGCGCCTTTGCAACACCCGCCGCAATTGTGCCAACGCCGGAAGAGGCCACAAGTTTCACCGTAACTTTCGCACGTGGGTTGATCTGTTTCAGGTCGTAAATCAGCTGTGCCAAATCCTCGATCGAATAGATGTCGTGGTGCGGTGGCGGGCTGATCAGCATAACACCCGGCGTTGAATGGCGCAGGCGTGCAATCAGTTCGGTCACTTTCATGCCCGGCAATTGTCCGCCTTCGCCCGGTTTCGCACCTTGGGCGACCTTGATCTCCAACTCTTCACATTGGTTCAGATATTCCGCCGTTACCCCAAACCGACCGGAAGCAACCTGTTTGATCTTAGCAGACGGGTTATCGCCATTTGGCTCAGGCGTAAAATGTGCAGGGTCTTCACCGCCTTCGCCACTATCCGATTTCGCACCAATACGGTTCATTGCAACATTCAGTGTTTTATGCGCCTCGGGACTTAAAGCGCCCAATGACATACCCGGCGTTACAAATCGTTTGCGGATAGCTGTAATCGACTCGACCTCTTCCAGCGGAATGGGTTTGGCCACAGGTTTGAAATCCATCAAATCACGCAGCGCAATCGGCGGATTGCTTTGCATGCTTGTACTATATTGCTTCCACAACTCATAAGACGCCCGATCACAGGCCGATTGCATAATATGCATATTCTGCGCTTGCCACGCGTGGGTTTCGCCACTACGTCGCGCCTTGTAGAAACCCCCGATAGGCAAGATATCCTGCCCGCCTTTCCAGCCTTTCGCATGGATCTTATTCGCGTTACGTTGAATGCCGTGTAACCCAATACCAGAAATACGGCTTAACATTCCCGGGAAAAATTCCGCGACCATCGCGCGCGACAGCCCAACCGCTTCAAAGTTCAGACCACCGCGATAGGACCCGATCACGGAAATCCCCATCTTCGCCATAATCTTCAACAAACCTTGATTGATCGCTTCTTTGTAACGTGCAACCGCCACGTCCAGTGTCTGATCCAACAACCCACGCTCAATCCGATCTGCCAGACTGTCCTGTGCCAAATAAGCGTTTACCGTCGTTGCACCCGACCCGATCAACACCGCAAAATAATGCGGGTCAATACATTCGGCGCATCGTACATTAATCGAACAAAATGTCCGCAACCCAATTTTGGTCAACCACGCATGCACTGCGGAAGTCGCCAAAATCATCGGGGCTGAAACCCTGTCTTCATTCTGACCCTCATCAGTCAAAATCAAATGACCGGAACCCGAACGCACAGCATCTTCTGCTTCGGTCCGGATACGGATCAGGGCCGCACGCAAAGCCCCATTGTCAGTGCCGTCAAACGAACAGTCAATCGTTGTGACCGCTTCACCGAACTGGCCCACAATATGATCAAACTGCGCGTTTGACAAAAACGGGCTTTCCAATGACAGGATTTCGGTTTGTTCATTACTTTCGTCCAGCACATTGCGCAGATTACCGAACCGCGTGCGTAAGCTCATCACCCGATGTTCACGCAGACTGTCAATCGGCGGGTTCGTGACTTGGCTGAAATTCTGCCGAAAGAAATGCGACAAAGGCCGATACTGATCAGACAAAACCGCTGACGGCGTATCGTCACCCATCGACGCCAGTGTTTCCTTGGCATCCTCTGCCATCGGATGCAGGATCATTTCCAACTCTTCAATCGAATAGCCTGCCGCGATTTGGCGCTTGCGCAACTCAGTCCCGGTATAGGTCACGGTCTCGCTGATTTTGCTGTGTGCTTTATCCAAATTAACAATACTGCCAACCCATTTGCTGAACGGGCGGCTTGCGGCCAGCTCATCTTTCAACGTACCATCATGCAGCAATCGCCCCTTGGCCATATCAACCGCAATCATTTGCCCCGGGCCCAGTGCACCTTTTTCCAACACCGTCATTTCATCTGTCGGTACCATGCCCGCTTCTGATCCCGCGATCAGCAAACCATCACCCGTTACGACATAACGCATCGGGCGCAATCCGCTACGATCAAGCCCGGCGCAAACCCAGCGCCCGTCGGTCATCACCAGTGCCGCAGGGCCGTCCCACGGCTCCATCACCGCATTGCAATAAGTGTACATATCCTTCCACTCGGCCTTCATATCGGCTGAATTACCGCTTTCCGGCACCAACATTGTCTTGGCCATGGGTGCATTACGACCTGCACGCACCAGAACCTCAAACACTGAATCCAGTGCCGCCGAGTCAGAAGATCCAGATGCTATGATCGGTTTAATATCTTCAGCATTATCGCCAAAATTTACTGAAGCCATACGAATTTCATGGCTTTTCATCCAGTTCACATTGCCTTTCAGCGTGTTGATCTCGCCATTATGGGCCAACATGCGAAACGGCTGTGCCAGCCACCATTGCGGAAATGTATTGGTGGAATAGCGTTGATGATAAATTGCAAAAGACGACACAAAACGTTCATCCTGCAAGTCAGGGTAAAACACCGCAACCTGTTCGGCCAACATCATGCCTTTGTAAATGATCGACCGGCATGACAGTGAACAAACATAAAAATCTTTGACTTGTGCCGCGCTTACCGCTTTTTCAATCCGGCGGCGAATAACGTAAAGTTCACGTTCAAACTCTATCTCTGTTACACCCTTTGAATTCGAGATCAGAATTTGCTCAATCTCGGGCCGCGTTGCATTGGCCTTTTCCCCCATACAGGACACATCCACCGGCACATGGCGCCAACCGTAGATGTAATAACCCATCCGCAGAACTTCAGATTCTACAATTGTACGACAGGTTTCCTGCGCACCAAAATCAGTACGCGGCAAGAACACTTGCCCAACTGCAACCAATTCATCTTGGCGTGGCTCATGGCCTGTACGTTCAATCTGGTCATAGATAAACGGCACCGGAATTTGCACATGAATACCAGCCCCGTCACCGGTTTTACCATCTGCATCTACGGCCCCGCGATGCCAAACTGCTTTCAGTGCCTTAATGCCATTTTCAACCACTTGACGTGATGCCTTGCCATCAATGGAAACCACCATGCCGACACCGCAAGAAGAATGTTCATCCGTCTCGGAATACATACCATGATCAGCCATATAGGCGCGTTTGGCTTCCTGTTCGGCTTTCCAATTCGCATCAAATTTCGTCATTAATCTTCTCCGTCTCCGAAGGAAGCAAATTGTGCTTCTACTTCTGATTTCGTTTGTGTCAAATGATCCCCGACAAATGAAAATCCGTCAGGTTTGCAATCAATGTAAATTTCCTTGGCGAGTGTAAAATTGCCTGCGTTTTCAAATAAACCGGCAGCCACCCCATAAAATTCATTGTTTGGTACCGTCAATTTGTACCACAATGTAGACCCGCAGCGATCACACCATGCCCGTTCAGCCCAATCAGATGATGTATAGCTTTTGACAGGACCATCATACTCCAAGGTATTCTTTGCGGCATCAATTTCCACAAAAGCAGAACCTGTCCATTTACGGCACTGTTCACAATGACATGCATGCAATTCGTCTTGCTTGGGAATAAGGCTTAAACTGACAGCACCACACATACATGTTCCATGTATTCTATTTTTATTTTCTGTTTTGGCCATGCCTTTACCCCCAATTTAAATTTCGAGTATTATTAATCTTCATTAAACATTACGACCGCGTCATCTTTACTGACCCATTAACTTTCGGTGTGTAAAAATCTGTACAACACATGTCATACGCCCTGTGCATAGATTGTGTGCGTAAATCACACAGGCCAATCAGGGCGGGATATATAAAGGTTAATATCATTGTGCTGCCACTGCAGAACGCGCATTCAGGTAGCTTAGTATACTGTCCGCCGCATCACGGCCATCACGAATAGCCCAGACAACCAGACTTGCGCCGCGCACAATATCACCCGCAGCAAAGACCCCGTCCAAAGAGGTTTCTTTGGTTGTGAAGTCAGCCTTCACAGTGCCCCAACGCGTTACTTCCAGTTCAGGAACATCCCATAATGCCGGCAAATCTTCGGGGCTGAACCCCAACGCTTTGATCACCAAATCAGCGTCCTCCGTATAATCCGCACCTGCGATTTCTTCCGGGCTTTGGCGACCGGATGCGTCCGGTGCACCCAAGCGCATTTTGGATACGATCACACCTGTGACATCCCCGTCACCGGTAAAACCCTTGGGGGCTGCCAGCCAGACAAATTTCACGCCTTCCTCTTCAGCATTTGCGGTTTCACGCACGGATCCCGGCATATTTTTACGGTCACGGCGGTACAGGCATTTCACCGATTTCGCACCTTGCCGCATTGCCGTACGCACACAGTCCATTGCCGTGTCGCCACCGCCGATAACCACAACATTCTTACCATCCGCGTATAACTCACCGCTTTCAATTTCAGGTACATTGTCGCCAAAGTTCAGGTGGTTAGATGCGGTCAGATAGTCTATTGCTTTCACGATCCCTTTGTTGCCGGCGCCAGGCCCGGCCAAGTCACGCGATTTATAAACCCCTGTTCCTATCAGGATTGCATCATGTTTCGCACGTAAATCGGCAAAACTGATGTCCTGACCAATGTCCGTATTCATCGCAAAGACAACACCGCTGTCTTCCAGTAATTTATTGCGCCGCATCACCACGTCTTTTTCCAGCTTGAAACCGGGAATTCCGTATGTCAGCAGCCCGCCTGCGCGGTCATTACGATCATAAATCGTCACCTGAATCCCTTGGCGGCGTAAAATATCGGCCGCTGCCAATCCGGCAGGGCCTCCACCTATAATGCCAACGCTTTCATTACGTTCGCTTGCCGGTGTTATCGTTCTAACCCAACCGTTATCCCAAGCCGTATCGGTGATATACTTCTCCACCGCCCCAATTGTCACAGTACCGTGGCCCGCCTGCTCGATCACACAGTTGCCTTCGCACAAGCGATCTTGCGGGCAGATACGACCGCAGATTTCAGGGAAGGTGTTTGTGGCTTGGCTAAGTTCATAAGCTTCTTGCAAACGTCCCTCAGCAGTTAGGCGCAGCCAATCGGGAATGTTATTATGCAATGGGCAATGGGTTTGGCAATATGGCACACCACATTGCGAACAACGCGAAGCCTGTTCAGCTGCTTTTTGGGCAGCATACTCTTGATAAATCTCATCGTAATCATTTGTACGTAAATTTGGCACGCGTTTTTCAGGCATATCCCGCGCGACTTGCACAAACTTCAGCATTTTATTCTCAGCCATAGTGGGCCTTTCCGATGACAGACAAAACATCCAGAGATCACCTATTATAATTATTTAACAATACAAAAAAGACAGTATTACTTACCTATATTGTATAATTATACAAACCCTGCGCCGATATTGGCAGCGGAATGTAAAAAATAGGTCATAATTAGTTACATATAAAGCCGATTCCCTTTTGTTTCACGCCAATCTAAAGTCCAAAAAAATAATGCAGGCCGAATCATGTCCCTTCTTCATCTTTTTATCATTGCTGTAGTTCAGGGCATTACAGAATTCTTACCTATTTCTTCGTCAGGGCATCTGATACTGTTGCCGCGCATTACCGGCCTTCAGGATCAAGGTCAGATTATTGATGTCGCGGTTCACATTGGTACCTTAGGTGCGGTTGTTCTGTATTTTTGGACCGATGTCCGCATAGCCATTTTAGGGAGTGGCCATATTCTATGTGGTCGCTTCACAACCGAACCCGCAAAGTTTGCATTTCTTTTAGCCATTGCAACTATCCCCGTTACCGTTGCTGGGCTTGCACTGAAACTTTCCGGTTTTGATGATGCCCTGCGTTCGATCAAAGTCATCGCATGGACAATGCTGATCTTTGGGATTGTTCTTTATTTTATAGATCAAAATGGGGGACAGGAAAAAGAAACCCGCGACTGGAATTACCGTGACGCTATCAAACTTGGGTTATGGCAAATGATCGCATTGTTACCGGGCGCATCACGTTCCGGTATTACCATCACTGGTGCGCGACAAATGGGATATACTCGCGAAGATGCTGCACGGATTTCAATGCTTATGTCAATTCCCACAATTTTTGCGTCCGGTGCTTTACTGGGGACCGAGGTGATTGCGACTGCTGATTTTCAAGCGGCAAAAGACGGTGCTATTGCAGCCACTTTTGCATTTGTCGCAGCCTTGTTGGCCTTGTCTTTGATGATGCGACTTTTAAAAAATGTCAGTTATACACCATATGTGATTTATCGCATCATATTGGGTACTGTCCTGTTGTGGTTAGCCTACACTTAAGCCGACAGATTTTTCCCGGACTCGGTCAATTCCGCATATTGCCCATAGGGGCGGTAGCTGTACAGATAACTATCTAGAACCGCATCCATCGCAACGGGTTCAATACCTAAGTTTGCAAAACCTTTGGCGCGGGGGGCGACCACATTATCACTGCGCAATTGCTGCACCTGATCGGCCGTAAGGATAGTGTTTTTAAACAGGCCCATTGTCATTGCAAAGACCAGATCCAAAGCTTTGGCCTTCAGGGACGCCGCAAAGAAAGGGACATTGATCTTTAGTCGTTTGCGGCGGATGCAGGCCAACATGCGATCAACCAATGCGGCAAATGTTTCGGTGTCAGGCCCGCCAAGCTCATAAACACCGGCAGGGGCTTGTCCCAAAACGCCCACAACAGCAGCTTTTGCTACATCGTCAACATAGACAGGCTGAAATCTTGAGCCACCGCCAACAAGCGGAATAATTGGGGTAATGCTTGCCATTTTGGCAAACCGGTTAAAGAAGTTGTCTTCAACACCAAAAACAACCGATGGGCGCAAGATAACAATTTGCGGGAATACCTTCTTCGCCAAAGCTTCGCCAGCCGCTTTTGTTCGTCCATATTCGCTTGCGGCATCAACATCCGCACCAATCGCAGAAATATGAACCAATTGACTGGCGCCCGCCGCTTTAGCCATGCGCGCAACGCGTTCCGCGCCCGACACATGAACCGCTTCGAAATCATTTCGGCCGCCTTTGTCAAACGTCCCAACACAATTCACGACCGCATCGGCACCCTCACAAGCCGCCTGAACCGATGCATCATTGCGGATATTCGCCAAAACCGGCTCGACTTGACCGACAGTGCCATAAGTCTTCACGAAAATTGCTTCATTCGGGCGACGTACGGCAACGCGCACACGCCAGCCTTCTTTGGCCATCCGTCGCGCAATGTAGCGGCCAACAAACCCAGAGCCGCCGAATATGGTAACAAGTTTAGGAGTGTGTGACATATGAATCCCTTGGCAGATTAAACGGTTGATATTGGAATACCCGTTCCCAGCGGCAGGGACAAGTTTGTTTTACATCTCAATACAGTTGCCGTTGACAGTTCTGATGACCGCATGTAAATCCCACCAGACCAAATCACGTGCCCAGATGGCGGAATTGGTAGACGCGCTAGCTTCAGGTGCTAGTGTCCGTATGGACGTGGAGGTTCGAGTCCTCTTCTGGGCACCATTATCCCTCTTTTTATAGGCATAGCTCATTGTAATTAAACACTTTGATAATTTTCAGGCGTACCCGTTGGACCAGCCACTGGACCATTTTAACTTGATCATATTGCATATTAATAAACCGTTGATACGGCTTTTGGTTGCATTTAAGCAACATACGTGCTATAAATGTTACAACAGTAAGATCGGCGGGGCCGATCGGACAGTTTTACAAAACTTCAAAAATTCAACGAGGTCGCCGCATCAGGCGTTTATATTAATTTGGATGATATCAATAACTATACAATTTCGCAGGCAACACTTCAAATAGTACTAAATTGCTCCCGTATGAGTGTGTATAGAAAACTCAAATTTGTCCCAGCATATTTCAGGCAACCAGTCAAAACTGAGTGCGGAAAAGAGTGTCGGGCACACAAGTTTTATAATCTTGCAGATGTATTAACAACTTTGCGCTGGGCCACTAAATCCAAAATGGACTTAAAACAGGCAGAACGAGAACTAATCAAAATTGATTATATAAATAGAATGATAGGACTAAAAGATAATGGATAAACAAAAACGAATACTGGATTCAGCATACAATTTTGATAGTGATGAAAAGGAAAAATTTGAGGCAAATAAGCTTGCTAAGCTTCGAGATAGTTTTACCTACAAGGAAAGCGTTCGTTATGAAGTTATTCAAACGAAAATAGAATTAGAATTAGGGAAGTCATTTGGCCATAAGCTGCCAAAAATTTGTACTGATAGGCTTATTGATCGCGTTCTTTTATCCCCGACCATTTACGCTCATGTCGTTTCTGGCGATAATATCCATCTGCCCCAAACCGCAAGTGAATGGAGTCACTTTACAAAAGACCTCGCGGACAACGATATTTTTGCAAATGCCGCCCTGATAAACGCCGATAGAGCATGGAAGGCCCAAGTAAAGGAAGACGCACTAGCCGCGATTCCGCCAGCACAGAAAATTTCAATGCAGCGCAGTGGAAATTTGGATTCTTTTTTATCCGAGAAATTACAAAGCGCGATCAATGAACGTACAGGCTTGTAATGGACGCCTCTAAGCCTCTTAAGAACGCTCGCCATGAATCTTTTGCCACGGGTGTGGCAAGAGGTGCATCTTATCACGCCGCGTGGGCTGAAACTTTTTCTGCAGATAAGCGAATTTCAAAAAAGAACGCTTTATCGGTTGTGGGTTCTCGTGTGGCAAAGCATGAAGATGTAAAAGCACGTATTCAACACCTGCGCAGAGAGGCACAGAAGGCTGTAGAGACCGCTTCTGGCTCGCTGCCCAGCGCATACACCGAAAATGATATTGTCCTGCTCTATATGGAAATAAGTAATGTTCTCCAAAAATGTTTCGAATTTTCCAAGGCACAGGGTGTGGCGCCCGCCAAACTTGAAAAACTACGTGTAATATTAGCCGCGCATCTCGCACGTCAGGGAAAATTGGATTCGCGCACAACAAATGTAATTGAACCAAACCCACAAGCGGAAGAATTTGCAATAAGAATTAACGCTTATGCCTAACAGTTTAAAATTTAGGACAGCCAGATCGTCGATTTTTTTGATACGCGAGAGTTTAAAATCTTTGAGATATTATTCATCTAATATGGATAGACGAGGGTCGTTTGACCGTTTGCTAGCAGAATCCATTATACTTTCTTCAGGATTAAAACAACTTGGGAAACATCTTGAGCCATGTCCGAGCGGCAGTGCGGAAGTAAATCGCGCTGAATTTCATATTAATCCAAAAGCAGTTCTGAAGATATTAGCTAATATCAAATTATAAAAGTGCCTATGGAAGTATGCACTATGTCGGCTCCCGTTGCTTCCAAGGTAGTGGCGGTCGTAGCCGTCTAAAAATAAATAGAATTCCTGCTCAGCAACTCCAATGCGCAGCAACACCCGACATTTTAACCCCGACAAAATAGGAGCTTAACACAACACTAAAAAGTAAGAGGAACACAATGATTAAGAATAAAAAACTGGCCCACGCATTGGAGTCAGACATCGACTTCCAAGCCAAACTTAATGTCTATAACAGCATGTCACCAAATTGGCCTCTGGCCTTTTTTATCGCAGAAGAAATTCGCAACAAGATTGACGGTAGTGATGCCATTATAGACTTGAAAAGCTTAGCAAGAATAT
>Ga0209344_10005373_pt1 | contig 11084 bp, 7 predicted proteins | sample Cruoilmetagenom6_FD_187293 | JGI IMG/M metagenome (GOLD analysis project Ga0209344, IMG submission 187293) | Oil polluted marine microbial communities from Coal Oil Point, Santa Barbara, California, USA - Santa Barbara Oil Seep Sample 6 (SPAdes)... | ecosystem: Environmental > Aquatic > Marine >...
TCCAGGGGCGGTTAACCGAGGTTTGACGCGTTTCCACGCTATCCACGAACAGCGAGGCCTGAATACGCTCGACCACACGCTGAGAGGTTACCTGAGAAACAAAAATGTAGCAGAACAGGTTAACCCCAAGGGATAGCATCACGCCGTGGGTAAAGCTGTCACCCAAGTTGAGACCGAATAGCGCCGTGGGCGATAGCCAATTGAGACCCAATGGGCCACCGTCAAGCCAAGCGGTTGGCAGCACGCCTGCATTGATCATCGCGGGCATTAGCAGGCTATAGGCCCAGATGGCGAAGCCCGCATTCATCCCGACGATGACCCCAAGCCGGTTACCGCGCTTCCAGTAGAGCCCGCCAATCAACGCTGGCGCAAACTGGGCCGCGGCAGCAAACGAGAGCATGCCAATCGAGGCCAGCGAGGTAAATTCAGCAATCAGCTGATAGAAACCGTAGGCCATGGCCAGTACAGCAACAATGGTTAAACGCCGCGCACGCAGCACCAAGCGACCATAATCCCGCGCTTTGGTATCAAACCAGCGCAGTCGGAATAGCGCCGGGATAACGATTTCGTTGGAGATCATGATCGACACGGCCACGGCGGCAACAATCACCATGCCCGTTGCCGCCGAGAAACCGCCGATAAAGGTGAGTAGCGTTAACCACTGGTGGCCCGAGGCCATGGATAGTGCCAGTACGTAGGTGTCGGGCTCTACGCCGCTTTCGGAAAACAGCAGCAGGCCAGCAGCGGCCAAGGGCACCACGAAAAAGGCAATGGCCAGCAGGTAGAGAGGGAACAGCCAGCGTGCTTTCGTGGCATCGTCAGGGTGAATGTTCTCCACCACAGCCACATGGAACTGGCGCGGTAGACACAGAATTGCCAACATCGCGAGCAGCGTTTGTGCCCAGAAACTTTGACCAAAATCCTGGTTGGCAAGCTGGCGCTGGAGCTCGAGCTGACTTTCGGCATGCCCCATCAGCTCGCCCAGGCCATCAAACATGCCCCAGGTAACAAAGGCGCCAAGCACCACGAAGGCGAGCAGTTTGACCAGCGATTCAAACGCTACGGCGTGGATTAAGCCTTCGTGGTGTTCGGTGGCATCGGTGTGGCGGGTACCAAATAGAATCGCGAAAATCGCCATCACAATAGCCACATAGAAGGCCGTATCGCCAAATAGCGGCGTATGGGTCACATCGGTGGCATCGGTAAGAACGCTAAAAGTCGTGGAAACTGCTTTTAGCTGTAGGGCAATGTAGGGCAGGGTGCCTACCAGGGCGACCAGGCTGGCAAAGGCGGCCAGCGACTGGGTTTTACCGTAACGGGAGGCAATGAAATCGGCAATCGAGGTGACGTTTTGATGCTTGGCAACCCGGATCATCTTGGCCAGCACCGGCCAGAATAGCAAAAATGTTAAAATTGGACCGACGAAGATGCTCGCAAACGACCATCCCGCTGTGGCGGCTTGACCAACCGCGCCGTAAAACGTCCACGAGGTACAGTAAATAGCCAGCGCCAGGCTATAGATGATCGGACGCCGACGGGTGGCGCCATGGGTACGCGCGCGGCGGTCACCGTACCATGCGATGCCGAATAGAACGGCAATGTAGAGTAACGAAACCGCTACCAGTAGCCCGCCGTGAAACATGCCTTTCTCCCCGCCAGAGTGTTTAACGTGCGTCAGTCAAAAGGCTTCATTCTAGGCGAAACAGCGGGTCGTGTACGACCGTTTGTACCACGGTCTGTTTATTTGTCTATATGCATACGTTGCTGAGCAGCGGTGATGTTTCGCGCAGCGTGCGTATCTCTTCAAGAATAGGGGCACGGCTGTCTTGATCCAGAGGTACCAGCTCACGACTCTCACAGTTGAGTATATAGGGCTGGGTGATCAAAATGTCAGTGTGATGGCGCTCAAACTGATAAAGGATGAACTCCGCTAAACGGGCACCATCCTGCTGGGTAATACGGATGTTCTCGCTGTCCACCACGGTGAACTTGGTGGTCATGGGAATGGCAAAGGTCCAGGGGCGCCATACCGCCGTGGTGCTTTCGGTTGAAATAACCGTGGCGGTCTCGGGCAGTTGCGCCTGCTTGTGGTCAAACCAGCTGTACTCCACCTGAACTTGATAGCCCAGCATACCCAGCCCGCCAAACACCGGCACTATCCACTTGGGCAAACGTTTGCCGCTCAAATTACGCAGTATCAGGCCAATCCCCGCGGCCGCAAGGCCTGCGAAAACGGCGGCGATCAAATGCCAAATCATAAATCATCCTTTCAAAAAGCCGGCTATAAAAGCTATCTATAAAAGCCATCGGGCCTCCCTAAGGAAGCCCGATGGTGAGGTCGATTCCAAAGCGTTACCGCCGTATGGCGACAACGCGTCAGGAAGGAGTATGACTTAGTGATCTATCGCCATGCCAGCACCTTTCGGATAGCGAACGCTTTCCACCAGATCCTGAATTTCCTGCGGCGGTGCAGCTGTCACTCTGGAAACCGCGAAGGCAACGGCGAAGTTGATCATCGCACCTACGGCACCGAATGAGAGCGGCGAGATACCGAAGATCCAGTTATCCGGCGTGTTGGCCAGCATATTGGTCTCTGGTACGAAGAACCAGCCCAGATAGGTGAAGATGTAAAGCAGAGTACAAATCAAGCCCGCCAGCATACCGGCAACCGCACCTGAACTGTTCATCCGCTTAGAGAATATACCCATCATAAGCGCCGGGAACAGCGATGCACCGGCGATACCAAAGGCCAACGCCACCGTTTGAGCCGCAAACCCAGGCGGATTAAGCCCTAAGTAAGTGGCCAGCAATATCGCGCCGCCCATGGAGATTCGCGCCGCCAACATCTCGCCTTTTTCGGTGATCTTGGGATTGATCATGGTTTTGATCAAGTCGTGACTGATCGCCGACGAGATCGCCAGTAGCAAGCCTGCTGCGGTAGACAGTGCCGCCGCGATACCACCTGCTGCGATCAAACCAATAACCCAGCCAGGCAAGTTGGCAATTTCCGGGTTGGCGAGTACCAGAATGTCGTTATTAACGGTTAGTTCGTTGCCTTCCCAGCCACGATCCGAGTAGTCAGCAGAATCGTTATATAGCTGAATACGGCCATCGTTGTTGAGATCGTTGAAGCTGATCAGGCCGGTTTCTTCCCATGTGCGAACCCAATCTGGACGCTCTTCGTACAGGATAGGGTTTAGCGCCGCCTCTTCATAGTTTTCAGTCTGACCAGCCATCTCTGGGTACACGGTTGTCGCCAAGTTAAGGCGCGCCATCGAACCTACCGCTGGAGCGGTGAGGTAAAGCAGTGCAATGAATACCAGTGCCCAGCCTGCAGACCAGCGCGCATCGGCGACTTTCGGGACGGTGAAGAAGCGAATGATAACGTGGGGTAGACCGGCAGTACCGACCATCAGCGACAGGGTGAACAACACCATATTGAGCTTGTTGTCCACGTCAGCAGTGTAGTCCCGGAAGCCAAGTGCATTGACCACATCATTTAACTTGGCCAGTAAAGGCATGCCGGATTCTGTGTGGGTACTGAACATACCGAACATCGGAATCGGGTTGCCAGTTAGTTGGAAGGCAATAAACACCGCAGGAATGGTGTAAGCGATGATTAGAACGATGTACTGGGCCACCTGGGTGTAGGTGATGCCTTTCATGCCGCCAAATACGGCGTAGAGGAAAACGATCAGCGCTGCTAACCAGATACCCCAAGTGTTGCTGACTTCAAGGAAGCGCGAGAAAGCCACGCCCGCACCGGTCATTTGACCGATAACGTAGGTAACCGAGGCCACAATCAAGCACACGATCGCAACGAGGCGAGCGGTGTTGCTGTAGAAACGGTCACCGATGAAGTCAGGCACGGTGAACTTACCAAACTTACGCAGGTAAGGTGCTAACAACATCGCGAGGATAACGTAGCCACCGGTCCAGCCCATGAGGAAGGTGGAGTTGGCGTAGCCACCCGAGGCCAGCAGACCCGCCATGGAAATAAACGATGCCGCTGACATCCAGTCAGCTGCGGTGGCCATGCCGTTGGTGATGGGGTGAACCCCGCCCCCGGCAACATAGAAGTCTTTCGTTGAGCCGGCGCGCGCCCAAATAGCAATGCCTATATACAAGGCAAAGGAGGCGCCGACGAACAGTAAGTTAATTGCAAACTGGCTCATACCGGCTTACTCCCCAAGGCCAAATTTTTGATCGAGCTTATTCATCTTCCAGGCGTAGAAGAAGATCAGCGCGATAAATGTCAAGATAGAGCCCTGTTGTGCAAACCAGAAGCCAAGATCAGTGCCGCCAACCGGAATGCCGGCGAGCAGTGGGCGAAAAAGGATAGCGCATCCGTAAGACACAAATGCCCAAACAGCCAGGCATCCGAAAATTAAGCGGACGTTTGCTTTCCAGTATTCAGCAGCATTGGTTTTGTCGTCTGCCATTGTGTTGCTCTCCACTTGTGATTTTTAAGGTTGGGAAAGTTCACGAGGAATAGCGTGTGACCCATCAGGGCAATCGCACGTCTAAAGCCACTCAAACATTAGGAGTGGTGAGTCAGCTTCTCTTGGCACGTCACCTTATTATTCGATATGAAATTTCGAGTTAGTTAGCGACGTGCGATTACCCTGCATGACTCATTGTTAATACTGGGCAATAAACGTCAAAAAATAAATCCCAGACTTTGGTATCAATAAACAGCTAAGTGGCTTTGTTCAACCTGCATGTCGTTGAAAATATGAGTTTTTAAAGGCTGTTTAAGCGAAGTTTGCAGGTGTTTGCAAGGCTATGGGACGATAGTCTAGTAAGCAAATAAAAGCAGTTATTGGCTACTTTAAATACATGCACGGCGTTTAATAGGGAGTGACGGTTAGTATGAGTCGATACTTTGGTCGCGTATCAAAAGTCGCTTCGACTTTAGCGTGATAGCTAAAGGTATAACAAGGTTCTACTTGCTACTTGGGAAGTGAATCCTTTATACCCGTACAGCCACCTTCATATAATAATCGACAACATTTTTTGAAGCGCTGGTGTGGGCCAATTTATGTGGGCCAGTATCGAGTCACGACGTTTATTTATTTTTGCTTATGTCTGCTAGCTCGCCATAAGGCAAGATCCGGTTAGTCGCAGCCCGTTTAATGAGGTTATACCCCATGGTCGATGTGGATCTATCCCAGTTGCCGTTTACGCTTCTTGATGATGAGGGGCGTGACCATATTCGCCGTGGTATTGACCTTGCCTATTTTGACCGTGACGAAATCATTTTAGAGACCGGGCAAGCGGGGGAGTTTGTTTTTCTAATTCATAAAGGCGAAGTGGCGGAAATTGATCCGACGCTACCCTCATCTACATCACGCATTGGCCACTACACGGCGGGGGATCTGTTTGGGGCGATCAGCATACTCAATGGTAAAAGCCGCTACCGCTTTAAGGCTGAGCAGGAGTGTCTTTGTTACCTGCTACCCAAAGCACTGTTTCAACAGTTGTGTCGCCAATACCCTGATTTCAGCAATTTTTTTCGCCAGTCGCTGACCCATAAAGCGCGCCTGTTGACCGAAAAGCGCGCCGAAGGTGGTGTCACCATGGCGGGGTTTATGTTGGCAAAGGTGAGCGAGTGTATGCGCGAGCCGCTGCTGATGGCGGCGGCGACCGATATTGCCAGCGCTGTAAAACAGCTCAAAGAAAGCCACGCCGACAGCCTGTTGGTAGAGACCCAGGACACTCTTGGCATGGTGACCAAAACCGATCTGCTCAACGCGTTAGTGTTGAAAGGTAGCGCGGTAACATCAGCGGTGGATGAGATCGCCCATTTTAATTTAGTGACCGTGGCGCCGGATCAGTACTTATTTGAAGTGTTGGTGCTAATGACCCGCCATAAAGTCTCGCGGGTCGTAGTGATGGAGCAGAACGCCTTGAAAGGCGTTGTAGAACTCACTGACGTGCTTAGCTACTTCTCAAGCCGAAGCTATGTGGTGAGCCTGCAGGTCGAGCAGGCGGCCAATTTGGAGGCGCTTTCGGCGGCCAGCCAGCGCACGCCGGAGCTCGTCAAAGCGCTTATGGCTCAGGGCGTTAAGCTTCGCTTTGCAATGGATCTGCTCGCTGCACTGAATGGCCGTATTATAAGTAAAGCCTGGGAGTTCACCATTGATGAGCGCTACCACGAGCAGAGCTGCATGATGGTGATGGGCAGCGAAGGGCGCGGTGAGCAGATTCTAAAAACGGATCAGGATAACGGCTTGATACTTGCCGATGACACCCAGTGGCCTGATCTTGCCAGCCATATGCAGACGCTCACCGATACCCTGATTCAGCTTGGTTACCCGCCGTGCCCCGGCAATATTATGGTGTCCAATTCCGAATGGGTGGCTACGGTATCCCAGTGGAAAGGCAATATTGCCAAGTGGGCCAGGGAGCGTGATGGCGATAGCCTGATGAAGCTGGCCATTATGCTCGATGCCCATGCCGTAGCGGGCAACCCCAGCCTGCTTGAAAGCGTCCGTGATGAGTTATTTGAACGCTGTTCGGGCGATGAGCTGCTGCTTTCCTATTTTGCTCGTACGGCGCTACGTTTCTCGACGCCTCTGACGCTGTTCGGCTCCCTAAAAAAGCCTCAGCACGGTATCGATATTAAGAAAGGCGGTATTTTCCCTATCGTTCACGGCGTGCGCACCATGGCGCTTGAGCGGCGCATCAAAGCCACCTCGACGTTTGATCGTTTGGATGCACTGGCTGCTGATGGTCGGTTGGATCGCCGTTTTGCCGAAGACCTGGGCGAAGCGTTGGCACTGTTTTCCGAGCTACGTCTTAAACAGCAGCTAACCGCGTTGGAGACGCCTGTCGGTGCTCAAGCCAGTGCCCAGGACGCTAGCTCCCAAAACAGCAGTCGCGCTAACCGTGTTGTAGTGCAAAACCTCTCTTCCCTGGAGCGCGATCTTTTGCGTGAAGCGATGCATATTGTCAAAGACTTTAAGCAGCGGCTTTCCCATCGTTACCATTTGGAGTATTCGTGAGCGGAATGCGGCTGTTAGATCGACATGTGGCGCTATTTAGCGGCTCTCTGCGTACCCTGCTACGTCGCGAAAGCGACCGGCGACGCTGTGCAGAATCCCCCTACGCCTGGCTGTTTCAGCCCTATATGGGGGAGGAGCTGGTGGCGCTTGCCTGCACCGTCACTCCCACGGCCTGCGTACCGATCATTAGCTTGGCAGCAGTGGTACTGAGCCAGCAGCAGGTGCATACCAGTCGTGCCTTTGTAATCACCTTGGGCAGCACGAAGCAGCCCGAAAGTGCAACGCTGCGCCGTCATCACTTGCTATGCGAGGCGGGGGCGGTGCTGCCGCCAAGCAGTGATAACTTGGGCGCGTTAGTGGAATTTATCGGCAATCGTCCCATCGTTGGCTGGCAGTTGGAGAAGCGCATCGGGGCGTTAAATGCACTTCTCACTAAGCGGCTGAATTTTGCTCTGCCCAACGCCCAGGTCGATGTAGCAAAGCTTCATCAACGCCAGCTACGGCGTTTGCACCCTGAGGTCGAGGCACCCAGCAGCTTCGCCCAGGCGTTGGCGTGTTGGCAAGTGCCCGCCATGGGCGTGCAGAGTGTGCTTGGAGAGGCCACCGCCAGCGCACTGCTGTATATGCGCCTACAGCGTGTTATGGCGGAGGTGGCATAGTAGTCTCCTTCATCGTGGCGAGGGCAGCTTTCCGCGAGGGCGCTGTGAACCCCTCCCTGGGCGCTACTTTTGTCATCCATGACAAAAGACCCTCGCTCCAAGCTACCCTCGCACCGAGATATGGTACAGCGTTCAAAATAGTCATTTTCAATTGCGATATCTTGTGTGGCTACGTCTGATTAGTTGGGTCAGGCGGTGAGTGTTGTTAGAATAGTTATTACTTTTTTATCTCACGCCTTCTACCCTCGGCAGTGCTTATACCATGCAAACTCTTGATCACTTTGATCCTGCTCACCTTAATACGGTTGGAGCCACCCCAGCTGACGCTGAGCACGACCAGCCTGAGCTGGCTGATGCGAAGCAGAAGCGTGAATTTAACAAGCTGCAAAAGCGTCTGCGCCGAGAAGTGGGCAATGCGATCATTGATTACCAAATGATCAATGAAGGCGATCGCGTGATGGTCTGCCTCTCCGGTGGAAAGGACAGCTACACCATGCTGGAGATTTTGCGCAATTTGCAGCGCAATGCGCCGGTCAATTTCTCGCTGGTAGCGGTCAACCTGGATCAAAAACAGCCGGGCTTTCCCGAACACGTACTGCCCGCTTATCTGGATAAGCAGGGCGTGGAGTACCACATTGTCGAGCGCGATACTTACTCGGTGGTGAAAGAGAAAACCCCCGAAGGTAAAACCACCTGCGCGCTCTGTTCACGGCTGCGGCGCGGCTCGCTATATGGTTTCGCTGAAGAGATAGGCGCCAATAAGATTGCCCTGGGTCATCACCGGGAAGATATTCTTGAAACGCTGTTTCTCAATATGTTTTTTGGCGGCAATCTAAAAGCGATGCCGCCAAAGCTGTTATCCGATGATGGTAAAAATATCGTTATTCGGCCCTTGGCCTACTGCAAAGAGGCTGATATCGCCGAGTTTTCGCGGCTGATGGCGTTTCCGATTATCCCCTGCAATCTTTGCGGCTCACAGCCTAATATGCAGCGCCAGGTGGTGAAAGAGATGCTCGCCGAGTGGGACAAAAAGTTTCCTGGCCGTCTGGAAAGCATGTTCAAGGCCGTCACCAACATTGCCCCTTCCCAGTTGGCTGACCGCAACCTTTTCGATTTTGAAGGTCTAGAGGCCAAGCAGGCAGAGCTGCTGGCAGGGCGCATCCAGGCCTATAACGTCAGCTAACCGTTTGCTCTTCCTCTTCGGCGAGGGTAATCAAACGCTGCATATCGAGAATGTTGACCTCTCGCCCGGAGACCGCCACCACATTCTGTTGCTGAAAGCGGCTTAGTATGCGGCTGACCGTTTCAACCGCGAGGCCCAGATAGTTGCCGATATCAGCCCTGGGCATTGAGAGGCGAAAGCTGTAAGGCGAATAGCCTCTGCGACGAAAACGGTCCGAAAGGGTAATCAAAAAGGTGGCCAGCCGCTGATCGGCGGTTTTGCGCGAGAGTAGGCGCATCATGCGTCGGTCATCGCGCAACTCTTTGCTCATGCTCCGATACAGCTGGCCCCGCAGTTCGGGCAACTCTTCTGAGAGTAAGTCCAGGCGGTCAAAAGGAATCTCACAGACGGTGGTGGTTTCCAGGGCGATAACGCTACCGGGGTAGTGCTCTTCGTCAATGCCATCCAGCCCCACCAGCTCACTGGGTAGGTAGAAATTGGTTAGCTGTTCGCTGCCGTTACCTTCAGCGCTGGTCTGCTTCAAACTGCCCGAACGTACAGCGTAAACGCTGGTAAAGGCGTCGCCCTGACGAAACAGCGGTTCGCCTTTTTTCAGCGGCGCGCGACGACGAATAATGGCGTCAAACTGCCCCACGTCGTCCAGCTCAAGGGCAAGTGGCAGGCACAGTGAACTCAAACTGCAGGTTTGGCAGCGAGCTTCATGGAGTAGCGAGCGCCGACGGCTCATGGGTTCCAACATGCTTTGCTCCTTGAGAGAATCCCGCTTATCAATTAGAAAAGCCTTACCTATTGTAGTCGCTTTAGCATGCCTGCTTAAAGATGATTAAACAATCTTTGAGTAACGTTGGCCCGTTTGCTGCGCCAGGTGAGCATCGAACGCCATCGCTATATGGCGAATCAGCAGCCTCCCCATCGGCGTGGCGTTAAGCTGGTCGCCGCTGCGGGTCAGCAGGCCATCCTGCTCGGCGCTCTGCAGGCGCTCAAGCGCTGGCGCAAAGTAGCGGGGGGCATCGATGTTCCAGCGTTGGCTAACGGCGGCCAGATCAATGCCCATATCGCACATCAGCCGCTCAATCACGTCCCGCCGGATCAGGTCGTCATCACTCAACCGCACGCCACGCCCGGTAGCGAGTTGACCCTTATCCAGCGCCGCTTCGTAGCTTGCCAGATCGCTCGGGTTCTGCGCATAGACGTCATCAATGCGTGAAATCGCCGAAACGCCAAGCCCGATTAAGTCGCACTGAGCGTGGCTGGAGTAGCCTTGAAAGTTACGCTGTAGCGAGCCTTCGCGCTGAGCAATAGCCAGGCTATCGTCAGGTCGGGCAAAGTGATCCATACCAATATGCACATAGCCTGCTGCGGTGAGCATTTCGATGGTGGTGCGCAGAATCGCCAGTTTCTCATCGCCACCCGGCAAGTCATCGACATTAATACGCCGCTGCGGGGCAAAGCGCTCGGGCATATGTGCGTAATTAAACACTGAAAGGCGCGCCGGGTTGAGCTCGATCACCTGGCGTAGCGTGTCGGCAAAGCTTTTTTCAGTCTGAAATGGCAAACCGTAAATTAGATCGAGATTGAGCGAGCGAAAGCCCAAACGATGCGCCTCATCCATCAGCGTTTCGGTAAGTACCCGAGGTTGAATGCGATTAATCGCTTTCTGCACCAGAGGGTTTAAATCCTGCACGCCCAGGCTAATGCGATTAAAGCCGAGGGATTCGAGATGGCGCAGCGTAAACACATCCGCTTCGCGAGGATCTATTTCAATCGCGTAATCGCGATCAGTCGACGACGAAAGGCCAAAGCGGGCATCCAGGCGATCAATCAGGTCGCCCATCTGGTTCAAGCTGAGAAACGTCGGCGTACCGCCGCCCCAATGCAGCTGCTCCACCGGTCGTGATGTATCCAAGTGGCGTGCGGTCAGCACCATTTCACGGTCAAGCCGGGCTATATAGGGCTCGGCCAGGGCGGTGTTTTTGGTTGCGATTTTATTACACGCGCAGTAGAAGCAGATTTTGCGGCAGAAGGGCACGTGAACATACAGCGAGAGCGATCGCTTGCTGGCATTGCTACGCTCCAGCGCCTGGGTCAGGTCGCTAGGGGTAAATTGCTCGTGAAACGACAGTGCCGTGGGGTAGGAGGTGTAGCGTGGGCCGCTGGTGTCGTAGCGGCGCAGTAACGCTTCATCCCACACCGGCTGCATAGGGGCTGCGGCAGCTGCGGGTGCAAGAGGCAATG
>Ga0209344_10005374_pt1 | contig 11079 bp, 9 predicted proteins | sample Cruoilmetagenom6_FD_187293 | JGI IMG/M metagenome (GOLD analysis project Ga0209344, IMG submission 187293) | Oil polluted marine microbial communities from Coal Oil Point, Santa Barbara, California, USA - Santa Barbara Oil Seep Sample 6 (SPAdes)... | ecosystem: Environmental > Aquatic > Marine >...
CTTTGTTCCAAACCAAGCGGCAACACCCCGCGAAACGGCGCAATTGCGCCGCCTCTGCTTCGTTGGTCTTGAGTTGGAACTTAAAAGCCTTGAGTTGTTTCATAGGTTCTATTATAGAAACCAGACTAAACCCGCGCCTTATATCCCCGCCCTTGACGACGGGGTTTTACGGTGCATCGGTGATAAAGATCGGCATGGAAAATCCGGACATTCATCAATCGAGTGAAACCGGATCCACATCAATACTCCAGCGCAGATCGGCGCCTGATTTGATCGAGACCAAAACAGAGGTCAAATAAAAAAGAAAATGCTGCAGCTTTTCACGCTTGGCGGCCTGACACAACAATTGGGCCCGATAGCGGCCGGCCTTTCGTTCCATAGGAGAAACGACCGGGCCCCACAGGTCCACCTGATGTTCAGAAGCCGTCTTTAACGTCTGTTCGTAAACCTGGCGCAGAAAATCCATCGCCTTTGGCTGTTGCAGACTGTTGCACCGCAGCATGGCCAGATAAGTGTAAGGTGGTAGTTGGGCTACTCGTCTCTGTTCGAGTTCATCCCCCGCCCATGCCGAATAACCATCCTTGAGCAAACGGGTGAAAAATTCATGCTCCGGATAGTGGGTTTGCAGATAAACCTCGCCCGGAAGCTGCCCACGACCCGCGCGGCCTGAAACCTGAATCAGCAATTGGGCCAGATTTTCCCGCGCGGTGAAATCCGGGCTGAACAGGCGTTGATCCGCGTCCACCACCGCCACCAAATTAACATGAGGGAAATCATGCCCTTTGGCGATCATCTGGGTGCCGACCAGAATCTGCCGCCCTGGCGCTCTGATTTCGGCAAGCAGCGCTTCTAAATGGCTTGCGCGATTCTGAAATTTGTCCCTGTCAAAGCGGATGACAGACACTTCAGGGTACAGATGATGAAGAGATTCCTCGATACGCTGGGTTCCATGCCCGAGCTGACTCAAGGGCTGATGAAGACATTGCGGACATCGCTGCGGAAGCGGCTGCTGATAAGCGCAGTGATGACACAAAAGTTGGCTTTGACCCTGCCCTGAACCTTTATGCACCACCATCGGCGCATCACAGTGCCGACATTGCGCCAGCCATGAACATTTGGGACATCGCAAAAGCGGCGCCACGCCCCGCTGGTTGATAAACAGCATGGCTTTGGCGTTTTTTCCCAGGCAATGATCGATACGCTCCAGCAGCGAAGTTGAAAAACACGCTTGAATCCGTTCCCGACGCTGATCTATCAAATGGATCGATGGCAGGCGCGCATTGCCCGCCCGGTGTTTCAGCATCAGGTGCCGGTAACGCTGAGTTCGGGCATTAAAAAGTGTAATCAACGACGGCGTTGCCGACCCAAGAATAATCGGAATATTCAGTTGACGCGCCCGCCAGATAGCGACATCACGTGCGTGGTAGCGCAGACCGTCATCCTGCTTGTAGGAACTGTCGTGTTCCTCGTCGATCACCAGCATACCGGGTCGATGGAGCGGCAAAAAGATAGCCGAACGGGTTCCGATCAGTATATTTCCTTCACCGGCGCGACAGCGGCGCCATTGCCTGACCCGCTGCGCGGGCGTAAGACCCGAATGGTAGGTCACGGGTTCGATACCGAACCGCGTTCTAAACCATGTTTCCATTTGTGGAATCAGAGCGATTTCAGGAACCAACACCAGAATCTGCCGATTGTGGCGTATCATCTCATGCGCCATACGCAGATAGATTTCCGTTTTTCCGCTCCCGGTCACGCCCTCAAGCAGAAAGACCCCAAAAGAATCCCCATATGACTGAATCTGCGTTACGGCTGATTGCTGCTCGTCAGAAAGCACAGGCCCGCCGACAGGGTCTTCCCGGCTTTGGCCCTCGGCTTCAAATGCTGCCACCCAGCCTTTTTTATCCAGCAGACGGACGAGACGCCGGGCATCCTTATGCGCTGCATTCAGTGTTTCTATAGGTGTCGGATTCTGATCGCAATGCGCCAGTATTTCCAGTATTTGGCATTGCGCCGGCGCTGCTTTTAATTCCCCTTCCAGCAGAGCTGCTCTGCCCTCAGGCGTAATTGTCCAGTATTGCGCGGTTAAAACTGTTTTCCTGGATGCAGCATGCCATAGCCCAGGCAGCATGCTAAAACAAGTATCTCCGACCGGGTGATGGTAATACCGGCTCATCCACTCCGCAAGCGCAAGCTGTTTGGCGGAAAGTACCGGCTCGAAATCAAGAATACGATCAATGCGGCGCAAACGTTTCCCCGGAAGCGTCGCCGGTTGCGCCGGCCCCATCACGATACCCTTGCGTTTATCCGCCCCGAAAGGTACTTCAACACCCATTCCCTCTGTTATCGACTGCAATTCGACCGATTGCGGAGGCAAATACTCAAAGGTGGAATATAAGGGGCACGCCACTGCCACAGGCACAACCCACGCCGGGGAATGATGCTCTCTCATGCCGAGCGTAAGAGTTCAGAGGCGGGATAGCGCCGGGGCAACAAAGGCATGGATCCACCATTCATGGTTCGGGTGTAACTCAGCCTGAAATTTCAATCATTCGGTAAACCCATCACTTATTCCTCAACGAATCAAACGCTTTCTCTTCAGCAGCCAGTCCGTTCGCCCCGTCTTGCTTCTTGAATTGCATTGCACCAATCCACCACAGACTGTTGCATCCGCTTAAAAAACAAGACAGTATTCGACAAGCCCTAAAATCCGGCAATCCTCAATCCGCGCGATTCAACTGCATTCTCGATCGAAATTCGAGCTCGGATGAAACCCGAGCCACCGAGAAAGTGGCTCAAACAACCCGCGAGGGTTGACTCCTGGATATGGTATGCTCGAACTGACCGATGATTTCCGCACGCTCGATCACATGAGCCATGGCCTTTTGCGGATGAATATCTATATCTTCGCCACCAGGCGGGACATAATGTTCCAGATACACCCTCAACGTTGCCCCTTGAGTTCCCGTTCCGGACAGCCTGTACACAATGCGTGCGTCATCCTTGAAGATTATCTGAACACCTTGCGCACTGCTGACAGAACCGTCCACTGGATCATGATAACGGAACTCATTAGCAAATACGATTTCTTCACCCCCAACCGAACGTCCAGGCAACTTGGGGAGCATATACGCCAATTGCGCCATAAATTCTCCGGCTCGCGCCTGATCAATCCCTTCATAATCCAGACGGGAATAATAATGCCGTCCAAATTTATCCCAGTGCTCACGCACGATATCCGGAAGGCTCTTGTTCACCCGCGCCAGAATGTTGAGCCAGCACAATACCGCCCATAAACCGTCTTTTTCGCGAATATGATCCGATCCGGTTCCAAAGCTTTCTTCACCACATAAACGAATCCGGCCATCATCAAGCAGATTGCAAAAGAATTTCCATCCGGTCGGTGTTTCATAATGAGGAAGACCTAGCGACTGGGCAACGCGATCGACAGCCCGACTGGTGGGCATGGATCTGGCAACCCCTTTCAAACCGTCACTAAAGGCTGGAATAAGATGCGCATGAGCCGCAATAATAGCAAGGCTGTCTCCGGGAGAAACCATCATGCCGGGCCCGACGATCATATTGCGATCCCCATCCCCGTCGGACGCAGCGCCGAAAGACGGCGGGCGAGGCGACCAGAATTTTTGCGCCAGCCATTTGGCCTCATCAAGCCCAGGATCGGGATGCCCACCACCAAAATCAGGCAGCATCTGGCCTCGAATCACACTGCCTTCAGGTGCGCCGAGTTGTTGTTCCAGAATCTGAATGGCATAAGGTCCTGTCACGCCATGCATGGCATCAAAACAGAGACTGAATCCTGGTCGACCGATCAGTTCCCGGATCGCTTCAAAGTCAAACTGGCTACGCATCAATTCTGCGTATTCCTCCACCGGATCGATGACCTCTATTTCAGTATCACGGATTTTATAGGTGCATGGTTTGGCATAATCAAGCTTTTCGATAGGATAGATATGATAATATTGAATCGCTTTGCTGTAATCGTAAACTTGTTCCGTCACGCTTTCAGGTGCCGGCGCTCCTCCTGCAAGATTGAATTTGATGCCAAAATCCCCGTTGGGACCGCCAGGATTATGACTCGCGGTAAGAATCATCGCGAGTCGGGCGTTGCGCTTGCGAACCAGATAGGATGCCGCAGGCGTACTCAAAACACCCTGAGCGCCGAGAATGATTTTCCTGACGCCATGCGCCACGGCAATACCAACAATGATGTGGATCGCCTGATCGCTGTAATAACGACCATCGCCGCCGAGGATGAGGTCATGACCCTGAACACTATAGCGGGAATCCTGGTGAAGAACATCGAAAATGGACTGGACAAAATTGGCCGCGTAATGGGGTCTGGCGAAAGTGATCACCGTTTTTCGCAATCCGGAGGTTCCCGGCTTCTGATCAGCAAAAGGTTGCGTGCGGATGGTCTGGATCTTATCAGTGGGCATCAAGTATGCTTCCCTTGTTATATGATGGCATTTGTAATTTACTATAAATATTATGAATTATGATGAAAGATATTCATAACTGTACCAGGATGCTCAAGGAACCTGGTTATCTATGTAATTTGATGGGTTTGTACGAGAGCAATTATGCACGCCTGCATCAATTATTGCCGAATGGTATCAAGGCCGCTGCCAATGCGCAATGGATTTTAAAAAGCCCCCGCCATCTCGACCTTTCCTTAAGGGTAGAAAGAGTCAGCCGCTGCGTTCTTTCTCTGGAAATGAACTACATTTTTTACCGTCCAGACGATGATTGTTACCTTGCACCGCGCCTTGAAATCAGGGTTTACAATGATGCGCGGCTCGCTGAGGCCGTAAACTGTCACAAATACAGGGATTCCCCACCGAAATCTTCGCTGTACAATCTGCCATCCATGCTGGCTTACCGCTGGCGCATCAATGTTCTGCTTAATAAATGGCTGGATCAAGCCCTGCAACAACATTACCGCAGCGAACACCAGAAGCCATGACAAGCGATACCGGAACCGGGATAAGGTCTGGCGATCTGGGAAAAGCCCTGCGTGATCTGAGCGCAGGCATCAACCAGGCATGCGATGCCATCGCACAGGATGGACAACAGGGAATTCCTGTCTACATGGTTGACCGGAAGCTGAATGAATCTTCTCATTTCGCTGCCCTGGCCCTTCGCGATATCGATCACATGGGTGACCAAGACGGAAGAACCAGCCAGAGTCACCCCGGATTGGTCGGCGCTTGCGAGGAAACGCTACAATGGATTGCGCAAATCAATTTCCATAAACGCCACGCACGCTCGGTTTATCAATCTTTACGCGCCCAGCTTTCGCAACAGTATCGCCCTCCGCGCCTCGAATCGGAGCTGCGCTTGCGCTTGACCCATCTGGGCTATCCCCGGCTCAACCTCAAAAAACTGGAGCGCGAAACCAGAATTCTACCGGCAATTCCTGATCATGTGGGATGGTTCTGGGCGCATACCGCAAAAACAAAACGTTTAAACCAAAGCCAGGCGGAACAGCTTTTGCGAAAATATGGCGATGATTTCGCGATCACCCAACAACTGGAATGGTTGCACAGCCTCCCGGACGGCGAGATGCTCGCCCAAGTACGCCCGCCCGCATGGCATCTGCGCGCCAACATCAGTTTCCGTCGGGAACCTGAAAACCAGCGCTACCAGCTTCCTGCCTGCCTGCCGTTTTTCTTTCCTGCTCACCCCGGCTCACGGCTTCCCGCCATCAGCCTGACCACAGCACATCCCCCCACAGATACCGCTCGACCACCTCGGGGAGGAAGAAAACTGCAGGAACAACCATTTTTGCCAGCGATTCATGCGCATCGCTATCTAAGGAACCTCTGAACAAGTCTGGGCGAAGGTGGTTGTGATTCATTATATCCAGATTCGAGACGACGATCGCGCGGCATAGCAGGGCTATTGCGAAGATTGTCAACAATGAAGCTGGGCATAATGGACGCAAGAACCGAGTTCATGACTTAATCAGAGGTTCCCGGAAGCTCTGATTAAGTCTGGCACAGGATAGGATCACAAACCAGTAACAATCAATTTCAGGGCTTGAGACTAATGCTGAATTTGCTCACGCGGATCTGCTGAAGTCCCGGAAGAGCGTTCGAGATTTGTTTACCTCGTTGCTTTTCCGGGATAGGCAGTGATTCACCGCTGCAGAAGTCGTTCTGGATATGAATCAGCAACAACGCATCGACCAATTCAGGCATCAATTCGACGCCAGTTCAGCCATGGAAAGATCAAAAACATGCCGACACACCAGAGCAAGGTCCAATCCGGAATGGTCAAACCCAGGAATCTCCAGCTTACCTGAGCACAACTTCCGGAGCCGCGGAAAACCGTTGCAATCACATCATTGAGAGGCAGGTTGTTCAGCATAAAACCCAGACTGGGCAAACATCCCGGAATCTGGTCGGCAGGCAGATGCTGGAGCCTGATATGCCATAGCGCCAAAGCCGCACCGGCGATCAAAAATACTGATAACAGAATGGCGTAGACACGTGAACTGATCAACCCCGGATTATGGATCAAGGCAACCAGGAAACATAAGGTCGCGCCTATCACTGCTATTCGTTGCAGAATACATAGTGGACACGGCTCCATCTGCTCCACCCACTGGAGATAAAAAGCGAATGCCAGTAGAAATATACAGACGGTCAAACCTGCCGCATTGCATATCCGTTTCGACGGGATTTTTGTTCCGACCCTACGCTGATTTTCAATGATATCCATAATATATACCTTAGCTTTATTAATCTATTACATCCGTTATATTACAATTCAACCTGCGAACTGATTTTTCATGGGAAAACCCGGGCATCGGGTCACTCAAACTGCATTCTATCGAGTTGTCCAATTTCTGGCATGCGTACTGATTTCACAAGTTTGTACTCCAGAATATTTATAGGCAATAACTATTATGCTTTATTTATAGTCTATACTTCTATAGATTGGCAACCGTGATTTTTGACTAAGGAACCTCCGATCAAGTCATGAACCCGGTGCCTGCGGTGAGCGAAGTCGAACCCGCTTGCGTCCCTCATGCCCAGCTTCATTGTTGGCAATCGTCGCAATGGCCCTGCTAACCCGTGCAATTTAAGCCGAGAATCTGAATATAATGAATCGCACCTGAGCTTCATCCAGACTTAATCAGAGGTTCCCTAATGGGATCAGAGCCTTGATGATATTGAGCCATGCCAAGACAAAACCATGTTTCAAAAATTTCATGTCAGGACAAAACCATGGCTGAAATCCATACTCCTTTTGGAAGTCCTGTTCCCGGATTTGAGCCGGGTGTTTCCCCACCGGATGAAATCAGTGAAACCTGCTGGTGGTTATTGTTCTGCGGATCCAGACTATTGGTCACGCCATTAGAAACGGGTGGCTTCCAACCACTGCAAAGCGATGAATGCCCACCCTTGCCACTGGTTTCTCCAGCCATTTATCTCGGCCGCCTGAACGGACAGGATTGTTTTTGCGCGACAGTGGCCAGGGATTCCATGTTGGCGGGAAAACTCTGCATGCTTGGATTGCATGAAGCAGACGAACACTTGTCGCCATCCTGGGTTACTCTTGGGGGAAGATCCATCCAGTTGTTGTCCTGGGAGCGAAACCATCGTTTCTGCGGTGTGTGCGGCAACGAGCTTTTCCGTTCCCGTCATCAATTTTTCAAGGAATGCCCCCAATGTCACCACAAAGTTTATCCTCGTATTTCCCCTGTAGTCATGGTGCTCATCCACCGCCACCAACAACTTCTGCTCGCCCGTGCAGCACGGTTTCCAGCGGGACGTTTCAGCATTCTAGCAGGTTTTGTCGAAGCCGGAGAAACACTTGAACAATGTGTACACCGGGAAGTGATGGAAGAAGTCGGACTTAAAGTGGAAGATCTGCGCTATGCCGACTCACAACCGTGGCCGTTTCCGCACTCGTTGATGATCGGCTTTTTCGCCCGCTATCGAAGCGGTGATATTCACCCCGATGGTCACGAGATCGTAGAAGCGCACTGGTTCAACAAAAATCATTTACCAGAACTGCCGCCTTCGATCAGTCTTGCGCGTTGGATGATCGAGCGCTTTATCAACACCCGGTCTCACACCTGACCGTGAACCAGCACGAGTTGCAAGGATAAATTGTGAGACCTTTGCACGAGAGTTGATCGCAGATCCCAATACTTGACAGGATGCTGCCAGAGCGTACCTAACCTGAAAACGTAAGCATCGGCCATGATTTTACCGGTCTCTACCGAGCTGGCAGGCTGAGCCTGCTAGACCACTCGGTAAAACCGGATTTTGGATAATAACGTCGAGAGAATATAACATCCTCCAGCCAGCAGAATAATAGTCGGCCCCGTCGGCAAATCCATGGAATAGGATAGAGCCAGCCCGAAAAATGTAAACAGGCTGCCAAACAGTATCGACAGCAGCATCATGCGGGATAGCGTGCGCACATATTGAGCTGCCATGGCGGCGGGAAGGGTTAACAATGCCAGCACCATGATCAGCCCAACGACCTGAATCAGCATGACGACCGTAACAGCGATCAGGGTCAGCAGCAACAGATAAAAGAACATCACCGGGACACCTCTCAACCGCGCAAATTCCTCATCAAAAACCACCGCCAGGAACTGACGGTACCATACCGTTATTGCCAGGAGCAATATCACATCCGTGATGAGCATAAACCGAAGGTTTGCCGCCGATACCAGGAGGATATTCCCGAACAGATAACTCATAAGGTCGGTCTGATATCCAGGAGTTTTAGCCATGAACAGAATGCCTGACGCCATACCTATGGCCCACAGGGCGCTGATCAGCGTATCCTCATGGATGCGCCATTGGAGACTGATATATCCTATCAATACCGCACCAACCACAGCTGCAGCCAGAGCTCCAGCGACCGGATCGAAACCAAAAAATATTGCAGCGCCCATGCCGGAAAGAACCGAATGAGAGATGCCGCCGGCTAGAAAGCTGATGCGTTTAACCACCACATAAGGCCCCGTTAGACCGCAGGCTATGCTGGCCAGCAAACCGGCCAGCAGCGCATAATACAAAAAACTCTGGCTGATTAATGCATTCAGAAAATCATTCATGAGTGGCATGGGGACTGATCATGCGTACTTTACTTCCATACAAATCCTTGATGACATGTCCATCAATGGACTCCGTATCGTATTCAAGCATAGTTCGATTGACACAGGCAACGCGAGTGACATAACTCGAGATGAAACCCAAGTCGTGAGAAACAATCAGTATCGTCATCCTCCTATTCAATTTTTTGAGCAAAGAGAAAATGTTACTTTCGGATTCCTGATCAATATTGGCTGTGGGCTCATCAAGCAAAAGGATCTCGGGATCAGCCACCAGCGCACGTGCGATTAATATCCGCTGCAACTGCCCCCCGGACAGACTGTCCATGGAACGCCCTGCAAGATGCTCGGTGCCAACTTCCCTCAGTGCCTTATAGGTTTCGTTATAATCCAGTTCAGAGTAGCGCCTGTAGAACAAGCTGTTCAACCAGCCCTGACCGGTACCCATGCCAAGTCGACCCAGAAGAACCGTCTGCTCCACATTGATCGGAAAATCCCGGGCAAAGCCTGGCTGTTGAGGCACATAACCCAAGCGCCGCTTGATTTGTCCAGGCGTTTTACCCAACACGGAAATACGCCCGGCGCGGGGTTTAATAAAACCAAGAATAAGTTTAAGCAGCGTGCTTTTTCCTCCTCCGTTGGGGCCGATCAATCCCAACATATCCCCACAATGAACTACAAGATTGATATTTTCCAGCACCATCATCGAACCATAGGAAAAAGACACGTTGTGCATTTCTATACTGTCGGGCATAGCTCTACCCTTGGGCATAGCACTCATTGCGCCGTATCTATTGATAACTCCCGTGCCAGCCGGAGCATGGAAGCGAAATAATCCGGCGAAAGCGGATCGACGATCACAACACGGGCGCCAATAATGTCGGCCACATGTCGAGCCAACCGGTCGTCAATCTGCGGTTGAACAAGAATCACGCCAATCCGATCTTTTTTGGCCTGATCGATGAGTTTAGCAAGCTGCTTGGGAGCAGGCGGCTTGCCTTCATGTTCGATCGCTATCTGCTTCAGATCATAAGTGGTGGCAAAATGGCCCCATGCCGGATGGTAAACCATAAACGATCGGCTCGGCGCCTGACCCAGTATTCGTCTGATTTCCTGATCCAGCGCATCAATTCTGTCGGAAAAAGCCTCGTGCTTTTTACGGAAATCGTGCTGATGTTCCGGATCGAGCTTTATAAGCGCGTCAAGAATTTCGCGACCCAAAGCTTTCATTCTGAGCGGACTCGTCCAGACATGCGGATCGTAACCGGCCTGATGATGATGATGATGCTCTGATTGAGATCCGCGCGAAGGATGCTCGTCTTCCGAACTCATATCTATAATGAGCATGCCAGAATTAACAGATCGCATCCGATCCTGCACAACATCTTCGAAGGGCAGACCGGTTTTTATGTAAAGTTCAGCCCGGCTCAAAGCACTGATCTTTTTGGGAGAAAGTTCGTAAAAATGAGGATTTTGACCTGATTGCCACAGAGTATTCACTATGACATGATCCCCCCCTATCAGTTCTGCAATCGTCAACACCGGGAGAACGCTGGTGATAACCTGCAACTGACCTGCACCGACCATAGGTGATACGATTAAAGCAACAAATAATGCGAAAGCCTTCATTATAAAAGCGCCTCTTGAGTTAGTCGTTGAAACTGGCAAAATCTCATCACACGCAGGAGATGCCCCTTGAGATCTGAAAACAGACAAGCAATATACTCGCGTTTAATCTTTAGAAACCTTATTTTTCATCCAGTGATTTTACCGAATCATGACATAATGCTATGATTTGATCTACGGTGGACTTACAATAATCCCGGCTCTACTATGAACTTACAGGAAAAAAACAGAAAAAAGCCGTCTATTTTTGACAGATCCAAATCGCTCACTCCATGATAAAAAACATGGTCAAATTTCATTTTTAAGCATTTTTAAGGGATTGTCCGATTTTTTTGCTCTCGATCCTAATCATA
>Ga0209344_10005375_pt1 | contig 11078 bp, 12 predicted proteins | sample Cruoilmetagenom6_FD_187293 | JGI IMG/M metagenome (GOLD analysis project Ga0209344, IMG submission 187293) | Oil polluted marine microbial communities from Coal Oil Point, Santa Barbara, California, USA - Santa Barbara Oil Seep Sample 6 (SPAdes)... | ecosystem: Environmental > Aquatic > Marine...
AACGCGCCAAACTCGACATGATGCACCGGAACGCGAAGATCGTCGCAGCGAACCAAGGGGGCTTGCTGGATCATACCTGAATCGTAGATGCAGACTTGCCCTTGAGCACAAACGCCCCGCACACAGCGATCAGCATCCCAGGCCCAAGCCAGATCGATTGCCGCTCAATAAACCCCATCCAGAACATCGGCATCGCAACCCCCATCGCAAGCCACATCATCCATCGCTGCAGCGGCACATCCGTCGAGTGCGACCGGATCACCCGGTACAGCATGTACGCCGGGAACACCAACCCATAAAAAGTCAGGAAGCATCGGTAGATAATCTCACCAGACCCCAGCCCCGCATGATCCGCAATCTCAGGCACCGCAAACCCCGCAAGCCCAGAACCCAAAGCAACAAGAAACAACGCCCGCTGCCCAAGCAACCGGTGTGGTTTCAGCGAGTCCATCCGATCAAGATGCACCCGGACCGTAAAGATCCACTGGCACAAAATATGAACCAATACCCCAGCCGCAAGCCAAGGCGTCGTGATCGCAATCAACGACCCATCCCCCCGCATCGCCCCCGCGATCAGCCCCGAGTACCGCGTCGTCAGCACAAGCATCAACGCAAAGAACACACAGAACCCGATCGTGAATCCCAGTCGCCCTCCCGACCGGCCATTCAGATTCTGACGAGCATGATGGAATGTCACATCAAGATACGGGCACAGCAAAAAACCAAAGATCGAAACAGGAACAAACCATTCAATCCCAGAAGATGTCCGAGGCGACTGAATCAATGCCTCCACCGCAGGCTGAGCCTCAGGCTTAACAAACAACGCCACAAGCACAGCCGCACTGATAATCCAGAGCACCATCGCCAGCTGCGGCGCCTTGCCCCTACGGATAATCCGCCCAGATGAGAACGCAAACGCAACAGCGATCGCCCCCGCCCCGAACAAATACTCCTCCGGCATCGGAAGAGCATTCTGTATAAACGAAGTCAGCCAGATGATCCAGAAAATATGGAAACCAACAGTCACCGCCGAGAACCACCACACCGCCGTCGGGTGACGCTCAACAAAGCTGGTCGAACTGCCCTTTGATTGAATCACCCACCCCATAGCCGCAGCGCCAAGAACATTGGGAATCGCAAACGCCGCGACCCCCGCCCACCCGAAGTCCCGCATCAACAGCACCGGGAAGAACATCCCAATACACCAGGTCCACGAACACCCAAGGTACGCGCCCCAGAGGATCGGGTTGGTGGTTGTTGGCTCAGACCGGATCGGGGTCAGTTCGCTCATGCTTTTTTGGTTCCGCGCAGCTTCTTGGCTTTGTGCTGTGATTTGGGGGTCACATGGAATGTCGCCGTGCACCGCCCGACCCGTTTGGGCTTACTGGGTTTGATGTTCGGGTCGTCCACTTCATCGGCCATCTTCTTCTTGCTCAATGGCACCAGTACCTGAACGATGTCCATCCGAACGGAAATGTTAAACTCACCGCCTTCAGCAACCAGAGCATGAAGATCCTCGAGCGGGGTCATCCGATACTCAGCCGGCCCGTGACACGGACGCAGGAACTTGTATTCAAGATGCTTGCAGACCACGGTATAGTCGCCGCCGCAAACAGAGAACACATAGTTCCCGCCTGCAATCTCAGAGTTGCCAAGCAAGGCCGCCCCCGCCATCGCACTGTACCAGTTCTTATTAAACCGACGGAACGGCAGCGTCGCACGATAAGTATTCTCATCGGTCGACATCGTGATCCCAGAGCGAAACGCATAAGGCAGCCAGATCATCGAGCAGACCCGGTTCCAAAAATTGTTCCGCATCGACAACTTCTCAAAGAACGATTCGGCACGCTCAAGGAAAGTCTTCTTGACCTTTTTGGGTTTCCCCTTCGGCGCGGGCTCAGCAGCAACCGCCTCCGTCGCCGTCTCAGGCGATTCAACAGCATCCGCAGCCGGCGTAGCCGAGTCTGGGGCAGAATCCGAGATTGGGTGTGTCGTGTCTGTAGTCATGTGCTTGTTGGATTATAGATCGAATAATGCGACCCGTACGCCTCAACTTCGCTCTTCAATCAGTTCGAACCAGCCCTCTTCCGTGCTCTTGACCTTATAAAGCGGGTTGCCCGGCTCATGGTCCAACAGCAGTGTCCAGTCCAACTCCGCAGCATCAGCCAGGAACCAGTTCTTAGTCACCATCGAAGTAAACGGCTCAACATCATAAGCCAGTGAATACGCCTGCCCTACATGGTAATGCGTAGGCATCACATCAGGGGTAAACACAATTACCCGCCCATCGGTGTCCTCAAACTGGACCGCCTGCTGACCCCAAGTATGCCCAGGCACAAGGAATGTCCGGATGCCCGGGAGCACCTCGCTCATCCGTTCCTGAATCGGAGCCTTGGGAAGTTCGCCCTTCGACGGCTTCCGGTTCTGCGGAAACGCCCGAGGCGAATCAATCAAACGCAGCCGAGGACGCCCGTCTTCGAGTGGCATCTTGTCGTCTTCAAACGGCAATATATGATCCCGGTAATAGGTCTTGGTCATCACCGAATCGTTATTCCGAGCATCAACCCATTCACGCCGCTGAACAATCAGCTCCGCGTTCGGAAAGGTGAACTTGATCTCATCGTGGTCGCCCGAAGCCGCGCCCGGCTTGGTGGCGGTCCAGTCAGGCTCTTCGCCCTCACGGAGCTTGCGGGTCAATCCGCCAGCATGATCAAAGTGCAAATGGGTAACAATCGTCGCCTCGATATCCTTAGGATCAACCCCAGCCGCGATGACCTCAGATTCAACCGTCCGCCCATCAAGCCCAAAGATCGACGCCATCTTCTCATCAAGCTTGTCGCCCGTCCCCGCCTCGATCAGGTATCGATGGACTTTCTTCGTAATCGGGTCTGGTTTCTCAGATTCAAGCAAAACACAGTTGTGCATCAGCTCGATCCGGCCCTTGTCATCAGTCTCGATGGACTTCGACCAGACCACCCGAGGGATGACCCCAAACATACCGCCGCCGTCGAGGAGGAATCGAGAAGCCCGCAAGATTGTCCATTTGTATCGCATGGGCAAAGGGTACGCCGGGTAGCGATTAAAGCTATGATTATTGAGTAAATCAGAGAGCGAAACATGGGGACTTTTCGGCCGCCGCCGGCCCCAATCCCGGAGTTCAATATGGGCACTTTCAAGATCAGCGTTTATCTCCTTTTCACAGCCTTCCTGATCACCGGCTGCTCCTCAAAGCACCAGGAGCAACAAGCCGCAGATCTGGCCGCCGCTCAAGAGATTGCTCAGCTCGCCCAGGCCAATAAAGAGCGGATTACAGAGCAGGTTCAGTCCGGGGACGGTTATCTCCCCGAATCAACAGATTCGATCGATGAGTTTGTCGAGCTGGCAGAGAAAGCATCCGAAAGTGTCTCCCCAGAACTAGCCGCCCAACTCAAAGCCCAAGCCGAGATCCTCAAAGAGTTCAAGGAACTCGCAGATCCATATCTCGCCGCCAACAACAAGTTCATGAATCTCGGAGGCATTGACGCGGCAACCCTCGCCTCAATCGAAGACATCGACAACAGAATCTCAATGATCGACGAACTCGCCGCCATCAACGATGTCATCGATGTCCGCTACCAAGAACTCTTCATGCAAATCCAAGGCTCAGATACCCCAGAAGGCGCTCGCCAGCTCGCCATGATGAAAGAGATCCGCCAAACCGACCGCGAAGCCTACCCCCATATGAAACAGAGCCTGCAGATCGTCAAAGAACACTGGGAAACCTCAGGCAACGCCAACGACGGCCTCTTCTACTTCGGAACCGATGTCCCAAGCGAAGACATCGCACAGTACAACCAGCACCTAAAAGCAGTCGAGGCAATCGGTGAAAAACAACAACAGATCCAGCGGGACTATTACAATGTCCCCTAACTGAATCTGTTGCTATCAAATATTCTTAAACTACAGCTTCAAAGGCCGGCTCTTTAAAGCCCGTCGTGCTCGCCCATCATCCTGAACATATCGATACACCGGTTGGCGTACCCCGCTTCGTTGTCGTACCAAGAGACGACCTTGAAGAAGTGCTCGTTGAGCTCAAGGCATGCACCCGCGTCATAAATCGATGAATGCGGATCCCCGATAAAGTCCGACGAAGCAACATCTTCCTCGGTGTACCCCAGCACACCCTTCATCTTGCCCTCAGCAGCGGCCTTCATCGCGGCGTTGATTTCCTTGAGACTCGTCGCCTTCTCGGTCCGGAAGGTCAGATCCACTGCAGAAACATCAGCAGTAGGAACTCGGAACGCCATCCCGGTCAGTTTCCCAACGGTGTCCGGCAAGCAAAGCCCGACGGCTTTGGCAGCACCAGTCGAGGATGGGATGATGTTCTGGTACGCGTTGCGACCACCACGCCAGTCCTTTTTGGAAGGCCCGTCCTGGGTTGGCTGGGTTGCTGTTGCCGCGTGGACGGTGGTCATGAGACCTTCGACTAGACCAAAATTGTCCATGATGACCTTGGTGATCGGGGCAAGACAGTTGGTGGTGCAGCTCGCGTTGGAGATGATGGTGTCGGTTTTCGGGTTGTACTTCCCGCAGTTGACACGATGGACATAGGTCGGGACGGTGTCCGGAGTCTTGGTCGGAGCCGAGATCATCACCCGCTTGCAACCGTTGTTATCAATGTGCTTGTGAGCGTCATCTCGTGTGGTAAAGAACCCGGTGGATTCGAGCACATAATCAACGCCCATATCGCCCCACGCGAGTTTGGAAGGGTCACGCTCAGCGGTGGTCTTGGTGACATGTCCGTTAACGGTGATGGAATCGTCAGTCGCGGAGATCTCGGCGTGCTTGCCATCAATCAGGAAACGGCCGTGCATGGTGTCGTACTTGAGCAAGTATGCCAGATTGTCAGCCGGGACCAGATCATTGATCGCAACGACTTCGATGCCTGGAGTGTTGGCGGCGATGCGATACACAAGGCGTCCGATCCGTCCGAACCCATTAATTCCGATTTTGATGCTCATGCGTTGACTCCGTTCAAGTGTTCCAAAAGGGCTACTGCCCTGTTCTGTATTCTGCAAATAGCTTGCTCGGCCATCCTAGGTCATGCCCCGCTCCGCGACCTCTCAAACAACCGATGAGAATGCCCGTTCATTGCGGATCTCCCCGCCAACAATCGTCATCACCGATCGTGTCCCCATCGTCCACCCAAGGAAAGGCGTATTCCGGCTCTTCCCCACCAGATCCGATTCACCAAGCGTCCACGAGCATTCCGGGTCAATCAGCGTCAAATCCGCCGGCCCGCCCACGGAAATCGATCCCAGCCCCATCGAATCAAGCCCGCACAACCGAGCAGGATTGATCGTCAGCAGCTCAATCAGCTTGGGCCACCCAATACACCCCGTCTCAACCAACGCCTTGTGATACAACCCCAGAGCCGACTCAAGACCGATGATCCCAAACGGAGCATCAGACAGCGTATTGCGTTTCTCATCATTCGTATGCGGAGCATGATCCGTCGCCAAAATCGTAATCACCCCATCAGCGACCCCCCGCCGCAGAGCATCAATATCAGTCTGTTCCCGCAGAGGCGGGTTCATCTTGGCCATCGTCCCATGCGTCTCAATCGCTTCATGCGACAGCAGCAAGTGGTGGGGGGACGCCTCGCAGGTCACCGGTATGCCTTCCTTCTGCGCCCGAGCAACAACCTCAACCGAATCCCCAGAGGACATATGCTGGATGTGGTAGTCACACCCGATCGCCTTGTTGAGCCGGATATCTCGTTCGATGATGATCTCTTCCGCTTCGCGCGGCCATCCCTTATGCCCAAGCTTCGCTGAAACCGTCCCCGCATGCATCACCGCGCCATCGGTCAGCGTCAACTCCTGACAATGCTGCATAAAGCACTTGCCCGTCGCCTTGACCGCTTGCAATACCGATTTCATCATCGAAGCCGATTCAATCACATCCCCATCATCCGAATACCCAACCGCCCCCGCATCCAGGCACAGCCCGATCTCCGCAAGCCGCTCGCCCTTGCGTCCCTTGGTCGCCGCAGCAACACTAAACACCCGGCAGTGCCCAACCTGCTCCGCCCGCGACCGAACAAACTCCACCATCTCCGGAGAGTCCAAAGCGGGAGAAGTATTAGGCATACAGCACACCGTCGTGAACCCTCCAGCAACAGCCGCCAGAGTCCCCGACTCAATATCCTCTTTATGCACCTGCCCCGGCTCCCGTAGGTGCACATGCGGATCAATCAACCCCGGAGCAAGGATCATCCCGTCAGCGTCTATGACCTTGTTATAGCCCTCAGGATCGAGATTCGAATCAATCGCTTTGATCAAGCCCCCTTCAACGCCGACATCGGCAACCCGATCCATCCCAGAAGCAGGATCAATCACTCGCGCGGCTCGGACCAAGACGGAAAGGGGCTGTGTCTCTGTAGGCATGCACAAGGATAGGAGCGATCAACTCGACGGATCTAGAGCAGTCGTAGATGCAGCCCGATCTATCACCTCTCGCACAGCTTCATTAATCAATCCCCCGCATTCCGGGCATTCAGGGCTCCGTACTCCGATCAAGTGGTAGCCGCAGTTCTGACAAACCGGGACCCCGCATTCGAGCAGTTCGAGCCTGAGGTGCTTGGCGAGATGTTTGTTGAGCATCCAGAGGGGGACCAATGATGCCCCAATCATCACCGGGAACATCAGGATCAGATTGATCACAATCTCAGCGATAGGGAGTCCCAGCCCATAAGCCGCTTTCCGAAGAACGAGCGTTGCAAAGAGCGACACCCCAATCGCCACCAGCACCGCAAGAATCCAAGGCCATCGACCGACGAGTTTCCAACACGCCCGCCGCATTGCTCTGGAGGATTGCTCCTTTGAGGGGAAGAGTTCCTGTTCGGAGAGCGACTGCAGTGCAAGCCAGTTCCTCAGGCGTAGCCGATCCTTGGGGCGTTGATCAGTCATTTCTGAACGATAGGGGCGAATGAGTGGAGTGTGGGGGAAGTAAGGGGAATGGTCCCGAGTACCAATAGCGGCTATGCTTCACTCCGGCTTGGATACAAGCCATTCCGGGGTGTAGCGCAGTTTGGTTAGCGCATCTGACTGGGGGTCAGAAGGTCGGAGGTTCAAATCCTCTCACCCCGATTCGGTAGTTCTGGCGGGTTAGGCGTGGTTGCAGCGGAATGACTTGCTGTATGCCGTTGGGCTCGTTCCGACAATTCGCTTGAAGTGCAGCCTAAGAAGTTGAGCATCCGCGAATCCTGCCGATCTCGCAACGGTTTCAATGTCGGTGGCGCCAGATTCCAAGATCATCTGGGCGCGCCGGACGCGCTCGTGCGTGAGCCATCGGTGCGGCGTGGTTCCGGTCACGGCCTTGAACCTGCGTGCGAATGTACGGGGCGACATGTGTACGCGGCGCGCGAGTGAATCGACAGTGTGCGGATGCGTGAGATCGTGGCGAATGTCATCGAGAAGTGACGCGAGCTTTCCGTCATCTGGCGTTACTCCGATAGGAACATCGATGAACTGTTGCTGCCCACCGTCGCGGTGCGGCGGGATGACGAGTTGTCTCGCGATAGCGTTTGCAACGCTCGCCCCACAGTCGCGTCTGATGAGGTGAAGACCAAGGTCAAGCCCCGCGGCACTCCCGGCCGATGTGAGCACATTGCCCTCGTCAACATAGAGCACATCCGGGTCGATGGTGAGTGTCGGGAATGATTCGGCGAGTTCATCGGCGTAGGCCCAGTGCGTTGTCGCACGGAGCCCATCGAGCACGCCCGCGGCCGCCAGCACGAATGCGCCGGAGCAGACCGAGACCAATCGTGCTCCGTCGGCGTGAGCGCGACGAATCTTTCTGAGCAGCGATTCCGGCGCTTCGGAGAGCGGCCGCCGCCAGCCAGGGATGATGATCGTGCCCGCGCGGTCGAGCGCCCGGAGCGTGTACGGAGCAGTGATCTTGAAACCCCCAGCAGCTTTGTTCGGCCCCGGCGTCACCGAGCACACCCGCATTGTGTACCACGGATCGATTTGAGGCTGTGGAGTGCCGAACAACTCGGTCATACACCCGAACTCAAAGGTGCGCAGACCGTCGTAGGTCACGATCGCTACATTCCAGGGATCTCGGATCATGGCAGTATTTTATCGCAAATAGTCATATCAGCCAATTGAAATGATCGCCTAAATGCGCATAATTTCAGAATCAACTGCAGAAATAACGAGTGATTCATACTCGTCAAGAAGTCCAGCAGCCAGGAGGCACACATATGAAACTGACAATTGGCACCGCCGAACAACTCCTCGCCGAGCACCGGGCACAGTTCTCGGAGCCGTGTCACGAGGCAAACTTCATCAACCTGTTCCGGCACGGGTCCCTCGAGATCGAGATCTGCAAGCCAGACAGGATCGACTTGCAGCAGCCTCACAACAAGGACGAGGTCTACTTCATCGCTAGCGGGTCGGGATTGTTCGAGCACAATGGCAAACGCGAGGCGTTCAAGCCCGGGGATGTGATATTCGTGCCCGCTGGCGACGATCACCGCTTCGTAGATTTCTCCGATGACTTTGCAACCTGGGTCGTGTTCTACGGCCCAGCGGGAGGTGAGGCATCATGACACGGATCAAGGATCAGTTCACGGAGCGCCCAACGAGGTTCGTCGGTATCGACGAGCGCCAAGGATGGTGGCTCAAATGCTATGAGATCACGATCGATGGGGAAGAGACTTCGCGTGAGATTCGTGCAGCAGCCGATGCGGCCATCGGCAGGCATCTTGTGGGCACCGCCGTTAATGGGTCGGTTGGATTCGTGGTAATGCATGCGGGCCAAGACGCGATCTGGCTGCTCATCAACCTGTGGAATGGCGAACTATTACATCAGGTGACACTCAGTGCTTCGCTCGACACGCCTGATGTGTTCGCTCCTGTCGGTGTGGATGGACCTTCAGCGTGCGTCTGGGAACTCCGTGTGATCGCTCACGAACGCGAAGCATATGTACGGCATGTGCTCGCATCGACTGGCCCCGTGCGGGTGAAGACATACCTGTCAGATTCGGTTGAGATACGCATTACTAGCGAGTGCGTGATCGGCCGGTGTGATCACCGGGCAACTATCAAGGCGTTCAACGCACGGTGGAACGCGGGGGATGTTGACGGGCTCATGGATCTGCTCACGAAGAACCCCGTATATCGTGCATCGACAGGCCCGGAGCCAGGGGAGGTTCACCATGGACAGGCAAATGTTCGCGCAGCGTTTGAACGAATCATGTCATCGGAATCAACTCTTGGCCCACCGCCGCCCGTTGAGCAAGTGGTTTTCATCGAGGGGGACCGGGGTGTTTCATCCTGGTCCTACCGGGGGCAGGATTCTGACGACAACACCTGTCTGATCGAAGGGGTCGACCTGTGGGTGTTTGAGCAAGGACGCATCGCACTCAAGGATGCGTATCGGAAGGCGTTTCCAGATGTACCCAAAGGCAGTGTGACTCAGGGGGAGTCCTCGTAATACCGGTAGAATGAGTCCTCAAGCATCAGCGAGCAAAGCCTCGATAAATCCGCATCCATTTCCTGAGGTTTCACTGCGAAACCAAAATCCGCATTTCCAAGCTCCAGAGACCGATTCCGGTTACAAAAAGTTCAACTGGTGTCCTGTCACCCCGATTTGAATGCTCGATGGCCTCGGCAAATGCCGGGGCCATCTGTATTTACGAACAGTTCAATCGCGTCCTGTTACCCCCGGTTTAATGATTGAAATTTGAACCCAATCGCATGGACTCGATTTCTCAGCGAGCTGCTTCGAGCAATTCATCAACGGCATCAAGTTCCAACTGGAGTTGATTGCACAAGAGATTCAAAGCTATGCCTGCAGCACCATCGTGTGGAGGGAATGCCACTAGTGTGTCTTTCATCGAGAGACGGTCATCCTTTAATGAAGTCAGGATCGCAATTCGGTCCTCTGCCGGAAGCTCGTCAGCATGCAAGAGGAGCGCAGCGAATGGCTGGATAGACAAACCGCTCGACCGAATAGTTTGGTCGAGCAGTTCCATGTACCCCGCTTCCCCGTCAGGGGTAAGGCTATAGACATGTTTTTCAGGATATCGGCCTTCCCTGCACTCTTCACTGGTCAGCCAGCCTCTTTTTTCAAGACGCTGTAGTACCGTGTAGATAGTGGCTTTGGACAATCCCAAAGTCCAACCAAGGCTCCCTTCAAGCATGCCTGCCAAGGCGTAGCCATGTGCTGGGTGATCCTGCACAACTCGCAGGACCATCAGTTCCTTGAGTGCGGCGAGATTCAAAACCGGCCACTGTAAGGCACTAAATCGTACATTTTGAAAGTATCAATTATTGCTGACATGTCTATGTCCTCGCCATGATCTCTTTTGCCTTCTTCAGTCGCAAGATAGTCATCCATGGTTTTCTTGTGATCAAGTGTAACCCAGACAACAACAGAGTTGCGTTCCTTGTCAATCCCAACTTGCCGGGCAATAACGCCGTCAAGTTTTTCGTCCATGAGTTCGCCAGGCCGACTTGCGAGGGCCGCGAGTTCTTGGAGTTTGCCAGGCTTGGCGGTTGAAACGCTGACGAAAGTATAGGTAGGTCCGGGCCAAGGGTGGTGGGCCGAAAGACTTCCTTGTGGACTGTGGGGATTATGAGTTTGGTGTGCTGCATGAGTATCATGTGCAGTGTGTGAAAGATGATGGTGGCTCAATGCGTCTGTATGTAAACGCCCGCTAAACGGAACCAAGTCCCACATTTCAAAGGTGTCAAGAATCGCAGACATATCCTCGTTTTCGCCGTGGTCTTCCTTACCTTCTTCGGTTGCAAGATAGTCATACACAGTCTCTTTTGAATCAACCGTAACCCAGACAACAACCGAGTTGCGTTCCTTGTCAATCCCAACTTGTCGAGCGATCACACCATGGATCTTCTCGTCCATGAGTTCTCCAGGCCGACTTGCGAGAGCGGCGAGTTCTTGGAGTTTGCCAGGCTTGGCCGTTGAGACGCTGACGAATGTGTATGTGGGATCGACTTGTGGGTGCGATGTCATATCGGTTCCTTTGTGTGAGCCGTGGTGGTGTGGCGAGTTTGTGGTGCAGCCAC
>Ga0209344_10005376_pt1 | contig 11078 bp, 15 predicted proteins | sample Cruoilmetagenom6_FD_187293 | JGI IMG/M metagenome (GOLD analysis project Ga0209344, IMG submission 187293) | Oil polluted marine microbial communities from Coal Oil Point, Santa Barbara, California, USA - Santa Barbara Oil Seep Sample 6 (SPAdes)... | ecosystem: Environmental > Aquatic > Marine...
ACCGGTGACGATGTCACCGCCAGGGATATCCAACGCGCCGAGAAACTGTGGACCCGGGGTAAGGGCTTTGACAGCTTCTGCCCGGTGGGACCGTGGATCGTCACCGGTTTGGGACGCGAGGCTGTCGGCGATCTCGAGATCCGCTGCTCGGTCAATGGCGATCTCCGGCAGCAGGGCAGGACCGGCGAGATGGTCTTCAGCCCGTCGACCCTGATCTCGTACATCTCTCAAGTCATGACGCTGGAACCAGGGGATCTGATCCTCACCGGCACTCCGGCGGGGGTGTCGCCCCTGGCGCCGGGAGACACCGTCAATGTCGAGATCGAAGACATCGGAACGCTCTCGAATCCAGTGAGAACCGAGGTGGTCTGAACCACAATCCGGAATCGCTCAATTTGTGGACAATTTTCAGGAATGTATATCTATAAGATATAATCAAGGAGGCTGGAGGCCTCGTTCGAGTGAAGAACCTCGTGTGGGCAGCTCGTGGTGCGCCGTCACCGACCGACCAGTCAAAGGTGTCGGCCGGCGAAATCGGTCTGACCGTGATCGAGTTGCTGATCACCGTCGCAATCATCGGGATGGTCTCGTCCATCATCATTCCCACGCTCACCCACCAGTTGGAGAAGGACAAGAACAAGCAGGCCGCCTCGGACATCGCCGTGATCGGGGCCTCCCTCGCTGTCTTCATCAACGACTACGGTGTCCCACCGGACAACCTCGGGCAGGTCGGTTTGGCGGGCAAGCGCGACCCGTGGGGAAACCCCTACCAGTACCTCAACGTCTTCAGCGACGGGTCCGGGCCGCCGCATCCCAGGAAAGACCATTTCATGCACCCCTTGAACTCGGACTATGATCTCTACAGCATGGGTGCGGATGGCGACACCAAGGTCCCCCTGACCGCCAATGCCAGTCAGGACGACATCATCCGTGCGAGCAACGGCGGGTACATCGGCATCGCAGCCGATTACTAGGCTGAGCGGGATGAAGATCGATCGCCGGCTCTTCCAAAGCAAACTCGCTCATCGGGTGTTTCTCGCGTTCGTCCTCTGCGCGCTGATTCCCATCCTGATCGTCGGCGTGGTGTCCTACCGATCGGTCAGCGATCAACTCGTCAACCAGGCGGCGTTGCGTCTCAAGAGTGCCTCAAAAGGTCTCGGTCTGTCGTTGTACGAACGGCTGCTCTTTGCAGAAACGGAGTTTTTGTCCGTATCCGCCGAGGCGTTGTCGAAATCCGGGGCCGACGGTGGCCGGTTTCGCGCCGTTCGGTTCAGGGATTTCCGAGTCATCAGAGGGGATCGTGGGATTGCCGCGCTCGAAGCTGATCCGACAGAGGGCGTTTTTGAACGCCGTCAACGCGAGGTCCACCTCGCACGAGGGGGATCGATTCTGCTGCCGTTGGCGACCGGTGCGGATCTCATCCCGGTGGTCCTCGGGAGGAGATTGGACCCGGACAACCCGGCATCGGAGGTGGTGACGGGTGAATTGGATCCGGCCTATCTCTGGGGCCTCGATGGCGGTAACTCGGTTCCCGCCGGGGCCGAGTTCTGCGTTCTCGATCACAGCGGGAGGGTGATTTACGGGAGCTTCGGCGGCTGTCTGGACGCCTGGGCGGCATTCGGGGGCGATGATGTCGCTCAGGATGAAGCCGGGATTCGAGCGGTCTTCCCCGTGGCGAGTGAAAATGACGAGGTGTTCATCGCGGGCCATTGGGATCTGTTTCTCGGCGCCCAGTTTTTCGCCCCGGACTGGATGGTGGTCGTCTGTGAGCCGAGGGTTTTGGTTGTTCGACCCATCGAGCGGTGGCGGGTGGTCTTCCCGGCGGTCGTTATGCTCGTGTTTTGTGTGGTGCTCCTGATGATCATCGGCGCGATCAGAAAGAACTTGGATCCCATCGACCGGTTGCGAGAGGCCACCGTCCGCCTTGCGGATCGGGATTTCGACTTCCAGGTCGATATCAGGAGCGGCGACGAATTTGAACAGCTCGCCGATGCCTTCAACAATATGTCCGTGAGGTTGCGGCGGCAGTTCGCCGCCCTTTCGGCGACGGGAAAAATTCACCGGGCGATTCTCTCCTCCCTCGAAACGGATCAGGTGGTTGAAGAGGCGGTGGTCGGTGTCTTGAACTATTTCGAGTGTGATCGTGCGGCCATCATCGTCGTTGATTCCGCCGGTGAAAGCGCGAGTAGGACCATGGTTGCTTCTGAAGGCTCAGAACCTGAGTTTCGCGACGATCAGGTCCTGAGTCCGAGTCTTGCCTCGACGCTCGAACGCGTCCAACCAGGTTTGGTCCTGGGCCACGATCTGCCGCTGTCACCGGAGCTGGAAAACCTGCTCGCGATGGACGGGATGGACACGGTTCTCGCGGCCCCCATCATGGCGAGGGGGAAGATCGCGGCGGTCATCGGGCTCGGATTCGCCGAGAATCGGGAGTTACCCGAAGATGATTTGGATCATTTGACCCAACTTGCGGATCAGTTCGCGGTCGCCCACTCCAACGCGACGATGCTCCAAGAGGTCAACGACTTTTCTCTCGGGACGCTCGAAGCTCTGGCTCGAGCCGTCGATGCGAAGTCGCCCTGGACAGCGGGTCATTCCGAGAGAGTGACCAGCCTCGCGGTGACGATCGGCGCCACCTATGGCCTCGATCCGTTCGAACTCTCCAAACTCCACCGCGGTGCGATGCTGCATGACATCGGGAAACTCGGGATCTCGCAGACCCTGCTTGACAAGAAGGGCCGATTGGACAGTGATGAATTCAACGTCGTGCGGTCACACACCGCGATCGGTGAGCGGATCCTCGAGCCCATCGGGGCGTTTTCGGAGCTCATGCCCATTGTCACTCAGCACCACGAACGATTCGACGGCTCGGGTTACCCGATCGGGCTGGCCGGTTCGGCGATTGACATCAAGGCGAGGATTCTCGCGGTGGCCGATGTCTACGACGCCATGACCAATCCTCGACCCTACCGGGACAGCGTGGCCCCGTCCGAGGTGGTGGAAATGATCCGCGAGCAGTCCGGAAGCCAGTTCGATCCAGACGTGGTGGAGGCGTTCATCAACGTGATCGAATCCAGCGGTGGATTCGAAAATATGGAGATCATGAAGCGCGACCTCTCTTTTTTTACGCGTCAAGGTAAGACGACGAAGAGGGCTTGGGACGATCAAGAGACGAGGAGAGAAACATGAGTCTTCGAAACGCGTTGCTGGTCATACTCGGTCTGTTGTTTGGGTTTGTTGTCTACAACGCGATTTTTGACGAGCCGGAGGGTGCGATGCGAACCGTTCCCGATCGGCTTCACGGTGCGTGGGTCACGTCGCATCCCGAATACAGCGATCGATATCTCGAACTTCGGGCGGAGACCATCACTTTCGGAACCGGTGGAGTGAATAGCCAGACCTTCAGAATCACCGGATTCGACCACGGCCGAGAACCGGACGGCCGAGAGGTGGACACCATCTACTTCCGGTCGGTGGATGGATCTTCCTTCAGTCGCCAGTTCCTCGTCAGTGAGGGGGACCGAAGGACGCTCGTCTTTGTCAATCAACCAGATGTCATCTGGACTCAGTAGGCTCGGCCGAGATCACGTCTGCAGCAGCGCCACCGCCCCCATTTCGATATCGACGCCGAGAGGAAGCGCCACGACCTGGACCGCCGACAGGAGTTTTAAGTTATAGTTTTAAATGACATCGCAAAGCTCTGCGAGGCTTCGGTGCGATGGAATTAAAAACCAAAAACTGAGAACTAAGAACTGCTCGCGATTGCGATAGCCTCGATCTCGATGTCGGCGCCGAGCGGGAGCGCGCTCACCTGGACCGCCGATCTCGCCGGCGGCGAGCCCGGAAAATACTCGGCATAGACCGCGTTCATCCGTTGGAAGTTGCTGAAGTCGGTGAGGAACACGGTCATTTTGACCGCGCTTTCGAGTCCCGATCCTGCGGCTTCGAGTACCGCCTTGACATTGTCGAGCACCCTGCGGGTCTGGTCCTCAATGGAGCCTCCGACCAGCTCTCCGGTGGCTGGGTCGATGGGGATCTGACCGGCGGTGAAAATGAGTTGATCTGAGCGGACAGCCTGTGAGTACGGTCCGACGGCGCCGGGGGCCTTGTCGGTGGCGATGATGTCTCTGGTCATATGTGAACCTCCCGCCGTCGAATCGACGGCTGTTCGAACTCAGCGATGGGGCGATCTCTTCCGGTGGATGACCTTAACCTAAATTCAGCGATTCTCACCGGCGATCTGCACCAACTCCTTGCGCTCTGGGCGTTTGTAAAAAGCCTCGACATACCACCAGTATCCTTAAATTTTTTGCAAACACCAGAGCATCAAGGACTTGGCACATCTCATCCGGCAGAATCTCTCAGTTTAAGTTCAATCACGCCGATGCCCGCCACCACGACGGCGACGATCCACAACGTGACCAGTCCACGAGTGGGGATGAGTGATGGGCGGGCGATGAGCCACGCGATCAGGACACCGGCGCCGACGAGGTTGATGGCGATGGCGCCGTCGATCCCGAGCCCGGATCGACCAGCTCTGGCGAGCAGCAACGCGATGCCGATGCCGAAGATCACGCCACCGAGGATGCTCGGGTAGAACGAGCTCTCAGCCGTGGGCAGGCCGAGCAGGTGGTCGACGCCAAGGGGAAAGGACAACAGAAGCGATCCCAAGACGAGGTTTGCGATCGCATCGACGAGGAGCAGCGATTTCTCTGTCGGATTCACGACTTCACCGGAGAGCCAGCAGGCAGAGTGCACTGATGGCCGCGAACACGATCCAGGACAGGTGCCGTCCGCGGGTGAAGACCAGTGCCAGGATCGCGTTGGCCAGGAAGGTCAGGGAGATGGCGAAGATCACGCCATCGCTGACGCGGACACCTGTGAGAGCGCCCGACAATACCAGCAGGACGGCCGCGAGACCAAACCAAGCTACGCTGACGAGATGCCAGCCGAAACGCAGTGTCTGCCGGGTGAAGCTGTCATCGCCGAAGAGCTTTGGGAGGTCCTCACGACGGAGCAGCCTTCTGATGATATAGCGCTCGCCCAATACCGAGTGGACGATCCCGGTGGCGATGGCGAGGATGGCGGCGCAGACCAGGGGGATGTTCATGATTCCTCCGCGTCACCGTCGCGATAGAAGCGGATCTGGACCTTTTCCACGGTCGCCAAGCCTCCGGTGATGACACCGTCGATCACCGGCAGGAAAGCCTCGATCTTGTCGATGGTGTCGACGATTTCGATGACCACCGGGAGATCCGAGGACAGGCGGAGGAACTTGGCCGTGTGGAGACGGCTGCGACCGCCGAATCCCTCGATGCCTCGCAGAACCGTTGCTCCCGCCAACCCCTCGCGCCGCGCCTCGCGGACAATCCACTGATAGAGGGGCTGACGTTGGTGGCGGTCGCGTTCACCGATGAAGATTCGAAGCAGATGTCCGGCTTCAGGGAGCGTCATGTCGCCACCTCCTCGTGGTTCATACCTAAGTTGAGCGATTCTGCCGGATGAGATGTGCCAACTCCTTGATGCTCTGGTGTTTGCGAAAAACGCAGGAATACTGGTGGTATGTCGAGGCTTTTTGCAAATACCCAGGGCGCAAGGAGTTGGTGCAGATCGCCGGTGAGAATCGCTCATCTTGGGTCATAGCAATCGTGCGCCGTGATAGCCGAGCCAGGCTGCGCTGAGTCCGAGGATCACGTGCGCCGCCACGTTGGCCCCCGCGCGGAGCATTTGAGAGCCTTCGGCGAGGGTCACGGTCTCGAACGCGAGGGTCGAAAAGGTTGTGAAGCCACCGAGGACGCCCATGAACAGAAAGAGTCGGGTTGTAGCTGACAGCACACCGCGGACTTCAGCAAGACCGCCGAAGAGCCCGAGCAGAAGGCACCCGACCACGTTGACAACGAGGGTGCCCCAGGGAAATCCGGCGTTTGGGACGAGCTGGTAGACCCAGCCGGAAACCAGGAAGCGGAGCCCGGCGCCGACAAAGCCGCCCGCGCCGACCAGCATGGTCTGGGTGAAGAGGTTCTGCATTGTCTGTGACGATAGCAAACTCGATGCTGGATGCTGGATCATCGCACCATCGCATCCATCGCAAACGGAAAAACCGCAGATAGCGCAGATAAGCGCAGATTCCATCGCAACGTCGCAACCACTCAGGCGCAAAGACACAAAGCGGACACGAAATCATCGCAATTGAGAGTGGGCTCCGCGTTTCCGGTAGGGTGTCTGACTTCGTGACGAGGCGTTTCATGCTTGAAGGAGACTGACGGTGGGGTGAACCCCACCATACGAGCTGGCGGGACGCCCGCTCCCACAATAATCCATCGCATCACTCCCTCCATGTCACCCTGAGCGAGGGAGTCCGACGACCGAGTCGAATGGGTCTCCACCGGGTCGGGAGAGTGCAATTCGTTGCCACTGCCGCTGATTCTGTCGAACGCGGAGCCGACACGAACAGTGTCACGATTCTCAAGCGCAGGACCCGCCCCATCGTTCCACGTTCCGACGAATGGGTTGGTCGCAGGGCATGAATGCCCTGCCTACAGCTCCGAAGATCTCAAGGTCAGTGTGCGCCCAATAGATACGCCTCGAGGGTTGCGACGAGATTGATCGCCATGTGCATGGCAATGGGTACCCACAGAGACCTGCTGCCGATCCTGGCGAGCCCGAAGGCGAGTCCGAAGATGAAGATGGTTCCGATCTCATACAGACCGTACTGGATGTGGAACGACGCCCAGATGACCGAGGTCAGAACGATCGCGCCAGCATCGCCCAGGTTGCCACGGCGCAGCCCTTCGATTAAAAACCCGCGGAAGAAAAGCTCCTCGAAGACGGGAGCCGCAACGATGATCGCGAACCACAGGAGCGGAGCGATGGTAGCGCTCTTGAGGAGAGTGTCCATGAACTCCGGAACGATGGGTTTGTCGAGAAATGAGGTCAGTGCATCGCTGATGACGATGAGGCCCGCGGTGATGGCCATCCACGTTGCCACCGATTTCGCCGATGGTGGTCGAAGCGCCAGCGCGGCTTTGGGTCGAATGCCTCGGCCGATGGCGATAACGGCGAGAGTCAGCAGACTGCCGACCATCGCGGAGATCAGGGTCGCCACCGACATGAGATCGCCGGCAACCGCGAGCTCTGCTGAAAAGGCTTCGGGGGCGGCACCTCCATCAAAGCGTGTCGCGCTCCAGACGATCACCGTCGCCGCCTGGGACAACATGAAGACTGTAAGGATCAGCAGCCCCCAACCCACCGTCGCCCAAGGTGAGAAGAAGGGGGACTGCTGATCATCGGGATCGGGAATACCAACAAGGGGTGGTGCATCCATCGTTTCTCGGCCTCCAATCTCAGGCTACACCGGCTCGAGCGTCAGTGTTCCCATCATTCAGGGAATACCCTCCTATCGATCGAGGTCTCTTATGTCAACAGACAGGGAGGCTTGATGAGCAACGAACAACCGGAAATCGGATCGATGGTGTGGATCGACCTGACGGTTCCCGACGCCGAGAAGGTGCGGGATTTCTACTCTGAAGTGGTCGGTTGGGCCACTTCGGAGGTCGATATGGGCGGATACGAGGACTTTTCGATGAACACCCCCGGCAGCGGAACGACCATCACCGGCGTGTGCCATGCTCAGGGCGTCAATGAGGACATGCCTCCGGCGTGGATGCCGTACTTCGTGGTCGCCGATCTTGATGTGAGCATCGCCAAGTGCACCGAAAACGGCGGCGCGATTGTGGTTCAACCGCGGAGCCTCGGTGAAGGACGATTTTGCGTCGTCAAGGACCCCGCCGGAGCGGTGGCCGCCCTTTATCAGGTTTGATCGTCGGTTGAGAGATGCGCCAGATCGCCGGCGTGGAGCTCCCAGTTCCGACCGTCGAATCGACTCACCCGCACACCCTCGATGGTCTCTGGATCGAGACAGCGAACATTGACGCTGTAGCCGTCGGGATTTGACCGGGGCACATAGAAGGACTTGATCCCGCAGGTGGGGCAGAAGTGATGTTGCGCCGTGCCGGTGTTGAAGGTGTAGGTCTGAATGTCATCGGCGCCATTGATCAGCCGAAACCTCGATGCGGGCACGATGAGGTGGAGATATGCCGTCATCGAGCAGATCGAGCAGTTGCACAGCTGCGCCTCGATGGTGGCCGGCGCTTCGACCTCGAAGCGGACCCGTCCGCAGTGACAACCTCCGCGGTGAACGGTCATTTCTTGAAGAAAAGAAAGGCCGCAAGACCGATCAGAACGACCGCGAAGATCTTTCTGAACTGACCCGTGGAGACGTGCTCGACCAACCGGGCGCCGATCTGAGCGCCGATGATCCCGCCGACGCCGAGCAGCAGACCCACCTTGAGATCAATGTTGGCGAGCTTGTTGTGGGCGAACAGCGCCGAGATTGCGATCACCAGGATGGTGACGAAAGATGTCCCAACCGCCTTCTGTGCCGGATAGCCCAGCATGAGGAGCAGCGGGACCACCAGGAAGCCACCGCCGAGGCCGGTGAAGGCGGCGCCGATGCCGACCACGATGCCGATCAGAGCGAGGACGAAGATATTCGGAGCCAATGCATTTCCCCTTTCAACCGCATGGAGAGGAGTTGATTCGCCGTTGCCGAGAAGGCTGGACTCCATGGGATCGGGCGCCATTGTAGTGCCGACGCCTCTCCGGCGCGAAGCCGAGATGACCAGGAATCGGTTCAGGCGTTTTCGGCGGTTCAGTTCTCGGTGAGCATCTCACCGGTGTTGATGAAGTGGTTGAGCTCGGTCTCCCAGGTCAGCATGAACTCGTCGAAGTGCTCTTGGGTGAACTCGCTCACCACCCGGTCGCCATCGGGCCCGAGCGAGGTGAAGCTATAGCTGATCTTCGCGGTGGACCCGTGGGGAGCCTCGGCGAGTTGAATCACGATCTTGCCAAGGACGATTCCGGGGATCAGCTTGATGATCTCCAGATGGTTGGCCACAGGGTCGTGGCGGGTGATCATCCAGATCGCCTCCTGAGGGCCGGCAGCCGTGATCCAGATACAGTCGGGTTCGGCGAGACCTGAACTGGTGACCACCAATCTGGGATGCCAGCCATTGACCCATTCAGCTTCACGTACCGGGCAAAGGAGGGGGAAGACCTTCTCTGGGCGCGCCTGGAGCTCCTGGGTGTAGCTCCGCGTGACTCGGTGTGGTTTGACGATGTTCATGGGGCACCTCGCCGTGTCAGGTTCTCGTGGCCGATCTCAACGAACGGTTCGCCCTCCGAGTGTACCGTGTTGTATCGGGATGTGGAGAGTTTGTCAGACAGGTTTACCATGGTGACATGTCCGGGAGTGAGGACCATATCGCCATTTCGCTCGTGGTTCCGTGCCACAACGAGGCGGTACTGGTACGAGGATCGTTGACCGACGAGATCGCCGCGGGATGACGTAGAATGCCACGGTGCGGCAAGCAGCAATGCAACGGTTGTGGCAGTCGATCCAGGGCGCCCGGGTGTGGACCGACCGGGTGGGTGAGGACATCACCCGGATTCGGATCACCAGCCGTTGGGCAAGGCTGTTGGGATTCGAGGTCTCGGCCTATCTCGTCGGGGACCTCCTGGTGGACACCGGTTTCCGCCACGTCCGACGCCAGGTGCTCGACGTACTTTCCGGGTCGCCCATCAGCGCTATCTGCTTCACCCACAACCACGAGGACCACACCGGGAACTGTGGTCCCGTGGCTGCACGTCACAGCTGTCCCGCCTATCTCCGAAACAGTGGTCTGAGGTGGGGTGAGGGCGTCCGACGGCTGAGACCGTATCGGGTGTGGTTCTGGGGGTCGCCAGGAACTCTCCGGGTAGAGGAGATGCCCGAGGTGGTGGAAGGAGTCGAACGGCGGCTCCGCGCGATTCCGGCTCCGGGCCACTCGGCGACCCACGTCGCCCTCTGGGAAGAGGCAACCGGGACGGTCTTCACCGGCGATCTCTTTATTTCCCCGGGGGCGTCGGCGGTGATGACCCAGGAAAACCCCTACGATCTTGCCGCATCGCTTCGGCGGGTCGCTGAGGTCGAGCCCGAGTTGATGCTCACCGGTCACGGTCTCGCTCTCGCAAAGCCCGCGGTGAAGCTTCGAACCAAGGCCGATCGGATCGAGAAGGCGGCCGCCCGGGCCGTGGAGCTCCACCGGGCCGGGATGGCGGATCGCGATGCCGTCCGAGAGATCTTTTCAACCGGACACCGGCGCGAGTCTGTGATCGAGGTGCTCACCCAGGGTGAGTTCTCGAGGGTGAACTTTGTCAGAGCGGCGGTCCTGCACGCTCCGAACCGATGAAATCGGATTCTGCGACAATGACGCCCATGCCATCCGTCGACCACCTTGCAGAAATGATGCGGAGTCATACTCCCCGGTTGCTCGATCGAACCGAGAAACTCAAGGTCGCCGCGGTGGCTGCGGTCGTCCGGCCGTCGGCGGACGGGGTCAAGGTGCTCTTCATCCACCGCGCCGAGGATCCGCGTGACCCGTGGTCGGGCCACATGGCATTTCCCGGCGGCCGTGTGGAGGCGAGGGATGCCGATTCCATCGCCGCAGCCATACGGGAGACTCGCGAAGAGGTCGCTCTCGATCTCAGCGAGGGGTCGTTGCTCGGGAGGCTGTCTGATGTTGCCGCCGTTGGTCGCGGGCGGCCGCTATCGCTGGTGGTCGAACCCTACGTCTTTGCCATCAAGGAACACCCGGACCTCGAGCCCAACCACGAGGTCGCCGAGATCGTCTGGGTGCCGCTCGAGTTCCTTCTCGATCGCTCCAACCGCTCGACGCTGGCCTGGAAGCACGGCGAGGTCTCGGTCAACCTGCCGTGCTACCGCTACAACGATCATGTCATCTGGGGTTTGACCTTCGGCATGGTCGATGAACTCGTGACGCTCCTCGAAGGAGGCACTGGCGGTGGAAGGTGGATGGACCCGCGGTAGCCAATTTTTAATTTTTAATTTTTAGTTATGAAATCCATCGCAACATCGCAACGGACACGATTGATTTGACGAGTTGTGAGTCGGGTGTTCCAGCTGACCGTCGGGGTCGCTCGGGCAGTTTTCACCTCGTACGATAGTCCTCAACCGCTCG
>Ga0209344_10005378_pt1 | contig 11076 bp, 14 predicted proteins | sample Cruoilmetagenom6_FD_187293 | JGI IMG/M metagenome (GOLD analysis project Ga0209344, IMG submission 187293) | Oil polluted marine microbial communities from Coal Oil Point, Santa Barbara, California, USA - Santa Barbara Oil Seep Sample 6 (SPAdes)... | ecosystem: Environmental > Aquatic > Marine...
CAAATACCCTAAGGTACCTTCTTTAGCGATAAAAAAACACCGGCTAAATAACCGATGTCGCGAAGCAAGATGCGCATTATAGCCATTGTGTTGGTTTTGTAAAGGGCTTTTAGAAAATGAATGGATGTTTTTTATGAAGACCTAGTAACTGTAAAACTATACGGAAACGAAAAAGCCGCATCGGTTTATCCGATACGGCTTTAAACATGGTCTAATTAAATGATTATTCCAAGTGATCAATCATGTAATCAACAGAGGCCTTGACCTGTTCATCGGTCAAGTCAGACCGACCGCCTTTAGCCGGCATCAAACCACTGTTACCGGTAAAACCTTCAATGGCATGCTTATAAAGTGTCTCTTTACCTTGTTCAACTCTGGCATCCCATTCTGCATGCACAAGTTTAGGCGATCCGCCGGCACCGGTGGTATGACAAGCCATGCAGACATTATCATAGATAACCTGGCCATCAACTGATCCGCCAAAAGGCGCCTCGCTTACAGCAACAGCCGGTGTGGCATTAGGATCTGTATTGACAGCCGCCACAGGCTGAATATTTTCCTGCACATAACTGCGATCAACCTGACCACTTAAATCACCCATGGCCTGATGATGGACATAACGGCCAATTAAAATTAAAATAATGGTCAATACAGTCAGCGCCGCAGAAAATAGGGCAAAGTTTCTGAAAAATACCGAATCTCGATTACTCATGAAATAGTCCTGTCAGATTAGCTTTTATTGTTGTGGTTGCATTATAGAGGACAGTAGATATTTTGCCAATTATAAATGTAAGTTCTTACCCTGTTACAGCCTTATCCGCATAAATTTTTCAAGGTCTCATCTTATGCCTACTAATTGGCTTGGTGATGCCAAGATGGGGTGTTCGCGGTTTCAGTATTTTTTCTTTGTTTAACGCAATTGTTAGCATCCACAAACACCAACTTGGGTTGGTGGGTTTTGGCCGACTCACTATTCATTGATGCATAACTGGCCAAAATCACTTTGTCGCCTGGTTGATTATGTCTGGCAGCGGCACCGTTCAAACAAATTTGACCGGGCAAGCCCTTTATGACATATGTCGTTAAACGCGAACCATTATTGCAATTTAGCACATCAATCTTTTGATTGATAAAAAGACCGGCTGCCTCAATTAACTGAGGACAAATGGATATGGAGCCCTCGTAATCAAGATTGGCTTGAGTCACTGTGGCGCGGTGGATTTTGCAGTAGAGTAATTCGATATTCATAATATTTGATGGCTTAATGATTTAACCGGTAAGCCAAACTCAGCCCTTGAAGGACCAAGTCCGATACCGTGTGATTAAATATCTGACTGTCGGTAAACATAGCAGCAAAGCCTCCGGTGGCAATAACCGTGGGTGGCTGTGATTTAAACAATTCGTCAGTCAGTTGTGTAATAATGTGTTTTACGGCGCCTTCGGTGCCGTAATAAAGTCCCGATTGAATACTGTGAACGGTGTTACGGCCCAGGATTTTTTCGGGTTCAGTGATTTCAACTGTACCCAATTTTGAAGCCCCCCCGGCCAAGGCCTGCATGGCCATCTTCAACCCCGGCATGATGACACCGCCCAGATATTGCTTTTGGGAAGACACCGCGCAAAAAGTGATGGCGGTTCCCAAATCAATGAGGATTAAGTTTTGATGAGGATATAAATGAGCGGCTGCCATGGCACCGGCAATACGGTCTGTGCCCACTTCTTGCGGGTTTTGATAACCAATTTGTAATCCAGTTTTGACACCGGCTTGTAAAACAAACGGCTCCTGTTGCAGGTATTTCTGGCAGGCAGATTTAATTGAATACAGGACCTCAGGAACCACTGTACATAAAGACACCGCTTTTATGGCATCCGGGTTAACGCCATTTTCTCGTAATGCACTGCATAAAAATAAACCATATTCATCTGAGGACGCGCCACCTTTTGAAGCCATTCTAAATTGTAACTTTAAAACATCATCTTGAAAGACACCACCGTGCATATGGCTATTACCGATATCCAAACATAAAATCATTGGCCCATCTCCCATAAGGTCATCAGCACATTAACCACCGCTTTAATGTCAGCACATGCAAACGCATCGCGATCGTGTACATGCAACCTAAACGGATGATGAAGTTCACTCATATCATGCAAATCATTATGAGCGACGGCATAAATACCCGGCTGAGATAATAATTTATTAACTGCTTGCTGTTGTTGGTTGGTCTCTTCTGTATTGGTCAATTTAAAACCGATTACCTTTAACTGTTTGTTTACAGACCAATCAACTAAATGATTGATGATTTTTGGTTGTTTGCTCAATGTTAGTTTTAAGGTTTCCGAACCGGAACTGATTTTAAGATTCCGATCTGGACTTAATTGATTACCACCTGACTGAATGCCAGTCACCTTATAATCGCTGACTGCGGCGGCATGAAATACCGCATCAAAGGCTTGTTCCGATAACAGGCTTTTTAAAGATTTGGCCAACTCATCATAATCTGTAAAAAAATAAGCCTGATTGGCTGACTGAGGTTTAACTGCATCCGTAGCACCTAACCAAACCACTGAATGATCTTTTGATGATAAATAATCAGCTAAAATCGCGCCGGTTTGACCACTACTGGCGTTACCCAGATATCGTACACCATCTATAAACTCCTTGGTGCCTCCGGCGGTAATTAATATATTCATAACAGTGCCTTTATACGTGCCAATAAATCATCCACTTCCGGCATACGGCCGGCACCGTATTCACCACAGGCCAAATCACCCTGATCAGGATTAATCACCTCGACCCCCCATTGTTTAAGGGTTTCAATTGACTTCACTGTTGCTGGATAATGCCACATGGCGGCATTCATGACCGGAATCACAATCATTGGCTTTTTTAAATCATAGGCTGCTATCCAAGTGGTGGTTAACATATCATCGGCGATTCCAGCGGTTATTTTATTAATGACATTAGCCGTGGCCGGACAGACAATAATCGCATCGGCCCAACGGCTCACATGGATATGTGACATCATATCGCCACGTGCAAATGTGTCCGACATTACAGGGTGCCCACTAAGTCCTTCTAAAGTGGCCTCGCCGACAAACTCTGTTACCGCCTCAGTGACCACCACTTTTACCTGATGACCGGCCTTAACCCAGGCGGATATTAATCCGCATGTTTTTGCACAAGCAATGGAGCCGCTCATTAATAACAGCTTATTCATGAACTTTTATCCTGCCATGAAACATTATCAATTAAACGTACTTCACCTAAATAAACCGCCGCCAGTAACCGATCTTCATAAACCTGCAAATAGTCAACCTCAAAACCCAAGGCTTTCAACCGTCCCTTTTTAGATTCAAGATCATGGTCATCAACTAAAGTTTGATAAAACATCGGTGCCAAATTAAGTTCGGCATCAGATAATCGCTGATTTCGAGAACTCAAGGCCAGGCCATCTTTATCACGAACTGTCGGACAAGCAATCATTTGGACACTTAAGAAAAAATCTTTAATCATGGCCTTTATGAGCAATAGCTGTTGATAATCCTTTTCGCCCAACAAGATAAAATCGGGTTGGGTTAATTGCAACAACTTCATCACCACCGTCATCACACCTTCAAAATGACCAGGACGATTGATACCACAAAAACGTTCACTCAAATCACTTTCAACGATTTTAAAGCGATACCCATCAGGGTATATTTGTTCATAGTCAGGGGTATAGACCGCTTGAACCCCAAGCGCATCTAAACGGGCTAAATCGGCTTGTAAGTCAGTTGGATAAGCTGCCAAATCTTCGGCTTGATTGAATTGTGTTGGATTAACAAAAATACTCACCAGTGTGGTGTCAACGGCTTGTTGTGCTTTTTTAATTAAACTGACATGACCGTCATGTAAAGCACCCATGGTCGGCACCAGGGCTATTTCATTTTGATTACGTCGCCAACTTTTCAATGTCACCGAATCTTTTATAATTCTCATGAATAGCTTTCCTTATTATTGGGAAATTGTTGTTGTTTGACATCTTGTGCAAACTGATTAAATGCTGATTTAAACAAATGATCAACATTTAAGTACTGCCTAACAAATTTAGGGCTAAAAGAAGAGGGAAAACCCAACATATCATGCATCACCAAAACTTGACCATCCACTTCCCTGCCGGCACCAATACCAATGGTGATTAGCTCGGTTTCATGGGTGATTTGAGCTGCCAGATCAGATGGCACACATTCCAAAACCACTGAAAAGCAATCCAACTGCTGTAACTTCAAGGCATCTGCTAAAATTTTATCATGACTTTTCTGGTCTTTGCCCTGGACTTTAAAACCACCAAATTGGTTCACAAACTGCGGCGTTAAACCCACATGACCCATGACCGGCACACCGGATTGTACAATTCTCTCAATTAAAGCTTCATGGCCATCCACCGCCTCTAATTTAACCGCATGGGCACCGGCTTGCATGAGCACTTTTACAGCTTGCATACCATGCTCAACAGATTGTCTGAATGTCATAAATGGCATATCGGCAATGATAAACTTATCCGGCGCGCCTTTTACAACGGCACTCACGTGATGCCGCATACGCTCAATATCCATGGGAATGGTTGAGCTTTCGCCGTGCATCACCATGGCGGCGGAATCACCCACTAATATCATATCAATCTCAGACTGATTCATGATTTTGGCGGTGCTATAATCATAACAAGTCAACATGGCTATCTTTTCTTTGTTAGCTTGTTTGGTTTTTAAATCATTTATATTCATAAAGTAACACCCTGGTCTTTTGGTGGTTGCTGGTTTAACCAATCATCAAAGGCATTGTATAAATCAACCATATCTGTGGATTGTAATGCCTGCTTGTGGCGCTCTATGGTCTGACGATCTCCACGCACAAAAGGTCCTGTGGGTGCATTATTCGACGAGTTAAAACTGTTTAACAGACTTTGCTGTATTAAGGGATGGAGCACGGTATGTGGCAATTGTAAATGTTGATCCATAGACGCAAATACACTTTTCCATATAAATTGCGGAAAATTACCGGCCATAACGGCCAGTGCATGGTAACGGGCTTTTTTTGATTTGGGCAGGCTGTAATGGGGGTTTGTAAGTTGCGGAAAAGTTCGTTCAAAATCAAACCCTTCATCACAGATAAACGGAATACTGGGATAAAAAGATTTGCTGTAGTGGTCACCGCCAAAAGTCATTAACGGATGGCAGCCTTGGCTGAAATCACTGTTAAGCGAACCGGAGCAATGAATTAAGGACTTGCCCATCAAAGAAGGATGGCTTTGAATAAAATCTTCGATAGAATCATCACTAATCAGCAATAATATATGATCAGCTTCACACGCCAAATCAATCAGCACTTTCGAATCGTCATGACGCCGACTCCAGCGTTTGTATAACATGTCTGAAGCGGCAAAATAATAAGCCAAATGTCGTGCCAACCGGCCATCGCCAATCAGCAAATAATTTTTGGGTACCTGTCGTTGCATTGATCAAGTCCTGTTTATTTGTTTTGAGAGACTTATGTAGCGGTCTCTATGAATTAATGTCGCTGTTGTTACCAATCAGCGCATGTGACATTATAAAGGTCGGTTGCTGAATAACCAATGAATTTGAAGATTATACGGAATTCACAAAATCACGTAAACCATCTAAAAACATTTGTACTGCAATCGCAATTAACAGCATACCCATTAATCGTTCGATGGCAATCATACCGTTTTTACCCAAATATTTTTGCATGGCGGTGGCTGAAAATAAAATAACAGATGACAAGGTCCACGCCACCAGCAAGGCAATTGATAAAGTGCCTAACTCGTTAGGATACTTACTGGCCATTAAAATCAAGGTCGCCAGTATGGAAGGGCCAGCCACCAATGGTATTGCCAAAGGCACTAAAAATGGCTCTTCTTCCTCTTGTTCATCACCGTATTGCCGGGTCACCGGAAAAATCATTCTTAGGGCAATGATAAATAGGATAATGGCGCCGGCTAAAGACACTGAGCTTTGTTCGAGGTGTAAAAATTTAAGCATTTTTTCACCCAAAAACAAGAACAGAAACAGCACAATTAAAGCCATTATCAGTTCTCGTGCCAACACCCGATAACGGTTTTCACAACGTTCTAAATAACTTAAGAAAATGGGTACATTACCCAGGGGGTCCATAATCAGGAACAATAAAATAGTCGCCGATAAGATATCCATTTATTGCTCCTATGTAATGGCGTTTAAAATGGCCAGATATCTGTCCATTTGAGAACATTGGTATCAATATTAACTTCACCGGTTTGTAAATACTTATGGTTCGGATAGTTATTTGCCAACATCGTTTTGGTTTCATTGGCTAATTCCGGTTCATCTAACTTATCATAAGCAGCAGCCATTAATGCCAAGGCATCCGCAGCAGCCGGTGTATCTTGATACGCCTGTAGTACAAACTTACACCGGTTGATGGTGGCAATGGGCGCGCCTCGGCGTAAATAGTAAGCCGCCACTTGGGTTTCATAAGTCGCTAATTGGTTTTTTAAATAGACCATCCGTTGACGGGCATCCGGCGCATAATTACTGTCAGGGTACCGCTCTACAAAATCTTTAAAGGCTGAAAATGCATTACGCACATTTTCTTGGTTGCGGTCAGCTGAGTCATCCGGGTTAATGCGTTGCATTAATCCACGGTCACTGTTGAAATAAATTAATCCTTTTAAGTAATAGGCATAATCAAGGTTTTTATGGGCTGGATAGTTTTTTATAAACCGGTTGACCGTGGAAATGGCCTGCTCCATTTTAAACAACTTATATTGGGCAAAAGCCAGTTCCAAATAACCCTGCTCAGTGTAATGACCAAAAGGATAGTGTGACCTTAAATCTTTATACTTATTTTCTGCGGCCGTCCAAACACCTGCATCCAATGCTCGTTTTGCTTCTAAATACATCTCTAAAGCAGACTCTTTGGTCACTTCCACTTCACGCACGTTATCTTTTTTGCCGCAGCCTTGCAACAAAGCAAAACTGAACATTAACATCATGATGACTTTCAAGCCGTTAAATTTTTTGGTATATAACATAGGTTTATATCCTAAGGTCAATTAAAATAGGCGCATGAATGAACATACACAACACATAAAAAAAACACTCAATGCTGAATCACATGATGCCGGTACACGCATAGACCAATTTTTATCAGCGCAGTTCCCTGACTATTCGCGTAATGCGATTCAACAGTGGATTAAACACAACGCCGTAAAAATCGATGGTCATAATACCAAAAGTAAGTACATTTTAAAAGGATTTGAACTAATAAGCATTGATGTTGAGATCAAACAATCCGTTGCCGACAAACCCCAGAACATGTCTTTAGATATACGCTATGAAGATAATCATTTACTGGTCATTAATAAGCCTGCCGGTTTAGTGGTGCATCCGGGCAGCGGTAATCCCGATGGCACCCTGCTTAATGGCTTGCTGGCTTTGAGTGAGGCACAGCGGATGCTGACTCGGGCGGGGATTGTACATCGCCTTGATAAAGACACCTCCGGTTTATTGGTGGTGGCCAAAGAAGCCGAGTGTCAATTAAAACTCATTGACATGCTTAAAGACCATCTGATTGAGCGCACTTATTTTTGTGTTGTCAAAGGTGTCATTAAAAAACCCGGAACTGTGGAAACCACAATTGGCCGCCATCCCAGCCAACGCACCAAAATGGCCGTAACAACCAAAGGCAAACAGGCCGTTACCCATTACTGGCCAAGTGAACATTTTGAGCACTTTACAGTACTGCGCGTACAACTTGAAACCGGCCGCACCCATCAAATTCGGGTTCATATGAACCATATTGATCACCCTTTAGTGGGCGATCCGGTCTACGGCAATAAAAATCGGGTTAGCGCTTCTGTTGGTCATGAACTAAAAGACATCATTCGTCAATTCCCACGACAAGCCCTACATGCACACAAACTGGCGTTCACTCACCCCATCAGTGATAAACAAATCCAGGTCACGGCACCTTTACCTGACGATTTATGTCACCTTTTGGATGACTTGCATGAATTAGACCGCTCAGACACTGAAAATGACGGTTTTGACGTAGAATATGTGGAATAAAGTCCAAAAAATGAACATGCGTTCGTTTTTTTCGTTATTATGGAATCGTTCGTTAGTGATAACTTATTTGTTAGTAACTAACAGGCCGATTGAACAAACCTTAGATACTTGTGGCTTTACTCCCTCTCCCACATTAGCATTTTCAATCGGCCTTATTTTTTTTCGGCATGCGTAAGCCCTTCAAACTTCACAACACTGAATCAAAATCAGTTTACATTTTACAAACTCACCAAGATTTGTTGCCTAAAACACATCCACATTTAGACGTACATCCGAATAACAAGGGTGATGTGGCACTCAACCAGATCAAACATCATTTTCATCTGCCGCATCAGCCTTTTTTTATGCACCAGGTTCATGGCGCCAACAGCATTGCTTTAAACACAGCCCCGTCAGAACACTTTTGGCAATCGGCTGACGCCTGCTATACCAACAACCAAGATATTATCTGTGCCATCATGACAGCCGATTGTTTGCCTGTATTGATAACCAACCACCAAGTGAGTTTTGTGGCGGCTATTCATTGTGGCTGGCGTAGCTTATATCAAAACATCATAACAAAAACATTGGATAAGATTGTTGCTACTGATGACTTGATTGTTTGGTTCGGACCAGCCATTTGTTCCACTCACTATCAGGTAGGTGCAGCTTTTAAAGAACATTATTTACAAGCCCATGCTGAGGCGGAACATGCATTTACAGACGTAATTGACAATCACTGTTATGCAGATTTAAAAGCCCTGGCACTCACTCAATTAAAAAATCACCCTATCAGGCGAATTGAAGATTGTCAGATTTGCACCTTTGCGCATGACAGTTATGACTCATGGCGACAAAATAAAACCCCAGGCAGACAAGCTTCGATGATTTGGATTAGAACAACAGCGCGTTCGGGTTAATATCACAGGCCTCAACAATGCTTTGACCCAATAGTTTAAATTCTTTAGCCCGCATACTGCCTTTTCGCCAGGCCAATCCGACTTCACGATAGGCTTTTTTATCCATGGATTTAACCACAATATCATCACCAATAAGGCCTGAGTTAACAGCCATTTCAGGGATAAAGCTAACGCCCAAATTCTGCCGCACCATGGCAATTAAAGTGAGTAAACTACTGGCGGTAAAATGGCTGATTTTATCCACATGTTGGATATGACAGGCGCTGATGGCGTGATCACGTAAACAATGACCGTCATCTAATAACAAGACTGATCCATCTTCAAGCCGGTTGATATTAAATGATCGATGTTCTATAAACGCATTATGTTGGCCATAAATTAACCGAAAAGGATCTTTGAATAAAGACAGCGTTTCAACACTACGTAAATCATAAGGTAACGCTAAAAGCACCACATCTAATCGACCCTCCATCAGTTGTTCATAGATGTCTGTGGTTTTGCCTTCATGAATTTCTAGAGCCAAATCCGGGTAATGGGATTTTAAGTGTGGTAATAAAGCGGGCATAACAAACGGGCCGATGGTGGGAATCATACCCACCGCCAAACGACCGGATAAAGGCTTTAAATTACCTTGGGCCAAATCATGTAGTTTTTGCAACTCGGCCATCACTGCTTGTGATTGGGCATGAATTTCACGACCTAAATTTGTGACGGTAACACTTTTATTGGTACGATCCACCAACTGCCCGCCCAGGGTTTTTTCTAACTCTTTGATGGCCACACTAAAGGCTGATTGAGAAACAAAACAACTGGCTGCAGCTTGCCCAAAATGATTGTGCGCCACCAGGGCATTAAAATAACGTAATTGCTTGATGGTGGGATAATGCATTATTGCTCTGATTGTTGCAGGGCTCGATCTACAATTTCATAAACATTAGCCGATAATGATTCACTTTCATGAATACGTTTAACTTGAGCCAGCATATTCTCTCTTAAATCAGGATGATATTGTTTAAAGTCATTAAATAAACTCACCATTCTGGCCGCAATCTGCGGGTTAATACCATCCAAAGCCAGAACTTGATTGGCTAAAAAGACATAACCGGAACCATCCAATGCATGAAATCGGGTTAAATTACCGGCACAAAAAGCACCCAATAAAGAACGCACCGCATTGGGGTTTTTCAATGAAAACACCGGTAGTGACATCAATTGTTTCACCCGATCTAACGTATCTTCTGACGGAATCGTGGCTTGAATCGACAACCATTTATTGATCATTAACGGCTTATCTTGCCAACGGTTATAATAATCAGCCAACAGATCCTCAAACCCCGGCGCCTGCCGATGGGCCAATAGTGTTAATGCTGTAATCGCGTCGGTGTAATTATCAGCCTGCTGGTATTGCTGTTGTGTCAGTTGGTAATATTCTTTATTACCGGTTTGTGCTAAATACCACAGACATCTGTTTTTTAAACTTCTTTGCCCCACTTGACGGGCACTGATTTGATACACTTCTTCGCTGTGGTTTTGGTGGTAAACCGATAAAATTTCCACTTGTAACTGTTGATTGATTTCATCCACCAAAGTTTCTTTGGCCTGGTATAAAGTCGCCACATCAACCGCTGACATGTTAACAATCATTGATTGTAAACTGGGCAATGTAATGGCGATTGCCACCAATCCGGGATCTAATGAATCATCCAACAGTAGCTGTCGAAAAGAGTCAAAAAACAACATCGGTGTGTTGTGCGTTTCTTGTACTATTAAAGCCTGGTATTTGGCTTCAATAATTTGTTGTTGTAATTGTTGTGCCGCATTCCAGCGATTGAACGGATCCTGATCATGCTGAGCTAAGAAAGCCAATTCTTCAAAAGACAACGATTGCTGTAATCGGACCGGTGCTGAAAAACCTTGTAATAAAGAGGGTATCGGGGCTTTTTCAACATCCTCAACCACCAGTGACTGATGCACTTCAGTCAACTCAAAAACAATCTCTGTGTCTGATTGCTCATTGAGCTTAATGGCCTGACCGTTACCATCATACAAAGCCAATTTAATGGGAATA
>Ga0209344_10005379_pt1 | contig 11076 bp, 8 predicted proteins | sample Cruoilmetagenom6_FD_187293 | JGI IMG/M metagenome (GOLD analysis project Ga0209344, IMG submission 187293) | Oil polluted marine microbial communities from Coal Oil Point, Santa Barbara, California, USA - Santa Barbara Oil Seep Sample 6 (SPAdes)... | ecosystem: Environmental > Aquatic > Marine >...
CTAAGACGCACGATCTATGTCGGCAGCTTCTCAAAGATCTTCTCGAATACATTACGCCTGGGTTATCTTATAGTCCCTGAGGCAACTGTAGATAGGTTTCGCGCAACAATGGACGGGTTCGGTTTGCGGGCAAGCTATATGCCACAACAAGCATTGGCCGCGTTCATGAACAACGGCGAGTTCTACCGCCACCTGAGACGCGTTCGTCGGATATATGGTGAGAGACGAAAGTTTCTACTGGAGCGCCTTTCTCAAGATTTCACCCAATATGGCTCTTTCATCGACCATCAGGCAGGTATGCAGATTGTCTTCAACCTGCATCCTGATTTGCACGATAAAGACGCAGCTGCACAGGCTTACAAACAAGGCATCTCGGTTCAGCCCCTTTCTTGTTTTAGTGTGGCGAAGAGTGATTACAACGGCCTAGTTCTTGGGTATTGCGGATTCAATCAAGATGAGTTGTCTGCAGCCCTAGTTGCACTGAAAGCGGTTCTGTGCGGGATTCACCGATAGCCCTTACTGACAACTTTCTAAACATAGGGCTGCTCTACCCGCTCACAGGATTCCCGTCCTATTTCAATAGCTGAACGCCGTCAAAAAGGTTGTTTTTACTTGAGCCTAAGAACACTAGATCCCGTAGCAGGCGGATATTGTCGGAAAGGGCGGAAAACGGAAGTTTGAAAATGGTGTTGGAATATCTACGGATCACCTTAAGCAGACATTCCCGAATTCGATCCGGGTTAGGTTTGCTTAGAAGAGAGGCAATGCACTTATTGGTTAGATGTTTTTTAAGCCTGAAGTTAATATTACGAGCTAATCTTCACAAAATCTGACTTAAGAACTCTTTTGTTCTCAGGTCTTTTGCCTTTGAAAAGAATGTCGACGGCGGCCCGTGTTCGACGATCACGCCGCGATCCGTGAAATAAATGTGATCCGCGAGCTCGCGCGCAAAGCCCATTTCATGGGTGACCAAAATACAGGTCATCCCTTCTTCTGCAAGTTCTCGAATGGTAACCAAAACTTCTTTGACGGTTTCGGGGTCAAGTGCCGCTGTAACCTCATCAAAGAGCATCACATCAGGGTTCATTGCCAAAGACCGCGCAATAGCCACACGCTGTTGTTGCCCACCAGAAAGTTCGCCCGGATAGCTGTCTTCCTTCCCTTGCAAACGAACTTTGGTCAGCAATTTGCGCGCACGTGTTTCGACCTCTTGTTTGTTTTCTTTAAGAACCAGCACGGGGGCCATCATTACGTTTTGTAATGCGGTTTTATGAGGGAAAAGGTTATACTGTTGAAAGACCATTCCAACTTTCTTGCGCAGTTCCAGCATTTCCAAATTTGGATCGTGAACCTCCTGACCTTCGACAGTGATGGAACCCGATTGAATATCATTGAGCCCATTAATACAACGGATCAGAGTTGATTTTCCCGAGCCTGAGGGTCCAATGATGCAAATCACTTCACCTTTCATCACGTCAATCGAGACGCCCTTTAATACTTCGAGACTGCCGAAAGATTTATGTACGTCTTTAAGAGAGACTATTGGTTGGTCAGATGTCCATGTCATAATTTCACCACGAATTTGCGCTCTAGCCAGATGGTCAGACGCGCGATTGGATAACAATAAGCAAAGAAGAGCAGCAATGCAAAACCGAAGAACGGCACCAAGAGTTCGGGATGGTTATCCTCGGACTCCATTGCTTGGCGCGATAGCGTGATTAATTCTTCGATCCCCAAAAGACTGCAAAGGGGTGTGGCCATTGTAAGGATGGCATACCAGTTCATCCACGGCGGCAGCATACGTTTGTAGCATTGCGGCAGGATGATCTGCCAGAGAATTTGACGCCGCGAAAATGCAAGGCTCTCGGCGGCTTCCCATTGTGTTGTTGGCACGGATTGGATCGCCCCGCGAACAACTTCAGAGATATTAGCCATCACAGGGAAGGACAGTCCGATCACACCTTTGATCCAGTCAGGAATGCGCACGACTGTGCCAAAGATATTAACCTCGAATGGAAAGGCTAAAAGAACAATAAAGAGCAGAACCAACCAAGGTGAATTACGAAACAACTGTGTGATGAACCAAGCCATCGCCCGTACGGGTCGGTGAAGCGATATTTGTGCCAATCCAAGGGCTGCACCAGCGAGCGTACCGATTGTCATCGCAAGAACCGAGATCAATACATTAAAGAAGAAGCCAGATTTCAACAAAAAGGGCATCCAGCGCCAAAGCGCGTCAAACGCCTCGGCCGTGCTGAAACGACTTTGTGCATGGGCCAGTGCTGGCCAAATCGCCATAACTGCCAAAATTAGAAAGGGCGCCCACCACGGCATCGATGCAACCCAGCGCGTAAAAATATACCCATCTGGCACATATTTGTTTGCGTCGTAAGGCTTGAGGACGGCCATATTGCCCTTGGCCGGTGCATTGATGCCTGGAATTGGTTTCATCTGCCATACCCCGGAATAATCATGGCTTTCTCCCAGCGCGACATGCCGAAGACTAAGATTGCAACGAGCACGATATAGGCAACAAACAACATCAACATCGTTGGATATTGTGCCGATGGATAATCATTCCAGATCGTGACCGAGTGATATAGTAATTCAGGCACGGCAATAGCGTATGCTTGTGTAGTGGTCTTTACCAAATTGACGAGGTTGTTATTCAGCGATGGTAAGCAGACGCGAAATGCCAAAGGCAGCACCACATAAATATAAGTTTGTGCGCGCGAAAAGCCAAGGGATTCTGTTGCCTCAACGGTGGATTCAGGCACGGCCTCTATACCAGACCGGAAAATTTCTACGTTGAAAGCACCCGCAAACAAAGAGAGCGAAATGATAGCCCACCCGACATTCGAGATGATCGGTTCGACAGTCCAGCCATCCGCACCAACGACAACGGGTGTAAATTGACCAAGGGCGAAATAGAAAAACAAAAGCTGCACCAAAGGCGGTGTATTGCGGAAGAATTGTATATAGCCTTGAACAATAGCCCGAACCATTGCTGAACGCGATCCTTGCATCCAAGCACCAATAAGTCCAATCACCACTGAAAAAATCAAACAAAGCACGCTTAGTTTGATGGTCATCCATAACCCAGACAGGATCTTTGCCTGTTGGCGATCTTCATACATCCAGATGAAATTCCAGCGCGGAGCGTCTGCAGCAAGTTCTCGAAAAAAATCTTCCATTTAAGTAACCTAACGAATTGTGCTCCCCCTGACGAGGGAGAGCACCAATATTGGAATTTGGGTTACTTGATCCAGTCGCTATTACGCTCGTTTTGCATCTGGAGATAGGCAGTTGGTTTGATACCCCACTTAGCTTCAAGATCAATCAAGGCGCCAGACCGGTGCCAATTGTATTGCATGCCTGACATGAAGTTACCAAAGACACAGCTGGTTTCAGCCAATGGCACGCCCAGACCCCATGGGTTGTCATCTTCAGATGATAATGGCATCTCAAAATCATCCCAATTGCCCGACGATAGGTCTGAACCAATGGAACTGTCATCATAAACCCAAGCTACGCATTTGCGATCACGCAATGCCTGCTTAGCTTCGGCATTACCTGTAAAGGCAACGATTTCGACGCCATAACGCTCTTCGGTAATCTGATTGTAGAATGCACCTTGTTTGCCGCAAACTTTTTTGCCGCGTAGATCTTCCCATTCTTTAAAACCCAACGCTTTAGGGGCCATGATATTCGTGCCAGATGTATAGTAGTTTGGCCCAGGAATGCCGACAATCTCGCGGCGATCCGCACGATCAGACATCGTCGCGATCATCATATCGATTTTGCCTTGCTCAAGGAATTGCATGCGGTTTGATGATTGAACTGCCACCAATTCAACGTCCACGCCCATTTTAGCAGCAACATCGTTGGCCATGTCGATTTCCATACCGACCAGATTACCGCTGTCGTCGCGATATCCCCAAGGTTTATAATCTGCCTTTACGCCGATTACGATTTTTCCGCGCTCCATAACTTTGTTCCAAACATCGTTGGAACAAGCAGCACTAGCACTACTTGCGGCCATACCCGCTATTGTCATTCCGTATATGGTTGTTTTAATTGTTTTTTTCATTTTGAGTTCTCCCTTAGTGTTATGCAGGTTAATCCTGCCAATATTCGCCAAATTTATGATTTTGCTGTTCGATTGCAGCAATGCGTTCCTGCGCCTCTTTCCCTCTGATTTGAATAACCATCCCTATCAAGATTTCGAAAAAAACCGTAGCCGCAACATGGGATGGAAAAAATTGCGGGCTATCTGTGTCCATATAAAAGCAAAAACGCGCATTCTTTGCCGCAGGCGACAACCGGTTATCGGTCAAAGCAATAAGTGGTACACCGTTATTTGATACAAGCTCTGCAATATCAAGTGCGCGCTTTGCATAAGGATCGATACTGAAAATAATACACGCATCATCTGGGCCCAAAGATGTCATAGAAGATGCTAGCCCGTCACCGCCCCGTCCCAATACAGTCCAACCTGTTAAAGACATGTTGGCAAGGTACATTGCGTAATCGACAACTGGGCGACCACTCATCACGCCTATTAAGGCCACACGTTGCGCCTTGGAAAGAAGCTCAGCGGCCGCATCAAGATCATTAATATCCAAATTAGCGATCAGATTTTCAGTATTTCGAACAGCGGATGCTGCATGTTTGGTGGCGAAATTGGCGCTGCCTAAATCCGCATCCACCAAAATCTGCGCCTTTTCGGCTAAGGCGGTTCGTGATTGCAAAACATCAATGCGACAAGTTTCTCTCATCTCATCATAACTGTCATAGCCAATCGCGTGTGCGAGACGGGTAAACGTTGGCGCTGATAGCTGAGCAATATCCGCAATCTGGCGTTGCGAGCGTGTGGCAACCTCGCCAGGATTATCCACAACATAACGCGCAGCCTTTCGCAATTGCGGGCTAAGCGCCTGCAGTTTGCTGGGAGGCAAGTCATTTAATTTCATTTTTTTAGCAGCGTTCATAGAGTTGTTGCATTCATTTCAATGTTGAATATTAATGAAACATATGAAACACGAATCGTCAAGCAGGAGAATGCCGTGACACAAAAACAGCTCCCATCTCATGCAAGTGTCGTGGTCATAGGCGGCGGAATAATGGGGTGTTCGACCTTGTATCACCTATCCAAGATGGGTGTAGGTGATGCCGTTTTATTGGAACGCAACAAGCTTACTTCTGGTACAACGTGGCATTCTGCGGCGCAGGTTCGTGCGCTTAGAGACTCAAAAAACTTAACGCGCATGATCCAGTATTCCGTGGATCTTTACAGTCAACTTGAAAAGGAAACGGGCCAGTCTGTTGGTTGGATTCAGAAAGGATCTCTATCCATTGCAACAAACCCAGATCGCATGGTCCACATAAAACGCCAAGAAGCTTTAGCGCATGCCTACGGTATAGAAGCTACTTCGATTTCACCGCAAGAGGCCAAAGAACGTTGGCCATTGATGAACGCAGATGATGTATTGGGAGCAGTTTGGTCACCAGATGATGGGCGTGTTTCGCCTAGTGACGTTTGTGCAGCTTTAACAAAAGCCGCCAAAGGTTTGGGTGCTAAAATATTCGAACAAACGGGGGTTACTGGCATTTTGACCGAAAATGGTCGCGTGCGGGGTGTCGAAACCACGAACGGTACGATCATGTGCGATGCGATAGCACTTTGTGCAGGGCTCTGGTCTCGCGAAATCGGCGCAATGGCTAATGCTCGGGTGCCTGCCCTTGCTTGTGAACATTTCTATCTACTAACTAAGCCGATCGATGGAATATCGGGCAACATGCCAACACTTAGCGACCATGACAGTCATTTATATATTCGCGATGACAGTGGTGGATTATTGGTTGGGTGTTTTGAACCAATGGGCAAACCGATCGCACCAGGTGTACTCGGCGAAAATTTCGAATTCGGACTTCTTTCAGAAGACTGGGATCACTTTGAGCCAATGATGGAATTGGCTTTGCATCGTTTACCTTCTTTAGAAACGGCTGAGGTCAAGATGTTGTTGAACGGGCCAGAAAGCTTTACGCCTGACGGAACTTTCATGCTTGGTGAAACGGCAGAAACACGTGGATTATTCTTGGGCTGCGGAATGAATTCAGTCGGTATGGCCAGCGGTGGCGGTGCAGGCATGAATTTGGCGCACTGTATTGTTCATGGTCACACCGCATATGACTTGTCCGAAGCTGACGCAAAACGGTTTGCACCAGTTTTCAATACTGTAGAGCACTTGATCAGTAGGGCGCCAGAAATTCTTGGAACGCATTACGATATTGCGTACCCAGGAAAGCAGTTGAAAACCGCCCGGGATTTAAAACTATTACCGTTGGACGCAGAGTATCGATCCGCAGGCGCACATATGGGGCAGTTTTACGGTTGGGAACGCCCACTTTACTTTGGCAAAACCTATGAGCCTAAAATGCAATTCAGTAAGCCTGATTGGTTTGAGAATGTTAAGGCTGAGGTTATTGCAGCAAGTCAAAATGCAGCAGTTTTTGATGCGTCATCTTTTGGCAAAATAGAGGTGAAAGGCCCTGATGCTGAAGCCTTTTTGATGAAAACATGTGCGGGCTACGTTGATCGGGCTGCGGGTTCGGTGATTTATACTGCTGTTCTGAACGAACGAGGTACTTTTGAAAGTGATATCACCGCTCAAAGGATTACTGACAATCACTACAGGCTTTTTGTGGGCACGGGCGCAATCAAACGCGATCTCGCGTGGTTTACAAGCCATTCTGCCGGTTATGATGTAACGCTTGAAGACAGCACCGAAAGCTACGCCGTGTTGGGTTTGATGGGGCCTAAGGCGAAACGGATAGCCGTGGATATTGGCGCGCCGGAACTAAACAAAATAGCCTACTTTAAAACGGCATTAGTTCACGTCTCTGGTGTGGAGGTTCGTGCAGCTCGCATGTCTTATGTTGGCGAAGCTGGGTGGGAGTTAACTTGCAGGTCAGAAGATGCGTCTACTGTCTATGCCGCGCTCTTAAAGGCTGGCGCTGCACCTGCAGGTCTTTTTGCACAAACTTCCATGCGGATCGAAAAGGGTTTTTGTGCTATGGGCCATGAATTAGACGGTGACATCTCTCCGATTGAAGCAGGTTTGGATTTTGCAACGCGCAAATCTGGAGATTTCATTGGCTTTAAGGCGATGCAAGAACGGCGAAAAAGTGGGGCGAAAGCCAATACGGTCTCTCTGGTCTTTAATGACCAATCTGTCGAACCGCTTGGTCACGAGCCAATTATTTTAAACGACGAAATAGTTGGCCAAACCAGTTCCTGTGCATTTGGGTACAGAGTTGGAAAACCAATTGCACTTGGCCACGTCAATTCTCTAATCAAAAATGATGCGCTAGTCACAGTAAATGTTGCCGGAGATATATACAGCGCTAAATTATCCTACACATCAGTTTGGGATCCAAAAGGCAAATTGATGAAAATCTAATCGCGGGCCGCAGCTTAGCTTATGTGTTCATCTCAGACATCTTCTTCCTGTCCAAGTGGTATAGTAATAAATAACAAACGGCGACTGACTCTCGTAATGTAACTCCTCGCAAAGTAGGAAAGTTCTTTTTAAATCCAATGTCCGCAATGGGGATACAACACGACATCTATGATAAGCTAAGCGAACGGCAGTGACCTGAGTATCTGTGGAGATAAGCCACTAGATACCTATGTTAAATCTGATGGGTTATTGTTTAAGCAAACGATTATGAAATTACCGAGTAGCTGGCGGATTCGAAGTGATCTAAAAGCTTTAAGCATTGTGGAGGCTTCTAAGAAAGCCGATGCGCTAAATATGGAACCAATGCCCTTATCCAATATCAATAAAGGTATTGGTAAGGTCTCTATATTTTGGAACTGGGCAGCGGGTCAATATTTTGATGACATAGCTCCCCGCCCTCTTAATGGCCTTAAGATCAAAATCAAGAGCAGCCCTAGGGACGCCAGACACCCCTTCTCATTAGATCAACTCACTAAGATATTTAACGCCCCAGTATACACAGGCTGTAAGTCTGAAATTAATTGGAAAGATCAAGGTTCAATCGCTCTTAGAGATAGCCCTAAATTCTGGTGTCTAACGTCAGCACCTATGGGACAGAATTGAGGATTTGAACGCCAAAAAGATAGAGATGGCCGAAGAAGCCCAATCCTTTGTCGCAGCGATCAAGAATGTTTGCGAAAATGCAGCGATCAAGAATGTTTGCGAAAATATCGACCTGCCTGAAGATAATCACGTCAAGGCCCCTTGGCCCAGCCATATCTATTTTGAAGACGTTAACGGGCAATCGCAGTTCGAGCTGGTTGAGATCATCCTGAACGAGGTTTATAAATGCGCACCAATTGAACGGCGGATGTGAAAACTTTTGTTGCGAACGCGCTACTGCCCGAACTGTCCGTCATCAGAGGTTTTGGTTCCAGAGGGTGTTTAATCTAAGAGAGTGTCTGGCTCATCTGGTTAGTTTCATTATGCGGCGATCCGACCGAATGGCTGAGCGACAAGGGCATGGGTCATATTCGAGGTGCACCTTATCACCCGTAAACCTAGGGAGTATACTCTAAATAACGATACGAACCATTGTTCCAATAAATCAAACACTCACGTGTTCCAATTTATCTGACGAAAGACATTGCAAGACCTTACGTGATACACATTCTGTATCAGCATGATTAGGATCACTACAGATGGGCAAGGCTGGACTGCCAGCTTGTCAACGCCGTTTCCAACCCCAGACGTAATATGCGGGTCAGATCATCTATCTGGGTGTCGGTGATTGTCAGTGGCGGAGACATGACCGCTGTGGCGTAAACCGGTCGCAGCAAAAGCCCGTTTTCTTGGCAAATCCGGTCGACATCCAGTAAAAAATTCATATCTCGGTCTTCATCTGGATGGTTTGGATCAAGACAGCACTCCACCCCGGCCATTAATCCATTAACTCTAACCTCGCTGACGACCGGAATATCGGCCAGCTCATTCATACGTTTTTTAAAGTAAGGGGCCGTTTTTTGCACATGCTCAAGCAACCTGTCGCGTTCAAAGATATCAAGATTAGCCAAGGCCGCAGCCGCTGCGACAGGATGCCCTGAATAGGTAAATCCGCTAGAGAAGTATTTTGCAGAATTTCCCGCCGCCTTGATGTCATTAATCAGACGATCCGAGATGAACAAAGCCCCCATGGGCAGGTAGCCCGATGTCAGGCCTTTAGCGGTGGTCAGCATGTCCGGTTCGACGCCGAAAACATCTTTGCTGGCAAAATAGTGCCCCAGTCGGCCAAATGCCGTCACCACCTCGTCTGCGATAAACAGAACATCATATTTTTGGCAGATTTCATGACACTGTTTAAAATAACCGTCAGGCGGGATAATCACACCACCGGATGCCAGAACTGGTTCGGCGATGAAGGCAGCGACTTTATCGGGGCCAAGTTCCAGTATTTTATTTTCAAGATCTGCGACTTTTTCAGTGCAAAAATCATCGACTGACATTCCGTCGGGGCGTTCAGCCGGGTTTGGTTTTGGCAAAAGATGCACCCGATCATCGACCATATCCATATTAACTTTTTCTGGAATTTTACCCGAGCATGAGGCCGACAGATAGGTGCTGCCGTGATAGGCCCCTATACGCGAAATGATGTGCTTTTTCTCAGGCCGGCCAAGGCAGTTATTATAGAAAAATGCAAATCGAAGGGCGGAATCCACTGCTGTTGAACCACCCGTGGTGAAAAAAACGTTATTCAGGTCGCTAGGCGCAATTGTGGCCAGCCGTTTAGCCAAAATCGCCGCTGGTGAGGTTGTGACCGACCACGGGGAAAAATAGGTCAGGTCACGCATCTGTGCCGCAACGGCCTTAACAATTTCCTCGCGTCCATAACCAACATTCACGCACCACATGCCACCGGGGCCATCGATCATCCGGTTGCCGTCGCTGTCGGTGATATAGATCCCGTTGCCATGTGTGATGACCGTTCGGGGCTCCGCACCAATGGCAGTGACATCTTCCCAGGGATGGAGGAAATGTTGGTCCATATCTTGCATACCGCGGGTAGTTATCTGGTTCTCATCCATCATTTCTTTCCTTTTCGTCGTTTGGACGGCTGATGATTGATCATATCCGCGACCCAATCCTAAGACCTTCCAGCACTGCCTCTTCCACTGTTCGGGGCGACAGGCAGTCCCCGATCATATGAATGTCACTATTCCAATTACCAAGATCATCCATAAGCGTTGTTACGGCTTGGTGCCCAAGTGATGTAACGATGGTGTCGATGCCCTCCAGCACGATGGGCTCACCGCTCAGGGTGTGCTGAAAATATGCGCTGTTCTGGTCGGCCCCATAAAGGCGCGCATAAGGAATTATCTCGACCCCAAGGCGATGCATATCTCCCAGCCATTTATCTCTGGCGTATTGCGGAATGGATTGACCAGCTGTCATTCCATTCACCACAAGCCGTACATAACATCCATCCCGGGCCAGTTGTTCGGCTAGACCTAGCCCGATCCAGTCACAACGCCAATCGGCGATTACAACACGCGAACCGACTTTTGCATCACCCCGCAATACCTGCCAAGCGGAAACCACATGCCCGTCCTCAGCGCCTTCTATCAACGGCGTATAGGGAATGGCACCTGTCGCCATGATCACCACATCGGGGCGGGTCTGGTCCACCAGTTCGCGTGTTACCCGAACGCCAAGTTTAACCGTAACACCGGCCGCCTTTACCTCACGGGAAAGGTTCTGGGTCACGCCCCCAAACTCGGCCCGCCCCGGTAAAAGCTGGGCAAGTGCCACTTGTCCGCCCAAGGCTGCTCCAGCCTCAAAAAGCGTTACCTCATGGCCCCGCTCAGCTGCGACGGCCGCGGCCTTCATGCCGGCAGGCCCGCCGCCTATTACCATGACCCGGCGTGGTAATTCCGTTGGTATGCATGTGCCGAATTCAAGTTCGCGCCCGGTTTCCGGGTGCTGGATGCAAGAGATCGGGTAGCCGTTTAACATGTGGCCAATACAGGCCTGATTGCAGGCCACGCAGGCGCGGATGTCATCCAAGTTCCCGGCCTTG
>Ga0209344_10005381_pt1 | contig 11068 bp, 10 predicted proteins | sample Cruoilmetagenom6_FD_187293 | JGI IMG/M metagenome (GOLD analysis project Ga0209344, IMG submission 187293) | Oil polluted marine microbial communities from Coal Oil Point, Santa Barbara, California, USA - Santa Barbara Oil Seep Sample 6 (SPAdes)... | ecosystem: Environmental > Aquatic > Marine...
GTGTGCCAGATAGGTCACCGTTGCCAGTCTTTTGGTGAATAATGCCCTGTTTGCCAGTCCGGTCAGATTGTCATAGATGGCATCATGCATCAGCCGTTCTTCGGCGTTTTTTGCCGCGGTTACATCATTGATAGTCCCTACACACCGGATAACATTACCAGTGGAATCAAGCAGTGGGCGGGCACGCAATTCAAACCAGTGATAATAGCCTTCACCGTTTCTTAAACGGAATGTCTGTTTGATCTGCCCCTTTTTGTGTTCAATCATCGCCTCTAGCGTGGACATGAATCGGTCACGGTCATTGGGATGTATGATCGTTGACCAGTTTTGTGACGGTCCGTTCAGGGTGGACGCAGGCAGGTCCAGAATACGTTCCGCCTCCTCTTCGGTGCCGATAATATCCCTTCGTACATCCCAGTCCCAAACGATGCCGCTGGCACCCGCCAGTGCGAGGGCCTGTCTTTCAACATCACTCACCAGCCCCTGGGCCAGCACCCCGCCGGCAAAGGCGTGCTGCATCACGGTAAAGCCCAGCAGCATGACAATCAGCACCATGCCGCCGGCCAATGCCGATTGCACCACATCATTGGAAATCACCCCGGCGAAAGTCATCCACGCTGCCACTGCCCAAGCCAATATCATGATCCAGGTAGGGATCAGCATGATGGCGCGATCATATTGTTTGTAGGACAGCCAGACGATCACAAACACTCCAAACAGGGTGGTCAGGAAAAATGACAGCCGTGCCATGCCTGCGGCGATGTCAGGCTTGATAATGGCAACACCCAGAAAGATCAGCAAGATGAATATCCAGCCAAGCGTAATCAGTGAAAAATGTGAATGCCATCGATTGAGGCGCAAATAGGCAGACAGAAAAATCAGCAAACAGGCAGACAGGAATATTTCTGAACCTGCCCGCCATACGGGCTCACTGGTTGTTCCAATTTCCAGCAATTCGTTGCCAAAACTGAAATCAACGCAAATATAGGCCAGTACAGACCAGGCAAGGGCTGCGGTTGCAGGAAACAGGGCCGAACCCCTTACCACAAACAGAATAGTCAGAAAAACCGCCAGAAGACCCGATATTCCCAACACAATACCACGATAAAGGGTGAAGGAGTTGACCGTATCCTTGTAGGCATCAGGATCCCATAAATACAATTTGGGCAACCGGGGCGTATGCTGTTCCGCTACAAATGTAATCACCGAACCCGGGTCAAGGGTAATGAAAAAGATATCGGCCTCACTGTCTTCGATGCGCTCAAGTGCAAACCCTTCACTTGGTGTTATCGCGACAATGCGTTCGGAGTCGAGATCAGGCCAAAACAACCCCGAGCCAACCATACGATAATGCGGTGCAACGATTAGCTTATCAATTTGTTCATCACTGGTATTGGCTAGCACAAACACAGCCCAGTTGGTCCCCTCCTGTCCCTCGCGTGAACGCACTTCAATGCGGCGCACCACTCCATCTGCGTCAGGCGCGGTGGATACTTTCAGGCTGTCTTTTTGTTGCAGGTAAAATTCAACGGTATCGGTTATGTCCAGGGCGACATCATTTTGGCTGACCGCCACAGGTTCCAGCGCCATTGCAGTCGTTGTCCAGGATATCATCACACCGGCAAGCACCATTGCAAATGCTATAATTCGATGCATCTCCAGGAGTGGATTGAGGCCGCACAAGGTCAAAAGGCCATATAAAAACTGAATAACGCGCATTGGTCGGTTAGAACATATCAAAGAATTTTATGCTACAATTATTGCAGTTTCTAGGGCCGTTTAATCTCATTAAATTCGGCGGTTTTTGCGCAATTTGAAATATCATGTCGATCCTGTCTGAGAAGACTGTACAGTAAGTGGTTCTGGCGTTTTCCATCAATTTCCAGATACTCACGCAGAAGGCCTTCCTGCACGAAACCCGCGCGTTCGAGCAAACGTGAGGAACGCTGATTATGCGGCAAACATGCAGCTTCAATGCGGCAGAGGCCCAAATTATCAAAAATGTGATCACAAAGGGCCTTTACACACAAACCCATATAGCCTTTAGCCGCGAATTGCTCACCCATCCAGTAACCAATATTACATGTACGTGCCACACCATAGCGAATATTCGAAATCGAGATGCCGCCAATCGGCAGTTCATCCTCGACGCGAATGAGAAAATAGGTTTCACCGATTTTTTGTTCCCGCTCCCACAGATATCGCTTTAAACGGCGGCGATAACCATATCGGGTTAAATCATCTTTTGGCCAGCTGGGTTCCCAGGGTTGCAGAAAGTCATGACTGGATTCGCGAACCTGTTTCCACCCGGAATAATCACCTGGAACCGGTTCCCTCAACAGCAGCTTCCCACCCGGCAAAGGGATTGGTTTTGGCTGTGGTTTGGAATTGAAAAACAGCATGTTTCATCCGTGATTGAGCATTTCTATCAACTGAGCCTGAGTAGGAACGGCGTCGATCGGGCCGATTGCCGCAATCGTTGGTGTCGTATCAATGAACATGCGTTCCGCCAGATTATGAATACGTTCGGGAGAAATAGCATTTAACCGATCCATCAGTTCATCATTGTCGATAATCCGCCCAAACAACAGCAATTGTCGCGCATTCTGTGCAGCACGGGCGGCCGGACTTTCTGTACTCATCAGCAGATGGGCTCGTATTTGAGCCCGCGCGCGGTCGGTTTCCTCGATGGAGATCGTTTGCGCGGCCCGTTTCAATTCATCAACGATTACCGGCACCAGTTCGCGAACATCTTCTTCACCGGTTGCCGCGTGGATGCCAAAAGTGCCGGTATCTGAAAATCCCCAATGAAAAGCATAAACGGAATAGCATAACCCGCGCTTTTCACGCACTTCCTGAAACAACCTTGAAGACATGCCGCCGCCCATGATCGTTGCCAGCAATTGTGAGGCATAGAAATCTCTCGCCTGATAGGCCCTGCCTTCGAAGCCCAAAACAATCTGTGCTTCCATCAGGTCGCGCTTTTCCAAATATTCGCCACCGATATATTTTCCGCTATCCGCTTCCTCCGGCATTTCTGAAGAAAATTCGCCAAATCCCTCACTCGCCAACCGCAACATTTCATCATGTTTTATCGCACCCGAACACGACAACACCATGTTGGGGCCATGATAGTGGGATTCCAGATATCCGCGCAAGTCACCGGAGTTGAATGAACTAACTGAATCGGGTGTTCCCATGATCGAGCGACCCAGCGCCTGATTGTGAAACGCAGCAGATTGAAACTGATCAAACACCATATCTTCCGGTGTATCCTTACTCGCCCCGATTTCCTGCAATACCACATGCTTCTCGCGCCTTAATTCTCCCTCATCGATGGTCGAGTTTGTCAGAATATCATGTAGAATATCGATGCCCAGTGCGGCGTCATCTTTTAACATGCGCGCATAATAGGATGTCGTTTCCAGGCTGGTAGCAGCGTTTACATCGCCGCCCACATTTTCCACCTGTTCGACTATTTCCCGCGCTGTCCTGCCATCGGTTCCCTTAAAGGCCATATGCTCAAGCATGTGGGCGACACCATGTTCAGATTTTTTTTCGTTTCGCGAACCTGACCTTACCCAGGCACCCAAAGATACACTTTCAATATGGGCCATATTCTCGGTTACAATGGTCAGTCCATTGGCAAGACGGGTGGTTTGAACGCTCATGATACTCCTGTGGGGTTGGGTCTAATATTGTTATACCGCGCGAGAATGTTCCCGGATAAATTGTTCCAGTTTTTCCTGGTCATTCTCCAGGCGTGAATATTGCTCCTCACGCTGCATGAAATCGCCGGTCCAATCGGGCAGATTGGGCCTGATGCCGCAGGCATTGTTAACCGCTTCGGGAAATTTTGCCGGATGAGCAGTTGATAATGTTATCATTGCGCCATTTTCCGGTCCTGCCTGTTCGATTTTTTCATTGGCAATACCAACACCACATGCCGTATGCGGGTCAAGCAGGTAGTTGCAATCAGACAGGGTTTGCCGGATGGTCCGGGCTGTCATTTCTTCATCACTGCGCCCGCCATCAAACGACTGGCTAATATAGGCTATCGCCTGTTCTGACAGGCTAAAGGACCCGGATTGTGCAAGCCCTGACATCATTTGGCGCACCGCATTGCTGTTCCTTGCCTCAGCTTCAAATAGCAACCTTTCAAAATTCGATGAGACTTGAATATCCATCGAGGGCGAGGTTGAGGGATGGACGTCATGGACTTCATATCGTCCGCTCTCAAGGGTTCTTGCCAGAATGTCATTCTGGTTGGTGGCAACAATCAACTGCTTGATTGGCAGGCCCATTTTTTTGGCAGAATATCCGGCAAATATGTCACCGAAATTCGCTGTTGGAACAGTGAATGAAACCTCCTTGTCTGGGCTGCCCAGCGAGGTGGCGGTTGAAAAGTAGTAGACAATTTGAGCCATAATCCTGGCCCAGTTGATGGAATTTACACCGGCAATCTTCAGTTCGTCCCGGAACGCATGATGGTTGAAAAGGGCTTTCACCAGTGACTGGCAATCATCAAAATTGCCATCAACAGCAATCGCATGGACGTTTTTGGCGTCAACTGTCGTCATTTGTTTTTGTTGCACCGGTGATACTTTGCCATGCGGAAACAAGATGAAGATATCGACATTATCGCGGCCTCGAAACGCTTCTATGGCCGCACCCCCGGTATCACCTGAAGTGGCAGCAACGATGGTTGCCCGTTGGCTCTTTTGTGACAACACGTGATCCATCAGTCGGGCGAGTAATTGCATCGCCACATCCTTGAACGCCAGGGTCGGGCCATGAAACAATTCTGCCACAAAATGATTGGGCCCCAATTGTACCAGCGGAACCGTAGCCTGATGATGAAAAGTGGCATAGGCATCATTAATCATCTGTTCCAGATCATCACGGCCGATTTCATCACCGATAAAAGGTCTTAATATTGTTTTTGCAATCTGGTTATAAGGCTGACCGGCCATCGAGCGAATTTCGTCGGTGCCAATTTGCGGCCATGATTGGGGTACATATAGCCCGCCATCACGTGCCAGGCCCGCAAGGACAGCTTCCTGAAAACCAAGTTCTGGCGCAGATCCTCTGGTACTAATATATTTCACTTTTTCGCTAAGCCTTTGTATTGTCTTTATTGCTGGAATGGGTCATTTAGCGTGCTACAAACCGGTAAGGCAATACATTCCAGGGAAACTTGCAATATTATGTGTTTTTTTTGGAATTAAAGCGGGCATATTGGCCTGATTAGTAAACAAGAAAGTTTGATAGATGAAATTTAGATCTATGGCACCGATGGTTGTGATAAATTTGATTTTATTGGCGGCGCTCTCCGCCTGTACATCATCGGGGAGTGTTGATGCATTGAATTCTGCCAAGAACGCCAAAAAGTCCAGCCCTGAGGAAATCGTTGATCTTCGCGCCTATTGCCCGAAAACAACGATTCTTGCGGGTACGGAAACGCTTCGGATGTTTCCAAAGGGTGTCAAAAAGGATTCAAAAAATGCACTGCAAAAACTTCGCTATCAGGCGACGATTCAGGAAGTGGTGCGCGAATGCAACTACGTTTCTCAAACACTGGCCATGCGGGTGGGGGTTGCCGGGCGCGTTATCAACGGTCCAACCGGCGAAACCGGGGATGTAGAATTGCCCATTCGCATCGTTGTCTCCCGTGGCGAAGATGTTTTGTATACGCAACTGCATAAAATTAAGGCCAGCATCGTTCCCGGTCGCAGTTTTGCGACTTTCCGTTTTGTTGATGAGGCCGTCAATATCGACAAACCTGCAAAGGAAAATATTCTGATCCGTGTCGGCTTTGATGAAGGGCCTTATAACACACCCTGATTGGCTACCGGTATCCTGATCACCGGTTAATCAGCTATATTTTCCCAGTATCCAAAAGCTTCAATCGTTGCCGGCAAGTCTTTCAGGCGCCTTATGGCAGTTTCAGCACCCGCTGCAATCAATGCATCACTGTGCCCTGGATAGCTATGGGATGCACCGGTAAAGCCGATCACTCGAATCCCTGCTGCTATGCCTGCAGCGACACCATGAACCGAGTCTTCAACCACAACCGCTGCCCTGCCATCGACATTAAACTCCGCAAGTGCCTTTAGAAACACATCGGGCTGGGGTTTGTTTTTCGGCGGGTCGAAATCTTTTGACGAAAAAATATAAGGCCTGAAACGGTCATAAAGGCCAACCCGGGATAACATCGCTTTCAGCCTGTGCTGCGGGGAGTTGGAGCAGATGCACCGTGGCTGATCTAACAGGTCGAGAACACCATCGGCATCATCGATCATTTGCGCCTGGGTCGCGCATTGTTCATCAACTGCCGCAACAATTTCATCCAGCATTGATGCCGATACCGGAAGATCAAGCTCCGGTTCAAGTTCTTTCAAAATATCTACACTTGAACTGCCGGCAAAGCGCTGGGAAAACTCATCCGCATCAATTGTCAGTCCGTATTGGCTATACACACCCAATTCGGCTTTTGCCGCGATTGTTTCTGAATCCATCAAGACCCCGCCGCAATCAAATATAACCAGTTCAATTTCTGTCATTTTGGGACTTTCCTGTTTTGTTGGCCCGTTTTATTGCCCAGTATTATTGCCCTGTGCAACAATCCCGATTGGCCGATTCAGTCCGGCGCCGATTGCAGCGAACTGTCTAATATGATTCACCCCGTCGGGCAAGGCATCTGTTGGTCGCTGGATTGAATGATCAGATGGACTGCAATTGGTTGAATTTCAGCGGTTCGGCTATCGTGCAATGGCGGTAAATCAGCCCCTGTAAATGTGTTCCACCAACTGGCTGAACAGCCCATCCTTTCGCGGCTACACAAATAATTCTGATTCGTTTAAACATTATTTACCCTATTCGGTAACCATATGGACTTGATTGTTTTAAATCTATCCAGATTGTTTTGAGTAGGATGGCCATGCGTGTTCAAAGTACAGCGGAAATCAGTTCCGGCAGTAAGCATCAACCTGAGTGGTTGAATTCCATTATCAAAGGCGATTGTGTTGCCGCAATGGAAAGGCTTCCGGATAATTCCATTGATGTGATTTTCGCGGACCCGCCCTACAATCTTCAACTTGAGAGCAGTCTGCACCGCCCGGACCAGTCCAGGGTCGATGCCGTTGATAATGATTGGGACAAATTCTCTGATTTTGCCGCCTATGATGCTTTTACCCGTGCCTGGCTGATGGCTGCGCGCAGGGTGTTAAAACCCAATGGTACGATTTGGGTTATCGGCTCTTATCACAATATTTTCAGGGTTGGTGCCACCCTGCAGGATCTTGGCTACTGGATGTTGAATGATGTCATTTGGCGCAAGGCTAATCCGATGCCAAACTTCAAGGGCCGGCGTTTCACCAATGCCCATGAAACCATGATCTGGGCATCCCGGGATCAGAATGCAAAGCAGTACACCTTCAATTATGATGCCATGAAAATGGCCAATGATGAAATTCAGATGCGTTCTGACTGGCTGTTTCCAATTTGCAATGGCGGAGAAAGGCTAAAGAACGAAGAGGGCTCCAAGGTTCATCCGACCCAGAAACCCGAAGCACTGTTGCATCGGGTATTGATGTCATCAACCAAACCCGGTGATATCGTCCTTGATCCGTTTTTTGGTACGGGTACAACCGGTGCCGTGGCCAAATATCTGGGACGAAACTATGTCGGCATTGAACGCCAGCAGGACTATATCGATGCCGCTACCGCCCGCATTGATGCGGTTGTACCGGTATCGGGGCCAACCCTGGTCGTGACTAAAGGCAAGCGGGCTGAACCGCGGGTAGCCTTTGGTGCCCTGATTGAGACAGGTATGTTGAAACCGGGTGCGGTGCTTCAGGATTCGCGAAAGCGATGGCAGGCTAAGGTCCGCATCGATGGTTCGCTGGAACACAATGACCAATCGGCCTCAATTCACAAAATGGGCGCCATCGTCCAACAGCTCGACGCCTGCAACGGCTGGACTTTCTGGCATTTTGAGCAGGACGGAAACTGGCTGCCAATCGATGCCTTGCGCAAGACCTATCGCGAAACAGTGCTCAGCGCAGGAGCCTGAACCTTATTCCGTTTGTAAGCCTATAGTCCTCCAGCTAATGGTCAACGCGAAAACGCTCAAGGTCCGCCTTGAGTGTTTTTGCATTCAGGAACTGGACAGAATGCCAGCCGGCCTTTTTTGCTCCTGTGACATTCTTTTCACTGTCATCAATGAACAGGGTATTGGCCGGTGCCAGATCAAAGGTTTTGGCGTGATGCCGATATATCTCCACATCCGGCTTGAGCAGTTTGACATCACCGGAAACGGTAACGCCGCGGGAAAGATTGAGGAAGTCATACTTCGCTCTGGCAATTTCCAGGGTGTCACAGGCAAAATTGGTCAGCATCGTGACATCATGGTCGTTGGCTAATAGCGATTTCAGGATTGCCACACTATCGCTGATTTCGCTGTAAATCATCATTGGCCAGTTTTTTCGATAGGTACGAATATTCACGGCATGTTCGGGGAATTGCCTGATCAGCAATTCCTCTGCATCGACCCAGCTTCGCCCCCGGTCCTGTTCAAGATTCCAGTCCATGCTGCAGACATTTTCCAGAAACCATGTCCGTTCATTCTGATCGGGTATCTGCTCGAGAAAGGCCAGTTCAGGATCCCACCGGATCAATACATTGCCAATGTCAAATACGATATGATTGATTTCCGCGTTCATTTGCTATCCTTGATTTTTTCCAGTGCTAGTGTCAGTGCCGTTTTCATCAGATTTGGCAATGCCTCGTCCATAACATTTTCTGCCGTCACCCACCAACCATCGACTTTTGCACGATCATTAAGCAGGCAATAGTAAACTTTCATTGCAAGATGAAAGTGGGTGAATTGATGGGTTACCTGGCCTGCCGTCAGCCATTTGCCGGAAAAAGGCGCGGCTTCAATGCCGGTCTCCCCGTCCTGGCGTGAAGACCAGCCGGTGGATGGCACTTCGCTCATGCCGGCCAGCATGCCTTTGTCGGCTCTTTTGCGCAACAAAATTTCGCCCCGTTGGGTGATTGCAACAAAAGCAGCGCCATTTCGCTTTGGTATGATTTTTTTTGCGATTTTGACCGGAAAGTTGACCGGATCAAATTGAAGATGAGCCTGGCATATCATCTGCCAGGGACAGCGATCACACGACGGGTTTTTGGGCGTACATATCGTGGCTCCCAGATCCATCACCGCCTGGGCAAAGTCGCCAGGCCGTTCAACCGGCACCAACCGGCTGGTGAGTTCCCTGATTTGCCTTTTTGAATCCGATACCGGTGTCGAAATGGCATGGATACGTGTCATTACCCGTTCGACATTGCCATCCACCACGGCGACCGGCCTGCCAAAGGCAATCGCCGATAGCGCGGCAGATGTATATTCACCGATGCCCGGCAATTTCTTCAACAGCGCAATATCATCGGGAAACTGGCCCTGATACTCCTCGCAAACGATTTGCGCACACTTTTTCAGGTTGCGCGCTCTGGAATAATAACCAAGACCGGCCCAGGCTTTCAGCACCTCTTCAAGTTCCGCCCTCGCAAGGTCCTTGATCGTGGGCCACTCAGATATAAATTTGCGGAAATAGGCCTGCACGGTAACAACCTGGGTCTGCTGCAGCATGATTTCCGACAGCCAGACAAAATAGGGATCAGGCAAAAAATGCGGTTGTGAATTATTCGGCGCAACACGCCAGGGCAGGACCCGTGCATTGGCATCATACCAATCGATAATTTTACGGGTGGCTTTACTGTTCGATGCAGAGGGGGTATTCAAGAATTGCCTCACAGGTTCTTTTAATACTGTCATCGGCTATACCAGACGAATCTTGTCACAAACGAATCCTGTCAATGTACACACTTGCTAAGAAAACACCACGAAAACGGCCCCCTGCAAGACAGGTCAGTGAATTTGTTGGCAAAATTATCGAGCCGGTCCTCGCACGCCGTTCCGGCATGACCATTGATCTGCTCAACGCCTGGCCTGAATTGGTCGGTGAGGAATATTGTGATTTCACCCGCCCGGAGAAAATAAACTGGCCCAATCGCGCCAATGAAGATGATCCCTTTAAACCCGGCATTTTGATCGTTGCCTGTGACGGTTCACGGGCGCTTTATTTTCAGCACGATTTGTCCCGTATATGCGAACGCGTCAACGTATTTTTTGGATTTGCCGCCATTGCCAAGTTAAAAATTGTTCAAAAGCCGGTGCAAAAGCTGCGAGTTCATAAAAGCAATGATCGGCGGGAGGTGGCAGTGCGGTTGGACGAAACCCGGCAAACCCGCCTGAACGCAATTCTTGACCATGTTTCAGACCCTGATTTAAGAAAAAGGCTTGAAAAACTGGGTCTAGGGGTCATGAACAATATGATGGATAAAAAGTGAGAATCCAAACCCGAATGCCAATCATACAAAATAACGTCAGACATGGCTGTTCAGCCATCATTCAGCTTTAATTTGATATCAGATAATTGTACAAGGATCTGAATATCAGTTTTGATAACGAAAAATTGTAACACAGTGCCATTTTGTCCCCTTTCAAGCGGATATAAGGTGATTGTATTGACTGAAATATTCATGCAGCGTCGATTTTCGGTCGAATTGCATAGCTAACCAACAGGATATGAAACCTATGAATTTTGATCGCCGTACCAGCTTGAAATTACTGTCGACAGCCGGATTATTGACAGCCTCCAGCAGTGCCTTGTTATTTTCCGGTCTGTCAGTCAAAGGTGCGCGTGCGGAGGACCTCTCCGATTTGATGACAATGGCACCGGATGAAAAAATCCTTGGTTCCAAAGAGGCACCGGTGACGATCATCGAATATGCCTCGATGACTTGTGGCCATTGCGCATCTTTCCACAACAATATCTTCCCGGATATCAAGAAAAACTATATTGAAACCGGCAAAGCCAAACTGGTTTTTCGTGAATTTCCGGTGTCTGTTCAGGATTTGCGGGCAATCGCCGCTTTCATGCTGGCCCGATGCAGCGCTGAGGACAAGTATTTCCCGATGATCGATGTGCTGTTCAAGCAACAG
>Ga0209344_10005383_pt1 | contig 11065 bp, 8 predicted proteins | sample Cruoilmetagenom6_FD_187293 | JGI IMG/M metagenome (GOLD analysis project Ga0209344, IMG submission 187293) | Oil polluted marine microbial communities from Coal Oil Point, Santa Barbara, California, USA - Santa Barbara Oil Seep Sample 6 (SPAdes)... | ecosystem: Environmental > Aquatic > Marine >...
CGGTTTCACCTGTTGAACGTCAAACGATTTGTGTACAGGCTCCGGCAAGACTCCACCTGGGTTTTCTTGATCTAAATGGCGGCTTAGGTCGCCATTTTGGCAGTATCGGTTTGGCAGTAGATAGTCACCACACGAAACTGAGCCTCACTGCTTCTGATAATCAGCACCGCTCCGAAATCCCTGTTACAGATTCCATTAGTAATAAAATCACTAAACTGATAAATCAGTTTTATCTCACCTTAGGGTCGAATATCCCGACTGATTTACGCCAAGTCAGCCTCACTATTCACTCGTTGATTCCAGAACATGCGGGACTCGGCTCAGGCACTCAGCTCGCTCTGGTCATTGGTCAGATACTGGCGAAACATCATAAGCTGGACATTCCCACCGCAAAAATTGCTCTGGCAATGGATCGTGGAAAGCGATCAGGAATTGGGATCAGCACCTTTGATACCGGTGGTTTTGTAGTAGACGCGGGCTTAGGGCCTAACTCACAGACTCCGGTCAGATTATTTCAGCAGGACTTTCCCTCTCAGTGGCGACTGGTGATGTTGATGGATAAAAGCCATCAGGGCATTCATGGTCAAACTGAAATTCAGGCGTTTCAGCAACTACCAACATTCCCGTTACAGCACAGCCAACGTATTTGTCACCTAACGCTTATGCAGCTATTACCCGCATTAATTGAGCAGGATATTCAATTATTTGGCTCAGCCGTAAGCGAAATTCAGGCCCTGATTGGTCAACATTTTGCCCCAGCACAAGGTGGCCAGTACACCAGCAAAGCCATAGCCGTCTTAATGGAACACTGTAAGTCCTCTGGATTTACTGGCATGGCACAAAGTTCATGGGGACCAACATCCTGCGTATTTACCGAAAGTCAGTCTCAGGCGGATCGCCTTATCGGCCATCTGCGTGGCGTGATTGACTCAGATCCTCAATTGCAGAATATTGAATTAATCAGTGCTGCTGGCGTTAATAAGGGTGCTGGCATTACAATCGACGGCAAGACTTTACATTTTAATAAACAGTGAGGGATTAACATGTCCAAGCGCTCCATCATTCATATGCTCAACCCTATGAAACAAAACAGTCCGTTTGATATCAACATGGCATTGGATGCAGGTTATGACATTATCATGCCTTACAACAATGTTGAGTTGAAAGAGGTGGCTGGCTTAACGCAAGACGCCATTTTTTCCCGTGGTCCTGCCGGTGTAAAAAAGACGGGTATGTTTATCGGTGGAAGAGATATTGGCCTGGCGATGGATATGCTTGATGCAGCAAAGTCTGCAATGGTGCCCCCATTCGAAATTCCGGTATTTGCTGATCCAAGTGGTGCTTTTACCACTGCAGCGGCTTTGGTGGCCTGTGTCGAACGTGAATTAAAGAAACAATTCAAACAAGATTACAAAGGTGTTAAAGCGGTTGTGTTTGGCGGTACCGGTCCAGTGGGACTTGCCACCGCAGTAATTGCCGCACTGCAAGGTGCTGAGACAACAATTGTTGATCACTTTTCACTGGATACAGCTCTGCAATTTTCTGATGAGGCACGTAAACGTTATGGGGTAAATTTACGAGCCACAACTGCAGCATCTGACGCAGATAAAGCCCGTCTGTTAAGCGATGCTGATGTAGTTTTCTGTACAGCAAAAGCAGGTATACAGGTATTGAATGCTTCTGTACTGAGCGATGCTAAAAAGCTTAAAGTGGCCGGCGATGTGAACGCCGTTGCCCCTCTGGGGATTGAAGGTGTCGAGTTAATGGATAACGGTGAACCGCTAAAATTTGCCCCACAATGTCCCAAAGCTGTCGGTATCGGCGCACTTGCGGTTGGTAATGTAAAATATAAACTGCAGCAGGCCTTACTCAGAGAAACACTGGAAAGTGATAAACCAGTTTATCTGGATTTTCGTAATGCCTTTGAAGGTGCTCGTAAACTGGTTTAAGCATAGATAGCACAGGAGCCAGTAATGGCTGAACATCCCAGGCTCCTGTTGATCGTTGCACAAAGCGCAAGAATGCTGGCGCAATCGGCTAGACGGGAAGGTTATACCGTCCGTGTAGCTGATTGCTTTGCTGATATTGATACCCTCGAAGTGACGGATAGATTTCTGAAACTATCTGCACTCAATGACCTTGAAGCAAATCAATGGCTACAGACCATTATTACCTTAAGTGATGATGAGCCATGCTGGTTAATCTGTGGCACCGGTATCGAGCGATTTTATCCTGCTCTGTCACTGTTACCCGCCCATATCAAATTTGCAGGTCCCTCTTTTGAGTGTTTTGAGCAGATTTGCATACCTGAAAAATGGATTGCGGTACTGGAAAGTTTACCTTTACCGCATCCGCCAACAACATTCCAAAAAACCCAGACGGCAAATAGTAAATGGCTAGCCAAATCGGCTGCCAGTTGGGGAGGAACGCATATTGTTGAAGCAAATTCGGTAGCAGAAAGTCCTGACCGTTATTATCAACAATATATTGAGGGTATCAGTGGATCCGTGCTGTTTCTGGCTGCAGCGAATGACATTCAGTTATTACTTTTCAATCAGCAATTTCCCGCTAATCCCAGCCTGTATAACTTCAGTCTAAATGCTATCTCAAGTGGCCTTCAACTTGAGTTAAAACAACAAAAATTTCTCCATCAGGCATTACAAAAACTGACCGAACATCTGTCGTTAACCGGTTTGATGTCATTGGATTTTATACTCAAGCCATCCGGTGAAATTTTTCTGCTGGAGCTTAATCCACGTCCTACCGCTTCCTGTCAGCTATTGCCGGATGATGCTCCCATTATCAGTTGGCAGTTGATGAGTTTCAGGGGTGTTATGCCTCAAACAGCGGTTGAACTTCCTGCACAAAAACGAATCTTATGGTTTTGTTTTGCCACGGAACATATCATTATCCCGGCTGATTTTGACTGGCCAAAATATTGCCATGACTTGCCTGCCGGAGGAAGCGTTATCGATGAGGGTGACATCATTTGCAGTTTAATGCTGGACGAAACCAAGCAGAATAATGTTGATCATCTGGCAAATACATTAGTTAAAAATTTATCAGTTACCGCTTGAAAACAGCCTGTTGCTGACCCATATTACTGACAACTTAATCTCAAGGAATCTCGAATGAAACGTATCATGTTGTACCTTGCCACCAATATTGCGGTGTTAGCGGTATTAAGCGTGACAATGCGACTGCTCGGTATAGATAGCCTGCTGGATGAGCAAGGTGCTGGTTTAAATATGACTTCCTTGCTTATTTTTGCAGGAATTATCGGCTTCAGCGGTTCATTCATTTCTCTGGCCATTTCCAAATGGACTGCCAAACGACTGACTGGCGCCGAAGTAATTACCTCTCCTAAAAACTCAACTGAAAAATGGTTGGTGGATACCGTGTCACGTCAGGCACAACAGGCGGGCATCGGTATGCCTGAAGTGGCCATCTATCAATCACCGCAACCTAATGCTTTTGCCACCGGCATGAATCGTAACAATGCCTTGGTCGCGGTCAGTAGTGGGCTGATGCAATCGATGACCCAGGATGAAGTAGAAGCCGTTTTAGCACATGAAGTCAGCCACGTAGCAAATGGCGACATGGTGACCATGGCGTTGATTCAAGGGGTGGTGAATACATTTGTTATCGTATTATCCAGGGTGATTGGTCATCTGGTGGACCGGACGGTTTTCAAAACCGAACGAGGTCATGGTCCAGCTTTCTGGATTACCTCAATCATTGCAGAATTAGTGCTGGGTATTCTCGCCAGTATTATCGTGATGTGGTTCAGTCGTCAGCGTGAGTTTCGTGCCGATGCCGGTGCAGCAAGGCTGGTTGGCTCGGGAAAAATGATTGCTGCCTTACAACGCCTGGCAGGCACTGCCGAAGAGGCTTTACCAGATCAATTACATGCATTTGGTATTTCAGGTGGACGGGCAGGGATTTCGGCATTATTCATGACGCATCCTCCGCTTGAAAAACGGATTGAGGCATTGCGTTCCGGTCGCGTTTAACGCTTAAAAGGCTTACTTTGCATTTAAAGTAAGCCTTTTATATTTCATCAGAGATCTTCGTCTTCAAAGTTGTAATCGAGCTTATCGGAAGGCTGATGAATATAATAACCTTGGGCATAATCAACACCCAATCGCCACAACAGAGCAAGACTTACTGCGTCTGAGACAAACTCGGCAATACAGGGTTTTTCAGCCTGCTTTGCCATATCAATTATTGATTTAATGGCTGCCTGATTTTCAGTGTCGTGCGCCATATTTTCGACAAAATTGCCGTTGATTTTCAGATAGTCAACATCCAGAACATTCAGACTATGCGAGAACCCTATACCGGAACCAAAATGCTCTAATCCAAATTCACAGCCAATGGCCTTAAGTTTGGCAATAGTGTTTTTGGTATCTTCAATATTATCCACGGCAGCTGTTTCACTGATCTCAAAGATCAGCGCCTTTCCCGTCAAATTATGTGCTGAAAGCGTTGCTGACAACCAGTCTACATAATCCTTTTCATGGAGAGTCTGTTCAGAAAGTTTAATAAAAAACCGTGTTTTGGGATGAGTTTGCTGATGTTCCGCCAGCTTTTTAAGTGCAGTACGAATTACCCATTTATCCACCTCCGCCATCATCTGCAACTTGACAGCATGCTGAATAAACTCTTCAGCTCGCAAGGTTTTGTCTCCGTCCTGCAACCTTAGCAGAACGTCATAGAACTCTTGTTGAGGACCATGCAAAGCCACAATGGGTTGAAAATGAATATTGAATAAATCGTTGTTCAGAGCATTTTGCAACACTGTTTTCCAGGCAGAAAGTTCACCCGAATCACTCTGAGGCATTTTCTCCTGGAATCGAGCTGTTTGATTGCCTCCAGCATGCTGGGCAATAGTACAGGCTTTATCAGCATTCTCCAGAGCCGTTTGGGCTGAGGCGACATTTTCACTGATGCGCGCTATCCCAATACTACAGTGCAAATCGATCATTTTACCGTTGGTATGAGAAACAAAGTCAGCAACGCTTTTCAAAAAGACGTCAGCTCGTTTATTCACAAAACTTTCTTCGGTGCTGGGGATGATAACGGTAAATACCTGATCACCATAACGGCCAACCGTTTCACCTTCCTCGGCTGTCTGTTGCAGTACCTCGGCAACACTTTTAATCAGTACATCGCTGGTCGCCAGACCTACAAGCTCTTTAATTTGCTGAAAGTCATCCAGCACCATATAAAGCAATGCAGAATCACGCTGATTTTCAGCTGCCTGGTTAACTGCAAACTGTAACTCATCTACAAAACGCGTTCGGTTATATAGTCCGGTCAGAAAATCAAAATCACGTAAACGCTGTAGTTGCTCATTGTCTTCAACAACGGCTACATTAAGATCACGAACAACAACCTGAGTACATTCTTCCCCTTCTACCTGTGCATGGCTGAATTCGATATCTGCATCAAATGCATAGCCACCACTCTTCAAACACTGAGCTGTTACCGTAGCCGGTTTTGCATCGACCTGCTCAGTAAACTGACGAAATACCATTTTAAATTTGGCATGGTCGTCAGGATCAATCAAATCCAGAATTGGCAAGCCATCAATATCTTCCTGTTCTTTATAACCAAACAGATTGAGATAGGCACTGTTAACATATAAATGCATACCTTCGTGCATATAGGCCACTGCATCTCTCGAACTTTCCAGTAAGGCTCGGGATCGTTTTTCACTCTCACGCAATGCACGTTCATTGCGTCGTCCCAGACGCCGCATAAACAGATTATCCAGTTCACGCTCAACAGCAAACTTCAGCCGTTCAATATCATCTTTCAAAACAACATCTTGAACGCCGGTGCGGAACAATTCTTTTTCAGCGGCTTTATTTTCGGTAATCACAATACAAGGTAAATCCTTACCCAGCCGCTTGATTACGTTAACAATTTCAACAGGTGCCAGCGCTGACAAATTATCACGGCAAATAAGCAGATCCCAACTTTGCTTGCTTAAAGACTGCTCCAAAGCATCAAAATCATCTTCACGTCCTGCTCTGACCGCATGGCCTGCACTACGTAAAGTATTAATAATAGCGTCAGCTTCGGTAAGCGAATCGTCAATAATTAATAACCGTAAAATACCTTCAGCTCTCGCCACGCTGCTCACCTTTAGTAAATTGCACCGGTGTTTTCCCTTCCAGTTGGGTCATGGTTAATGTCATCCAATCATAAGCCTTTTGATTAACGGCAGTAGCTGACAAATCCTGAATCTCTATCTTAGCGCCAATCACCATTTTGATCACGCCTGGACGTTTAAGAAAGCCTTTTTTTGCCCAAAAGCTGCCGGCATTATGCGCCACCGGAACGACTGGAACACCTGCTTCCACCGCCAAACGAGCTCCACCAACCCCAAACCGCCCGATAGTACCTGGCGGTAAACGAGTGCCTTCAGGAAACACCACGACCATTGCTCCTGATTGTAACCGTTCCTTGCCCTGGTCAATTACCTGATGCAAAGCCTGGCGGCCGGCATTACGATCAATGGCAATTGGTCGCAACGAAGCCAGTCCCCAACCAAAAAAAGGAATCCATAATAACTCACGCTTCAACACCCAGACCTGAGGAGGAAAGACAGCCTGTAAAGCCAGTGTTTCCCAAGCTGATTGATGTTTGCATAAAATCACACAAGGCTCTGTCGGAATATTTTCGCGCCCTTCGACTTCAAGCCTTAATCCACAAATAATTTTTAACAGCCAGATATTCATGACCGCCCAACGACTGACCACCCAGTAGCGTTGTTTAAACGGTAATGGCCAGATAAGCACGCCAATCACTGAGAATAGAATGGCTGTTATTGCGTAAATGATCAGAAAGATGAATGAACGGAAAATTTGCATCAAATTACGATTTCCAACAATGCATCTGCCACTGCAGCCAGGTTGTCATATACCGGTACATCCTTGGGAATTCCTTTCTTCAGAGTCTTTTCACCTTTTCCAGTGCGAACCAGGATGGGTTTGGCTCCAGCAGACTGTGCTGCCTGAATATCTCTCAGCGAATCGCCTACCGCAGGCACATGATCAAGATTCACCCGCAGTCGATGAGCAAGCTCTTTAAACGCTGCGTCTTTAGGTTTACGACAGTCACAATTATCATCAGGCCCATGAGGACAGAAAAAAATGGCTTCAATGCGTCCACCAACCTGCGCCAGCATACGCCGCATTTTACTGTGAATACGATTAAGGGTTTCGACATCCAGAAAGCCTCTGGCAATGCCGGATTGATTGGTAATGATCACCACCCGATAGCCAGCATAATTCAGTCTCGCAATAGCTTCCAGACTGCCTTCAATAGGCTCCCATTCTGACGGAGATTTAATAAAATCATCCGAATCATGGTTTATCACACCATCACGATCGAGAATTATCAGCGACATATACGCATCCTAATTTTGTAATCGGGAAATATCCGCCACACCCAGAAACAATGCCCGAGTCTGATTCAGTAACGCCAAACGATTATGACGAATTGCTTCATCTTCTGCCATAACCATGACTTCGTCAAAAAACGCATCAATACTGTCACGCATATCGGCCAGACGACGCAATACACCAGCGTAGTCCGCCTTTTGCATCATCGGAGCAACATCTGCAGAAACTTGTTGTAAGGTTTCAGCCAGTTTATATTCGGCCGCCTCTTCCAGTAAGTCAGGATTTAATTGATAACCCGCTTCATAGGAACCGTTTTTCCGCAAAATATTATCAATCCGTTTATTGCCTGCAGCCAGCGCTTCGGCTTGCTCCATCTCACGGAAAGCCGACACCGCCTGCATACGCTGCATAAAGTCCAATGGACGTGTGGGTTGCAACGCCAGTACGGCTTCAAATACATCACCATGATGGCCGGCATCAGCCGCATAGCCACGTAAGCGCTCAAAAAGGTATTGCATAACGGGTATTACAATTTCCTTTTCAGTAAGCTGTTTATCGTAGCTCTGTACTGACTGTTGCAACAGTTCCGCAAGGTCAAGGTCCAGATTGTTTTCAATAATTATTCTCAGTACGCCCAACGCAGCACGACGTAAGGCAAACGGATCTTTGGCACCTGATGGTGGCTGACCAATACCAAACAGACCGCACAAGGTATCGATTTTTTCGGCAAGACTTACTGCCTGTCCAGTTTTCCCCTGTGGCAAAGCATCACCGGCAAAACGTGGCAGATATTGCTCATCCATCGCCAAGGCAAGCTCTTCCTTCTCACCATCAAGACGAGCATAGAAGCTGCCCATAATGCCTTGCAGCTCGGGGAATTCACCGACCATTTCAGTGACCAGATCACATTTGGCCAACATGGCAGCGCGTTCGGCCAGTGCTATATCACCATCAATTTTGCCTGCAATAAAACCAGCCAGTTTCGCAACACGTTGGGATTTATCAAAGACTGTGCCCAGTTGATTCTGGAACACGATGGTTTTCAGTTGTTCCTGACGATCGGCTAATGGGCGTTTTCTATCGGTATCCCAGAAAAACGCGGCATCGCTTAACCTGGGCAGAATCACCCGTTCATTACCTGCAATAACTTGCGCCGGATCACGACTTTCAATATTACAAACCGTAATAAAAAATGGCAGTAACTTGCCACCCGCATCTTCTACCGGGAAATATTTTTGATGACCTTGCATTGAAGAGATCAAAGCCTGCGATGGCAACTCCAGAAACCGTGTTTCAAATTCACCCGATAAGGCAACCGGCCATTCCACCAGCCCGGTGACTTCATTGAGCAATTCATCATCAATAATGGCCTGACCACCCAGTTTGCTGGCCAATTCATTGACCTGTCCGCGAATGGCTTCGCGACGCTCAGCAAAATCAACCATCACATGGCCTTCGCTAAGCAATTGTGGCGCATAGGTTTGTGGACTGCTGATTCGAATTGCCTGTGGATGATGGAAACGATGTCCATAACTAAGTTGATTGGATTGCACGCCCAGCAAGCTGGCCGGAATAATCTCATCACCCAGCATCAAAATCAGCCAATGTACCGGTCTGACAAATTCTTCCGATAAACTTCCCCAACGCATACGCTTGGGTATGGGTAATGCCGCTAAGGACTGCTTCACAATTTCCGGAAGTAAATCAGTGGCGGCCTGACCCGACTGTTTTTCGCGATAGACTAACCAGGCACCTTTATCCGTTTCCATGGTTTCCAGTGCATCGACATCCACACCACAGGAACGGGCAAAACCTTGCAACGCTTTGGTCGGGTTGCCATCCTCATCAAAACCAGCAGTAACGGCAGGACCACGCTTTTCGATATTACGATCCGCTTGGTGAGTCTGTAGCCCGGTGATCACTACCGCCAATCGGCGTGGACTGGCATAAGCTTTAGAAGCCGAATAGTTGAGTTCAGCCTCCGCTAATCCTTTTTCGATACCTTTCAGTAAAGCTTCACTTAAAGTCGAAAGGGCTTTGGGCGGTAATTCCTCAGTGCCAAGCTCTAACAGGAAATCACGTACATCACTCATGACTGCACCTCATCCTGTTTGCTTAACATCGGAAATCCCAGGGATTCACGTCTGTCGTAGTAAGCCTGAGCTACTGCTCTGGCCAGTGTTCTGACCCGCAGGATAAAGCGCTGCCGTTCTGTAACCGAAATCGCTTTACGTGCGTCGAGCAGATTAAAGGTATGTGATGCTTTTAAAACCATTTCATAAGCAGGTAATGGCAAGCCCGCTGCAATCATTCTTTCACTCTCTTTTTCACAGGTATCGAACTGCTGAAACAGATGTTCGGTATTGGCATGTTCAAAGTTGTAGGTCGACATTTCAACTTCATTCTGGTGAAACACATCGCCATAAGTGACTTTGCCTAAAGGACCATCGGCCCAGACCAAATCATAAACACTGGCAACGCCTTGCAGATACATGGCGATACGCTCCAGCCCATAGGTGATTTCGCCGCTGACCGGTTTACATTCGAGGCCGCCAACCTGCTGGAAGTAGGTGAACTGCGTCACCTCCATGCCATTGAGCCAGACTTCCCAACCGAGGCCCCAGGCACCCAATGTCGGTGATTCCCAGTTATCTTCTACAAACCGAATATCGTGGATGGTGGTATCAATTCCCAGCATTCTTAATGAGCCCAGATATAGTTCCTGAATATTCAAAGGCGATGGTTTGATCAGCACCTGAAACTGGTAATAATGCTGCAGTCGGTTCGGGTTATCGCCATAACGGCCATCGGTCGGACGACGGGAGGGTTGAACATACGCCGCACTCCAGGGCTCCGGGCCAATAGCTCGCAGGAAGGTTGCCGGGTGGAACGTACCCGCTCCAACCTCCATATCATAGGGTTGCAATAACACACAGCCTTGTTCTGCCCAGTATTGTTGCAGACGTAGAATCAGTTCCTGAAAAGTTTTTGGCGTGGCCGCCACAGTTGCCGCAGAATCACTCATTGAGAAAATTGTCTTCGCATGACTAAAAATGCACTGATTATAGCGAATAAAGCAGTGGCTTGTAGAGACAACTCAGTAATGAATTTATGCGCTTGAAGGTTTGACTAATCCGACTGTCACCGCAAAGAAACAGATACGGTACAATGCAGCCACCTTAAATTTTTGTTAAAGAGCAGAATTATGTCGCGACTTATCGGCATCGTGATGGATCCCATTTCGGCCATCAATATCAAAAAAGACAGCAGTTTTGCGATGCTATTGGCTGCTCAGGCCAAGGGCTGGACTCTTCAGTACATGGAACAACAGGATCTGTATCTGAGCCAGGGTAAAGTCATGGCCAGCATGCGGGATTTACAGGTCAAGGAAGATGCCAACAACTGGTATCAACTAGGCGAACCAACAACCCGCAGGCTAAGTGAACTTGATGCCATCCTGATGCGCATAGATCCCCCATTTGATATGGAATATATCTACAGCACTTACCTGCTGGAACAGGCTCAGTCTGAAGGTGTATTAGTGGTGAACCATCCACAAAGCCTGCGTGATGCTAACGAAAAACTGTTTACCGCATGGTTTCCGCAATGTTGTCCGCCCACCTTGGTCACCCGAAAAAAACAACTGATGC
>Ga0209344_10005385_pt1 | contig 11061 bp, 11 predicted proteins | sample Cruoilmetagenom6_FD_187293 | JGI IMG/M metagenome (GOLD analysis project Ga0209344, IMG submission 187293) | Oil polluted marine microbial communities from Coal Oil Point, Santa Barbara, California, USA - Santa Barbara Oil Seep Sample 6 (SPAdes)... | ecosystem: Environmental > Aquatic > Marine...
CCTTCTTTGTCGCAAGCTTCATTTACCGCGATATGGGGCCTCTTGCGGCGCGGGATGGTAAGGAACGCTCAAACGTTTTGCGCAAACCCCTGTCCATCGTGACCGCGTTTTTCCACCACGATACACGCAGGACATTGCTTGACGCGGGTAAGTTGACCATCACGCTGATGTTCGTGATCGCCAACGCGCTTATCCTGAAACACGTTCTGACCGAAGAACAGATCCCGCAAATGGTTGCCAATTCCATGCTGTCCGCAGGGTTCGGGCCGATCATGTTTCTTGTCGTGGTCAACGTGATCCTGTTGATCGGCGGGCAATTCATGGAGCCCTCCGGCCTGTTGGTGATCGTCGCCCCTCTGGTGTTCCCGATTGCGATGCAGCTTGGGATCGATCCCATTCATCTGGGCATCATCATGGTGGTCAACATGGAAATCGGGATGATCACCCCACCAGTTGGGTTGAACCTGTTTGTCACCTCGGGCGTTGCGGGCATGCCAATGATGGCTGTTGTCCGCGCGGCACTTCCATTCTTGATGGTGCTGTTCGTGTTCCTGATAATGGTAACTTACATCCCGTGGATATCCACGTATTTGCCCAACACCATTATGGGCCCGGAAATTATCACAAACTAAAAACTAAAGCCCGGCCAAGTGCCGGGCTTTTCGCATCAGATGACCCGGATCACATCTTTGTCGATGGCAAGGATATACCCCTTGCGGGCGATGTTTTTGACCAACAATTCGCTGACCATCTGATTGCCCAATGTATCACGCAACCGTTTGATCCGGGTGGCGCCAGCCGCCTCTTCACAATCGGTGACATCACGCCCGGAAATCATCGCTTCGATTTCGGCACCGGTCATGACGTCGCCGTCCATTCGGGCCTCGGCCAAAATCGACAGGGTTTCCATTGCCGCATCGGTCAGCTTGAAACCCATGTTGTTCAGGTACACGGATTTCTCTGCCCGGCTGATCAACAGGGAACTAACCTGAATACCCGCGCGTTCAATCTGGGCCATGCGCCGGTTCATCGCGATTAGCATCACAAGGAAGACAAGCGATGCAATCAACAGCGCCGTCGCGAATACCAGAAGCACAAAAATGACCATTCGGTAACTGGTCAAGGTTTCGGAAAACGCGGTGCCCGACAGCGCGAGAATTTCAAGAAGCTTGATATCACCATCCGCGGTCAACGCATCGTTTTCGACAAATATACGTTCGACGCGCGCATTAAATGCATTTGCATCCGGCAGGCTGAGAAACAGGTAGATAGCAGCGATCGACAGAATCAATACAATAGCAGCAACACCAATTACAACGACGCGGTTGCCCGAGCGTCGTGCGTCTGCGGCCGAATGTGATTCTTCCTGCAAAAAGCGTCCTTCCCGCGATTATTGTTCTGAAACTGACATTACTTTCAGCAACGTCAATCCTTGCGATGCCAAAAGTGCACCTAGCTGTGCGCGGGCGGATGCCCGGGTGCACGGTGCACTTATCTGAGCCACATCGTAGAACAGTTCCAGCGGGTTGTCGCGCTTGGCCTTGTATTCCGCATAACAAGCGGCGCTTGCACCAGAGGTTCCAAGAAACAGGGCTGCGAACATATATAACATAAGCTTTTTCATGCTTTGCAACATGCGCGTAACGCGATGGCTATTCAATAACGGATGCACTGTTGGAGGCCTGTTATCGGATAACAGGGCGATGTTATTGCCTGTCTCAGTGGTTCCACCCCAAATTCGTTTTATCGCTTCTGCCCAAATGGGTGGACTAAAAGAATCATCTGCCTGAAAGGAACACGCAAATGTCTGGCAAGTTTATTTCTCTAATCATGGCTGCGTCCGTTGCAGTCGCTGGTATCGCAGCGGCCCCTGCCCGCGCTGACAATGACGATATCGCCAAAGTTCTGGCTGGTATCGCTGCAATCGCGGTTGTCGGTGCGGTCATTCACAAAAGCAAAGATCGAAACAATGATCGCGCGGTAACGCGCCACTATTACAACGACAATAGCTATGTGCCCCATCGCAAGCATCATAGAAAACACAAGCGCAGGCATCACCGCAAGCACCACGCCCATAATCGGGGCCATACCGCGCACCACGGGTATCGCAACGGGCATCGTGGGCAACGACACGGTTACCGCCATGGGAATGGCCATGGGAACAACCAAGGGTATCGCAACGGAAATGGTCACGGGAATAATCAGGCGCGTCGCGGTCGGGGGCATGGCTACGATAATTCCCACTACCAGGATCAAAGCCGTCGTGCGCACAGACAGCGCCTTCAACACCGGGCGGAACGAATCCAGTCACTCAAATGAACGTGTATGAGTGAACGCTGCCAACGAACGCAGTTAAGTGTGTACCAAAGGGGAGGGCCAAGTGCTCTCTCCTTTGCATATGGGGGTGGGGTGTGATTTTAGGTCCGGTATGACCGGACCAAATTACACACACGAGACAGATGCACATGCACGCGGGGCCATGATCGTTGCCGGCGTTGACGAAGTAGGCAGAGGACCTTTGGCAGGGCCCGTAACCGCGGCAGCAGTTGTTCTGGATCCTCGTAACATTCCCGAGGGTCTGAACGATTCAAAGAAGCTGACAGCGGCACGCCGTCAATCGTTGGCCGACATTATCCACAGGGACGCCGAAGTCTCTATCGCGCATGCCACAGTTCAAGAAATCGACGATCTGAATATCCTGCGCGCCTCGCATCTGGCGATGGAGCGGGCGGTTGCCGGATTAGCCCGAGCGCCGGATTTGGCGCTGATTGATGGGAACCTGATTCCAAAAAACCTTACGGTTCCGGCACGGGCCTTGATCAAGGGGGATGCCATTTCTGTTTCGATTTCGGCAGCCTCAATTGTGGCCAAAGTTTGTCGGGATTATGTCATGTGGGATTTGGCGCAACAGTACCCCGGTTATGGTTGGGAATCGAACTCCGGTTATCCGACAAAAAGCCACAAAGAGGCGCTGCAAAATCTTGGTGTGACCCCACACCATAGACGTTCATTCAAGCCGGTCCACAATATCTTGTATCAAGAGAAATAACTAACTCTTTGATTCAAAAAGAAATTGACGGCGAATCACCTTTGACTCATCTTTAAGCTAACGAACCAAAGCGTTTTAACATCATGTTGGGCAGCATGACGTGAAAACGCGGCGAACCTAATCAAGGGCGTGGGCGTTTCCAGTTCGTGCAGTGAACCTGCAAAAACTGAAAACGCTTTAGAGCGCATAAGCGCCGGGACAGAGGCAGAAAATGAAGACGATGACCAAAGCAAAGAGCGCCCAAGCGCTCCCCCTAAACACGATTCTGAATGGCGATTGCATCGAGATGATGAACAGCCTGCCGGAAGAGTCGATTGATCTGATTTTCGCAGATCCCCCCTATAATCTCCAGCTGAAGGGCGATCTTCATCGCCCCGACAATTCTCAGGTGGACGCTGTTGACGATCACTGGGACCAATTTTCCTCGTTTGCCGCCTATGACAAGTTTACCCAGGACTGGCTCAAAGCGGCGCGCCGGTTGCTCAAACCCAATGGGGCTATTTGGGTGATCGGCTCTTATCACAACATCTTTCGGGTCGGGTCCGCGTTGCAAAATGCGGGCTACTGGATCCTGAACGATGTGATCTGGCGCAAGTCAAATCCAATGCCAAACTTCCGTGGCAAACGTTTTACCAACGCGCATGAAACGATGATCTGGGCCAGTAAAGAAGAGGGTGGCAAATACACCTTCAACTACGAGGCGCTGAAATCTCTGAACGAAGGCATTCAGATGCGCAGCGATTGGGTCCTTCCCCTGTGTACCGGACACGAGCGCCTGAAAAACGAAGATGGCGACAAGGCCCATCCAACCCAAAAACCAGAAAGCCTTCTGCACCGTGTTCTCGTCGGATCAACCAATCCCGGTGACGTGGTTCTCGACCCGTTCTTTGGCACAGGCACCACCGGGGCGGTCGCCAAGATGCTAGGGCGTGATTACATCGGCATTGAACGCGAAGCGGCCTATCGCAAAGTCGCTGAAAAACGTCTGGCTGGTATCCGCAAATTCGACCGCGAGGCGTTGCAGGTCAGCACGTCCAAACGCGCCGAACCCCGCGTGCCATTTGGCCAGCTGGTCGAACGCGGCATGCTGCGTCCGGGTGAAGAGCTGTATTCGATGAACAAACGCCACAAGGCCAAGGTTCGCGCCGATGGCACCCTGATTGGCGACGACATCAAAGGTTCTATCCATCAGGTCGGCGCCCATCTGGAAGGCGCACCATCCTGTAATGGCTGGACATACTGGTGCTTCAAACGCGATGGCAAAAAGGTCCCGATTGACCTTCTGCGCCAACAAATCCGCGCTGAAATGGCAGACCGCCCGAACTAAACTTTCACGAAACAAACACCGCCGGTGCCTGCGGCCTGACGCTTGGCACTATACCTATGCCCCGCCTTCATCGGCGGGGCCTTTTTCGTGTGGGTGTACTATCTGTTACGAACCGGTGGAGACCAATACTGCAATGTGTTTGAATGCCAGCTACCGGCGGGCTACGATTTCATATTAGGCATATACGCGCTAAGGGTGGAAAATGCTTAAGTTTGATGAAGAAACAACAAAGTTGCTCGAAATTGCTTACCAAGGCGGCGACGTAACGCGACGAAGACGCATAGCTTTCGATGCTCTGCATCTGTCCGAAGGTGACACGGTCGTTGACATCGGTTGCGGAAATGGATTGCTGACCGAAGAAATCGCCCGAGCGGTTGGAAAAACGGGGCAAGTAATCGGCGTTGATCCCAGTGAAGAAATGCGTGCACCGGCTTCAGCACGTTGCGCTGTATTTTCGTCCGTTCAAATCAAAGAAGGTCTGGCCGATGGGCTTCCGCTGCAAGACGGTGAGGCTGACAAGGCTGTCGCGGTGCAAGTTCTCGAATATCTACCAGATATTCCCTCGGCCATCCGTGAAGCCAATCGCACCCTGCGAACTGGCGGCAGGTTTGTTGCCGTGGACACAGGCTTCAAAACACTGGATTGGTTTTCCGAAGACAAAGATCGAATGCAGCGCGTTCAGGCGGCTTGGGATCATCACTACACTGAGGCCCGTGTGGCCGCACTTTGGCCTAGGCTGGTGAATGAAGCCGGTTTCACAGCTGTAGAGGTCGAGCCCTTTACGTTCTGCGATGTGACGATGCGGCCAGATGGCATCGCTTTCATGTTGATGCACCTGATGTCTCGTTACGCTGCTGAAAACGGACATATGACTGAGGCCGAGACAACGGCATGGTTTGACGAGCAGGTCGAACTTGCAAACCAAGGGCGCTTTTTCTTTTCGCTTACTTACTATCGGATGAGCGCCGTCAAAATGTAGAAAGCGGCTAAGCACGCCTATCATTCCCAGTCGGGATTGTTGACGTCAGCAGCAAGCCTGGAATTGGCACGAGTACTGCAAAGGTCGGGTAAGCCTCGTATTGCATCCATTTGATACCCATGGCCCCCTTACTTTCGAACGCCCAAACCCAGCCCGGGACAAAGGCGCTTGCGCCGCCGGGCATCACCCACCCGCGGTCGGGTGATGCCCTTTGTCTGATACCTCTTTTGAACTTTTTGCGCCGTGGGCATTTCATTTCAAAACCACTATAAAGGGATTGCAATGCCTTCATTGGCGGGGACATTTTCGAAGGGGTCGCCCGGGACTTCCCAGACAATCCGGATTCAATTTGGGAATGATGCCACGCATCAATGCAAAACTGAAAAGGCCCGCAGTGTCACACAGGGCTAATTTGCAAATCCTGAAGCCATCGAACAAATGCATCAACGCTATTCACACGATTTACCGCAGGAGGACGCGCCAGAAAATACCCATATGCGGCGAGTTCAGCATCCGCGAGGCGAAACAATTGCCCATCCTCAAGTTCGCGCGCGACCAAGGCGTCGTTGAGTGCGATGCCCTGTCCGTCAATGACAGCTTGGACCCGGACGTTGGGATCCGGAATGATCAGCGCGTCTTTGCGTGTTTGGTGAGTCAATCCAGCGGCTGCAAACCAGTCGGTCCAGGCGTTGCTGCCGTCATGATCGCGTAGCAACGTGAACTCTGACAAGGCGCGCTCCAATCCAACCTCTTTGACTTTCTGAGCTGCCTGAGAGTTACCGACAGGCCAGGCAGGCATCGGCATGAAGGGGGTGATATCAACGTCTTCCCATGTGCCGTTGCCCCATCGAATAGCGATGTCCACGCCCTGTTGTTCCAGATCGAAAAGGTCCGTCATGGGTTGAATTCGCAGTTGGATGTCGGGATATATTTGCATGAAGCTCATCAAGTGCGGCGACAACCAACGTGATGCGAAGTAGCTCGACATTCCAACTGTCAGCGATTGAATTGTGTTTCCCTTTAGCGCGGCCAGTGCTGTTTCTATTTCTTCGAACTGCGGGCGAGTTTTATGCACAAGCTGTCGCCCTTCCCGGGTTAGCTCAACGCCGCGAGGCTTTCGTTGAAACAGCACCAGTCCCAATTCCAGTTCAAGAATTTTGATCTGATAGCTGATTGCACCCTTGGTCATGTTAAGCACGTCTGCGGCGTTTGAAAAACTGTTATGACGGGCCACTTCGATAAATACGCGCAACGTATCGTGGTGTTTGAATATATTTCTCATACTATATCGTACAAATTTTTTGAACGGTGTGTATAGAAAATTTTCATTGTTGTTTCTATCGGTATTGGCAAAAAATGCCTTGATGGATTGAAAGGGGGGGCGTGAGTTGGAAAATGTAGATGTTTCCGTGCAACCAAAGTTGCGCCGGTCAATTCGGCGCGGCCGTGCCTGCCGTCAGATCGCTGCACCCGAGATTACGTCACCACGTACCCGAAAAATTCCGGCCTACACATTGATAGACGAAAGCGCGTTGGTCGCCATCGAAGATCAGGCAGATTGGATTTTGCAGAACATAGGTATTGAGTTTCGGGGGGACCGGGTTGCCCTGGAGCTGTTCGATGCAGCGGGGGCAACGGTGGTGGGAAACCGGGTCACGTTTGAACCCGGACTTGCCAGATTGATTTGCGCGACCGCCCCGGCAGAGTTCAGATTGCATGCTCGTGATCCGGAAAAATCCGTAACCTTAGGAGGAGATAACGTCGTTTTGATGCCTGGCTACGGGTCGCCGTTTGTCAGCGACCTTGATCAAGGGAGGCGATATGCGACGCTGGTGGATTTTCAAAACTTTGTGAAGCTGACATTCAAAACACCCTGGTTACATCATTCGGGGGGCACGATCTGTGAGCCAACAGACGTGCCTGTGAACAAGCGGCACCTTGATATGGTTCTGGCGCACCTGACGTTGTCGACCAAGCCGTTCATGGGTGGGGTGACGTCACCCGAACGTGCGCGAGACAGCATCGCCATGGCGCGCCTCGTATTTGGCGCTCTGTTCATGAAAGAAAATGCTGTGATGCAAGGCAACATCAACGTCAATTCGCCCCTTGTTTATGATGATACGATGTCTGGCGCCCTAAGGGTGTACGCCGAAGCAAACCAATGCGTTTGCGTGTCCCCGGCGATTTTCGCAGGGGCCATGGGGCCGCTGACACCAGCCGCTGTTGCGGCACAAACGTTGGCCGAAGGAATGGTCGGCATTGCATTGGCGCAACTTGTTCACCCCGGTTGTCCTGTTGTATTTGGAAGCTTTCATTCCACCATGAACCTGAAATCAGGGGCTCTGACGTTTGGGTCGCCCGAAGCCAACCTTGTCACTATGGCGCTGTCGCAGCTTGGGCGGCGTCTGGGTGTTCCTGTTCGTTCTGGCGGAGGTCAGATTTCTGCGTCAAACACCGCAGATGGCCAGGCCATGCAAGACAGCGCCGGTGCCATGTGGTCCACACTGTTGTCGGGCACACATCAAGTTTGGCATGCGGCGGGTTGGCTTGAGGGGGGATTGGTGATGTCCTACGAAAAGTTCATTATGGATCTCGATCATTGCGGAGCGATGATGACGATGTTGCAGGGTTTTGACACTGACGCAGAATCCTTTGGACGTGATGCTTATTTTGAAACGGGGCCGGGTGAAAACTTTCTGTCGACGCAACATACGTTACGGCATTTTTCGACAGCGAACTATCAACCCGACATCCCCGAAGGTGGTCCGTTCGAAACGTGGGCCGAGAACGGCAGCCAAACAACAGATCAGCGTGCAACAGCGCGTTGGAAACAAATGCTGAATGCTTTCCAGCCACCATCGATGGATGAAACGGTTCGTACATCACTCACTGAATTTGTGGCAGCGCGAAAGGCGTCGATGCCCGATGAATGGTATTAAGAAGGATTGACCATGACCAAAGAACTCAGCCGAACTTCGGCGCTTGCCTCCCGACACATTGCCCTTGGATCAGGCCTTGAGGATTGGAATGGGATGGGAACCGCGTGGAGTTACAACACAAACCCAAATGACGAACATGATGCCGTGCGCGAAGGTGCGGGTATGTTTGACATGTCTCCTCTGAAGAAAGTCATAGTGCGTGGCCCGGACGCCGCCGCTGTATTGGATCACTTGACCACGCGGGATACAGGTACAATTGCACCTGGGTCGTCCGCCTATTTGTGCGTTTTGACGGAAGATGGCGGATTGGCCGATGACGCCATCGTATCAAACAACGGTGGCAATGAATGGATGATAGTACACGGATCTGGCGGCACCATGGCCTTGCTTCAAGAATCGGCCAAAGGCCGGGACGTTGAAATTACGTTCACAGATGACCTTCATGATCTGTCCGTTCAGGGACCCAAATCCTGTGAAATTTTGAACGCACATTGTGATATTGACCTTACCACGCTGGCTTACTTTGAGCATTCGGCTGCCAAACTATTTGGGCATCAATGCCGTTTGTCACGCACAGGGTATTCTGGTGAACGGGGGTATGAGATTTTCGCAGATGCGTCCGTGATTGGTGACATCTGGGACAATCTTGTGGCCCAAGGTGTAATGCCGTGTTCATTCACCGCATTGGACAAGGTCCGCATTGAGGCCGGATTGCTTTTTTACGGCTATGATATGACAGAAGACAACACACCATGGGATGTTGGTCTTGGGTTTACCGTAAGTAAGTCTAAAGGTTATTTTCGGGGGAAAGATGCCGTTATGGCCACCAAAGGGCGTAACAAGTTAGCCAACGTCTGTCTCGACATTGATCATTCGGATATGGTTGCCGGAGAGGAATCCCTGTACTTGGATGAGGTTAAAGTTGGCGTTGTTAACAGCCCGTGTTTCTCACATCGGTTGAACAAGTCCCTAGCGTTGGCGCATATCGATCCGGAGATAGCTTTTGGTTCCGTTCTGATTGTAAAAGGTGACGAAATAGAAACAACGGCAGTGGTCGTTGAAAGCCCTGTTTACGACCCGAAGAAATCCCGTACACATTCGTGAGGTTTTGTCCCGCTTTTACGATCCTAACCCGACAAGTAATGCCTTCGCAAAAGGGAATTACCTGCCGGGTCAGGCGACGTGCACGGTTTCCCTGCGAGGTTTTGAATTTAACAATCTGCCGACCGCCAAATTGCGTTCTTTTTCGGCCAGAAGGAGATGGGGGTTTGACAGCTTTCTGAAGAATTCAGGCAACGCAATTGTCGGCGCGTCAACATCACAAACCATGTCGCGAATATCAAAATAGGGTACATTTTTTTAAAAACAGACGTTGTGCAGTTCCGAGGACGCGACTTGATTATATTCTACGTGCGTTTCGAGATTTACGTTCAGGACGGTCAATAGGCATTCGTTAACTGTAGGGTCGTTGCCCGTTTTATCACACATTCCACATCCGAATTCGAAGCGATCGCGTTAATAGACGATTTTTGCGAAAACTGTTTAGCCGTGCCAAAAAAAAAGCGCGAAGCACTTCTAATTAGGAATGGGATATAGGGACGATTATTGGGCTAAAAGGATTTATTACCTGGTTGGAACTGAAACCCGAAAGTGGATCGTTTCTAGGCCAGGGTTATCGCCATGGATTTGAAGGTGGGACCTGTGGTCGAACCCAAAGCCAATGCGCGTACCGTTTTTAGCCTGATATCCGACTTCGATTCCCGATCGGAACATAATCGGGCCACCGATGTCTGCTCCGCTTCCGTTTTCGTGTAGTCCGGTCATCGCGTGTAGTTGAATGTATCCACGTTGATTGAAGTAAGGCTGTGTCCATGACTGCCCTGCTCCGACCCAAGCTTCGCCGTCATTCGAAAGCGAAAATCCCCAGATATGTTGGAATGGTCCATTGGCCTTGCCGGTGTCACGGCGATAATAGATTTCTTCGCCAGTTTTGGACTGTTGAAAATACGTCTCGCCGATTGATACCGTATTGTAGGCCTGTACGTGGTTTTTGGCCAAACAACCTTCGTTCGGGCAATGATTGATCCCCATGTCGATCAGGCCAAACACAAGTCCGATTACACCAAATGTGCCGTCTGAAATTCCAAGTAGATCTGACACGTAGTACCTCCCCAAGGTGAATCGTCTATCTCCTTGATGGATAAGATCGTTATCAGAGTCCAGTCAAGGTTGAACCGATTGAATGTGTTTGGTTTTATCTGTGGTGCCGCGCGCTCGCCACGGTCTTTGTCATGTGGCTGCGAAAGAAATTGGATCGCAAGCACAAAAAAACCGCCCAGAGGGCGGCTTGATTGAATTATTTGATCATCGTCGAGAGATACAGACCAAGGGTTTTACTAGGTTTGGCGACGACCTACTCTCCCACGCCTTAAGACGCAGTACCATGGGCGCTACAGTGCTTAACTGCCGGGTTCGGGATGGGACCGGGTGTTTCACTTGTGCTATGATCACCAAACCGAGAAAAACCCTCGGTGTTCCAAGTCAAGATCGTGTGTTGGTGTGTATGACTGATGGATCCGTTAGAAGTCTGACTTCTACTGGATCAAATCAAGCCTATCGAGCAATTAGTACCAGTCAACTGAATGCATTACTGCACTTACATCTCTGGCCTATCGACGAGGTGGTCTACCTCGGCTCTCAGGGATACCTTGTTTTGAGGGGGGCTTCCCGCTTAGATGCCTTCAGCGGTTATCCTGTCCGTTCATAG
>Ga0209344_10005386_pt1 | contig 11060 bp, 13 predicted proteins | sample Cruoilmetagenom6_FD_187293 | JGI IMG/M metagenome (GOLD analysis project Ga0209344, IMG submission 187293) | Oil polluted marine microbial communities from Coal Oil Point, Santa Barbara, California, USA - Santa Barbara Oil Seep Sample 6 (SPAdes)... | ecosystem: Environmental > Aquatic > Marine...
TGTGGTAAGAGTTTCAACGGTCATACTGGTTCTCCTAATTTTTGCCGACATACCCTAGCTAGGATGCCAATGGGGGAAAATTGCCCCTGCATGGCATTTCTGACAAGCCATTTATTCAGCCCGCAACGAACGTCCGCCTGCCGCCTTGTGTCGAATGAGCTACTTGGATTTGGGGTGCGAACGGCCCATAGCGGACCTTCGGCGTTAGCTGATAATCCTGCAACGCATTATGTCAAAGCGGCCATTCAGTCATTTAGTGGCTGGAGTTCACCTCTAGGCTCGCTCATCATCCGTGGCCAGACCGACCTCAATCGCTTCGGAATACAGCTCATTCATTCTCCGCATAGAAATGCCAATTAGGAATTCGCTATGGTCTGGTGAACCGTGACCTCCCTTCTTTCCCATTTCGAGTATGTAGTCCTCCGCAGCGCGGGCGGCTTCTACAGAAGAAAATTCGTATGTCGACTTCATCGACCAAAGTACTTCACCTGCAGAGCCCCTGCGGAACCTGTTGATTTCTTGCAATCGATCCTTTGCTTTACCAGAACCAACTTTGAAAGTGAGACCATGGGCATCCGAGATAAGTGCGATATACAGTTCTGTGCCGGGTTGCACTTCGAACCCTTCTCGCCAGCCTGCTTTCTGCCGCCAAGGACGTTGTAGAGAGCCCGAGAAAGGTAATCGGCTAGCCTCTTCTCCATCGACGACTTCTCTGACTTCAAGAGCCATCAAACGCCCGATTTCCTCTTGTTCCATTTTATGGATTGTCGCCGCACCCTGCATGCGCAGTTCCGCATGTTTCGGAATAAGCGTGTCGTTTTGCTCTTGTTCGATGAATTTCCAGCAACGCGAGACAGCAATGCCGTAAGGCCATCTGAAACGCCCATCCTCTCGATAGTGTTCAGATGGTCTTTTTTGACCTGGCCGCAGACTTTCTACGTCGACGGTCGTCAAAGGTTCACCAATCTCAACGGCTCCTGCAAGACGACCTCGAAGCATTGGGTCAGCTTCTTTCCCATTGCTAGTCAGATAAACAACAATATCACCCGGTAGGATGTACTCGAGTATGCGCTCTCGGGTTTTCTCGTGGCTGAGGGCAAGCGCATCGTGCTCGGGTACATCTGGCGCTCCCCAAGTCTTGGTCCAAAAATAGTTGCGTGTCATTCGGCCACCGTTTCAACTAATAATTCGTTGCAATTTGATAGTAGCTTAGACCTTCTAAACCTGCCACCCGACGATCAGTCGGTGGCGATGCGCTTGTGTGAACGTCGGCCCAAACCTGCCGTTGACCACACCATCTGTCGCTGCGGTGCAGCTTCCCTGAAGCAGACGTTCGCTGCAATCGCAAAATCGCAGGATGGTCGAAATCACACTTCGCGAGGTGGTTGAATCAGTCCAGGTTTCTACAGCAATCGGTTACGATCCATTAAAGATTATTGAGACGGTCGCCGCGGCAGATACTACAACCTAGCCTATTCAAATGAATCGCTGAGGGTGCTGGTTGTCATGTAGATCGTAGGTGAGGCTGGGCGGGAAGAGGAGCGGCAAAGAGGCGCTATTAATTTTGAACAACGGTCCTTTCTCGGCGACCCGGCCACGAGCATTGCGTTTGATCAGGTGATCCATGGTAATCTCGCCCTGAGCCAACAAGATTTCAAACTGAGAGAGAATTGGTTTACGCGTGTGTCTCACGCCCTTGAGTTGAAAATACTCATGCCCATCGACCATCTCGGCTGCTGCGCTAACCCAGAATGTTTCGTTGTGTTTTTCCGCCAAAGCTGAGCGCAAGTCTTCGAGCAACCAAGTCGCGAAAACTCCTATCTGGAGTTGGTTTGATCTCTCATTCAGCCTACCCAAGCGGTCGTCCAGTTCAAAAGTCAGGCCCTGCGAATTTGTCGTGACGGCACTTACAGTGCAATAGAGCTTGAAGTCATCGCCCCTATGATATCCGAACTCATCGAGAATTTCTCGGCTACTTTTGAACTTGCTCGCTGGCCAGTTTGCAACCTTGGCAAAGAGGGTCTTACGGTTCTCTCTGGATTTCCCAGAAGCTCTCCTGAAGGCTTTCAGTTCGATGCCCTTGTAGTCCGGTTCCTTGCGAGAATTGATTTCAATGCCGAGTGAGGTTTCCAGCGTTCTGCCAATGGCGGTATCAGCTCTATCTGGCATGACAGACCTCAATGGGCCAAGTGCAGCCAACTGACGGAGCCGGTCAAGGAGCTCATCTGACACGCTCCGTGCGGCACCTGACAGTCTTTCCAACCATTCCGAGAGGGGGGTGCCGACTGTGGATGTTCTGGCTGCTTCAAGATCATCGCTGGTGATGTTCAAACACACTAGCTGGTCGCGGTGAGCGATTATGGCAATTAGATCATCTGGCTGCGCAAATTCTGGGAGGCCAGAAAACCAAATTCGGGGATCACCACCTTTTCCCTTTGCTTTAGGTCGATACAGGGATGTTCTCGAGCGAGTTTCCGATCTTGATGAAATAAGGAACGACTCGAGTGCGACACCATTTTCACGAGCACCGGTGCCCTGAGTATCGTAGTCGTGTAGTTCATAGCGGCGCAGATAGTTTCTGATGGGGGCTGTTGCGTCAAGAATGGCTTTCCCAAGCCCCGTTTGGGTTGGCTGGATAACCGTCGCGTCAATCGACAGTGACGTCAGGACGCCCAAGTTCCGTCGCTCGACGGGTGAAAACTGCCTTAGCGCCATTTACGGGCTCGCGGAAGGCCGCTCGAAAGCAAAATCACTAGCATTTAGCTCGCTTGCCGCGTCATAGCATTTAGGGCAATCGAAAGAGCCGATTTGATGGCAAGACCAACTGCCTTTGCCATTTTTGGTGGAACGGCATTGCCAACCTGAGTGTACTGGGGAACTTCAAATCGCCTACGTAGGCTGCCAGTTGTCTCCTTAGCTTTAAACTCGAAGTTATCTGGGAAGGATTGAAAGCGCGCCATCTCACGAACTGTCATCGTTCGTGGAACATCTGGATGCACGTAGTCGTCGGGCAGGCTGACAACAGTTGGACTGGGCGATGACCAAGATAGTGGCCGCTGGCTGTGCTTTCTTGTTCCGAGAGACATGACGAGGTCCACTAAAGCATCAACATTGCTTGCCAAGGCAGTGCCGTCAGGTGCCACTGCAGGGAACTTAGCACCCTTCAAGTCTTTTCGTAGCATTTGCCGCTGCCCGTCAATGGTAAGGTCTGCGTTTTTTGGAATCGCCATCGTCTTGCTGCGGATTCCCTGATCGCGGAAAAACTGATAGAGTCTAAATCGATCCTTGATGTGGTCGGCATGCTTTCTAAGGTTGTGATTGGACAGTTTCATCTTGTTCTTCTTACCGAAGCCTACCGGTTCCCAGTCCGTGCATTCCCTCATCTCTTTGGCAAATTCAGAAATGTTGGAGAGACGTCGGTAACCCTTGTCATTGAGATCAGAAATTGCGTCAGCCACCGTTAGGATATCCTCACCAAAATGGGTGGTTTCTGGCGCGATGCTGGGTCGCTCGGAAAAGGCAACGCTGCCGACGCGATCAAACTCTGATCGCCAAGTAATTTCGCTAAAATGGTAGCCTGTCGCTTCGGCGACATCGGAGCGCAAACCCAACAGCATGACGCGTGGCCGATGTTGGGGCGCTCCATAATGCATAGCATTTAGAAGAACTGGCTGAACTTTGTAGCCTACTCCCGTCTGAACTAAGGCTAGCCTCAGTTGATCGAAGGGCGACTCTTGATCGTGCTTCTTAAAGTCCTGGCTCATTCCCGAGACATTCTCAATGATCACAGCCTTTGGCGAGACTGCTTCTACAAACTCTAGAAACTCCCAAGGTAGCTTGTTGCGCACATCTTCTGGGTTTCTGCGCCCCGCTAGAGAAAAGCCCTGACAGGGTGGGCCGCCAGCGACCAGATCGATATCTTTCCCTTTCAGGTCGTTTAGGATGGATTGACTGGCCAATACGTCGCTCAATTGTTTGACGACAAGGCCCCGTGCGGCTTGCTTTTCAACACTCGTAGTTTGTGCGCAAAAGCTCTTCCACTCATCTTGATCGGTTATTGGTTCGATGAAGTTGTGAAAGAAGGTCTCGGCGGCCATGTCGGATTTTTCGACGGCTAGTTCTAGGGAGAAGCCCGCTTGTTCAAGCCCTAGCGAAAGGCCTCCGCAGCCAGCAAAGAGGTCTACGTATGTCGGCTTCGTGTGCATGTTTTTCCGCTCCCCATCTGTGGAAGGTTATACCCAGATGTTAGGCATTGTCCAGGTACTTTCCCCAGGAATTGATAAAGAATTGCTGAAGGCTAGTTTGAAGGTGGATTCTTCGAGCTTGCGTGTTGGCGGCTCTTCACTAAACGGCCTCAGCCTCAGCAAGAACTAGTTTCTCAAGGAAATCGATCACGTCGAATGCGATCTGTAGCCTCTGTCTGGTGCTGCGAAGAGTAATATTTGTCGTATTTGCCTCTTTGCCATGTGCAACGTCGTTTCGGCCACCAATCAGCGAGTTGATTTCGCTCTTGTATTGGTCGTTTGTCGCGAGCCAGTCGATAAACCCTGCACCCCAAGAGTGCTCAAACTGCTCTAGTATGTCTTTGATGTTGCTGGTCTTCATGTTGCGTGACTCTGGCCAGGTGGCCTCGATATAGTGCCCAAGCGGGACCGCCCCATGAGAGTCGGTGAACTCCAGAAGAATCTCTTTTACCGATTGTTCCAGATAACCTGATATGAGCACGGTCAAATATTTGGCCAAATGCGATTGTTCTTCGGGATCGTCCGGAGTTCGTTTGGCCAATTCAGTCAGGCGCGAACGATAAGCGACTCTCGCTGCGGCGCTTCTCGTTGTGCTCATGGCTGGGCAAACGCGGCCTTTGCTGCCGCTAGTCGTGCTTCCACTCTATTGGTGTCATTTGTAAATTTAGCGACTGACCAGTTATAGCCGCGATCCGCAGTCGCCAACTCTTCGATTTCATCTCCAGCGTCATCTAGGCCGCGGTTATCCGCCTCAAGTTCATCAAGTCGAGCTCGTACCGTTTTTTCTCCGAGCTTTCCTTTAATTGCTGCAACAAGGTCGCCTTCTGGCGTCAAGTCGTCATCAGCGATTGCATTCATCAGGCCAACAACTAGCGCATCAAATCTCGTCAACACGAAGGTCCCGCCGCGTTTTAATGCGTCGCCTCCAAGTTCGGAGCGTATGAGATCTACCGCTGTTTCGAAGCGTTTCTTTAGCTTCGCCGCTGCCTCCGGCTCGATGTTGCGGTTGTTATCCATGAATGTATCAAGAAATCTCGGCATCGGCGATCTATAGTCTGCTGCGGCCTCATACAGGGCGAGTGCTCTGAGGATGGCCTCTTGGTCCTTCATGCGGCTATGCTTTCTTCCAAACAGCACCCGCCAATCAGTATTTTCATTGAGTTCTTGGATTAGCGTCAGCAGTGGGCCGTGAAAAATACTTGCGCGAACTTCTTGAGGTTGAAGTGCTTTGCCGCTGGTATTGAGCCGTTTGAATATCTGAATAATTGCTTTGTTATACTCGCGGCCCAAGTCACCATCGTCGTCCTTTGGGTTCGGTCGAATAACGATTGAATGAACGACGGCATCAGACAGAGTTCGTTCATCTGCTTGCTCAAGCACCTTGGCCTTTGGGTACGCTTTGCGATCGCCTAAAACAGACCGCCTGTTGCTGTGATAGCGGCCTTTAAGGTCTTCAGGAATACCCTTGCCAGAAAGCGAAAAGTCTCCATTCAAGTATGCCTGAAGCGTCTTCAGGCGCTGCTGCCCGTCGATGATGTTCAGCTTGTTCTGGGTCTCGGAGTCTCTCGCGAGAAAAAGCGTCGGCACTGGCAAGCCCAAGATCAGCGATTCGATGAAACGCGATTTTTCCGGGCCGCTCCATACAAATCCGCGTTGGAATCCAGGTACATATATGTCCTCTCGATTCATCCGTTTGACAAGACCTTCAACATCGACATCCCAACCGTAGCTGCTTATGTCGAAGCGTTGAGGGCCGGGATTTGGGGGGTCTGGTGTTTCATCGTCGTCACCCTCAATAAGTGTGTCGTCGAGCTCAACCGGGCTTTCTTCTTCAATAATATCTTCGTCATTCATACTGTATTCTCTCGCAATTTTGGGCCAACAGCATCTTCTAGAGATTCACAACTTCCTGCGAAGTATTGCCGTTATCGCTCCTGTAGTGAACTCATATCTTTCCGTGATTTCAAATCAGTCGCAGATTTGGCATCAGTGTGAGTCAACCTGTTCATCTATCCCAAAGTTGTCATCGACCATCCGGTGGCAGTCAATCAGGGCTTGCTCGTAGTCGTGCTGCCGACCACCGAAGTCTTCAAATAGCTGTGGCGCAAGAAGAACATTGTGTTCATCGCGACAACGCGTTGTTTAAGATACGGCACGACGTATCGCTTTTGGATTCATTCGGGGCGCACCATTCGTAACACACATACTCAAGCACATGCGCTCAGCATACAAAGAGATTGCAAAGTTACTACCAGAGCAGACTGACGACGCGATAATCGAACTTGCTGATATTGGCTGGGCCAAGGCCCTTGGTTCCTGTTGCTGTTTTGGGGTGCGCCTCTGTACCCGACACTCGGACAAAGCCCGACATAACCCAACTTCCGGTTGCTTTTAGGGGGGCGGGTTTTGTCGGGTTTTGTCGGAATGTCCGCTGGGGTACTCTTTATTTCTTCGGATACTGCGGCCAGTGTCAACCATTTGCTCATTTTGCCCTCCCAAGTTTCGGATTGACGGTAAACATCTTGCGCGGCCTTCCACCTGTTGGGCCGGATGGAACATCCACCGGAGCGATCCAAACAGCGTCCACCAGAACCGCCATAGCGTTAGAAATATCTTTGGCGGTTTGGAGCCCTGACAGTTCCCGGCGCTGGATTTCACGATTCCCGATAGTGGTTAAGCCTTCGCTTTGGATGAGTTCAGCAATCCGGCGCGCGTTTCGTATTTCGTTGGGCGATGACGCCGCCCCGTAAGCCCTGTGTGCGTGTTTACGTAGGTGTTCGCCCACATAGTGACAGGCGCGGCCTAGGTGCTCCGCTGTGATCGAGGACACATGCATTTCAACCACGCCAACGGCCCAATCCAGCAAAGCCAATACCAAAGCCACGCGGACAACCAAACCGGGCAACTTGCCGACATGCGATTTCATGAGACTTGAAGCCCCATTCTCCCATTCGCGACACTGTTGGCGGAATTCCTGCAACGCGTGCTGCGCGTCTTCGTCAAGGTGCACATAGAATGGACGCGAAGCGCCATATTCATCTGTTGCCGGGGATAAATTGTGCAATCGTTTGAAGGCATCGACTGCAAACTGTTCATTAAGTGCGGCTGTGGGCCGGGATAGTGGAACACAATCGGGATAAACCGTCAGGAAGCGTGCCGTCAGTCCGTCATCGTCGGATCTGACTAGCATTGATTCCAGCCTATCGGGTTGCGTACCCCCCAGAATGGAAACTGACAATTGATCCACGATAATCGGGTCGGGTTTGCCTTTACGATCCACCGTATAGGAACGGCCCCCAAATGCCTCCAACCAAAACGGCCTGTCACCGCCTCCGGAGTATCGATCCATTGAGGCAAGCCATCCTGACAATTCGTCACGGGATAACAACAGGCCACGCCAAGTAGTTGCCAATAGGTCTGCAACGCTTTCTGTGGTGGCATCGGTAATTCTAACCCGCTTGCGCACCGGCGGCTTGCCTGCATCCGCTTCGCTTGGCTTTTCCGGGGCGTCGTCCCCTTTACTGATTGAAGCCTTAGCGTCCGATTTCCATTGAGCCAGAACCAGACGGGCAACCTCATCCTTGCTGTGCCATTCCTCGCGGGCGCTCTGGTATTCACGCGATAACTCTGCATCGATCACCTTAACCGGATCAAGAACCGCATCCAGCGCCGGGCTTTTCCCGGCTGACGGGTCGCCTACCAACATTCCCCAAATAATCGGTGGCTCTTTCCAGCCATCCCAAGGCACTGCCCATCGAGTGTTGCCGATGATTGAACTTGCCGTGCAGAGAAGGGCCAAGGCCAAATAGTCTACGTGCGCGCCCTTGACCGACGCGGCGGATTTTAACCAGCCCGACCAACCACCAAATACTGTCATAAATTCTTGATCAGTCAATTCCGGCGCTGGTGGGCGTTCTGGCCGAATTACGGTCATATCCGGATCAGGCCAAGCACTAGCCGGATCAAAGGGAATCGGTCCTGGATTTGGGTTGAAGGCGTTCATATTGCACCGCCTTTCGCGACCAGAACATCATTCCAATCGCGACCGTCAGGGGCGGGCAAAAGGCTAACTTTCCAACCCAATGCTGTTGCCCGTATTGCCAATGAGTTGCCAGCGGTGCGGCCTGGTTCGTCGCCGTCGGTCGCAATTATTAATTTGCCACTACTAGACGGCAAGTTAAGGGATTTTATCCCGCTGGTTGATAGCGCAGCCCAAACCCTAGTGGGTCCGCTCAGCAAGCCACTCAGCAAACTCAAGCCTGTTTCAACGCCCTCACAGACAACCAACGGTCCGCACCCGTCAGACAGGCGCACAGCACCCCCAGCACAGGGGCCCATCATCAATTTGGCCGACTTGGCTAGACGCTCGCCATTCTTATCAATGTATGTTCGGTGAATGCCGCCAGTCGGTTCAACATTGGCAACCATTGCCATACCCCATGTCGAGCTTGGAGCGTGGTAAATGTCTGAGCGCCAGCGCAAGCTGCCGGGTAGGTCGCACGTAATTCCACGACCGCGAAGATAGGCTTCACCTTTGGTGCCTCGTATCGGGTCTGAAACGTCCCAGAGTGAACGAGCCTTGGCCAATTGCGCAGCAGCGTATTCATTCAGTTTGCGCTTCGTCTTTTCTTGAGCCGGGAAGCCGTTTTGAACAGAGCCTAAAGGCAATTCGGCTGCGTTTGCAATCTCGACAAAAGAGCACCCAGCCTTAAAGCAATAGAGCAATAGTTTTCCGTTGCCCTCCGATACGCTCAACGCAATTTGATCACGGCGGCGCTCGGGCTGGCAAACGGGGCAAGGAGCCTGTCCGTGACCACCCTTAAATGTGCCGCCGAGTCTGTATATGAGGTCTTGAATATCGGTGTTCATTTCAGCGCCTCCACCAAAACGGGCTGCAGGTTGCCAGCAGAAAAGTGTTTGCGGATGGGGTGTAATTTCCGGCGCTTATAGTAGTGGCGCACCAGGGCCCTTGATTCAGGCGTACTGGCCAGTTCGGGCATCCAAGAGGGGAGTGGGTCACCGGTCTGTTTCTTGTGATTTGCGATAGTTGTCATTGGTTAGTCCTTTTGCTTGAAGGACGGTCCCTACCTGTGTCATAATCTGACTGTTCAAAGTCCTTAGAATTAGCCCGCGTAGGTCCGCCCTTGCGGGTTTTTCTATGCGGCGCGCTCTGCATCTGCTTGTGCGATTACAGCGTTTGCATCTGAAAGTTTCCAGCGGGACATGCCGCCAATTTTCAAAGGTTTGGGAATGATACCTTCTGCAACCCATTTCCAGATTGTTGAACGGGCACAACCGATTGTCTTGGCCATTTCGGCGTCATTAATGAGTTTGTCCGGGATACGGTGCTTTGGATCGTTGGTCGATGAAGTGGTGTTGAAATCGGTCTGCATAGCCGGCTCCTAAATTAATGGGCGCGGCCACTTCTTTTTGGTGGTCGGCAGCCCGGTTTCGGGGTTATTGCCAGCCATTAATTTGCATAAGCCTATCGCAGTCTATTGGGAACAAGGGGAACATGTTTTTTGTGCGGGTTCCCTACTGGTTCCCCATTTAGTTCACCTTTTTACCTTCTGCCGAATAGTCCTGAATCGCCGTTTTGAAAGTTTTTCTGGAGAATTCTGTTTTTCCCATTTCCTTTTGAACTTCCCTTCGGGCATCCGCTTGTGAAATGCCTTTGACCGCATGCCCATCCGGAAATATGCGCCAATACGCTTTAGCGATTTCGTGCACGATTTTCGATGGATTGTGGTTTGTGTTAAGGCGAAGACGTGTTTCGTTGAGCCATCTTTCTGCCTGTTCTCGGTCAACAACAGGTAGAGAGCCTACAAAACCACGACAATGTTCGTTGCGCTGAATGACGCCATGCCAAGCCATTGAATCAAAGGCTTCTGGCTCGCCACCAGAATATGCTGTCGACCAAGCCGGTCCTGGAATTGTCGTTATTTCTTTTGCCCCGAATACGTGAGCGACAATTTCGCTTGCTTCTAACGCGTCAATTACCTTGCTGTATGAAATGCTGTCATAGGAAGTCGCACCGGCATCCGGGATATTGTCCAACAGAATTTCTAGGGCGTGGCAAATGTCACGAATAGGCACGAATTTGTCTGGTAACATGGGTTCTGTTTTCCCATCGGAGAAACTGTTCCAAAAATCTCTGGCTTCTAATAACGCGCTGGCTTCTTTTTTTCCCATCACTCGCCACCCCGCACCATCTGCAACAACTCACCACTTCCGCCAGTAACGTGATCTGCCCATCGCTCCATTAGCGGGCGACGTTGCTCAAGAAAATCCGTCCGCTTATATGCCCGCTCCACTTTATTGCCGACCATGTGCGCAATTGCCGTTTCTGCGACTTCCCAAGGTGCGTCCGTTGCCTCGGCCAGCCAAGTGCGAAAGCTGGACCTGAAACCATGCGGGCGGGCCTTCATTCCTTCACGCTCCATATAACGGGCCATAGTCGCGTCTGACATTACGCCGCGCCGAACATTGGGGAACATGAAACCATCCCGCGCAAATGGCTCAATCTGTTCTATGACGTTTACGGCTTCTTTGGATAATGGAACCCGGAAATCTGTCACGGCATCTTTTCGCCCCTTCATATTTTCAGCAGGTACCGTCCAAACATCGCCCTGGACCTGTTCCAATCTCATATAGCGGATGGGTTTGCAGCGTGTACCCGCCGTCAGTATTAGTAAGCGCAACGCCAGTTGGGTCAGGGTTCCATCGGACAGGCTCGCATAGAACGCCGGGACTTCCTGCCAGGACAGGGCAGGGGTCGGGGTTACAGTGTGGCGTTGCTTGCCTAAGAGCGCCCTT
>Ga0209344_10005390_pt1 | contig 11055 bp, 7 predicted proteins | sample Cruoilmetagenom6_FD_187293 | JGI IMG/M metagenome (GOLD analysis project Ga0209344, IMG submission 187293) | Oil polluted marine microbial communities from Coal Oil Point, Santa Barbara, California, USA - Santa Barbara Oil Seep Sample 6 (SPAdes)... | ecosystem: Environmental > Aquatic > Marine >...
TGATCGTTATTCCCAACGCAATTATCAATAAAGAGAAATTGATAAACTATGATTTGGGAGAACTTAAAATCTGCGATCGCATAGAGATTGGCATTTCCTACGATAGCGATATCGATCTGGCAAAAAAGATTATGCAGGAAGAATGCACCAAGCACCCCCTTATTTTGGACAACCGTTCTGAACTTGATGTGCTGGATGGCCAGCCCATTGTTAGGGTGGCGCTTACTTCCTTAAACGATTCTTCAGTTACCATTCGGGCCTGGGTTTGGGCGCGGGATTATACAGATTCGTTTGATATGCGCTGTGATTTATTGGAAAGCATAAAAAAACGTTTTGACAGCGAGGGGATAGAAATTCCTTTTCCGTACCGAACTTTGGTTTTCAAAAACACAGCAACGGAGCCACAAAACGCTGAAGAAAATTCTGAAAAAAAAGATAAAAAACCATGAAGTCTTGGGCACAGCGTAATGAGACCGTAATAAAAGTACTCTTTGTTATTTGCATGGTCCTGTGCATTTTGGGCTATGTAAGCAGCCCGGTTGCGCTTGTGGGCGGATTTCTCTTCACATATTTTTTTGGAAATCCTTTTTTAAGCCTGAACAGCAAAGCAGTAAACTGGCTACTGAAAATAGCGGTAGTGGGTTTGGGTTTTGGAATGAATTTAAAAGAAACCTTGACGGCTGGAAGGGATGGTTTTTTACTTACCGTTTTTTCAATTGTGGCAACTTTGGTCTTGGGGTATCTATTGGGAAGGTTATTAAAAATGAACCGAAAGGGCAGTCACCTCATTTCTTCGGGAACCGCTATTTGTGGGGGCAGTGCCATTGCTGCGGTTGCTCCCGTAATCAATGCCTCCCAAAAGGATATTTCCATCTCGTTGGGGGTTATTTTTTTACTGAATTCCATCGCATTGATTATTTTTCCGCCTTTGGGCCATTTGTTTGAACTGGACCAACATCAGTTTGGGCTGTGGTGCGCCATTGCCATTCACGATACCAGTTCGGTGGTGGGCGCTGCCTATACTTTTGGGGAAGATGCGCTCAAAGTAGCCACAACGGTTAAATTGGCACGGGCGCTTTGGATTATTCCGCTTTCCCTGTTTTCGGTATTTCTATTTAAGGGGAAAGGAAAAAGTGTGAAAATCCCATACTTTATATTCCTTTTTATCTTGGCCATTATTTTAAATAGTTATCTGCCCATACCCGAAGTTTTGACCAAGGGAATTACAAATGTTTCAAAGTCATTATTGGTACTCACCCTCTTTTTGATAGGTGCCGGACTTTCAATCGAAAAAATAAAATCGGCGGGTTGGAAACCCATGATTCTTGGGTTTTCATTGTGGGTGTTTATTTCCGTAGGCGCCCTTTTGGTGATACTTGCGCTTTAATGGATTTTCTCGAAATTTTATGATCGCACCAATTGAGAGGTAAGGCCAGGCTCTGTCCCCACAATATATTGTGTTTTGGCCCCGATTACTTTTTGGTCGTGGTTGAGGTCTGCTAAAAGCATCGGTACCGTTAGGCCACTTTCGTCAATGTTTAATGAGATATCTTTAAAAATGGTTATCTCAGTTGAAACTGTAATGAAATCGTGATTGCAGAGCTGTTCTTCGGAAAAAGACACTTCTTTTTCGGGAAATTGATAACCTTCTTTTTTGAATTCGGAATTATTTTGAAGTACTTCGTTTTTGTTGAGCGTGAATACAGCTTCGGAATTTTCATAATAGCTCTTTTCTGCTATATTGTCAATAGATAGATATTCCACTTTTTTTTCCATATCAACAAGTGCCACATGCAGTGAAATTTCTTCAGGAATTAATATGACATCTTTCTTCATTTGGGGAAGCAGATTATAGGTAATGCCCACTTGGGGTTCGCGAAGTAGGGCGTGCTGCATACATTCTATTAAAAGGATATCTGCTTCAAATTCTGAGGGAACAATAAAATTTGCGGCATCGCAATGATAAATAGCTTTTATATACTCATAGGCATCAAAACCTTTGATAATTCTCTTTAAACTTTCAATGCTCACGGTATTTACTTCCAGTAAAATGAGTTGGAGTTCGGAAGGCTTAAAAAGTGCCAGTAAAGGCAAGACCAATGTTGCAAATGGTCCTGTGCCTGCATAGAGTATGGTAACGGGTTTTTTAGGATTTTTTCCCAGAACCTCCTGTACTGCGGAATGTATGCCTTTTATGAATTTATGCGTACGCGGAACGTCTTCTATGCACATTCCTGCCCATTTGGGACCGATGGCTTTTCCGCTAGGCAATAAAATGTTTTCGGAATTTATGGGTGCTTCTTGGTTTAGGCCGGAAACATTTTCGAGCAGTAATTTTAGCTCTTCTATGGAGCTTTTTAGACTGTCAGCATCAACCTTTTCAGAAATTAAATTTTGAGTGATTTCGGTTAATTTTATTTTGGCTTTGTTGGTAGGCATAATTTCACTTTTAGCACTGCTAATATACATTTAAAAAGGGCAATTTAATTTACGTAGTACTACGTATAGGGTTTTAAGGATTATTTTATAACTTGCTTGTCAAATGTTTAAAGTTTTCTTTTTTTAAGAATAGTTGTGAAAAACTTTCCCGTAAAAGGATATAAATCTTAGAATAACTAACTAACCAAATTATGAAAAACACTACTTCGCGTAGACTTTTTATGCGCAATTCTGCTTTTGCCATAACAGGTCTAGCTGTATTAACTCCAACAATTACAAGTGCTTTTACTTCTGAAAGCCCATATTCAGGTTATAACCCATATGCTGAGACCAAAACAGATTTGAGAACTGGGGTTTTCAGTTCCAATTCGGTTGCAGTTAAGGGAACCCTTTATGGTAAAGATGATGCTACTCCTTTAAAAAATGCCACTGTAGAAGTATGGCATCTTTCTCCAAACTCCTCAAAATATAGGCATCGCGCAAAACTTAAAACTGATGAACAAGGTAGGTATGAGTTTATAACCGATTTTCCAAATAAAGAGGAAGGCAAAAGTGCTCGAATTTATTTTAAAGTGTCAAGTTCAGAAAGCATTTCTTTTACAGAATTGGCTTTAACTGAACAAGGTGCTCATATTACAGGCGAGCATTGGGCCAAAAACAGAAATCTTGGCGAAAAATTATTCCCAATTAAAGAAACCTTTTTAGGGGAAACAACCATACATTTTAATCTTTCAGTCTAGTCTATTTACTAATTTAAAAAATATTTTATGTCAATTTACGATCCAACTATTGCAGAAATCTCCATGTTTGGCGGAAACTTCAACCCACGATCATGGGCCAATTGTGATGGCCAGTTATTAGCAATTTCACAGAACACGGCATTATTTTCAATTTTAGGCACTATGTATGGTGGTGACGGTAGAACTACTTTCGGTCTTCCTGAAATGAGAGGAAGGGTGGCAGTCCACACAGGTTCCGGTCCAGGGCTTACTCCACGACAAATGGGGGAAAGGTCAGGAACAGAAACAAATACTTTAACAGTTGCACAACTCCCGTCACACGGGCATGCTATAAATGCTAAAGAAGAAGGAACCACCGATAATCCAAGTGGCGCTTTTATTGCCGGGGACGGTACAAACGCCTTTGGTGCTTCAGCAGATGTAGCAATGTCAAATACATCAGTAGCCAATACTGGTGGAGGTCAAGCAATAAACAATATGCAACCCTATATGGTAGTCCGATATATAATTGCACTCCAAGGGGTATTTCCTTCAAGAAATTAAATAATATTTTAAATTAAGTACTATGTCAATATCAGATCCAACACTTGCAGAAATCTCCATGTTTGGAGGTAATTTTAACCCACGGTTATGGGCCAATTGTGACGGACAATTACTACCTATATCTTCAAACAGTGCTTTATTCTCAATATTAGGCACCACTTATGGGGGCGATGGCAGAACTACTTTTGGGCTTCCAGAAATGAGAGGAAGGGTGGCTGTACATACCGGTACTGGCCCTGGACTTACCACACGTCAACAAGGACAAAGATCGGGTACGGAAACCAATACCTTAACAGTTGCACAATTACCATCACATGGGCATGCAATAAATGCGAAAATGGAAGGGACTACCGATGATCCGAACGGGGCTTTTGTTGCTGGGGACGGAACAAACGCTTTTGGCGCTTCTTCAGATTTGGCAATGTCAAATACCTCAGTAGCCAATACCGGTGGAAGCCAAGCAGTAAACAATATGCAGCCTTATATGGTTGTTCGATATATAATTGCACTACAAGGAGTCTTTCCTTCAAGAAATTAAAAATAACATCCTAATTAATAAATCTCCCCAGATTTGACTTAACCAAAACTCTAAAAATTATGAAAAAAACTACCCTATTAATTTTATTTCTCTTTGCTACTTTTTTTGGCAATAGCCAAACGGCATTAACTGCGGGAGATATTGCTTTTGTTGGAAGTAATTCTGACGGTGCAACAAATGCAGATGATACTGTAGCCTTTGTTCTTCTAAAAGATATTGATGCTGCGACCACCATTATTTTTACCGATATGGGATGGAATGATGGTACCGGATTTTTTGCCACCAATGGGGATGGTGAATTTACATGGACTTCTGGTGTGGCCAGAACAGCTGGAGAAGTTGTAACTATAGATATGGGGCCCCTATTTCCAGCAGCTTATAGTAGTATTGGCGATCAGCTTTTTGCTATCCAAGGTTCTACTGCAGCACCCATATTTATTGCTGGATTACAATATAACGATGCCACTGGGGATGATGCAAACTGGGATGGTGCTGCAACTTCAAATTCTACATCGGCACTTCCAAATGCTTTGATTACGGGTAGTACTGCCGTAAGATTAGTTCCTGAATCAGATAACTGGCAATTCAGCTGTACAATTGCTGGGGGACCAGTTACTGGAACAGCCGCTCAAATACGAGCTATTGTAAACAATAGAGCAAACTGGGTAAGCGATAATACTACACCTTATAATCCAGCATTGGAAGCTGGATGTACATTTACGATTAGTACTGGGGGAGATACAACTCCACCTGTAATTACTTGCGCCCCAACACCGGCTCCAATAACAGCTGGTATTAATGGTATGGCAGCCATACCAGATTTAGTAACCGGGACTACCGCAACAGATAATGTTTCAATACCAGCAAACATAACAATTACACAAGCACCCACTGCGGGAACTATGGTTGGAGTTGGTGTATATTCAGTTGTTTTAACTGCTACAGATGAAGCTGGCAACAGTGCGACATGCACAATACCTGTAACCATAAACGAACCGCCCGCTACAACATTGAATGCGGGTGATATTGCCTTCGTAGGTTTTAACCTAGATGGAAATGATGGTTTTGCATTTATAATTTTGAAAGATATAATTGCGGGAACAAATATAAAATTCACAGATTGTGGTATTTCAAACCCAAATACAATTACGTGCGTAGGTGCAGGCGATGGCAGTTCAACTTGGTATGCCCCCTCTGCAATGAATGCGGGAGATATTGTTACTTTACCAGGAAGTTTTATGGCGGGAAGTGTTTTATCTTCTATTGGTGATCAATTATTTGCTTATCAAGGCACAGCGGCTTCACCAACTTTTATTACTGGAATTCACAGTAATGTAGATCCAGGTGTAACTACAGATGCCGATTGGGACGGAGCAAATACTTCAAACACCACAACAGCATTACCAGATCAATTGACCAATGGCGTAAATGCTATTAGGCTTTATGTTGCAGGCACTCCTGAAACAGAAGTGGACAACTGGCAGTTTGATTGTAGCGCGGTGCCTGGTGGATTTCCTATTACAGGTACGCCTAGTGAATTAGCAGCAATAATCAATGACATCCAATATTGGATTAATAATGATACTGCTGAATTTGTTCCTACTGCGCAATCCGGATGTATTTATACTATATTGCCTGATGATACTGAACCACCCGTGGCAGTATGTCAAAATATTACTGTACAACTTGATGCTTCCGGCTCAGTAACTATTGCTGCTACCGATGTGGATGGCGGCTCAACCGACAATGTTGGGATCGTTTCTTATTCAATAGACATTGATACTTTTAGTTGTGCAGAAGTTGGTCCTAACACAGTTACACTTACTGTAACCGATGCAGCGGGCAATTCTGATACTTGTACAGCTACAGTAACCGTTGAAGATAACATAGCGCCTACTGCAGTTTGTCAAAATATAACCATGCAGCTAGATGCTACCGGAAATGTAATAATTACCGCATCAGATATAGATAATGGTTCAACAGATAATTGTGGAATTACTTCATTAAGCGTTTCTCCAGTATCTTTTACTTGCGCAGATATTGGCGCCAATACGGTAACCTTGACTGTAACCGATGTAAACGGAAATAATTCAACCTGTACTGCTACTGTAACCGTGGAAGACAATGTTGCTCCTACGGCAACTTGCCAACCCTTTACGGCACAACTTGACGCAAACGGTACCGTTACAATTACGGGTGCTGATGTAGATGGAGGCTCAACAGATGCCTGCGGAATTGCGACACTTTCAGTTTCCCCAGACACATTCTCATGTGCCGAAATTGGAGATAATACAGTTACACTTACTGTTACTGATGTAAATGGAAATACTTCTACCTGTACAACTACGGTAACTGTAGAAGACAATATCGCACCAACAATTACTTGCCCTGGGGATTTTATAGTTGATAATGATCCTGGCATCTGTGGGGCTGTAGTTAACTATACAGTAACAACTGCAGATAATTGTAGCTCTGGAGGTCCAGTTTCACAAACTTTTACATATTCAGGTAGTGTCCAAAACTGGACAGTTCCAGCTGGAGTTACTTCTATTATGATTGAGGCGTATGGTGCGCAAGGAGAATCTGGCGTAGGTGGAATTGTTGGCATTGGTGGCTTGGGAGCTATGGCGAGCGGAGAACTTTCGGTAACACCAGGTGAAGTGTTGTCAATATACGTAGGCGGAAGTGATGGTTTTAATGGTGGGGGTGACCCCGGTGTTAGCGGTCCTAATACATCCGGTCACGGAGGAGGAGCAAGCGATGTAAGAGTTGCCCCAGGAACTGTAAATGATAGAGTTCTCGTTGCCGCAGGCGGCGGTGGGGGTGCTGGAGGACCTCAAGGATCTTGTGCGTCCGGACCCGGAGGAAACGGTGGAAATGGTGGTGATATTAGTTTAGGAGGTTCTGGAATTACCGGAAGTGGATGCAGTCCTGGAGGAACTGGAGGCATTGGCGCAACCGATACAATGGGCGGAAACGGCGGAACTGGAAATACTAACTGTGGTGATACTGGAGGCTCAGGAATTAATGGTGTTTTAGCCATTGGCGGAAATGGTGGTGATGGAAAGATAGGATGTTCTGGTTTTACTGGTTCTGGCGGCGGCGGTGGCGGCGGCGGTTTTTATGCTGGCGGCGGCGGCGGTGGCGGTGCTGGCGGTGGCGGCGGAGCTTGGTCCGGCGGCGGCGGCGGCGGTGGAACTTCCTATGTAGGAGGTGTTATAAATGGAACTGCAACGGCGGGATTGAGATCTGGCAATGGTGAAATTACAATTACTTGGAATACCACATTGGCACTTACCCAAACGGCTGGACTTCCTAGCGGAAGCACTTTCCCAATTGGAACTACAACCAACACTTTTGTAGTAACCGATAGTTCAGGAAACACAGCAACTTGTAGTTTTGATGTTATCGTTAACGATACCGAAGCTCCCGAAATTACTTGTCCGGGTAATATTACCCAAGGAAATGATCCTGGGATTTGTGGAGCTGTAATAACCTATATCACTCCTGTTGGAACAGATAATTGCTCTGGGTCAACCACAATTCAGACTGCTGGACTTGCGAGTGGATCAACCTTTCCAGTTGGAACAACAACGAATACTTTTGTGGTTACCGATGCATCTGGCAATACAGCAATCTGTAGTTTTGACGTAACAATAAACGATAACGAAGCACCAGTAGCCAACTGTGCCGCACCTTTCACTATTCAATTGGATGCTAACGGAGATGCAAGCATCACGGTAGCCGACATTGATAATGGAAGTACTGATAATTGCGCTATCGCAAGTACGTCTATAGATATTACAGATTTTACCTGTGCAGATGTAGGTCCAAACACAGTCACTCTAACGGTGACAGATGTGAACGGAAACAGTTCAACTTGTACAACTATTGTAACAGTTGAAGATAATGTTGCGCCAGTGGCCAACTGCGCTGCGCCTTTCACTATCCAATTAGATGCGGATGGGATGGCGAGTATAACCGTTGCTGATATTGATAACGGAAGTACGGATGCCTGCGGAATAGCAAGTGCCTCAATAGACATAACTGATTTTGACTGCAGTAATGTAGGCCCAAATACTGTTACACTAACAGTGACCGATGTGAACGGAAACAGTTCACAATGTACCACGATAGTAACTGTGGAGGACAGCATCCCGCCCACAATTATCTGTCCAGGTGATATTACGGTCGATACGGCTGCGGGCATATGTTCTGCAGCGGTAAGCTTTCCGATGCCTTTTACACTGGACAACTGTGGCGTGGATACGGTAGTTCAAACTATGGGCAATCCAAGTGGAAGCCAATTTCCAGTGGGCGTGAACACAATTGAGTTCACTGCAACAGATGTGAACGGAAACGTAAGTACTTGTAGTTTTACCATTACAGTAGTTGATAATGAGGCTCCAATGGCCGTATGTCAGAACATCACCATTCAGCTCGATGCAAGCGGAAACGCTAGCATTACAGCGGCCGATGTTGATGGAGGAAGCACAGATAACTGTGGGGTGGCAGATATTTCAATTGACATTGATACATTTGACTGTTCCGATGTGGGTGACAACAATGTAATTTTAACGGTAACAGATGTAAATGGTAATATTAGTACCTGTACGGCCATTGTAACGGTTGAGGATGTTACCGCTCCGGTAGTGGTTTGTCAAGATATCACAGTAGAATTGGATCCGGTAACAGGCACCGTAACCATCGCGGGAACGGATATAGACAACGGAAGCACAGATGCTTGTGGTATCGCCAGTTACGACCTTGATATCGATACTTTCGATTGTTCAAACATAGGAGACAACACTGTAATATTGACTGTAGCGGATGTTAATGGAAACACTGCAACTTGTACCGCAACAGTAACTGTAGAAGACAATACAAGCCCAGTTCTTGTCTGTCAAGATTTCACTTTGGAACTAGGAGCGGACGGAACCGCTACCCTTGATCCAAATGATGTGATAGCATCCAATGATGATGCATGTGGCATCTTTACCGTTGCTGTGGACATAACACAGTTTAGTTGTGCAGATATCGGCACGCCGGTGACTGTACAAGTGTTTAGCCAGGATAACAACGGAAACCTTTCTACCTGTACTGCGGTTGTAACGGTTGTTGATATCTTAGCGCCTGTTATTACTTGTCCTGCAGACCAAACAGTTGATCCTGGACCTGGAAACATTTTCTATATTTTACCAGATTATTTCGCAACAGGCGAAGCAACTGCAGTAGATAACTGTACCGATCCTATTACTTTAACAACACAGGATCCAGCTCCGGGAACACCGCTACCTGATGGTACGTATACCATCACGCTAACGGCAATGGACGAATACGGAAATATGGCTACCTGTGATTTTGAACTTATCGTAGAGAGTGTACTCGGAATAGGCGACAACCATCAAAATCTTGGAAGCATATCGATTTATCCTAATCCTGCTAAAAATATTCTGAACATTAGTAACCCACAGAATATGGAACTGGAAAGATTGGAAATTTATGACCTAAGAGGCAGATTGGTTAAAACAGAAGACCTTCGTGGAATGGGGAATGTTAAGCCAATAGATATTCAACAACTTGCAGCTGCTTCTTATTATGTTAAGATAAAAGGCAAATATGGAGAAACAGTGAAACGTTTATTAAAAGAATAATATTTCATAATTGTTGATTGTTAGAATGAAGTCGTCCGGAAAATTTCCGGACGATTTTTTTATAGATATGGTGCGAAGTGAAAAACCGTTTCAAGTAATAAGTACTTAAAACGGTTTTGAAAATATTTAAATAGAAGCTTTATGATGCAGAATTTTAGTCAAAATCCTCAAAGTCAAATTTTTGACCACCAACTGATACTTCAGCCATTAAACCTTCCTTTGGAAGTGTAAATACGGCAACTCCATCTGTATAGGTGATATTAAAAGAAGGCGGGGCTTGATTTACTGCAATAGCAGAAACATTAGATCCAAAACTAAAATCGTCATCCATAAATTCCTGAACAGCCTTATCAGTTTTGAAGAAAATAACTTCACTGTAAGCTTTTCCTCCTATCTGTGCGCCAACGTCCAATTGCTTCAAGTTTGCCATCCCTACCAATACTCCTCGCTCATATACAGCACCATTTCCAGAGGCGGCTCCCACAATTAGGGCGCCTTTTCCAACATTTGGAAAAATAGCATATGCCTTTGCATCATCAAAATAGCCTTGCATTTTTGGATTGGCTTCTAAAAAAGCAGCTTTTGCTTTTTCGGCATCATTAATTACCTTTTTGTCGTCTGCATTTTGTGCAAATAATGTGACACTAAAAAAAAGCATCATCATCATTAAAAGATTTTTCGTTTTCATAATAAAGTAGTTTTTTTGTTTGAGTTTTAAATATACTTTATAAACGAAACCACCTGGGTTAAAGGAGTGTTACATTATATATAATGATATGCCAAATTAAAGTCCACACAGACTTATGCAGTTAATATTCTTAAAATTTGAATATTTTATTTAATGTCCTTTTTAACTAAAAGATAAAAGTCATTGTCTAACGGTAGGTATCCTTGGTCGTATAGGTAGAAATAGGTAGAACCCGTTTTTGTAGTATAAATTCCCGTGAAATAGTCAAAACTGAACCCCATCCGCAAAAGTTTGTCCTTTGTGGTTTTTGTTTTGTCCTCAGTGTTCAGTTTTTCTAAAATCCTGTAATTCTTCCGAAGACGGTTATTGATGTTTCTCACCAGGTTTTTGTTATCCTTATTGAGAGAATTGTTATGTGTGTTGCGGCAAGCATCGCTACAAAATTTTTTGTCA
>Ga0209344_10005391_pt1 | contig 11055 bp, 7 predicted proteins | sample Cruoilmetagenom6_FD_187293 | JGI IMG/M metagenome (GOLD analysis project Ga0209344, IMG submission 187293) | Oil polluted marine microbial communities from Coal Oil Point, Santa Barbara, California, USA - Santa Barbara Oil Seep Sample 6 (SPAdes)... | ecosystem: Environmental > Aquatic > Marine >...
ATAAGTACAAAGCTTATGATTTTGAAAAGTATTTAAAATCAGGTTCAGGAAGAGCCTTTATGAATAAAAGGTTTATTTAACTCTTTTAGATTTTTTATTTTCAGAAGCGGTTTCAACATGGAATCAAGGGAGTTAATCCTCATTGCCCACTGGAAGAGTAACAAATCCCACGAAATACCAACAAACAGTAACATTTGTGGGTATTTTCATTTTTAAGAATACCAAATAAAACCATTCTAATCGGGAGAAATTCAGGAGTCTTTCTCTCTCCATATTGTACAGTATTAGAAAAGCAATAGGGAAATCTGACGGCTTAGCAGGTATTTATTGTAGAATTACCGTTGATGGAACAAGGGCTGAGATGAGTATTAGTCGTAAAGTTCCAATTGATAAATGGGATGCGATAGTGGGTAAGGTTAGGGGAGTGTCAGCAATTGCTCAAGAGATAAATGAATTGATGAGAAGTATTGAAAATGCAATTTTAGACAAGCAGAGAGAGTTTATAAAGCGAGGAGTTTCTTTTACTGCTACGGATTTGCGTGATGCATATTTAGGAAAGAAACAAGACTTTAAAAAGATTTTGGATTTGTTTAAAGAGCATAATGATAAAATCTATCGATTAATAAGTACTGGTGAATATGCATTGGGAACGTATAAACGTTACGATATACTTGTAAATACTATTAAAATCAGTATGGATATCACAGAATGTACAGCTATAACTGAAACTCATCAACAAAAAATGAACGAGCCCATTAATACTCAAGAACGTTTTGAGAGTCGATTTGAGCGTTTACTTAAAACAGCAAAAGTTTATCCTAATTGGGCGGTCATTGCGTTTATTGTCTCTATCTTATTTGGTTTGGGGTTAATAGTCTACGTTTCTCAAATTTAATCCATTTGTATATTAGAAAATGATTGCAAGCATAAATTAATATTCCATGATTTAAATTATAGAAAAAAATGAACTGCTTTTTCTCGCAAAAAACGTAAGGCCTTTGACATTTGACTTTCCACAGTTTTTAATGAGATATTAAGTTCTTGGGCAATTTCTTTATACTTCTTTCTTTCAAGTTTATTTTTTATAAATATTTCTTTACGCTTAGGTGGGAGCTGGTCAATAAAGAAATCTAACTTATCCAATCTCTCTTCATGTATTCTTTGAGATTCTAGTTCATAGTTCTCAAATAGTACTTTTAATCTAATCTCATCGAGAAAATCCATTCTTCTTTTCTCTTTTTTAACAAATTGTAAAAATTCATTATGGCATGATCGAAATAAATAATTCTTAATAGAAGAGTTTATCACAATTTGACTTCTTTTCGTCCATAAATTCATAAAAACTTCTTGAACTATATCTTCAGAAACTGAACTATTTCCTGAGAGTTTTAATACATAATTACACAGCCAAGAATAGTATTCAGAAAACAAATATTGGTAAGCCGTGGCGTCACCATTATTTATTCTTTTATGAAGTTCTATTTCTGTCATTTATTCTGAAAATATTTACCAAAGCTAAAAAAAAAAAAATAAGTAGGGGTTTTTTACAAAAATGGCATCTTTAAGTTGAAAATGATATGAATTGTATAATATGAGAAATGAAATAAAGCTTATTGACAAATTTTTAAATAAAAGAATTTCCGTATCTGAGAGAGAAGTTTTAAAAAATTGGGTGTCAGAGAATGATAATAACCTTAATGAGTTTAAAAAAAGGATTAAAGAATTTGAAGCTACAAATTTGGCTCAATTTGAAGTTAATAAAGCCTATCAAAATTTTATTTCTGAAATACGCCCTAAGAAAATAACTGTAATTTCCTTCAGGCCATATTTAAAATATGCTGCGATTTTTGCAGGTCTGATTTTTTTTGGGAGCTTATATAATATTATCTCCGAGGAAAAATCAACTCATGATATATTGATAATAGAAAAGAATTCACAAACGAAAAAAAGTATTAAAATAGTTCTAGCTGATGGAACTGTGAAAATTCTGGATGGGAAGCAAAAAGAAGATATCATTGATAAAAACGGTAATCTAATAGCGAAAAAAGAGGAAAATGTATTAAGTTTTAATTCTAAAAATGACAATCCTACGACAACACCGAAAATAAATGAAATTTCTATCCCTAACGGACAAAAATTCAAAATGAGATTGGCCGATGGCACCATAGTATGGTTAAACTCGGGGTCAACACTTAAGTTCCCAGAAAATTTTAATGGACTTAATGATACGCGCTCTGTGTCACTAACAGGTGAAGCATATTTTGATGTCGCAAAAAATGAGAACAAGCCATTCATAGTTAGCGTAGATGCAATTGATGTCTTAGTTCTAGGTACAAAATTTAACGTTTCTTCTTATGAAAACGACCGTACCATACAAACCACTTTGATTGAGGGCTCAGTAAATATCTATAAAAAAAATGTACCTCAAAGCAAATTAAAACTTAGCCCTAACTTTCAAGCCACTTTTAACAAAGATTTGAATGATTTAAGTTTGAGTGAGTCCTTAGTTGACACAGATTTATATACAGCATGGATGCAGAATAGAATCATCATAAATAACTTAAAATTCTCTGAAATTTTAAAAAGATTAGAACGCACACATAACGTAATTTTTATAAACGAGGCGAAAAATATAAACAATGAAGTTTACAAAGGGGAGTTCGAGAATGAAAATATAGTAACTATTTTGGAAACTATTGCGTTAAGCACTCCTTTTACATATAGTATGAATAAAAATATAATAACAATATCAGCAAAATAGAAAATAGAGTGCTTGAATCTCTGTTTTCTGTCATTATCGAATTAAGATTGATTTAAAATGAAGTTTGGTTTTATTTTATTGATTTCAATTATGTTTCAACTATCATCAACTAGCCTGTATTCACAGAAAAAGTTAGACTTTAGTTACGAAAACGTACCATTGAAAAAAATTCTAAAGATGATTAAAAATCAGTCTGGTTATAATTTCTTTTATAATGTCAATGAAATTGATGACTCTAAAAAGGCTACACTAAGTGCTCACAATGAAACAATCATAGAGGTTTTAAATAAGCTAGCAAAATTAGAAGCATTAGATTATAACATAAATGGGAAACAAATTATTTTAACAAAAAGTGTTTCATCAAGTAAAAATATTTTAATTGGAACAAAAGTTAGAGAATTGAAAGGAACAGTCAAAGATAACAACGGAACTCCCTTACTACAAGCAAGTATTGTTGTAAAAGGCACAATGATTGGAACAACTACCGATTTTGAAGGTAACTTTGTTCTTAATATCCCTGATGATAAGAATATATTATTAGTTTCTTTTCTTGGTTATGATTCTGTTGAAATAAACCCTACTAATAAAGATCATTTAGAAATTATATTGTTAGAAGATATTGGTATACTTGATGATGTAATTTTGGTGGGTTCTAGAAACCCAAATAGAACATATACAGAGACTACTGTTCCTGTTGACATCATAGATATTGCAACCCTAACGAATCAAGGAGCTCAAACATCTATTAATGAAATTCTGAACTATGTAGCGCCTTCATTTACATCCCAACCTCAAACTGTTTCTGACGGTACGGATCACATAGATCCAGCTTCTCTGAGAGGATTGGGACCTGACCAAGTACTAGTTTTAATCAATGGGAAAAGAAGACATACTACTTCTTTAATAAATGTCAATGGTACTGTCGGAGCTGGAAGTGTTGGTACTGATATGAATTCGATTCCGACTGCTGCTATCAAAAGAATAGAAGTATTAAGAGATGGGGCTGCTGCTCAATATGGATCAGATGCGATTGCAGGTGTTATTAATATTGTGTTAAAAGAAAATACTGGAAATTTAGATCTAACGATGACTTCAGGTGCTAATTTTAGTAGAAATAGCAATCAGTTTGAAGGTGGTAATGATGGCGAAAAAATTCAGCTCGATGCTAATTTTGGAATTCCAATTGGCGATAATAAAGGGTTTGTTAATTTCACAGGCTCCTTATCTTCGAGAGAACCTGCACTAAGAAACAAAGCATATTCAGGAGATATATTTAGAGGTTTTCACGGGGCAGAGCGTGTATTTGCTGATAACGGAGGTATTGTTGCCAACATGACATTGCAAGATTATGCCATAGCTGCTCAGGCAATCACATATTTACCACAAGCAATAAAGGATCAGATTAATACTTTAGATTTAAATAATGCAGTTGATGCTGAATTTTTTAGAAGTTTGTTGGATTTTGACGCTGATGAAAATGAATTGGCAGCTAGAAATTTAACAAGAAATGACTTTAGGTTTAAAGTTGGTACATCGAAGCTACGGGAAGGAAAATTTTTTAGTAATCTATCAATACCGCTTAATGAAGTTTCTGAATTGTATGCTTTCGGTGGAATAAGTTACAGACAGGGTTTAGCATCTGGTTTCTATCGACGTCCTGCTCAAGGTGACGGAAGAGCTAATACACCAGCATTCCCTAATGGTTTTTTACCAAATATAGGATCAGATATTTTAGACAAGTCGTTGTCTTTTGGAATTAAGAGTAAAGTAAATAATTGGAACATTGATTTTTCAAACACCTACGGTAAAAATACTTTCTATATTACTGTTAGCAATTCCAGCAATGGTACTTTAGGCATTGCGACGCCACGTAATTTTGATACCGGAGGGTTCGGTTTTATGCAAAATACTACAAATCTAGATATCAATAAATTTCACGAACATATTTTTGAAGGGTTGAATGTAGCAGTAGGTGCTGAATACAAAGTAGAAAATTATGAAATAATCGTTGGTGAGGAAGCATCCTATCAGAGCTATGACATTAATGGAAATATTGTAACAAGTACAACAGCGGATAACCTACTGGTCAGAAATAATTTTACTGGTACTCCTTTGGGTGGTAGCTCACAAGTATATAGAGGTTTTAGTCCAGGAAATTCAGTAAGTAAGTATAGAAACAATATTTCTGGTTATATAGATTTAGAAGCGAATATTTCTAAAAAATGGTTAGTGAGCTTAGCAGGGAGATATGAAAGTTATTCGGATTTCGGAGACACATTTAACTATAAATTATCGACGAGAATTAAACTATCGAATAATTTAGCTCTACGAGCAGCTAATAGTACTGGTTTTAGGGCACCTTCTTTGCATCAACAATTTTTTAGTAGGACAAGTACGGTTTTTATCGATAATATTCCCTTCGAGCAAGGAACATTTACGAATGATAGTAGAGCCGCAGCTTTAATTGGAATTAAAAAGCTAAAAGAAGAAACGTCAAATAGTATAAGTGTTGGATTAACAGGTAAATTCGGTAATCTTTCAGCGACAATTGATGCATATCAAATTAACATTGATGATAGAATTGTATACAGTGGTAGTTTTGGAGATGGTAACGATGCTGAATTAACAAATATTTTTATAGCGGCAGAAGCTACAAGTGCTCGTTTTTTCGTAAATGCTATCGATACTAAATCCACGGGTTTAGATATTGTAATTTCTCATCAAGCCAATTTATGGGGCAATTCAATTTTAAAGAATAACCTTTCAGCAACATTTAGCAAAACAGAGGTAAGAAATATCTTTATCCCTAAAAAAATAGAAAACGCTGGTTTAAGTAGTCACTTTTTTGATGGGCAAGAAGAAGCATTTTTAACATTAGCTCAGCCTAGAACAAAACTTAACATATCTAATTTAATTACTATAGGTAGTTGGAATATACTACTTCGTAATGTTTACTTTGGAAAAGTTATAGACCCAGATGATTTCAATGGAGATATCAGAGTAGCAGGTGCTTCCGTTAGCGATGACGCCATTTATGGCGGCAAAATAATTACGGATTTGACTTTTACTAAGAATATCAATGACAAGTTAAATATATCAATTGGTGCAAACAATTTATTTGATATATATCCTGATGAAAATAGATCTGGTGGAACGTCTGGCAATCAATTCGTTTACTCAAGGAGAACCTCACAATTTGGGTACTCAGGACGATTTTTACTAGCTAGGCTTAAATACTCATTATAATAATTGAAACTAAATATATTGAAAACAAAAATTATTATCTCACTGAATTACTAACTAAATAACTAATTATGAAAACAAAAATTTACTTATTACTAACATTTTTATTCTTAACAGTTCCATTATTTGCTCAGTCTTATGAGGTAAGTGGAACGGTCTCTGATAATGATAATCAGCCATTACCAGGAGTATCTGTAATTGTAATGGGAACAACTACAGGAACAACAACTGATTTTGATGGAAAATATTCATTAGATGTTTCTAATGGAGATGTGCTTGTCTTTTCTTTTGTTGGGTTCGAGAATCAACAAATAACAATTAATGGACAAACAGAACTCAATGTAACTATGAAGTCTGGTTTAGAACTAGACGAAGTAGTTGTTGTAGGCTCAAGAAATCCAAATAGAACAGCAACTGATACAGCAGTACCAGTTGATATTATTGATGTTACTGAGCTAATAACAGCCGGTCCACAAGTTAATTTAAATCAAATTTTAAATTATGTGGCCCCTTCATTTACGTCAAATACACAAACTATTTCTGATGGTACTGACCATATTGACCCTGCTTCGTTAAGAGGTTTAGGTCCTGATCAAGTATTAGTATTAGTTAATGGTAAAAGAAGACATAATTCATCACTAGTAAATGTAAATGGTACATTTGGTAGAGGTAGTGTTGGTACTGATTTAAATGCAATTCCTGCAGCTTCTATACAACGTATTGAAGTTTTACGTGATGGTGCTGCAGCTCAGTATGGGTCTGATGCTATTGCGGGTGTAATAAATATTGTTTTAAAGAAAAACACTAATGAATTAACATTAAATGTTACAACGGGTGCCTTTTTCTCTGAAAATTCCAATGACCAAACTGGTGGTAGTGATGGCGAAACTACAAACGTTAGCGCTAATTATGGTTTGCAAATAGGTGATAATGGAGGGTTTATCAATTTTACTGGTGATTTTGACGTTAGAGAACATTACAGTAGAATGAAAGAATTTGAAGGCGGAATTTTCAGTCAATATAATACGGTTGAAAGGTTTGCTAACAATGATGGTTATGATTTAACTAACTTATTAGATGATGATGTTTCTGATGTAATTCAATATGGTAACGCTGCAGGATTTGGGTTAGATCCAAATGCTACTAAAGAAGAATTACAAGCAATTCTTATAGGTGACAATACTGAAGCTGAATTAACTGCACGTGGCCAAACTAGAAGTGATTATAATATGAGAGTTGGTCAATCTGCATTACGTGGTGGTCGTTTCTTTGCTAATTTTTCGCTGCCTTTAGATGATAACGGTACTCAATTATATTCTTTTGCTGGTGTCAGTTCAAGAAAAGGAAATTCTGCTGGGTTTTACAGATTACCAAGCCAAAATAGAACATTTACACCAGCTTATATTAATGGCTTTTTACCTGAAATTAACTCAACAATTACTGACAAGTCTTTTGCCATAGGTATAAAAGGTAAAGTTTCTGATTGGGATGTGGATTTTAGTAATACCTGGGGTAAAAATTCCTTTTTATATACAATTGGTAATACATTTAATGCTTCAATGCAAAGTGCATCTCCAACAACTTTTGACGCTGGTGGATTTTCATTCGCACAAAACACTACAAATTTAGACATTAGTAAATTTTATGAAGATACCTTTGAAGGTTTAAATGTTGCTTTTGGAGCAGAATATCGTGTTGAAAATTATGAAATTGTTTCTGGAGAACTAGGTTCTTATGCGCAATTTACAGCTGATGGACAAGTAATTACATTACCTTCTCAAGACCCTTCTGTTGACTTTTTTGATAGAGCGAGACCTGGTGGTTCTCAAGTATTTCCAGGATTTAGCCCATCAAATGAACTATCACGTGGCAGAAGTAGTGTTGCTGGTTATTTTGATTTAGAAGCAGATATTAGCGAAAGCTTTTTATTAAGTCTAGCTACTAGATATGAAGATTATTCAGATTTCGGTTCGACGCTAAATTTTAAATTAGCGACAAGAATCAAAGCTAGTGAGAATACAAATGTTAGAGCTGCTTTTAATACTGGTTTTAGAGCACCTTCTTTACACCAATTAAATTTTAATTCTACATCAACAATTTTTGATCAAGATGGTAATCCTATAGAAGTTGGTACTTTCGCCAATGATAGTAGAGCTGCACAATTATTAGGTATTCCTCAACTAAAAGAGGAAACATCTAAATCTGTTAGTTTAGGATTTACTTCTAAATTTCCAAGTGCAAATTTAACATTAACTGTTGATGGGTATTGGGTTGGAATAGACGATAGAGTAATTTATACCGGTAGATTTTCAGGACCAGGCACTGGTACAGAACTAGATAATTTATTATCTCAAGCAAATGCTGGCGCTGCGGCATTTTTTGCTAACGCAATTGATACAGAATCTATGGGCTTAGATTTAGTAATTACTCATAAAGCGACGTTAGGTGGTAGTGCAAAATTAAAAACTGACTTAGCAGCAACATTTGCTAACACAAAAAGAGTTGGTGATGTTAAAGCATCACAAGTTTTAATTGATGCAAATCAAGTTGGCACTTATTTTGACGAAGCGAGTAGAGTATATTTAGAAGAAGCTGTACCAAATACTAAAATTAATTTATCTAATAGTTTAACAACTGATAAATTCAATATCTTTTTGAGAAATGTTTATTTTGGTGAGGTAACCGAAGCTACAAATAATGTTACTAGACAGCAAGTGTTTGGAACTAAAATAGTTACAGACTTATCATTTGGATACAAAGCGAGCGAAAGTTTAACACTTACTATAGGTGCTAATAACTTACTAGATGTATTTCCAGATAGAGCTGCTGATAGTTTTTCTGATGGTGGGACTAACAGAAGTAGTGGTCGATTTGACTGGTCAAGAAGAGCGCAACAATTTGGTATTGGAGGAAGATTTCTTTTTGCTAGATTAAGTTTTAGTTTAAAATAGTTTCGTAGTTTAATTTGAATTAGTGTGAAAAGGGTTGTATTTATTTATGACCCTTTTTTTAATAGGTTATCATACAATAAGACTGAATGAGTATATTTTACAACTAAAACCATCGGCGACTTTAGTAATTAATCAAAACGTCTAGAACTATTACCTTACAGCATTATAAACAATATTGTTCATATATACGAAAACAACAACTACACCACCTTTTTCACACTTCAAAGCCCCTAATCCTGATTGATTTAGATATTGTATAGAAATGTAATAGAATTGTCAATGATATTAATTCATTTTAATCAAAATAGAGGCTTTTTACTATCAAGTTAAATCTCAAATGTTAAAAAGTGTTAAATTTTTTGGAATCGGGAAGAATTCAGGAGTCGTACTTTTTCAACCGTCTGGAAGCCCTTTTGAATGCTCAAATTTTAAAATTTTGGTTGATCCCTCATTGCCCACCTTCGCTCGCCGAAGTTTTCAAATTAATGAAAACGAAGGCGAGTTTTTTTTGTTCATAATTTAGCCATATCAAATAGCAATGCGAGCTATGGCGGGCAAAGCCCACATTTTCTTATTATATTTAATAATGAAAGTAGAAGTACATATAGTTTATATTGTCAAGTGTGCTAATAATACTTTTTATGTTGGTTGTACAAGTAATTTAGAGAACAGATTGAGAAGACATTCGAAAGGGGAAGTTATTTCAACTAAAAATCGTTTGCCAGTAGAACTAATAACACATATTAATTTTACAGATAAGTACAAAGCTTATGATTTTGAAAAGTATTTAAAATCAGGTTCAGGAAGAGCCTTTATGAATAAAAGGTTTATTTAACTCTTTTAGATTTTTTATTTTCAGAAGCGGTTTCAACATGGAATCAACGGAGTTAATCCATGGGCTTTATTCAATTGGATTCCGCATCAAGTGCGGAATGACAAATAAGCTTGCTTTCGAAATTTTGGATGAAATAAAAATATTTTATGCGCAAGCATGATGGGATTTTTTATTTGCAGGAGCATCTTTAAAAAGATGTGTGTAGCAAATCCAGAATAGGCAAGAAAATTAATCATAGACTCTAAAGCCTAATCTTCTTTTTGTTTTCTGACCTACAAATTGTTGCAATTGTGTATCATAAGAATTTAAAATGGCATCAAAGATAAAATCGAAAAAGGGTGTATATGAAATAAGTTTCCCTTTTTTGATCTCAAATTCTTGGTCGTCATAAGCATACTTGATAAAATATTGACCCTTGTTATTTTTTCTAAACTTTAAATGGATTAGAATTAACTCTTCGGGCAAGGTTTCCGGAGCCCTACAAACGGTTAAGCCCACACCAAAATGCCAAAAATGATCTTCTTTTAATTGAATAGCATTTATTAATGCCGGTGTAACGAGCTCAAAATCATCATCAGCATTTATACAATACAATGAAAATTGTGAATCTGGCACATTATAATATGCTTTTAATTCTTTCACTATTTCTATTGATAACAAATGACAATCCGTTTTATAGGCTTCGAATTTTTCATGGGCAGTGCCGTAAGCGTTGCACAATTTGTGAAATTTGGTCGGTTCCATAATTTAAACAGTTAGATCGTATAGGCAAATAGAGCGTCTTGTTTTTTAAAAATAATACCTTTTAAAGGCCTCAATAGCAGCATAATCGGCTAAACCTAAATCGTTATATTTTTGTGCGGTTAACTTATTTCTGTCTTCTACACGAACCCAAAATTCTCTTGAATCATCTCCCTGAAACATAACACCATCTTTTTGCGATTGATGATAGAAAATTGCATGTCGTTTTTTTAAAACCTGATCTGGACTCATTGGTACTGCCATATCAATTTCGTAGGTTTCCCATTCATGCCAAGCACCCCGGTATAACCATACCCAACAGTCATTCATGAATTTTTTAGGTTTTAATTTTTTCAGTGCCATAAAAAGAGAATCCAGGCAAACTCTATGTGTGCCATGTGGGTCAGCTAAATCTCCAGCTGCATATATTTGATGAGGTTTTATCCCTTCAATAAAAGATGTCATAATATCAACATCTTCATCAGATAACTCTCCTTTTTTAATGGTTCCGGTTTCATAAAAAG
>Ga0209344_10005392_pt1 | contig 11055 bp, 5 predicted proteins | sample Cruoilmetagenom6_FD_187293 | JGI IMG/M metagenome (GOLD analysis project Ga0209344, IMG submission 187293) | Oil polluted marine microbial communities from Coal Oil Point, Santa Barbara, California, USA - Santa Barbara Oil Seep Sample 6 (SPAdes)... | ecosystem: Environmental > Aquatic > Marine >...
ATGACTAATAGAGCAAGTACTAAGCCTAATTGAAAGAATATACCACTATAGTTCTCAATTTTTGCATTTTCGCTTTTTTTGGCATCCATAACTTGAGAATTTTGAGAATTAATAAAATACACTCAAAATGTGTACTGTAATTTTGATCTAAATTCTTGATTTTATGAATAAAAAAAAATGATAAATATCATGTTAGAAATCATGAGATAGTATAAAATAAAAAAGACCCAATACGAAAGTATTGGGTCTTTTTTATTTTATAAAGTTTTGCTATTCTACCAACAAAGTAATTGGTAAAGTATATTTAACACCAACAGCTCTACCTCTTTGTTTACCAGGAATCATTTTTGGTAAAAGATTTACAACTCTTTTAGCCTCTTTTTCTAATCTAGCATGAGGACCACGAGCTCTTACATCTGTAATAGCACCGGTTTTGTCAATTTTAAATTGTACATATACTTTTTTCTTACCTGGGTCTAATCCTAAATCACCAGCTAAACCTGTATTGTATTTTCTATTAACATGTTTTTTAATTTTATCTTGTAAACATTGCTTTTTTTGAGCTTTGCTTCCTTTACATCCAGGATAAACAGGTGCATCTTCAATTATTGCAAAAGGCACATCTTCAGCTACGGCTTCTTCCTCAACAACTTCTTCAATTTCTTCAATTTCAACAGCTTCATTTTCATCTGTCTCAGTACTTTCAAGAACAGTCTCTTCAACCTCTTTTTCATCTTCAACTACTTCTATTACTTCAGGAGCAGGTGGAGGCGGTGGAGGTGGTTTTATCTGTTCAATACGTTCAGTAATTGGAATATCTTCTATTTCTTCTTCGTAATTAGCATTACCAAGATCGGCTAGAGTTTTATCGTAGGTTTTATATTCAATACCAACATATATAATTAGTAATGCCAATACTAAACCAAGTTGTAAAAACATCTTGCTAAAATTCTCTAAGTTTGCGTTCGGGTTTTTTTTAACTTCCATCTGTAAAAGAGATTTATTTGTTCGCTAATTTAATAAATAAATAATAATAAAAGCAAATTTTTAAATAGAATTGAACCAGCGATTCAATTTTTTAAAAAATATAGCTGCCACGAGTACTCCTAAAGAGTTCGCCAAAATATCATAAAAATCAGCTTGTCTGTAGGTTGTCAATCCATCTTGTAAAGCCTCAATAATGATGCCGAAGCTTATTAAAAGTAGAATTAATATTACTTTGAAGTTCTTTTTTTTAAAATCGCTTCGAGTGGCAAAGAACCAACTTAAGGCCAAAATAAAATATGAAATTGCATGAACTATTTTATCAAAATTGCTTATTTTAATTGAAATTAATGAAATCCCTTTTAGAGAAATAAGACTAGAAAAAGTTACAAAAGCAGTAATTAAAATCGCAGTTGTATAAGCATTACGCTCCAATAATTTCTTTATAGGCATCGGCACTTAATAATGAATCAATTTGTGAAGTATCGCTCATTTTTATTTTAATCATCCAACCGTCACCATAAGGATCAGTGTTTACACTTTCCGGGCTATCTTCTAAACCTTCGTTAAATTCTACTACTTCTCCCGATAAGGGCATAAACAAATCAGAAACAGTTTTAACGGCTTCTACAGAGCCAAAAACTTCGTCTCTTTCAACAGTTTCGTCTAAGGTATCAACATCAACATAAACAATGTCACCCAATTCGCTCTGGGCAAATGCTGTAATACCAACGGTGGCAATATCACCATCAATTTTTAACCATTCGTGCTCTTTTGTGTATTTTAATTCTGAAGGAATATTCATTTTGTTTTAATTTATTGATGCGAATTTAATTGTTTTCATTTAATTTCCAATAGTATATCTTAAACTAATTCCTGCATTGATAGAATTTCTTGGAAAAGTGGTCGAGATCAAAAAACGTGAGGAATTTTGATCATAGAAAAATGAAGCCAATAGACTTTTATTCAAGTTATAATCTGCTATAAATTTAAAAGAAACTAAACGTTGACCACCTGTTACCTGATTGTTATTGATATCTATAGATCTTATTACAGTTGAATTTTCACGAATTCCCAGATCAGCTTTTAAATTAATATCACCTTTAAAAGTTGTCGTTACTTGGCCTGTTTTCATTTTTAATTTTACGTCCTTTATACGATAGCCCAAACCAAGAACATATTCTGTACCTCTAATTTCGGTCAAAGTATTATTATTGAAATTAAGGTTCAAAGCTTTGTCTTTTCTTATTTCAGCTCTTAACGAAAAAGCATTTCGCATTTTCATGTCCACCTTAATTAACGGCGAAAATTCTTCAACTAAATTTACCCCTGTATATAGTCTCTCAGGTTGAAAATTACCGTTTAAATCAGGATTAGAAAAAGGAGCGTTAGGGTCAGCGATGGTAGCAGGATTATAAAGTAAGTTGTTACTAAAGCCAATAATTGAATATGTTGAACTATAGCGGTGTTCCAGTGTAAAACTTCTAAAATGTTCTTTAAACCAGGCAAATTGCATAAGTCCTTTATAATTCACTCTCCAGTTTGGTATTGGTACACTTCTAAACGGGCCAGTTTTAACTTTAGAGGCATCTTTACCCGAATAGGCAGCTAAGAAAGCAGGTAATAATACATCAGAACTATTTTCTCCATAACCTGTAGGAAACACGGTTGCATTTGGATTAATCGGTTCTCCTGCCAATCGCTGCGCTATAACAATTCTATTATCTTTAAATGTTTGAAAAGTAGCATCACCATCACCATCAAAAGCAGTTTTTATCATTAAATGGCTAATACTAAAATTACCAATTTCATTCGTTGGAAATTCATTATTTAGCCCACCACTGGCATCTACATCTATAAGTTGAGATCTATTTCTTGTAAACACTCTATTTGCAGAAAGTTCTATATCTAAATTTTTAAAAGGTTTTACTTCTGCATTGATATCAAGTTTTTCAAAATGTGTATTGCTATAGGTTTTACTAAAATCGTCATTTATAAGTAACCAGTTATTAGCCAATGACAATTCTCTAATGTCACGTTGGCTTCCAAAAACAAAACCCAAGGTTGGAGCTAATCCACCACTAAAATTATCTCTACCCAAAAATCCTACTTCCGGAATATAACCAGGCAAGATAGTACCATTATTTTCAGCATAAGCTACTCGTATTTTTTTTACTGAAGTAAGCACATCTACAAAGCCTTGTGCAACTTTTCTACCAGACGTCGTCTTTTTTGAATTCTTTTGTTGTTGTGCCGCTCTAATGGTATTTGAAACTGTAGCTTGATTATTTTTAGACTTGGTATTTTTTTTAGATTTATTTTTCTTTTTTGCCAAATCTAAAAGACCAATTTTTTTATAGAATTTGGTCATGTTAAGGTCTGCAGAAAGGGTATGTGTATTTGCGTTTTGAATCGTATTTCTAATTAGCTCAATATAACTTTTAGATGGTGCCTGCCAGTCAAAATCTGCGGTATATTTGTAAGTTGCATTTACAAAATCAAAAGCCGGTATTTTATTTATAGGGATCTTATAATTTGCATCTAAAGTTTGATGGTAATTATTAATTCTACCAATTTCAAAGAAATTGTTAAAAATAGTCACGTCTTCATTATCATCTCCTTGATTGAAATCATCAAAAATATAATTATTAGCAGCCCTAAAATTAAACTGTAACGATTTGGTCAGGTTGTAGGCTATATTATAATCCCAGTCAAACATAAAACGACGTTGAGTTAAGACTGGTAATTCAGGAAGACCTTGAACTAACGACCGGGACTCCTGCTGATTGTAACTTCTAATAATATTTGAATTAACTGATATAGACGTTGGTAATAAATTGATATTAAGGTCACTAATAAACTTCAAATAACTTCCTTTTTTTAAGAACTTCCAGTTTTTAAGAGGTTCTAAAGTAAAGGGTTTGAAATTATGATTATAAGTTGCTGAAGCCCTTACATTTTGATCAATAAAACGCTTGATGTTATAATCCCTATGAAAAGTTTCATTAAAGGCATAAGACACTGAAACGTTTTCTATATCATAAAAATGACTTTTCTTTTCGGTATTGGTTCTTTCTTTACGGATGTTAATTAAATTGATACTCCTACGTTTAGTATAATCTCTGGAATTTTTACTGTTAGGATTTATATCTTTTGCATCTTCAAAAAGTACATCTTGGTATTGAGGATCCCATTTAGGATCTTTAAATTCTTCAGATATACTATAATTTAATGGTATTTTTAAGCCTATCTTTTTAGGCAACAACTGCCCTAAATTTACATTTGTAACAATATCATATTGCTTTACATCTTCTTGACTACGTTCATTAACACGTTGCTCTAAAGAACCAAAACCTTGTGAATTTGCTCTTGCCGCAATTGAAACATCGGCAAAATCTGCAAAATTTGCATCTGCATTAACCACAGCTGCCCAGCCACCTTCGTTATCAAAATCAGCAACGCGTAATTCATTAAACCAAAGCTCAACAGATTTATTAATTGTCGCATCATTACGAACTCCAATCATTAAGGTTCTGATATTTGATAAATTTGGATTTCCTTTTACGCGTACTCTTGCTTCAGGATTTGATGCTATGCTCGGATAAATTTCATTTGGAAGTACATTTGCATTAAAGCGTTCTAATCTTAATTGTCCTAATTCTTTCAATTTATTATCTATCTCATTTTTCCAAAGACTATCCCTGGAAATTTCACCTATTTCGGTTATTTTTAAAGGAATTTCTAACTGGTAAAAATTATCATTTGTATCGCTACCTAATCTTAAAACAGCCGTTAAATCATTATTTTCAGATGACGCTAATCCTGAGATACTTTCAGCATGAACATACATTCTTATATTATTAAACATACGCATATCATAGCTCGTATTTTTAAATACGGCTCTTGTTTCTCCCGGAGGTAGTTCTTTAACACGTACAAGGAGCGACTGTTCATTTTGTTGCTGAATTGATGTGCTACCTTGTAAACGTTCTCGTCGTACACCTGGTGGTAAATCATAAGGTATTGGTGATTTATTTTCGTTTTCTTCAATATTCACCACTCCAACTTCAAAATTTCTATTGTCTTCTTCGGTAAGGTCAGGCATTGCAGGTAAAGGTTCTCTCAATGATTGTGTATAACGTCTCCAATCACCCCGGACTAATTCCAGTTCTCCTAAACGTAAAACTACAGGAATTTTAAATTTGGTAAGATACATCCGCATAAAGCGAATAGAATTAAAACCGGAAATACCACCAATAGGTGTTCCTGTTGTTACGGGAATACGAAATTGATACCAAGTAGTTTGTTGGGTATCACCATTTGGTAGATTTACAGTGACTTGCTTACGATCAACTATATTGTTTTGACCAACTACCAAGCTATCCGGAAATAATGAAACTTTATATTGATAGTAACTTTCTACAGCACTCATAGTCTGATCTCTATTGATATCTTCTATATCTGGGAATGAAGTTGCAGAAGTAGGGAAGCCCTCAGTAGAGTTATTTGCAGTAGGTGAATTTCCTTGCGTTTTATTAAAATTTCTATAACGTGATAAAATGGAAGCATCAGCATTGTCTAAAGCACCTCCTCTAAAGAAATTATAATTATCATTTGCTGGATCGTCTAAATTATTGATCTCTGGAATCAAGTTGCCAAGGGTATCAATTCCAAACCTGTCTTTCTCCTCTTGGTCAAATCTACCGTCTAACCCTAAATCTTGATTGGGTCTGTCACCATCTTCCTCTGTAAACGCATAAATTAGCGACTGATTAATAGGAATATCACTCCAGGCGGTTGGATCTACGTTAGCTCCATCTGTGCCTTTAAGAATTTTAACCCCATCTCTTGGTAAACCATTTTCGAACATACGTCGATTATCCTTTAAAATATCTTCAGAAATATTACCTAGATTCAAATAAAAATCTCCACCAAAATCTGCTGGATTTATAACAGGTTCTCCTCCTTCTTCTGGAGTGATTGAATAATTTTCGTAGGGATCCATTAACCAAAATTGGATATACTCAACATTTGCCTGTTGAAAGTCGGTTGTATTTAAAGAACGCATGATTCCTGCCCACTTAGTTTCGGGGCTATCATCTGTATATATATTTGTATTATAATCAATATTTTTATTAAAACTATATGTTCCTCTTTCCTTTGGATAATAGGCCAGGTCAAAAGTATTTACAATATTACTTTGGGTGACATCCAATTCAAGTTCAGGGAATAATTCCTCAAAACCAACACGACGTACTTCCGCTCTTGAGAGTTCGGTATCATCGATATTATTTGGTTTTAATTGTGTACCATAAAACAGGCGATCAATAGTATACCATGCTAATTTGGAACGTTCAGCTCCGAATTTTATATTTGGATCTACATTATCAAAAATTTCACCATTTGAAAAATCTAAATCACCAGTTTGCCCTTGAGGTACACTGGCTAAAAACCATTGTCTGGGAGAGCTTATATCCAAAGGTATTTGTGAGCCTTCAAAATCATCGACATATGATGCCGCTTCCCCATTCAATTCAATTCCTTTTGGAGAACCTGGCAATAAATAAGCGGCCTCTGCTCTAATAGAAAAATTCGAGGGTGCGTCTGTATCAATATTTGGTAGTTTATTTACCCATTTTGTAAATTTTGGAACTTCAGTATTATAATTCAGGTTGAAACCAATTATAGTGTTGTTTACAGGTTCTGCACCAAACTGAGGCTTCTGTGTAAAAGGTCGTTCATTTAAGTTTACAATGGTTCCTCCAACGGCAAAATTATCAGAAAATATATGTTGCACATCAACACCCATAAAGGTTCTGTTTTGCTGATTGAACCCATTATTATTCTCTACCGAAACACTAATTGGAGCATTAGAAGAAATTAAATTGGGATCTATAATTTGTACTGTTCCAATCTGATAATCCACTACATAATCAATGCCTTCGGCTAATTCTCTACCGCCTGAAGTAACTTTTACCGAACCACGTGGTACGTTAAATGCGCCCAATGGAATTCCATTTCTTGATTCTGATTTGAAGTATCCTTTTAATGAATATTTATCTTTAGTTTGAAATTCATTTTGAGCCTGAGCTTTAGTTAATTCATATAGCTCATTAAAAATAAATTTCTCATCTACAGGGTTCGTTAAAATTTGACCTAATTCTCCGGAGGTTAAAGGTTCTGGAGAAATTGAACTTGAACCAAAGGGTTCAACAGTTGGGAAAATTATATATCCATTTTGAGAATTTACCGTAACACCTTCTACAAAATCAAAATAACCATCACCGCCTTCTAGTATATTATATGTACCGTCTAGAATGTCTAAGCGTAATAAATTTAATAAAGGTTTATCCTTAATTTGATCGTCAGTTCCATCACCGGTCTGCGCGTTTTGTAAAAAATTAATTGGCACACCAGTTTCATCATCTTGGTACAAAACTTCTAATCTAAACCCTTCCTGTTGTAATTGAAATGCTCCAGGTATTCCATATACATTTTTCATCATTAAATCCCATAAAGGAATACTGGTATCAATAATTTCACTCCGCAATAATTTAACGACTAAATTATCTGGTGCTGTAACTCCGTCAGCACTGAGTTCTCCAACTCTAAATACATTTTGAGTACTCGTAGGATCATCAGGACTATTCTCGGTATATTCGTAAGCTACGGCTAGGATATCACTATCTGCTAAACGTCTGTTTAAGGTGATAAAGCCTAATTGAGGATTTAATTCAAAATCAATCCCTAAAGTTAATTTACGAGCATTTTCTAAAATAGAGTAATCAGTCCCTTGTGAGTATCCAGACAAAGCATTATTTACCGTTGAGATATCTCTAATATCATTATCAGCTGTTAAAAAATCAATTAAACTGTTGGTTTCGTTAGATGGATCCTGTAAGTTATTAAGTTCTACTTGGCCAGGTAAATTACCAATATCTGCACCTATATTTTCTTCAATACCTTCTCCTAAATCTGCTAAGGCCACTATATTTCTTACATCTTCAGTAGTAGAGTTTCTATTGGTAAGCCAAACCTCAATACGTGTAATGTACTTTGAACTGGTGATTAATGGAAATTGGGATAGCGCACCATTATAATCATCTCTGAATTTCTGAGAAAGAAAGAAGTGCCTATTATCATCGTAATTACTGGCTCGAATGTCAAATTCATTAATTGATGAACCTCCTTGAGCCTGCACAGAACGGGTTTGAGAGCGTTGTTGAGAGAAAACTCCGGTTACGGTAGTTTTACCAAATTGTAATTCTGTTTTAACTCCAAATAAATTCTGAGCTCCTGAAATTAAGGAACTTTGAATGGGCATACTGACATTACCAACTTCTATCTTTCTAATGATATCATCCTCAGTTGGTGTATATTCTAATTTAATTTGATTTTGGAAATTGAAAGTTGACTGTGTGTCAAAGGCAGCACTCACACGTAATCGCTTTCCTACTTTAGCATTTAAACTGGCATTAATTTCCTGATCAAAGTCAAAGGTGGTACTACTTCTGTTGCGTTCGGATAATTGAGGATTATCAACCTTTTGAAAAAGAATTCCCATTTTTACTAGTACAGAACCCTGAGGATTCACTTCAATGGTATTACCGCCAAAGATATTTTCAAAAAATTGTGATTTTATTTGATATTGAGGTAATAAATTTTTCTGTGCCTCAGCTGCACTTTTTTTCTTACCATCAATAGCACTTACTTTATCTTTAAAATATGAGAGCATATCAACCTTTAATCGATATTCTTCATATTCTTTTTTTGTCATATAAATAGGATGTTTGATGTAATAGTCTCCAATTTTTTCTACGAAAATATAATGCCCTTTTTCAGCATCATATATAACTTCAAACTTGCTTAATTCATTTAAAAATAAGCTCCCTTTTTGTGACGGTTTAAAAGAGTAAGGTAGTTTTACTAAGGAGTCTCTTTTTATTGTGTCAATTTTTACTTCAACAGCTTTTGTAGAATCAACTTTTTTTGGAGCTGGAGGAGGAGGTATTTGAGCTTTAATTGTTACCGTTACAAAGAACAGTAAAATAAACAGTAGGGAATTATATGTATTTAGCGTTTTAATTTTCAACTAACTACAAGTTTTTAAGTGCTTGTTTAATAATATTCTCAAGGCTTATGTCTGGCGATTCTTGAATAATTCTCTGAATGATCTTGTCAACTTGCTTACGCGAAAATCCAAGAACCTCTAGTGCTGATAACGCTTCTTCTTTAATTGTATTGTTAGAATTTACAGAACCTTCAGACAACTCGTAGGTCTTTAAAATTTTATCTTTTAAATCAACAATTACACGCTGAGCGGTCTTTCCACCAATTCCTTTTACAGATTGAATTGTGGCGACATCTTCTGAAGCAATCGCTTGTTGAATCTGATCGGTGGTCATAGAGGACAACATGGTTCTTGCTATGCTAGGGCCTACACCAGATACCGATATTAGTAATTTAAAAATTTCGCGTTCGGTTTTATCGGCAAAACCAAATAATGTATGTGCGTCTTCACGAATAGATAAATGTGTATAAAGTAATACAGCTTCGCTGTCAGGAATCTTTGAGAAAGTGTTTAATGAAATGTTTAAGAAATAACCTACTCCGTTACATTCTACAATGGCATAGGTAGGATTTTTTTCAACTAATTTTCCTCTTATATGAGTAATCATTTACTAGTAAGTTTAATCGCCAAAACTACATAAATTTTTCAATTAAAAATCAATTTTGAATCGGTGAAATTATAACAAACGTAATTTTATCTCATACTTTAAATTTTGGTGAAAATACAAAAAAAATAAAACTTATGATTTCGCTTTTTCTTGTGCGTCAATTACAGCCACCGCAGCCATATTTACCATCTCATCAACACTTGCTCCTAATTGCAAAATATGGGCGGGTTTTTTTAAACCCATCATAATAGGTCCAATTGATTCAGCGTCGTACAATTCCTTCATCATTTTATAGGTGATATTTGCTGAATCTAAGTTAGGGAAGATCAAAACATTAACTTTTTTGTCAACTAACTTTGAAAAAGGAAATTCTTTTTTCAACATATCAGGGTTTAGGGCGAAATCTGCTTGTAATTCACCGTCAATTATAACCTTGGGGAAGTATTTATGAATTTCTTTAATAGCCGCAGCAATTTTAACAGTATTTTCAGTATTTGAAGCGCCAAAATTTGAATAGGAAAGCATTGCAATATTTGGTTGAATATTGAAAATTTTAGCTAATGAAGCTGTTAGCTGTGAAATTTTTACTAATTGTTTTGCTGTAGGATTGATATTAATTGTTGTATCGGCCAAAAACATGGGGCCTCTTTTGGTCAACATTAAATTTGCTGCGGCAATTCTTTTTACACCCTTATTCATTCCAATTAGTTCTAATAAAGGTTTTACAACGGTTGCATAATTACGTGTATAACCCGTTAGAAGGCAGTCAGCTTCTTTTTCATTAACCATCATAGCAGCAAAATAATTACGTTGTCGCATTAATTTTTGAGCATCTAATAGTTTTATTCCTTTTCTATGACGTGCAGCCCAATATCGTTCCCCAAAACGATCTACTCTTTTCTTTTCCTCTGGCGTTTTTGGGTCGATAATTTCTACAGAATCAGTAAAATCGATTTCTTCTTTTAGCTCTAAAATTGTTTCTTTGTCTCCTAATAAAATAGGAATTCCAATACCTTCATCATGAACTATTTGTGCAGTTTTCATTACATCCAAATGATCCGCTTCAGCGAAAACAATTTTTTTAGGATTTGCTTTTGCTCTATTATGTAACAATCTAACAACTTTACTACCTGTACCTAACCTCTCCATCAATTCATCACGATATTTACCCCAATTATTTATAGGTTCTGTTGCAACTCCAGATTCCATTGCAGCTTTAGCAATAGCTGGTGGAATTTCATAAATTAATCTAGGATCAAATGGTTTAGGAATAATATAATCTTTGCCAAAACTTAGATTTACTTCATCGTAAACTATATTTACCTGTTCAGGAACGGGATGTTTTGCCAAATCTGCCAGCGCATGTACCGCTGCTAACTTCATTTCTTCATTA
>Ga0209344_10005393_pt1 | contig 11052 bp, 9 predicted proteins | sample Cruoilmetagenom6_FD_187293 | JGI IMG/M metagenome (GOLD analysis project Ga0209344, IMG submission 187293) | Oil polluted marine microbial communities from Coal Oil Point, Santa Barbara, California, USA - Santa Barbara Oil Seep Sample 6 (SPAdes)... | ecosystem: Environmental > Aquatic > Marine >...
AGGTGATGCTGATTGCTGCCTTTGGCGTGTTTCTGGGGCTTGTTCTCGGGGCTGCGACGCCGTTTCTGGCGGTCGGTGCGCTGACTGGCATTATTCCCATTGCCGTCAGTGCCTCGTTCTATCCGGCGTCGCTGGCGATTGCAGCTGGTTTTGGACTGATGACGGCGTTTGCGTTTGCGGTGCTGCCGCTTGGGCGGGCCGGCGAAGTGCCGGCGACAGCTTTGTTCCGGCAACAGGGTTTTGAGACCAGCAAATTGCCGCGTTGGCCCTATCTGCTGATTGCCGGTTTGACGCTCGCCGCCTTGTGTGCGGCGGCCATCTGGTTTGCTGATGACCGTCGCATTGCCATCGTCTTTGTCGTTGCCGTGATCGTGGCTTTCGCGGTGCTTCGTCTTGTCGGATACGGTGTGCAAGCCCTCGCAAGAAGATGGCCCACCGTCCGCTCGACCCCGCTCAGACTGGCAATCGGCAATATTCACCGGCCCGGCGCATTGACGCCATCCGTTGTGCTGTCGCTCGGGTTGGGATTGGCGCTGCTGGTAACGTTGGCGCTGATCGATACCAATCTTCGGCGTGAACTGTCGGGCAATCTGCCGGAGCGTGCGCCGAATTTCTTCTTTGTCGACATCCAGTCGGACGAGATCGACGGTTTCGAGAAGGTTGTCCTGGGGTTGGCGCCGGAAGGCAAGGTCATCAAGGTGCCGATGCTGCGCGGGCGCATCACTCAGCTCAAGGGTGAAGAGGTCAACGCGGAGAATGTGCCGGCGGAAGCCCGATGGGTGCTCCGGGGTGATCGCGGTGTCACATACGCGAAAAACCAGCCGGAAAACTCGCAGCTGGCGGAAGGCGAATGGTGGCCGGCTGATTATGACGGCCAGCCGCTGGTGTCGTTTTCCGCCCAGGAAGCGCGTGAAATCGGTCTTGGGGTCGGTGACACAATAACGGTCTCCGTACTCGGCCGATCGATCACGGCGCGGATTGCCAATCTGCGTGAGGTCGAATGGGAATCGCTGTCGATCAACTTCGTCATGGTGTTTTCGCCCAATACATTTGCCGGCGCGCCGCACTCCTGGATGGCCACCTTGTCCGATCCGAATGCTGATGCGGCGGTCGAGGGTGAGGTGCTGCGTGCGGTCACCCAGGCCTATCCGACAATCACCAGTGTGCGCGTCAAGGATGCGCTGGAGCTTGCCAACCGTCTGGTCGGCCAGATCGGCATCGCCATTCGCGCCGCAGCGCTTGTCGCGCTGGTTGCTTCGGTGCTGGTGCTGGCCGGTGCGCTGGCGGCCGGCAACCGCTCACGCATTCACGATGCGGTGGTGCTCAAGACGCTTGGCGCCGCACGGACAACACTGATTCGCGCCTATGTTTATGAGTATGGCCTGCTGGGGCTGGCCACGGCGGTGTTCGCGCTGGCCTTTGGCGGCGTGGCGTCCTGGTTCGTGGTCACCCGCATCATGACGCTGCCGTCGAAATTCATGCCCGATATAGCGCTCATGACCCTTGCAGGGGCGCTGGTTCTGACGGTCGGTATCGGGTTGGCCGGGACCTGGCGGGTGCTGGGGCAGAAGGCCGCACCAGTCTTGCGGGAGCTGTAGCAGCCTGAAACGGCCCGGTTCGACGCATTTATTAAGCAAATGCAGAGGTTTCCGTCCATCTTCTACGATGGAGGGTCTTGTCGTGGCCTTAGTTCATCCTCATATTGTATGCAGGCATGCTGGAGCCCCGCAGCGGCGCCTGGGTTTTTGAGCCCGACACCGTAAACAACACCGGGGCTTATAAAGAGGAAATCATGGCTGACTTTCGCAATTCGAATGTCCGCGTAGCACCGGGCGCCCACGCAGGCGCCGATATTGATGCAGGCCTTCGCGCCTACATGCTGCGCGTTTACAACCTGATGGCAATGGGGCTGGGCATCACCGGTGTCGCAGCCTATGCAATCGCTTTGTTCGCAACCACAAACGATCCGGCCGCCGCAGTGGCAACGCTGGGCAATGGCAAGATGCTGACTAACCTTGGCGCCCTGCTGTATGGTTCGCCGCTCAAGTGGGTGGTCATGTTGGCGCCGCTCGGGATGGTGTTCTTCCTGAGCGCCCGCATCGAGAAAATGAGTGTCTCTGCCGCGCAAACGACCTTCTGGGCGTTTGCCGCACTGATGGGCGTTTCGCTGTCATCGATCTTTCTGGTCTACACCGGCGCATCGATCACACAGACGTTCTTCGTGACCGCCGCCTCGTTCGGCGCACTGTCGCTCTATGGCTACACCACCAAGAAGAACCTGTCGGCGATGGGCTCGTTCCTGATGATGGGTCTGTTTGGTCTGATCATCGCAATGGTGGTCAACATCTTCCTGCAGTCGCCAATGATGCAGTTCGTCATTTCGGGACTTGGCGTCCTGATCTTTGCCGGTCTGACTGCCTATGACACGCAGCAGATCAAGTCGATGTATTATGAAGGCGACACCGACGACTCTGCTGGCCGCAAGGCGATCATGGGCGCGCTGCGTCTGTATCTCGACTTCATCAACCTGTTCATGTTCCTGCTGCACTTCCTGGGCAACCGCGAATAGCAGCGACGGAACGGATTTTGAAAAAGGCGGCCTTCGGGTCGCCTTTTTTGTTGGCCGCGTGTCCGTGCAGCGATACACCGAAGGTCTGACCCACCGGACCTGCCTTCCATGATCATTCGTGATGCAACGCCTGCCGATCTCGCAGACATCACCCGTATCTATACCGACAGCGTTCTCAATGGCGTGGCGAGCTATGAGCTTGTGGCGCCGGACGAGACCGAGATGGAGTTGCGAATGTCGGCCATCAGCGGCAACGGATATCCCTATCTGATTGCCACTGACGGCGAAGGTTCGGTGCTTGGATACGCCTATGCCTCAGCCTTTCGCACACGGCCGGCCTACCGCTGGCTGGTCGAGGATTCGATCTATCTGGCACCTGAAGCCCGCGGGCAGGGTGTCGGGCGGGCGCTGCTGGAAGCGCTGATCGGGCGGTGCGAGGCGCTCGGCTTCCGGCAGATGGTGGCGGTGATCGGCGGGGCTCACCCGGCGTCGATCAAGATGCACCAGAAGGCGGGCTTTTTCAGTTCGGGGATGATTTCGGGTTCCGGCCACAAACACGGACGCTGGCTGGACACGGTTTTCATGCAAAGGCCGCTGGGTCAGGGCAAGGCAACCGATCCGGATTCGAATGAATATCCCGGCACGTTGTTCGGCGGGTAATCCGGTTTACCGGACCAGCCGGGGCGGCTTGTCGAAATATTTGAGCACGATTTCAAGTTCGTGGCCGCGCTTGAGCACCAGTCCGGCAGCCGAAATGATCGCGAATGCACCTTGCTTGCGGGCCCGTGAGGGATCTTTTTCTATCCGGTAGAGCGGCACTTCACTGGCGCGTCGGAAGGCGGAGAAAACCGCCTTGTCGCGCAAGTGATCTATAGCGTAGTCACGGCAGTGACCCTCGGCGACCATGCGGCTGTAAACTTGGAGAATGTGATCCAGCTCGCGGCGCTTGAATGTCACCGGTTCAGGCGTATTGCGGCGGCGCAGTTCGCTCAGGTCAACTGTCGCTGTATTGCCCAGCTCTCCGCTTTGGTTGCGGTCCGACGCGTAATCCGCTCCATCAGCCATTATCTGGACTGCAAATTTTTTGTCATCGGGTCAGTTTGCCTGACCCATGCATAATATCAAGCGTTGTGCCTGATTTTTTGTGTCGGTGCTTCGTCCGTGGCCATGCCGCACTGCGTCATCACGAAAGGCTTCTGCTCGTGTTGGTTGTTTACCGGGACTCTGCAGGAAAGTGCCATTTGACCCATTTGGGCCTTAATTCAGCCAAAACCTCGCCGGGTTTGACCGCGATTGTATGGATGTTGCCTCAGACGGTTCGAAACGGTGCCTTCGGATTACAGCCCCCCAGCCCTCGAAGCTGCCGGGACGAACCATCTCAACAAGCGTGCAGGCCTCAAGATTGGAAACGGTTTTGAGGTCTGCCCGTCGAGAACGTCCCAGATCGTCCCCGCGCACTGAGGCGTGAGGCAGCACCCCAAAATACCCGCTTTTGACCGGCTCCGCGCCGGTCTTTTTTTGTCCAACGTGTGTTTTTCTGAAAAGTCAGCCCACAAACTATTGATCTGGTGGGGCGATTTGTCCTGACAGATGGGAACCATCTGTCAGCATCGCACCACTAGACTTCGGCCGCGCCGAGTATACGGCCGGGAGAGCCGTCCTTGCCGACTTCCTGAAGCAGAATGGCGCATCTGCGGCCGGGATGGGCAGAAATCACCGAAACCGGCAGTTTCAGGTTCACCTTCTGGCCGTTCCACATGCCGACGGTTTCCATATCGCGCACACTGTGGCGATAGGTGATGGTGCGGCCGGAGTTCTCGCCGCGTCCGATCTTGACCGTGCTGCTGTCATCAAAATAGACGGCGACGATATCGGCCTTGCCTTGGCCTGGGCCGATGGAAATCTGCAGTTCGTCGGCGTTCAAGATTGCAGAGACCTCGACGGTCAGTCCGCTGCCATTGGTCGAGAGCGTGTCGAGCATCTTGCCGACTGCGGAGCCATCCGCACCATTGACGTGATCCTGACCGTTAATGACCGCCTGGGGGGTGTAAACGTTGCGGCGGCGGAATGTCTTCGCGTAGCCGTATTGCCGGGCGGTGTTGGCCTTGCTCGACAGCGTGTCGGCCCATCCGAGGTAGTTCCAGTAATCGACATGGTAGCTCAGAGCCAGCACATCGTCCCGATCAGCCAGTTTTGCCAGCTCCTCATCCGCCGGCGGGCAGGAGGAGCAGCCCTGGCTGGTAAACAGCTCCACAACGCCCTTGAGTTCGCCTGCCTGCGCCGCGCCGGGGGCCGCCTGCACGGTGGTGGCTGCCAGGACCGGAAGGGCAAGAGCAAGGAGGACGGTACGCGCAGTCATGAAAGGATATCCGTTTCGATCGGGTGGGCTGCAGAAACTATACAGATTTCTACCGTGGAGTCCCGTACACGTCCAAATCACGTTGCGGTGAGAGGCATGAGGGGCATCAATACATGTCGCGTTCAAATGTATTCATTTGAACGATAACGTACATCCATCATTTCAAAGTGTAACAGCGACCTTTACGCATCCAATCGGATGCGCGGCATTGGCAAGCATAATGCCTGAAACGAAAAACGCCGGAGCAGTGCCCCGGCGTCTTGTTGTCGATGATTGATGTATCAGGAACTGACCTGTCAGGCAGCCAGATCGCGCAGAACGGTCTGCAGAATGCCGCCGTTCTTGAGGTAACCGAGCTCATCGACCGTATCGACGCGGCAGATCAGGGGAACATCCTTGACCGTGCCATCGGCAAAGCTAACCTTTGCGATCTTCTTCTCGCCCGGCTGGACATTGGCCAACCCTTCGATCGAAACCGTCTCGTCGCCCTTCAGGCCGAGGCTTTCCCAGGATGTTCCGTCTTCGAAGACGAACGGGATCACGCCCATGCCGACCAGGTTGGAGCGGTGAATACGCTCGTAGGACTGGGCGATGACGGCGCGGACGCCGAGCAGGTTGGTGCCCTTGGCAGCCCAGTCACGCGACGAGCCATTGCCGTATTCGGCACCGGCGAAGACGACCAGCGGCACGCCTTCGGCCTTGTACTGCATGGCCGCATCGAAGATCGAGATTTCCTCACGGGACGGATAGTGGAAGGTGTAACCGCCTTCACGTCCGTTCGGGCCGAGCATGTGGTTGCGCAGCCGGATGTTGGCGAAGGTGCCGCGCATCATCACTTCGTGGTTGCCGCGACGGGTGCCGTACTGATTGAAGTCCATCACGCCAACGCCATGATCCATCAGATAGGCGCCTGCAGGCGACTGGGCCTTGATCGAGCCTGCCGGAGAGATGTGGTCGGTGGTGATCTTGTCACCGAACAGACCCAGCACGCGGGCACCCTTGATGTCGGAAATTCCGGCGCCGGTCTTGCCCATGCCTTCAAAATAGGGCGGGTTCTGCACATAGGTCGAGTTGTCTTCCCAAACATAGGTCTGGCTGGTCGGCACTTCCACGGCCTGCCAGTTCTCGTCACCCTTGAACACGTCGGCATATTTGGCCGCGTAGAGTGCGCGGGTGACGTATTTCATGATGAATTCCTGGATCTCCTTGGAAGAGGGCCAGATGTCCTTGAGGTAAACCGGGTTGCCGTCCTGGTCATCGCCGATCGGTTCGACGGTCAGGTCCTTCTGAACCGAACCGGCCAGCGCATAGGCCACCACCAGTGGCGGTGACGCGAGGTAGTTGGCTTGCACGTCAGGTGAGATGCGGCCTTCGAAGTTGCGGTTGCCCGACAACACGCCGGCGGCAATCAGACCCCTGTCGTTGATGGTCTTGGACACCGGTGCGGGCAGCGGGCCCGAGTTGCCGATGCAGGTGGTGCAGCCGAAGCCGACAAGGTTGAAGCCGAGAGCATCAAGATCGTCCTGCAGACCGGACTTGGCCAGATACTCGGCCACCACCTGGCTGCCAGGGGCCAGCGAGGTCTTCACCCAGGGCTTGGTCTTCAGACCCTTGGCGCGGGCGTTGCGGGCCAACAGGCCAGCGCCGATGAGCACGCTCGGGTTGGAGGTGTTGGTGCACGACGTGATCGCGGCAATGGCGACGTCGCCATGGCCCAGATCGTAATCCTCGCCTTCAACCTGATAGCGGTTGTTGAGCTGATCTGGCTTCTTGTATTCGTCAACCAGCGACTTGGCGAAGCCGGTGGCGATACCTTCCAGCGGAATGCGGCCTTCCGGACGCTTCGGGCCGGCCATCGACGGCACGACGGTGCCGAGGTCGAGATCCAGCGTGTCGGTGAACACCGGGTCGGCCGCAGCGGTTTCGCGCCACATGCCTTGCGCCTTGGAATAGGCTTCAACCAGCTTGATGCGGTTTTCTTCACGGCCCGATATGGTCAGGTAGTTGATGGTTTCGCCATCAACCGGGAAGAAGCCGCAGGTGGCGCCGTATTCAGGGCCCATATTGCCGATGGTGGCGCGGTCGGCCAGCGACATCGAATCAAGGCCGGGGCCGAAGAACTCGACGAACTTCGAGACAACGCCCTTCTTGCGCAGCATCTGCACCACGGTCAGCACCAGGTCGGTGGCGGTCACGCCTTCCTTGAGCGCGCCGGTGAGGCGGAAGCCGATGACTTCCGGCAGCAGCATGGAAATCGGCTGGCCGAGCATGGCGGCTTCGGCCTCGATTCCGCCAACGCCCCAGCCGAGCACGCCAAGACCATTGATCATGGTGGTGTGGCTGTCGGTGCCGACGCAGGTATCGGGATAGGCGGTGATTTCGCCGTCTTCTTCCTTGGTCCACACGGTCTGGCCGAGATATTCAAGATTGACCTGATGGCAGATCCCGGTGCCGGGGGGCACGACGCGGAAATTCTTGAACGCCTGCTGACCCCATTTGAGGAAGCGGTAGCGCTCGCCGTTGCGCGCATATTCGTGCTCGACATTGTGCGCCAGCGCCTGCGGTGTGCCGAATTCATCGACGATGACCGAGTGGTCGATGACCAGATCGACCGGCACCAGCGGGTTGATCTTCTGCGGATCGCCGCCAAGCGCCACCATGGCGTCGCGCATCGCGGCCAGATCAACAACGGCGGGAACGCCGGTGAAATCCTGCATCAGCACGCGGGCCGGGCGGTAGGCGATTTCAGCGTCAGCCTTGCCCTTGTTGGTCAGCCAGGCGACGACGGCGAGAATGTCGTCCTTCCTGACTGTCTGGCCGTCTTCATTGCGCAGCAGGTTCTCGAGAATGACCTTCATCGAGAATGGAAGTGACGCAATGCCGGTCAGGCCATTCTTCTCGGCCTCGACGAGGCTGTAATAAACATACTCGGTGCCCTCGACATTGAGGACGGAACGGCAATCGAAGCTGTCGAGTGATTTGGCCACAGGCAACCCGCTTTCATGAGTTCGGCCGAACATTGAGGGCGAACACCTTGCACGCTGATTGCGTGAACAAGGATGCGGGTACGATCATTTCCGCTGTCCGCCCGTGACGCTTGGGGCATCAAGTTCGGCGCTAGATTGAATTCACGCCGACCGCTGGCGTGGTTGCGGGCGTTATAGATAATTTCGTAAGAACGTGCCAGATCAACCAATGGCCCATTTGAATGTTTTTTTGGATGGTTAGTTTTTACTGAGTGGGAGCGCCGGATGCCGTCTGGCGCGCCGGGAAGCGGGGGCCGATGCGGGCAATAGCCACTAAACTCAAGGGACGGCGCGGTGACAGCGTGTTGTTTGACGATGTCAGCTTCACGCTAGAGCGCGGTGAAGTGCTCGTTATCACCGGACCAAACGGGTCGGGAAAATCAACGCTGCTTCGAATTCTGGCCGGATTGCTGGCTGCTGATTCGGGCGGTTTTGCACTGCATGGCGACGACGAGACCGCGTTGCCGATTTCCGAGTACGCCCACTATCTTGGTCACCGCAATGCCATGAAGCGTGAACTCAAGGTGTCCGAAAACCTCAATTTCTGGAAGAACTTCCAGCCTGCCGACAGCGGCCAAGGCCTGTCCATTGACGCAGCAATCGAGCAAGTCGGGCTGACCGGCGTGGGGCATTTGCCCTTCGGTTATCTCTCGGCAGGCCAGCAGCGACGCATCGCGCTGGCACGGCTGCTCGTCAGCGAGCGGCCATTGTGGCTGCTGGATGAGCCGACGGCAGCGCTCGACAAGCGCTCGGACCAGCTGTTTGCGGATCTGGTCGGCCGGCATCTGGCCAAGGGTGGCCTGGCGATCGCCGCCACGCATCAGCCACTCGGGCTTACGACCGTCCGCTCGCTGGAACTGTCGGGCATTCATACCGCTGCTTCTGAGGGGACCTGGGCATGATTGCGCTGCTCAAACGCGATCTGGCGATTGCCACCCGCTCGGGGGGTGCTGCGATGCTCGGCGTGCTGTTCTTTCTGGCCGTGGTGGCGGTGATCCCGTTTGGCATCGGTCCGGATCTCAATCTCTTGGCACGGATCGGTCCGGCGATCCTGTGGATCGGCGCGCTGCTGGCCTCGCTCCTGGGTCTTGACCGGCTTTTTCAGGCCGACCGCGAGGACGGCTCGCTCGACATGCTGATGATGCAGGACTGGTTTTCGCTGGTGTTGACGGTTTTCGTCAAAAGCCTGGCGCACTGGCTCGCCACCGGGTTGCCGCTGGTGCTGGCCGCGCCGCTTCTGGGGCTGCTGATGAACATGACCGCCACATCGACCGGGGCAGTGATGTTGACGCTGCTGGTTGGTACGCCGGCGATTTCCTTCATTGGCGCGGTGGGTGCCGCGGTGGCGGTGGTGCTGCCACGCGGCGGACTGCTGGTGTCGATCCTGATCCTTCCCTTGGCGATCCCGATCCTGATCTTCGGCGTCAGCGCATCCTATGCGGCGGTGACAGATCCTGATCCCTTTTTGCCACCGTTCATGATCCTGTCGGCAATTGCGCTTTTCTTTGCAGCTCTCGGCCCGGTGGCGGCCGCTGCGGCGCTCAAGGGGGCGGCTGATTGATTTGTCGCATTGAAACCGGACGCGGCAAGGATTAGAAAAAACCTATGAGTGACACCATCATATCCCAGGGCTGGTTTACCAGCCTCGCCAATCCGACCCGGTTTCTCGCCCTTTCCGGGCGAATTTTGCCGTATCTTGCAACCGCTGCGGTGCTATCGCTGCTGATCGGGCTATACATGTCCTTCGCAGCGCCCGAGGATTATCAGCAGGGCATGACCGTGCGGATCATGTTCATCCACGTGCCGGCGGCCTGGCTTGCGATGATGTGCTATTCGGTGATGGCGATTGCCTCGATCGGCACTCTGGTCTGGCGGCATCCGCTGGCCGATGTGGCGGCCAAGACGGCCCTGCCCATCGGTGCGGCCTTCACCTTCCTGTCGCTGCTGACCGGATCGCTGTGGGGCCGGCCGATGTGGGGCACCTGGTGGGTCTGGGATGCACGGCTGACCTCGGTGTTCGTGCTGTTCCTGATGTATCTGGGGCTGATGGCGCTGCACAAGGCAATGGATGATTCGGGGCGTGCGGCGCGGCCTGCTGCGGTGCTGACGCTGGTTGGCTTCATCAACATCCCGATCATCAAGTTTTCGGTCGAGTGGTGGAACACGCTGCACCAGCCGGCAAGCGTGATGCGGCTTGACGGCCCGACCATTCACCCGTCGATGCTGTATCCGCTCCTGGTGATGGCGATTGCCTACACACTGATCTTTTTCACGCTTCACCTGATGGCCATGCGCAACGAGATCCTGCGGCGCCGGGTGCAAGCGATGCGGCGGCAAGCTGCACAAGCAATCGGCGGCGGTGCGTAAGATGATGAGCCATGAAGCCTTTGTTTTTCTGTCCTATGCGGCAACCGCGGTGACGCTGACCGGATTGCTGGCCGGCATCCTGCTTGACGGGCGGGCGCGCAGACGCGAGTTAGCCGAACTCGAGGCGCAAGGCGTACGGCGGCGCTCCAAATCCGCTGGCGGGATCAGCTCATGAGTGAAAAAGTGAAGGATGAAGCAGCACCCGCTGCTTCCGGTCCGGGACGGCGGTTGATCGCGTTTTTGCCGCTTGTGCTGTTTGTCGGGCTGTCGGCCGTGTTTCTGTATCAGCTTGAATCGGGCAAGAATGCCAGCGATATTCCCTCGGTGCTGATCGGCACCAAGGCCCCATCACTGGACTTGCCTCCGCTCGAAGGCCTCGTCGACGATGGCGAACCGGTTCCGGCGCTGACCGATGCCTCCATCAATGGCAAGCTGTCTCTGGTCAATGTCTGGGCTTCCTGGTGCGTCCCCTGCCGTCAGGAGCACCCGCTGCTTTTGGAATTGTCGCTCGATCCGCGGATCGAACTTGTCGGCATCAACTACAAGGACAAGACCGAAAACGCGATCCGGTTTTTAAACGAACTGGGCAATCCCTTCGCGGCCATCGGCGTCGATCCGGCCGGCAAGGCGACGATTGACTGGGGTGTCTACGGCATTCCGGAGACCTACCTGGTCAGCCCGGACGGCGAAATCCTGTTCAAGCAGATCGGCCCGTTCACCACCGAAAGCCT
>Ga0209344_10005394_pt1 | contig 11051 bp, 14 predicted proteins | sample Cruoilmetagenom6_FD_187293 | JGI IMG/M metagenome (GOLD analysis project Ga0209344, IMG submission 187293) | Oil polluted marine microbial communities from Coal Oil Point, Santa Barbara, California, USA - Santa Barbara Oil Seep Sample 6 (SPAdes)... | ecosystem: Environmental > Aquatic > Marine...
ACAATTACCGTAGCGCGCTCAACCAGTGACTGGGCCGTGGTCAGGTGTTTTAGAATGTCTTTCTCGTCAATTGTGGTCAGTCCGGTATCCATCTCATGGCCTCTTTAAACATGTCTGATAATGTGATCGCCACTGGCAACATAGCATTGATAGCCATCAAAGATATCTTTGGCGACGCCGGTTGCATAGGCCTTTTGAAAAGCCTCGTGGGGCACTAATGCGTGTTTTTCCTGCGCACTGACGCCATTTTTAGCAGCTTCAAGGTCGCTGGTATCTATGTGATAAAGCTCTTTTGATATGGATTTTCCCCACATGCCTTGCTTGGCTGAAATTTCTTCTTTGGACAACAATTCCTGCAAGGTCCAGTTGAGCAACCAATTGTCTTGCGGATCGCTGACACCGCTGAGCACTGTCTCAACGCGATTATGGTGGTCGGTTATGCCGCCAATATAAAGCGGACCAAGGACAAAGCGGCGAAGCTGCTTGGGGTGCAGGGTTGGAAAGTCTTTGTCCATGGTGGTGGCAATGGAGGTGAGGGTGAGGGAATATTGCCCGTGGTTTTTGACAAATTCTGTAAAGGCGGCAGACAATTCCTGATTAGGTAAACCGTCTCCCAGTAAAGTGTCGCCGCCGACATCTCCCCACGGGCCGGATTTTTTAGGAATCGGGCGCGGGGCGTCCGGTGATGAATCTTCAATGACCGCCAGATAGACAACCGGAATATTGGCCGTGCCGTCATAGGTTGCCCAGTGGACAACGTAATAGGGGCGTTTGGTGCGCGAATTGTAATCGTGTCTGACAGTGACCGGTGCGGTAAAGGGAAGATAGGCCGGGCCTATGTCCAGCGCATCGAAATAGAGCCGCTCGGCCATGGTCTTTTGCAGACCATCGGGGAATTGTTTGTATTTTAGCAGCAGTTCAGCCATTTCATTCTTGATCTGGCCAGGCTCGGGTAGCTCGGATAATTGTTCTTCAATCCGGGCGCGGTCATTTTCAAGTTGTAAGACGTGCTGAAAGGCGGGCAGGCCTGAATCCACCAGATCAATGTTGAATTTATCGATGAACCAGACGTTTTTCTTCCAGCATTCAAAAGCCCAGCGCAAATTGCCAAGATGTAAATTGACAATTTCGTAGATCAGATTGTGTTCCTTGACCCAGATACCTTCGGTATCAAAAATCCGGTCAAGGGCATCAAAGGCGGCATCGACCGCCTGAAAATAATGCCTGGTCGCCTCATGCTGTTTGGACATATGATTAGCTGGCTGTGTAGTTAGAAGCTTCGTGTTTTTCCATCACCTCGGAAAAGCGTCTTGCAAAGGCATCATCGGCCAATTTTTTGCGGCGCTGGATTTCGGCGGTGTTGACCATGTTTGATTCATGCAGTTCCAAAAGATCGGCAATATGGCGCTGAGCGGCGGCACCGATGCCAGCCATGGTTTCTTCTGCTGCCGTATCAACCTTGGTGCCCATGGTGTTGATCTGGTGGGCGACTTCTTGTTGAGAGGCGGTTTTAAGTGAATCTTCGAGCGATTTGTAAAGAACAATGCGTTGTTCTGTATCGATGGATAATTTGTTGATCAGGGTGTTTTGGGCAGCGATCTGATTGTTCAGACTGTCGACAAAGGTCTGGAACATCGAGGTATAGCGTTCCAAGGTTTGCGACCCTGCCAGCAATTCCTGCTCGGTGGCCTGAGCTTGATTATATTCAGTGGCCAGTTCAGAGCGTTCTGCTTCCAGCTTGGTGCGCTCGCTTTGATTGGTTGAGGCCGCCATGCGATTTTCCATATCAAGCAGCAGTGGGTTCAGTTCCTCAATGCGGTCCTGAATGGCTTTTAATTCGGTGGTGACATCTTCGCGGCGCTTGATAACGGTTTTAAGGCTGGTTTCAGAATTGCTGTAGCGTTCCTGAAGAACATTTTTCTGGTCTTTCAAAATGCCAACGATAGTGTCGGATTTGGCCAGCAAGTCTTGCAAATTACTTGAAAGGGACGTGGTGCGAACCCGGTCATTGCGCATGGCTTGAGCTTTTTTCTTAGAAAAAATGCCAACGAGTTTTTCCGAAAAGGAAAAGGTTTTCATATTGTTGAATTCGGCCCCGAAGCTTTCGGTCACATCTTCAAGGCCGATGATGAGATCAGCGATGTTTGATTCCATGACTTTTTGCTGGGCTAAAACATCATCGATACGGGCATTTTCAATGTCGAAATTGACGTCGCCGAAACTGTCGGCCTTGGCAATTTTTTCAAGCAGGTCACTGCTGGAGTCAATTTTTTCGCGCATTTCGGTGACAAGCTCACGTGTCTTGTCAATTTCGGCGTCCAAGGTTTTAGTTTCGGCCATATCAAGTTCTCCCGGTGTTATCCTGACCTAAAGTTATATAGTAAACACTGGTAGAAATTAAAGCTAAAAGGCACTTAGGGCAAAATTTTATTCTGCTGCCTTGTTGTAATAGTAATTGGCTTTTTTGCCATAGATCAGTCCGCGCAACATACCGCGGATTTTTTCTGATTTGCGCAACGGGTCAAGAACCATGCGCATGGCATCATGCAGGCCGACTTTGAGGCTGTCCATAACCGGTGAGATACCCGGTGCTTTTTGTGGCCAGCCAAAATGGCGCATGGTGCCGTTCATCAGGCGGATTTTGTTGAGACGCTCAACTTTGGGGGTTTTCCAGGTCATCGCCATGGAGACAGAATATTCACCTTCAACTCGCACCCAATGGGGCAAGAGATAGGGAATGTGAACCCCGTCACCTGGTTCCAGCTTGAAAACTTCGGCATGGTCTTCATAAGACTCATCATAGGATTGGTTGCGATATTTGGAAGGTGAAATTTCCATAGCTTCTTCGCTGACCAATGAGCGATCGTCATTGTTGAAAATATGTACGCTCTTGTCACCCTTGATCTGGACCAGAACATTTTCTTCAGCATCAACATGAAAAGGTGTGGTGGCATTGGCGGAAGAAACAAAAATATAGCCTTCAAGATGGGAATATTTCTGGCCAGCCTTGCCGGATGCGGCAAACAGGTCATCGACAAATTCTGTCAGCAGGGCGTTATATTGCGGTATGGCCTCGACCCGCTTGATAACCATCCAGGCATTATGCTGTTCGATACGGTTGATGACATCTTGCGGGGCCATGTCCAGTTTTGGCGTGGTTTCAGGCGTTTGACCGACTTCAAGATCACCACCATTGAATTCAATTTTGTCGCGCGGCATGAGCTGGGCCAATTCAACCAGTTTGGGCAATGTAAACAGGGGATGGTTGATCAGTTTGTGCTTAATCTGGAATGGCGTTTTGTGCAAATTATCGCCAGCGGTGTTTTTATCTAGTTGAATGGAGCTCATTTTTTCAGTCCTTTACGTAACCTATGATAGGCTTTTTTGGTTATGTTGCGAAACTTCAACCAGGCTTTTTCTATGGCGATGAGTGCTTTAAAGGTCACTTTGCCGGTGCCGGGAGTGGCAATCAGATAATCGGCAACAACAAGGCGATCACGCCAGATATTGTTGATCATGGGGTGGTCCGCATCAGCGCTGGAATCGGCCACGCTGATATCTTTTCTGTCAAAAAGATCCTTGGTCGCATCCAAAATCACCAGCACACCTGGTGAAAACTGTGACAGGGTTTCGTCATATGCTATTTTTCCAAGCCAAACTTGATCTTGCTGTTGAAATGCGAATAACGAAGCGATCGGTTTGTCCTCCAGTGTTATTTTCCAGAACAGAAGTGACCCATTTTTGGCCATTTGAGATAGAGCATGGCGTAAATGAGCCGACTGTTCCTGACTACACGCAATCGCCGTGCCGTTGTCACCCTTCCATCCCGCAGCTTCAAGTTGCATGAATTCTTCGATCCATTGTTCAACAGGTTCGCCCGGTTGCCAGGTTTGTGACTGTAACGTACCGATTTCAGCCAGGCGGTTACGCAGGCGGCGATATTCTTTACGGCGCTTGCGGGAAAAATTTTCATTGAACCATGTCTCAAAATCACCGGAGCAGAAAAGGGCGGCTCGTTCGTGGTGATTGAACAGGTGATGGCCGGCAATTGTTTCTGGTGATAATTGTGCAAGCAGTGATTCAAACTGGTCGTTATGCTGGACTTTTTTTAACAGAACCGCTTTTGCACTCAGTTCCTGACGGGCACCGCTTAACAGTGCCGTTATTGCCGCTTCAGGATTGTTGCGGGAAATTAAAGGGGTGCCGGAAAATAAAAAGCCGTTATCCCATGTCTGGGCTATGGGAAGAGTCAGATTGCCGGGCAGGGTGAATTTTGTTAAGACGGTTATTGCCTGTAACGATCCGTTACTTGCTGTGGATGTCCGCGCGCTAATGAGGCTGGTGCCTTTTTTGTTGAGATGTTCAAACATCGGGGCAAGCCACTGGCGGCTATGGCTGACGCTGGGCATTAAACTGTTATTGTCCAGAGTATCCCACTGACTGTCCAGCAGATGACTGTTTAATGGCTGTGCCATCAGCTTGTCCTTTCAACTTTACTTTGGGGCGTTTCAGAAAGGACCCGTCGCGCAGTAACATATAAGAGAAGAGATTCCACACTAAAGGAAATGGCTGTTGCAGCGGCGGCACCGACGAGCCCGAATCTGGGTATCAGCAACAGGTTAAAGGCCAAATTGATCAAAACGACAGAACCCATGGCGAGGGCCGCGGTATTCTGCTGGCCGGTGGCGATCATCAACCCCTGCAGGGGGCCGGCAAATGAGCGGGCCAGAAGACCTACGACCAGTGCAAACATGGCTGGATAGCCGGCTATGAATTCAGCACCGAACAGCCACAATATCGGTTTGCCGAGAGCAAGCAGGCCAATGCCGCCGATGAGTGAGGGAATAAAGGTCCATTTTCGGGTTTCTCTGAGAAACTTGCGCAAGCCTTCAATGTCGCCTTCGGCATAAAGTGTGGTGAATTTCGGGGTTACAGCGGCAGTGACTGAGAAATGGACAAAGGCAATAAGGGCAATGGTGCGAGCAGCGGCAAAATATATGGCGATCTGGTCAGGGGAGACAAAATGATTAAGAAGCAGAATATCCATATTGGTCATCATCAGGGCAAAGCTCTCAATGGCAATTACCGGAAGAGAGACTTTGAGCCAGAATTTGAATTTGTATTCGCGCGGGCCTGAGGGGACAGCATGTGTCATGCGCTTTTTCTGCATCAGATATTGCAGGACAGCGGTTATCCATGTTGCCGCGATGGCAGCATAAACAGCTGTTTCGGCACTTTTGCTCCAGCCGATGGCGACAGCACCGCCGATAAAGGTGAACAGCAGGAAAGGGCGAATGATGTAAGGTGGGACAAGAGCCAGATCAATCCACCCTTGCGAACGTCCGACACCGTCTTGAAAGTCGGTCAGGGCAAAAGCTGGCAGGGCGACAAGAGCCACTGCAGCAGTGACGCGATAATATTCTGGAACAGACCCTTCAAAGAAATAGAGCAGGGCAAGGCCGCTCAAGGTGGCCACTAGCCCCAGGATGGATGAAAACCATCGCCCAGTGTGTATAAACCCGCGAACCAGATCATGATTGCCGGCTTGATGGTATTCAGGCACAAAGCGGATAACACTGGTGGCAAAACCTGCCGCACACAGGGTGCCGATAATATTTACCCACACCCAGACATAAGTGAAAACACCATATTCATGGGCGCCAATCCAGCGGGCCAGTAAAACTTGCGAGAAAAAGGCAATGGCAGCCGAACCAATGCGAATGATAAAGGCGAGCAGGGCACCGCGTTGGGATTTATTGCTATCACCCTGGCCATTCAAGATGGAGTCCAGTTTGTGCTGCAAGGGTTGCGGCAAATGTTTTGTCAGTGTAGCGATTGTCATCAGATGCCCCGGTTAGCTAAACATGCCGTTTGGATGTTGCAGCGGTGTATTGGGGAGCAAAGTAAGGCGAAGTTCCTAACGTTCAGTTGTTGCCACAGCAAGAGTTTCAAGCATGGTTAACAGAAGTTAAGTGCTTGATTTAGAGCGTTTCCGGCTTCGCTTGAATCGCTCTGGTTTTATTCCGCTCACGGCGTATCCTCACTACGTTCGGGCCTGCGCGAGCGCGTCGCATAAGCGCCGGGGCAGCGCGTGCTACCCTGGTGGTTCAATTTAAACCGGAAATGCTCTAACCAGCAAAGCCGCCAGAAGAGAGGAACTCGATTTCTTCTGGTGTTGAGGGGCGGCCTAAAATTTCGTTGCGGTGAGGAAAACGGCCAAACTTTTTGACTATTTCCATGTGTTCGACGGCGTGGGCCAGGGTATTATCCAGTTCATAGCGTTTGCACATGGCCACACAAAAGCGTTGCTCGCGCAAAGCTTCAGTATGCATAAAAGGCATGACAAACCAGCGCCGTTCATTTTGATTGAAGGAATTGATCACTTCTGTGCGCATGGCATAATTGGCAACGGTGCGGGCGTGTTCATCGGCGGCGAACATTTCAGGGGTGCCGCGGTGAATGTTGCGGCTGAACTGATCGAGTACAATTGTCAGGGCAAGAACCCCTTCACGATCTTCACACCAATTGTCCATGGCACCCAGTTTTGCCTGTTTTAAAACATTGCCGTAATCGCGTGTGATCAAGGCATCAAACTCAGGGTCTTTTTTCCAATATGCCTGTTCTTCAAGTCCAAGCCAAAAGCCGGTGATGTCACGTGGTGTCAAAAGTTTTTTTGCCGGGGCGGAGGCTTGCTCATCTGTTGTTTCATGATCGCTCATCTTGTTATCCTCCAAATCCGGCAGAACTTAAGCCGGTTAAAACAAACTGGACAGCAAGGGCTGACAAAATCATCCCAAGAATCCGTGACATGGCCCGTGACGCTGTTGGACCAACAAAGGGGCCAAGCTTGCTGGCAATCAGGAATAAAACAAGGGTAAAGGCAATAACAGTAAACAGGACGCCAACGACAATGGCCTGTCCGGCCAACCCGTGTCCGCCATTGTTCATCAAAAGAATTATCGAGGCGATGGCACCTGGACCGGCAATCAGGGGGGTGCCAAGGGGGAAAACCCATTGATCATCGGCAGGATCGTCGGCAATTTCATGTTCAATGGATGATTGCTCAACATTCTTTTTCCGCCGCTCAGAACGCTTTTCAAACAGCATTTCAAGGGCCATTAAAAACAGCAAAAGGCCACCGGCAATGCGGAATGCGGCAAGGGAAATGCCCAGAAAGCCCAGAACGGCATTTCCGGCAACAGCAAAAATCAGCAGCACTGAAAAGCCGAAAATAGTGGCGCGCCAAGCGGTCATGCGCCGGGCTTTGCTGTCCATTTTTGAGGTTATGGCAATGAATAGCGGGACAAGACCGATGGGGTCAATAATAACAAATAATGTGGCAAAGGCCGGAACTGCGACCTCGCTCCATAAGGGCCAGATCAAAATGAGCCGCCATTGCCGCCAAAGTTGACATCACGACGGGCCGAGCGGATCGAGACAGAATAACCGGCAACCACATCAATAAGTGACATGATGACAAGGATCAGAAAAACAGATGTACCGGCCTGGCGAACCAACAAAAACTCAACCAGTGCGGCGATAAATACGGCAGTTGAAAAAATGTGATCAATAATGGTGGCCGTGCCGATGCTGGCGGCTTTAATGACTTCGAGAAACAACAGGGCCAGGCCAACAATGATCAATATATCGCCACTGTTGAGGGCAAAGGTTGCCCCCGATGACATATCATAGACCAGCATGTCTGCTTGCAGGTCAAGGTTGCCGGAAAATGCGAATATATTATAAGCAATGAGAACCAGAGCGAGAAAAGGGAAAGCTGATAAAAAACGCATTTTGGATATTCCTTTGAAAGAGTGGCTGTCTGATATTAAGCCTATAGCCTGCCCTAGAGCAACCCGCGTTCTTAATGATCTAGGGTCTGTTGCGTTTAATTGAATTTATTTTATCGATCGAACGGGCTTATTGAGCAAGACCTACCTCGCCCAAGCAAATAAATCCTTGAATCCGTTTAAACGCGACAGGCGCTAGGGTACAAAAAAAGCCGGTGCAATAACACCGGCTTTGAAATTTATATAGCAGGAATGTGACCTGCATAAGTATTTTTTAGTAGTCGCTTTTGGCTTCCAGCACCTGACGACCGCGATATATGCCTGTTTTCAGGTCAATATGGTGCGGGCGATGTAGTTCGCCAGTTTGTTTGTTTTCAACATATGTTGATTTTTCGGTTGTGTGACCTGAGCGGCGGAAACCACGTTTCATCCGCGAAATCTTACCTTTTGGGACCGCCATGGGAACTCTCCAGATTAAAAAACTGATACAAATTATTACGCCCGACAACAGTGCGAGCTGGTTCTGAGGGCGGCTTATAGCGTGCCTGAAACAGAATATCCAGCCCCTTTACGCCTTAATCGGTCATTTTGGTGTTTTATTTTGACCCAGAGCGTTCAAAGTCATAGAGACTGATCGTTTTGATTGATAAAGGACAAATGACAATGAGTACAGGGCCTATTGTGTTTGTGGTTGCCTGCGCACTGATTGATCCGGACAACCGGGTGCTGATTGCCAGACGTCCGCAGGGAAAATCCATGGCAGGGTTGTGGGAATTTCCAGGAGGTAAGGTCGAGGAGGGGGAATTGCCCGAAACAGCGCTTATCCGTGAGTTGAATGAAGAGCTGTCAATATCGGTAAAAGCTCCCTGTCTGGCACCGTTAACATTTGCCAGTCATTCTTATGAAAGTTTTCACTTATTGATGCCACTTTATATTTGTCGAAAGTGGGAAGGCATTGTGAACGCTCGCGAAAACCAGGAATTGAAGTGGGTGCGGGCGCTGCGTTTGCGAGATTATGAAATGCCAGCAGCAGACATTCCGCTGGTACCTCATTTGATTGATGCGCTTTAAATCGCAGTTTTAGATACGTTGTAATGAGAAAGAGACTCAAAGAGAAGACTTTGACATGATACAAAAGCTAAAAGAGATAAATCATCTTGTTACTGCATTTTGGAGGAATGAAGAGGGTGCGACAGCTATTGAGTATGCCCTGATAGCTTCTGCAGTCGGTCTGGCTTTAGCTGCAACTTTGCCCTTAATACAGTCAAGTATTGACACGACCTATGACAATATTCTGGATTATTTTTCAAGTATTTAGGCTTTGACCTGAGGCGGCAGCATTTTTTACCGAAAAAAGTAAGTCGTTGACAGGTGCCATAACAGAAACAGCACAATGACATAGCCAATGCCACGGCCAATTCGTTTGCCCCACAGATCTATGGCGTCATTTTGATCATCGTCAGAACCAGTTGTTCCAGCGCCGAGAATTTTTTCCGATTCCTGCTCAATCCGTTTTAGAATAGATTTGGCGCGACGCGTTTGGTCGTCGCTGTCTTGTTTTCTCATTTTTTGCTGCCTTTACTGCATTATGCTGTTGGCATCGCGTTCTGCTTCATCTTGGGTGGCGATTTCGATTTTTTCCAGTTCATCGTCATTAAGACCAAATTGACGACCGATTTCCTGGACAATGATGTGGGTAATAATATTGCCAAGGGTTTCATCAATATCGGCCCAATAATCCAGAATGGCTCGCCGGAACAGGATAACCGCATGGGTTTCCAAGGCTTCGTGAATATTGTCGATTTGGCTTTCACCGGCTGGATGGAAAAGGCCCATCAGATCATAAGAAGATGAGCCGCCCAAAAATTCGACCAATTCTGGGTCGGCAATTTCTTGAACCTGAATGATGATGTCACCACACATAGCATGAAAATTTTCAGGTATGGCACGATAGGCCTGCTCTGCAAGTTTTCCGATGTCTTCGGTGGTGGGTGAAAAGGCGGCTGCCCACGGTGATGCCGCGTATCTTATTGCCATAGTTAGAGTTGTATATCGTGGAATCGCATGTGGTAACAGGGCTTTCTCACCCCAAGCCTCTAACGTATCAATTGCAGGACTTGTTTAGACTTCTGACTCGTTAGTCAAAAAGTGTTACATTGGTTGCTTGCGCGCCAGCGTTTACCGTTGCGACACCTGCAAGTGTGCCTGCCATCAATGTAGCCGCTACAAGGCCAAAAAGAATGCGCTTAAGAAATTTGATATCTGCAGTTTGTGTTGTCATATTTTTAATACTCCCCCGAGGAGCCTTCTCTTACGTGATCCGCGATTTTATATCAATAACATAAATTACCTTTTCCTAACCTTAACAACATGTTCATGAAATATTCATGTCGTGTGTCATTTCAGGAAAAGGGTAAATAATAAAAAAGGCCGCCAGAAGAGTTCTGGCGGCCTTTAAAAATTGTGAGGTTTTTACCTTATTCCATAGTTGGAATTGAAAAATCAGCACCTTGCTTGATGCCTGATGGCCAGCGGGAGGTGACAGTTTTTGTTCGGGTATAGAATCGGTAAGCATCGGGGCCGTGTTGGTTCAAGTCGCCAAAACCGGAATCCTTCCAGCCGCCAAAGGTGAAATAGGCCAGCGGCACGGGGATTGGCACGTTAACGCCGACCATGCCGATATTGATTCGCTTGGCAAAATCACGGGCTGCATCACCATCACGGGTGTAAATGGCAACGCCATTGCCGTAATTATGCTTCATCGGCAACTCAAGGGCTTCTTCATAATTTTTAGCCCGAACGACTGAGAGAACCGGGCCGAAAATTTCTTCCTTGTAGATCGCCATGTCGGCGGTGACATTGTCAAATAGTGAGCCGCCAACGAAATAGCCGTTTTCATAGCCTTGCATTTTAAAGCCACGGCCATCGACGACCAGATCGGCACCTTCGGAAATGCCTTGCTCGATATAACCGGAAACACGGGTAACGGCTTCAGCATTGACCATTGGGCCGTAGTCGGCTTCGCGGTCGGTTGACGGGCCAATGCGCAGAGCTTCAACCCGCGGGATGAGTTTTTCCATCAGAGCGTTAGCGGTTTTCTCACCAACTGGTACAGCCACGGAAATTGCCATGCAGCGTTCACCGGCAGAACCATATCCTGCACCGATCAGGGCATCTACTGCTTGATCAAGGTCGGCATCGGGCATGATGATCATGTGGTTTTTGGCACCGCCAAAGCACTGGGCCCTTTTGCCATTTGTG
>Ga0209344_10005395_pt1 | contig 11051 bp, 6 predicted proteins | sample Cruoilmetagenom6_FD_187293 | JGI IMG/M metagenome (GOLD analysis project Ga0209344, IMG submission 187293) | Oil polluted marine microbial communities from Coal Oil Point, Santa Barbara, California, USA - Santa Barbara Oil Seep Sample 6 (SPAdes)... | ecosystem: Environmental > Aquatic > Marine >...
CGACCTCTCTATCGATAAACCATCGCGGGTACGCGAGCAGCGTCGCGACGTACCCCGAAATCGTACGGGCTTGTCTTCCGGTCAATGTTGTCATGAAACCTCTGGAATCGCGCTCTTTGGCAGACTAGAGAGGGCGCTCACGACCGGGCTATCCGGGCTACTACGTACGGAATTTGAGAATGTGACAGCTACTTGCGAGCCAACCGTTGCGTTTTCGCAACATATGTCAACAAAATCGTGATTTTTTTAGCGCTTGGCATTTACAAATGTGTTGTGATTTCGCATCATGGCGACATGGCTCGACCGGTTCTCCGGGCGGCCCGGCGATTTAAGGCTAGCAATAAGCCACGTCGATCTTTTAAGCATAAGGGGTAAGAAATGAGAGCAAGCGAAGATCGCGCACTTCTCGCGCGAGTACTCAGTCCATTTGCTATCGCTTTTGCAAGCATGTTTTTGCTTGCAGGGCCCGCTGCATTTGCGCAGGACGACAGCGATAGCGACGACTCAGCAGATGTCGCGGAACAAGACGATGAAGTCGTTGACGAAGTAGTCGTCACGGGTTCACGCCTGAAACGCGATTCGTACAGCAGTATTTCACCACTGCAGGTCATCACCGGCCAGATCTCTCGCGAAGTCGGCCTGATCGACGCGGGTGACATTTTGCAGGAGTCAACGGCTTCAAGCGGTCAGCAGATTGACCTGACCTTCCAGGGCTTCGTACTCGATAACGGCCCGGGTGCCACGACAGCAAACCTGCGTGGTCTTGGCCAGGCACGTACCCTGGTACTTTTGAATGGTCGCCGACTCTCACCAGCGGGTGTTGAGGGTGCTCCGTTTGCGGCTAACCTCAACCAGATACCAGCCTCCATGGTGCAGCAGTACGATATCCTGCTTGACGGGGCGTCTTCCGTATACGGATCTGACGCGGTTGCCGGTGTGGCAAACGTCATCTTGCGCAAGGACTTCGACGGGCTTGAGATCGAAGACTATTCGCGTGTTCCGGAATACAGCGGTGGCGTAGACCACACGCTGAGTGTTGTCTGGGGCAAGAACTGGGACCGCGGTTTTGTTGGTGTCGGTGCAGAGTACACAGACAGCGAGCGCGTAACGCTGGAACAGCGTCCGTGGACGGCCGGTTGTGACAAGCACTATGAGATCGATGAGAACGGTCAGTTCCGTACTCAGGAGCTGTGGTTCAGCGACATTCTCGGTTCCGCATGGGACGAGTGTCGTCTTGGTCGTACCGCTGGTCGTTACCAGGTCAACGGTGGAAGGGGCGGAAGTCTCTATTACACAGGGCCCGGCAGCTCGAACGGTGGCTGGGGTGATTTTTCCAGTCAACGACCGCGCACCGACATCCAGAGCTACACGGATTCCGATGGTGATGGTTTCGCAGACGTGAACTATCGTTCCTTCGATCGCAATGGCACGCCTGAGTCCCAGAGCTCTGACCTGTTCCCGGAGACGTCTTCGTACTCCCTCATGGCGTACGGCGAGTACACCTTCGACGGCGAAGCCAACATCACACCGTATTTCGAGGCGATGTACAACGACTTCAAATTTGAGTCGCGCGGCAGGCCTCCCCAGCTGTTCCCATGGGTTCCGCCTCTAAACCCGGACAACCCGTGTAATACGACGTCGAATCCGAACGGTTTCGACTGTGGCCTCGCATTTGACCAGTTCCTCGAAAACCCGGCAGTGATTCAGCAGTACCTGGATACGTTCGACTGTGACCCGAGCGCTACAGGCGACTGCCCTCAAGCGGGTGGCGAGCTTGGCGTGACATATGTGCGGCCGATTGTTGGCGTGCGCGGTGACCGGGATAACACCAAGACATCGGGTGACCAGTTGCGCGTCGTCGGCGGTGTCCGTGGCGACATGCCGTTCCTGAACGCCGGTTCGCTCAACAACTGGTCGTTCGACGTCTACGCGAGCTTCTCTGAGTCGAACGCTGTTTCGGAACGCCGTGGTATTCGCGAAGACAGGCTTGACCTGGCAGTCGGCACCTACTCGCTGACGAATACGCCTTGCGTAGCAGACGATCCCAATGCCGCCGGACTGCGTTCTGGCCTTACGATTGCTGACTTGCAAGACGACGTAATTCCCGGTTGTGTCCCGGTCAACCTGTTCGCAACGTCGCTGTACGAGAACGGTTACCTTGGTGACTTCGCGACTCAGGCTGAGCGCGACTACGTGTTCGATGGCCGGAACTTCGATACGAAATACGAGCAGACAATTGTCTCGGCCTACATAACCGGCGACGTCTTCGAGTTGCCTGCCGGTAGCATAGCCTTTGGTCTTGGTGCGGAACATCGCAACGATGACATCGCGTCGATTCCTGATGCCGTTGCCCGCGAGGGTCTGTTCTTCGGGTTCTTCTCGGACGGTGGCGCCACAGGCGACAAGGATACGGACGAGTTATTTGCGGAAGTCGAAATTCCGTTGTTGGCAGGCGTTTTTGCGGCTGAGGAGCTGACGCTCAACATGTCGACGCGGTACACCGACGATGAGATCTATGGTTCGAGCAATACTGAATCCTTCAAGCTCGGTTGGCGTCCTGTCGAATCACTCTTGATTCGCGGTACGTTCGGCACGTCTTTCCGTGCACCGAACCTTAGAGAATTGTTCCTGCAGGCCCAGTCCGGATTTGGCAGCATTTTTGATGAGTGCTTCAATGACGAGGATTCCTGGGATATCGACTCCAATTCGTATGTTGCGGCTGGCGACGACCGCGAGCCTGAGGTTCTCGCGAACTGTATTGCCCAGGGCGTAGATCCGACGTTGGCATACTCGCCCGGTAACGGTGGCCTCCAGACATTCAGTACTGAAGTTGCATCGGGCGGCGCACTGGATTTGAACGCTGAGACATCTGAATCCTGGTCGGCAGGTTTCGCCTGGGAACAGCCGTTCACCAACGCGTTCGATCTGTCATTCAGTGCGACGTACTACGAGATCGAAGTCAATCAGACAATTATTGAGCCAACTGGCCAGTTTATCGTCAGTGACTGCCTGAACTCTTTGACGGGTGACAGCGTCTTCTGTAGTCGTATCACGCGCGATCTGTCTGATCCGGGTAACCCGAGGATCGACGTTATCGATTCGGGCTTCATTAACCGTGAGTCAGAGAAAGCACGTGGCATGGACATCAACGTGGCATTCAACGATACGGTTACTGTCTTCGAACGTCCGATCGATATCACGTGGGACATTACGGCGAACCGCCAACTCGAGCGTTCGACGGTATTCCTGAACGAGGATACTCTCGCAGAGGATGTCGAGCACTACGAGGGTGAATGGGGCTTCCCGGGCTGGAATGTTCGTTCCGGTCTGCGTTTCGATTACGACGACTGGCGTTTTACCTGGGAGACCCGTTACATTGCGTCGGTTGACCAGGACCCGGATGGCGTGGATGCTTACAGCGATGCTTTCATCGCGTCTGATACATGCCTGGGACCGCCTACGGATGTGCTGTGCCGGGATTACGCTGAAATGGATAACTATTTCCTTAACCACCTCTCCGTGTACTACTACGGCGACAAGTGGACGCTTGGCGGCGGCATTCGTAATGCATTTAACAAGAAACCGCCGATCGTTGATGGCAATGAGCCAATTACAGCTATCAACAACACCCCGATTGGTTACGGCTATGACGTGAACGGAAGGACCTTCTTCCTTAACGTTGGCGTAAACTTCGGTGGGAACGAGTAATCGGAGCCTTAGTCCGATATAGCTAGGCAAGATCGGGCCCACGGTGTTTTTTATGCCGTGGGCCCTTTTTGCTTTGCAAATCGTTAGAATCTCAAGCATCCAATGCTTAAGCGGAATATTTGAAATGAACAAGCGACTCATTGTGTTGGTCGGGCTCTGCCTGGCCAGTTTTGTCTCGCCGGCGGTTGCCGGTGAGCTGGCGGACGATCCATATCCGCTCGAATACTGGGCCCTGCGCTCGGTGATCAGTAATGCGCAGATCTCGCCGAATGGCGATCAGTTGGCCATCATGAAAATTGCGTCGAAAGACGCCAATCCAATCATCGAAATCTATGATGCTTCCGACCTGACCAAGGAGCCTCTCCCCTTCAATGCAGACCCGATGGAGATCACGAATTTTTATTGGGCCAGTAACGATGACATCGTATTCAACTTGCGGCAAAAAGTGCGTGACAAGATTGAGGGTTTCAATCGCGGTGTTTATGAAAACAAAATTGCGACATTCGATGTAGCGAAAAAGAAATTTCACACGTTTGATGAAACCGGTCCGGCTATTGAGCACTTGCTACCGAACAAGCCCAACAAGATCATCATCTCGTTTCTGGAGGGCGATCCGGACGGACCCGGCGCGAAGCTGGATGCAGCGTTTCGGCCGCGTGCCTATTGGGAGTTCGACCTCGACAAGGGAACCAAGAAGCTGTTGATCAGGGGCAAGATCACGCTTGGCGCAATCGAGTTCGATGCTAACGGCAATCCGTGGCTGGCACGTGGCTTCGATTTGGCTAAGGGTGAGTACCTCTGGTACTGGCGTGAGCCTGGGTCGAGCAAGCAGCGTTGGGAGAAGATCTATAGCCTCAGCGAGGAGAACTTCGATACGTTCGCGGTTGAAGGACTTGATGAGACGAAGCCAGGACATATCCTGGTTCGCGCCAGCAATGGTCACGACAAGGTCGGGCTCTGGTCGTACGACGTCAACGCGAAGAAATTCGACGAGCTTGTTTACCGTCGAAACGATGTCGATGTTGCCGGCGTTCGCTGGCACAGCAATGATTGGACGAACGCCGATTCGATCGTTGCAGTTGTCTATGGCAAGGACAGGTACCACTACGAGTACTTCGATGAACTCGAAGGGGCGACCTTCGCACAGCTTGAGCAACTGATTCCGCATGCCTACCAGTTGTCAATCAACAGTCGCTCGCGAGATGGTTCCGCGATGACGATCTACAACACGGGCCCACGCGACCCGGGTTCGTACTACCAGCTCAAAGACGGTCGAGTCACCTCTGTGGGCAGTCGGCAACCGTTGCTGGAATCTGAGAATCTCGCAGACGTTAAGTATGTCGAATACAAGTCACGCGACGGTCGCAAGATTCCGGGTTATGTGACAGTTCCGAACGGCGAGGGTCCCTGGCCGCTGATCGTGCTGCCTCATGGCGGTCCGTTTGTCGCGGAAACCGTTGTGTACGATGAATGGTCGCAGATGCTCGCCAACAATGGCTACATGGTGCTGCAACCGCAGTATCGTGGTTCGCAGGGTCACGGGCAGAAGTTCTACACCGATGCGTTCATGCACGGTGGCCAGGGCGGCTTTCAGATGCAGGACGACAAGGACGACGGCGCTCTGTATCTTGTCGAGCAAGGCCTTGTTGATCCCGACCGCATCGCGATGTTTGGCTGGTCTTACGGCGGCTATGCTGCACTCGTAGCGGCTTCTCGTGAAGACCAGATATACCAGTGCGTCATCGCCGGTGCGGCTGTTACGGACCCGTTGATGCAGGTCAACTACTACCGCTTTCAGCTGCGTGGGACAGGCGCGATAGAGCAGTTGCGTATGTGGGATGACAGTATCTCGCCGCTCAAGGAAGTTGCCAAGGTCAACGTACCGATGCTCATTGTCCACGGTGACGTCGACCAGCGCGTCCCGCCGGATCATGCGAAGAAGTACCTGAAGGCGCTCGACAAGCTGAACAAGCCGTACAAAGCTGTTTGGCTCGAAGGCGCAGACCACTTCTCGAGCACGCTGTTCTTTCACCACCAGATCAAATTGTATGAGTCGATGATCGACTACCTGCAGAACGACTGCGGTCCGGGCGGACTGTAGGCGCCAGGAAAAGAGATCAGGGAAGCCCGGGCCGGCTCGCCGCCCCGGGCTTTTTTGTCTCAGAACATCTCGCTCGGGTCGAGCGTATCGTGGGCCGGTTTCTCGCGACTCTTGATCCATTTGCCGGTGATCATATTGTCGTAGCCGAGGCCCGGTCCGACCATCGGATACACACCTGCGTCGCGGTCAATGATGACTTCGAGAAACGCCGGGCCCTCGAAATCCATGAACTCGCGAATGATGGTCGGCAGGTCTTCCTGTTTGTCGAGGCGTTTGGCAAACTTGAAGCCGTCCGCTTCAGCCGCCTTGACGAAATCCTTGCTGTGAAGTGATTTGTCGCTGCCGGACATGCGGCCGCCGAAATACAGCTGCTGCCATTGCCGCACCATGCCGTCGCCATAGTTGTTCAGAACGATGACCTTGACCGGCGTGTTGTAGGTTGTTGCGGTCTCGAGTTCACCAAAATTCATGCGAATGCTACCGTCACCGTCGATATCGATAACAGTGCGGTCAGGGCGCGCAAACTGTGCGCCGATAGCGGCAGGCAGGCCGAAACCCATCGTGCCCATGCTGCCGGATGTCAGCCACAGTCGCGGCTCACGGAAATCAAAATACTGGGCGGCCCACATCTGGTGTTGCCCGACACCAGTAGAAATAATCGCTTCACCCTTCGAGTGCTTGTTAATCTCCTCAATGACGGCGTAGGGCTGGATCAATACGGAATTGCGATCGTAGTTAAGCGCGAAATCTTCTTTCAGTCCTGCGATCTCTTCGTGCCATTCAGCAAAGGTCTTGGCAAAACCAATACGCCGTCCGTAGGCCAGCATGTCCGCCAGGTCTCGTTCGAGCATCCCCACGTGGTGCCAGTTAACGCGCTTGACCTTGCCGATCTCGGCGAAGTCGACATCGAAGTGCGCAATGTTCTTGGCGCGCGGCGCGAACAGTCCCGGGTTACCCGCGACCCGGTCGTCAAATCGAGCACCGATAGCGATCAGGAAATCGCAATCTTCAACGGCGTAGTTGGCCGATGCGATGCCGTGCATGCCCAGCATATGAAGCGCTAGAGGATGGGTCGTATCGCTGGCGCCCAGCGCCATTAAGGTCGTTGTAACGGGTATGCCGTATTCATTGGCCAGGCGCCGCATGGCCTTGGTCGCGTTGGCATTGATTACACCGCCGCCGGCATAAATTAACGGCCGTTCGGATTCCGAGAGGAACGTATAGAAGCGCTCGCACGCGTCATCGCTGAGTTGATTCTCCTCCACCTTGGCCAGGCGCCGCCGATAGCCGTGCAGTGGAAGGGTGCCTTCTCCCCGGAATTCGCCTTCCCAGTTCTGAATGTCTTTCGGGATGTCTACGACGACAGGGCCGGGACGACCCGTGCGGGCAAGCTCAAACGCACTTCGCATGGTCTCTTCGAGCTTGTCGGCATCCGTGACCAGGAAAACGTGCTTGGCCACCGCACCCATGATGGCCGCGACAGGTGCTTCCTGGAACGCATCAGTGCCGATCGCGGCTGTGGGCACCTGGCCGCAGATCACGACCACGGGTACCGAGTCGGCCATGCTGTCGCGCACCGGAGTAACCGTATTCGTGGCGCCGGGGCCCGACGTCACCATTACGACACCAACCTTGCCGCTTGCCCGTGCATAACCGGCCGCCATGAAACCGGCGCCCTGCTCGTTGGCCGGCACGACCAGCTGCATGGTCCCGTCGCTGTCCGCATCGGGATGCATGTCGTTGTAACGGAACACGGCATCGTAAATGGGGAGAATCGCGCCGCCGCTGTAGCCGAAGATCGTATCGACGCCCTCGTCGGCAAGGACCTGCACCACGGTGTCGGCTCCCGAGAGCGAATTTCCGGCGAGCCGGTGGCGGGTTACCTGTGCGGTATTGGCCTTTTCAGTCATGGGTCTGCGACTTCACGTTAAATAGGGGATTTTTGGCGAGTGTTTACTAAATTCAGGTGCATTGCAATACTGCAGAATCTGGGCGAACATCCGGCTAATCCCGCAGCAAAACCGGTTTCATTTGTAATTCATCATGCGACACGCAATTTCAGTTCTCCTTCAGAACGAGGTCGGTGCCCTGACGCGCATGACCGGCATGTTCTCTTCTCGCGGCTACAACATCGAAACGCTTAATGTAGCCCCGACCTACGACCCGCGTGTCTCCCGGGTAACACTTGTCGTGACCGGCTCGGATGCGGCAATAGCGCAGCTGAATGCACAGCTGGCCAAGCTGGTTGACGTGGTGAATATTCACGACATGACGCTCGGCGAGCATTTCGAGCGGGAACTCGCCATTGTCAAAGTCAAGCTGGGCACTGGCGGACTGGCCAAGGCACTGTCGCTGGCCAGTCGGTTCGGTGCGGAGATGCTTGACGAAGACGCCAACAGCTGCACGATGCAATTGACGGGACAGGTCCCGGAAATTGACGAGTTCGTCAGGGAAGCATCTGAAGTCGGGGATATTTCGGCCGTCGCTCGCAGCGGCACGGTGGCCGTATCGAAAGGTGAAGTAACGCTCACGTCATTCGATCGACAACACTTGCTCGTCGGCTGAACATGGCCACCCCGGCGCTCAGCGACTACAGGCGCCTGGTCGTCAAGGTCGGGTCTTCGTTGCTGGTCGACCAGAGCGGAAACCTCAATCGAAAATGGCTCGACACGCTGGCGGAGGACATCAGCGGCCTGCAGCGCGATGGCCACGAAATCCTCATCGTATCCTCCGGTTCGATCGCCTTGGGTTGCCAGGTGCTCGATATCAATAAGGCACGTGCCAGGCTGGAAGATTTGCAGGCGGCTGCGGCGGCAGGGCAGGTGCAGCTCGTCCACGCCTATCAGGAGATGCTGGGACAGCATGACATCGTGGCAGCCCAGGTTCTGCTAACCCCCGGGGATACCGAGAATCGCCGTCGCTTCCTCAACGCCAGGGGCACACTGGCCCGCCTCCTCGACCGGGCCGTTATCCCGATCATTAACGAAAACGACACGGTCGCAACCGAGGAAATTCGCTATGGCGACAACGACCGCCTCGCCGCGCGTGTCGCGCAGTTGGTTATGGCCGACGCATTGGTCCTGTTATCCGACGTGGATGGTTTTTACACGGCGGATCCCGGCAAGGATCCGGACGCACAACACATCCCGGAGGTAGATCACATCACCGGTGAAATGCAGTCAATGGCCGGAGAGACCCGGTCTGACATTGGCAGTGGCGGCATGGCGACCAAGGTCCAGGCCGCTCGAATAGCTACCCACGCCGGGTGTTCGACCATCGTCGCCAGCGGCACTATCGAACACCCGTTGCGGGCGTTGTCGACAGGGGCCCGTTGCACCGTGTTCAAGGCCGAAGGAACACCGGCCGCGGCGCGCAAGCAATGGCTGGCAGGCGTTCTGGAGGTCCGCGGCACGTTGCATGTAGATGACGGTGCAGTGCGCGCACTGGGCAGCGGCAATAGCCTGCTGCCCGTCGGTGTCGCCGCCGTGGCGGGCGAGTTCAGTCGCGGTGACGTGGTGAGTATTGCCGGCCCTGACGGGGTCGAACTCGGCCGAGGCCTGGCGGAGTATTCGGAGTCCGAGGCCAGCCAGATATGCGGTTGTCAGTCGGAACAGATCGAGGACAAGCTCGGGTATCGTGGCCGATCGGTCATGGTGCATCGGGATGAACTGGTGTTATTCAAGCATGATCGCTGAAACGATGACAGCCCTGGGTAAGGCGAGCCGGGCGGCGGCCACAGCCCTGGCCACGACGAGTGCTGATCAGCGCAATGCTGCGCTGGCGGCTGCAGCTGGGGCGTTGCGACGCGGCTCCGCGGCGATTATCGCCGCGAACGAGAAGGACATGGCCGCGGCAAGAAAGCGTGGTCTTGGCGGTGCGATGCTCGATCGCCTGCTCCTCGACGATAGTCGAGTTGAAGCCATGGCTGCAGGCATAGAGACGATTATCGACTTGCCTGATCCTGTCGGGCGGATACTCGAGGAATGGGAGCGGCCGAACGGACTGCGCATCCAGCGTGTTGCCGTCCCGCTGGGTGTGATTGGCATCATCTATGAAAGCCGGCCGAATGTGACGTCTGATGCCGCAGCCTTGTGTATCAAATCGGGTAATGCCGTGATTCTCCGGGGCGGTTCCGAGAGTTTTCATTCCAGCACGTCTATTTACGAATGCCTGCGGGAGGGCCTCCAGACCGCGGGCTTGCCTGGCGAGGCTGTGCAGATGGTACCGACGACTGACCGCGCCGCGGTGGGTTTCCTGCTGTCTTCGATGGCTGAGTGGGTGGACGTCGTGGTACCGCGTGGCGGCAAGAACCTGATCAAGCGTGTCCAGGAAGAAGCACGTGTACCGGTTATCGGTCACCTCGATGGCATTTGTCACGTGTACCTGCATACCGGGGCCGATCGTGATATGGCGCGCGATGTCGTCGTGAACGCCAAGATGCGACGCACGGGGATCTGTGGTGCCGCCGAAACTGTGCTGGTCGACAGGGCAGTCGCGGACAGTTTGCTGCCGTGCGTCGGTGATGCACTGCTGGCGTCCGGATGCGAAATTCGTGGTGATGCGGCCGTGCGGTCGCTGCTGGATGAAGCAGCCGAGGCAACGGACGAAGACTGGTCGACCGAGTACCTGGATGCTGTCATTTCGATTCGCGTTGTCGACGATATCAATGCGGCGATCAGCCATATCCGTCGCTACGGATCCGGTCATACCGAGAGCATTATTACCGACGATCCCGAGGCGGCCGGGACGTTCCTGAGGGAGGTTGATAGCGCAATCGTCCTGCAGAATGCCTCGACCCAGTTCGCCGACGGCGGCGAGTTTGGCATGGGTGCAGAAATCGGCATTGCCACCGGACGTATTCACGCGCGCGGCCCGGTCGGTGCTGACCAGCTGACGAGCTACAAGTATGTTGTGCGCGGCAGCGGGCAGGTGAGACCCGTCTGATGGCCGCCGCGCAGCAATACGATCTCGCGGTCATCGGCGCAGGTATCAACGGCGCCGGTATCGCACGTGATGCGGCCCTCCGTGGCTTGAAAGTCATCATTTTCGACAAGAACGATATGTGCAGCGGCTGCTCGGCGATTTCCAGCCGGCTGGTGCACGGAGGCCTGCGCTACCTCGAATATGGCGAGATACCGCTCGTCTACGAGTCGCTGCACGAGAGACGTTATCTGCGCCACACCGCGCCACACCTGGTTGAGCCACTGCGGATAACGATTCCTGTGTACGCGGGTGCGCGGCG
>Ga0209344_10005396_pt1 | contig 11049 bp, 12 predicted proteins | sample Cruoilmetagenom6_FD_187293 | JGI IMG/M metagenome (GOLD analysis project Ga0209344, IMG submission 187293) | Oil polluted marine microbial communities from Coal Oil Point, Santa Barbara, California, USA - Santa Barbara Oil Seep Sample 6 (SPAdes)... | ecosystem: Environmental > Aquatic > Marine...
GATCACCGGTCACCACGAGGGCCGCTTCTATGGGCTGGATGGGACGCCGGAACGCGTCATGAGTGATGCGCTCCAAGCCAAGACCCCAATCGAAGGGCTCTATCTCTCTGGGCAGGACGTGGTCAGCATCGGCATTCAAGGCGCGCTCTGGGGCGGGATTCTTTGTGCGGCCAGCATTGATCGCAGAGTGTTCAAACACCTCAGAGGGTGAACCTCTCAGGTTGCGATCCCAGACGGTCAATCGTCGTTAAAACTCGATGCCCAATAAAATCAAACCGCCCCGCTGGCGTAAGCACTGGCCTCACGTCACCTTCGCAACCCTGTAGGCGATCCTGAATGCATCTCCTGCTGGGCTTTGAGGATAATGACGCGGATCGGCGGAGAACGGCAACCAGAATTCGACTTCCAACTTGCCCTTGATTTCAACCTTTGCGTCAAGCTCATCGAGAAGGTTCAGCATGCGGTCGTTTTCTGCGTGAACCAGTGCCATGAGTTCCAGAATGCCGTTCAGAACCGCATGTGTGGCAAGCACTCCTAACATCAATCTGCCCAACCCGTGGCCCTGATAGTCGTCAATTATGGTGATCGCGAATTCGGTAACATCCGCGTCCTGAGCAAACCGAATGGACTTCGCGGTGCTCAAAGGCGTAACGGTGCCATTGCCCTCGGTCAAAGCGCCGACGGCGAAGTGGCCGGCGTCATTAGGGGCGCTGAAAAGGTCCAGCTCATCTTCCAACAGGAGGGGATGCGCGGTCAGCAACCTGAATGCGCGGGACCGCGCGCAAAGATGGTCGCGGCCGATTCTGAGCAAATGCCGGCCTTCCGGTACAGCTTTTCGAAATTGAACAAGTCCCGATGCCCCAAGAGGAACGGAAAACGAAGAAAGCTTCATGCCCGTTGGTTTGGTACAAAACGTGCACACGGCGCAAACCTTGCCGAAAGCGGCTTTCATTTACTCCACGGATGGACGTTCACGCCCCGCCCCGAGTGACCCTTCATAATCTCGACGGCAAGTTTTTCGCGCTCGTCATCGCGGACCCGGACCCATAACAGGATGCCGCCGTACCAGATTTGATTGGCGTAATACTCTTTGTGATGCGCGCCAACACGACCCGCCAGTTACGTGCCAATCACTGCTGCGGGGCCTCCGCCGATGGCGATGGCGGCGATCGATGCGGCAAGCGTGCTTGCCGGCGTCAGCATGGCCGTTAAGGCAACGAAAGAACCAACGAAGAAAAACCCACCGGCAATTGCGCCTTCCAGTTCGTGGTGGCCTCTTCAGAAACGAATTGGGCCCGCGGTGCGCTCGGATCGTCTTCAAGTTCAGCCGCGCGCCAATAAGCCTTACCCAGTTTCTCCTGCAAGACTTTCTGGTCTGCCAATAGACTGATGTCGGAATGATGGATACCGACCATGCGCAGCTCGGAAATGCCTAGGTTTACGCGCATCTTGCGGAATGCAGACCGTGCAATTTGAAATGGAACCGGAGACTTTGGTCATGAAAGGCTTTGCCGACAACATCGAAAAACGAACGGAAGAGAACAATAATTTCCGTGAAGTGCTTTACACTGGACAGAACATTCAACTGGTCCTGATGGCGCTGAAACCAGGTGAAAGCCGACGACGGGGTGATCGTTCCAGCCGGGGCGCGACACAATGTCATTAATACCGGCACGGAACCTTTGCGTCTCTATACAATCTACGGACCGCCCGAGCATATTGAGGGCACAGTTCACAAGACCAAGGCCCAAGCCGATGCTTCCCACGAGCACTTCAACGGGCAGACCACAGAGTGACTTAAGCCGGTTCCACCGCCTTTCCGAACAATGCGGAGATCCAATTATTGCTCTGGCTGATCGCGGCGTTCACCCAAATACCACGTCCAGAAACAACATGACGACAACGCCGACAATCAAGCCGGTAGTGGCTGCCTTGTGGTGCCCATGACGATGGGTTTCGGGAATGATTTCATTGCTGATTACATAGATCATCGCGCCAGCCGCAAAGGTCAGTCCCCACGGCAGCAGTACCTGCGAAGTACTGACCGCAATGACACCAGCAATGCCTGCAACCGGCTCGACCAGCCCCGTCGCGGCGGCGACTAGAAAGGCATACATCTTGCCATACCCTTCTGATTGAAGAGCGAGCGCGACGGCCAGACCTTCCGGTGCGTTTTGAAGTCCGATGCCAAGCGCAAGCGTGGTTGCCGCACCGATATCACCGCCTCCGAAGCCGACGCCGACAGCCAAGCCTTCGGGAACATTGTGCAACGTGATCGCGATCACGAATAGCCAGATCTTGCGAACCGACGCAGCTTTTGGGCCTTCAAGACCTTTGATAAAGTGCTGGTGCGGCACCCGTTCGTCCAGGGCGTAAATTGCGGCCGCTCCCAGCAAAATCCCACCTGCAGCGATGAGGGCCGGAACCGCCCCTTCGCCATATAGGCCCGCAGATATCTCAAGGCCCGGAATGATCAGAGAAAAATACGAGGCAGAAAGCATGACCCCGGCAGCAAACCCCAATAGAACGTCGTTTGTTCTGCGCGAAACAGCTCTGCCCACCAGGATCGGTAACGCCCCAACCGCAGTCATCAGGCCGGCGGCAAGACTGCCAAGCAAACCAAGGGCGATAACGTTCATCCAGGCGTCCCCTCTTCCTTGTCAGTGGATCACAGCGCCCAAACGCGTGAAGACGTATTCAACCAAGGCGCACAGGCGTGAAGTCAGCCGGGTGCGAGAAGAAGAACACCCAGGCCCCATCGGCCCATGTACGAAAGTCGATCTCCCCCTCCGTGGTATCAATTGTGAAATTCGGGGGCGTATCGCCAATGTGCAAAGACATGATGTCGTCACCTGTTTCTAAACTGTTGGGTTTGGCCAGTGGTAATCATTTTGGTCACACCTTGGCTACCCCATTGGTGCGACCGGCCACCGATCCATGTCAATTGCCTGGGCCTCAAATACGGTTCGCCCGGATCATAGCCGGCACGTCGAAATGCCAAACCCCTTGTAAATCGGGCAGAAACTGACCAGTACTGTTGCTGTCAGCACCAGACCGACAGCCATGCTGACATAAGCCCAAGTCCCTTCCGGCCAAATGGGCGGAGTGTTCAAAAGCGGCCCAACCAACAGAGCAAGGCCGATCAGCAGCCTCAGCACACGATCCGCACTTCCCAGATTGGCAATCATAGCAAATCCTCCTTTCGGTTCAATTCGTTACAATGCTCTTTCTCCGCGCAAGCCTGAACGACTTGGTCGGCAAGGTGATCGTCAAATTTCGATTTCTTATAGGCCCCCGTCCCGCTGCTCAGATTGATCTTTGTCAACGCAGCACACATTCCAAGCTGTCATGAGTATGCCGCACCATCGGTGAACACCCATGGACAACACACCATCGAAAACCGGCATCGTCGTTTATTCCAGTTCAGGCCATTCCCGCAGGCTCGCCAAAAAACTGGCCGATACGCTGGATGCCACGACCATCGAGCTGAACGCCCCGGGCTACAAAGGCGCTTTCGGATATATGTGCGCCGGATACAGCAGCCTTAGACAGACCTGCGCATTGGCATCGCAGTCCTTCTCGTCGCTGTCTAATTATGACCGCATTATCCTGTGCGGGCCGGTCTGGACATCCTACCCGGCGGCGACTTTGCGCGGACTGCTGCGGTCTGACATTACCCTGCCTGAATCCGTGTCGCTCTTCCTGACCAGCGGCGGGAATTCGCCAGCGATCAAAGCATTCAACGCGGCCCAAGCAGACATGGGTCACGCGCTGGTCGCCTAGGCGTCGCTTGGCAATTCGGAAGAAGGCACTTTGCAGGAAGACCGCATCATAAAGGCGTTTCTGCAAGAACTGGATGCCAAGGGTGACTGGAACCATTCAGACCCGTCCGTCGTCCGATTGCACACGCTATAGTGCACCCAGAAAGCGAGAGAGATTGTGCCCGAGATTATCTTCAGACCGAGAAAATCACCAAGGTCTATGACACAGGCGAGGTGAAGCTTTATGCACTGGCCGGCGTCGATCTTGAGTTGTTCAAGGGCGAGTTGACGGTTCTTCTCGGGCAGCAGAAAGTCGACGCTTCTGAACATCCTCGGTGGGCTTGATCACGCGACCGAAGGCCGGGTCTGGTTTGACAATACCGAGTTGACCAAGATGACGGATCGGGGCCTGACCAAATACCGCCGCGATCACGTAGGCTTTGTCTTTCAGTTCTATAACTTGGTTCCCAGCCTGACGGCGCGCGAAAACGTGCAGCTTGTCACCGACGTCGCCGCCGACCCGATGCCCGCCGACGAAGCGCTTGGCCTTGTCGGGCTTGGCGACCGGATGGACCACTTCCCACCTGAAATGTCGGGTGGCGAACAACAGCGCGTCGCCATCGCCCGAGCGATCGCGAAACGCCCGCAGATACTGCTGTGTGACGAACCGACAGGCGCGCTCGACAGCACCACCGGCGTGCAGGTTCTTGAAGTACTGCGCGACATCAACGAACGCTTCGGCACCACTACAGTGGTCATCACCCACAACGCCGAGATCCAGCGCATGGCACATCGGGTGATCTTCTTCCAGGACGGCAAGATCAGCGAAACCCGCATTAACTCCGAACGGCTCGCCCCGTCCGAGATTGTCTGGTGAGCACTCTTGCAGGCGATTTACCGAAAACTCTTCCGCGACTTTCAACGGCTCTGGATACAGGCCATCGCCATCGCTGTGGTGCTGTCCTGCGGCGTTGCGATCCTTCTGACATCGGTCGGGATGTTCGTCGCGCTTTCCGAGACGCGAACGGCATACTATGAACGCAACCGTTTTGCCGATGTCTTTGCCCATACAGTGCGCGCACCGTTGTCGCTGGTGTCCGAGATCGCCCAGATCGACGGGGTGGCAGGGGTTGAGGCCCGGATTTCAGGAACCGCGATCCTTGATATTCCGGGACGCACCCGCACGGCTGTGGGTCGCATCCTGTCATACCCTGAAAAGACAAACCCAGTTCTGAACCTACCGCTTCTGATCCAAGGCCGTTTCCCCGACCCCGCCGTCACAAGCGAAATCGTCGTCAACGCCCCTTTTGCCGAGGCGAACAACTTTCGACCCGGCGACAGCTTCAGCGCCAATCTGCGAGGCCAAAAGCGCAGTTTCACAATCGTTGGTGCCGTGCAGTCGCCCGAATTTGTTTATACTATCGGCCTTGGTGCCTATGATCGCACAGATCACCAATCCGACGCCTTTCTAGAGGCCGAACTTAGTCATTTAAAGGGAATGGCCGCCATATTGCCGCCGGTATTCTTTGCGATTTCCGGGTTTCTCGTTTCCATGGTCATGAGCCGAATCATCGCACTTGAACGCAGCGAGGTCGGGCTGATGAAGGCCATCGGTTATTCCAACACCGAGGTTTGCCAGCATTATCTGATGCTGGCCGGGTTGATCGCCCTTGTCGGAGTGCTGATCGGCTGGGTGGCTGGCACAATCCTGGCGCGCAGTCTGGCCGTCCAATACGCGACCTTCTTCAATTTCCCTTATGTGATCTTCCACGTATCGTACTGGGTTTATGCCGCCGCCGGTCTGGCCGGTCTGGCCACGACCAGCCTTGGTGCGCTGCAAGCGGCCTTGAAAGCCGCCCGGCTTGCACAATCCACCATCATGATCCTGCGCTGCCTCTTGCGTTGGCCGGTTCGCAGCCTCCTGACGTCACTAGGACTGGCGCTGGCCGTGGCCTCGGTCAATGCCTCGATCTTCATCAATGATGCGCTGGACGAATTCGTGGACCTGACTTTCTATCAAACCAACCGGCAAGACGCGATGCTGCTTTTCGCCGAGGACATTCCCGAAGCGGTGCTGGAAGAGGTCAGCAACCTGCCCGGCGTGCTACATGCCGAAAGCCCGCAATTTCAAGCCGCCATTCTGCGCAAGGGTCATCTGAGAAAACGTGTCGCCATCGACTCGCGGCGTCCTGGTGCCGACCTCAACCGTGTCCTTGATATCGAAGGACGGCCGCTTGACGTCCCGCCCGGCGGCATCCTTCTGTCGCGGCGCTTGGCGGGCCAGTTAGGCGTCCATGCCGGCGACACACTGCAGGCTGAATTTCTGACCGGTCGACGCGAAACCTATTCCCTGACTGTAACCGGGCTGGTCGATCAGCTTCTGGGGCTCGGCGCCTGACCGGGATCATCGAAATGAACGTCAATCGCCGGGCGTTTCAGGACACCATCGAACAGAACATCGTGGTGATGAACTCGATCTATATTTCGATCGCTATCATGATCACCGTTGGCGTGAGCTATAACGCCGCGCGCATCCAGCTGTCTGAACGTGCCCGCGAACTGGCAAGTCTGCGCATCCTCGGCTTCGGCCGTGGCGAGGTGTCTTATATTCTAATCGGTGAGATGATGCTGATCGCGCTGATCGCCCAACCTATTGGCTGGCTCATCGGTGCCTGGATCGCAAGCGCGATGACCAACGCCTTTACCAGCGACCTCTATGCGATACCGCTCGTGCTGAAACCGCACATATTTGCCATTGGAAGCCTTGTCGTTCTCAGCGCCACCCTCGGGTCGGTTCTGATCGTCCGCCGCCGACTAGATCGGCTGGATCTGGTTTCCGTCATGAAGACTAGGGAGTGAGACTTATGGCCTATTTTACACGAACAATTGTGCTGACCGGTCTTGGCCTGGCCCTGGTTTCGGGATTGGCTTATGTTGCCTTCAGCGAAGACCCCGTGCCGGTCGATTTTGCCGATGTCACCCGGGATTCGCTTGAGATCACCGTCAACGCTGACGGCCAGACTCAGGTCCGCGATCTTTACGAAGTCGCCTCGCCCATCGCAGGTATGGCCATGCGATCCCCCGTCGATATCGGTGACCCGGTCAAGGCCGGTGAAACCGTGGTTGCCATCGTGCAGCCGTCGTCTTCCGGCCTTTTGGACGAACGCTCGCGCCGGCAAGCCGAAGCGGCGCTGCAAGAAGCCCTCGCTGCCCGCCAGGTTGCCGAAGCCGACCTGCAACAGGCCCGCGAAACGCAAGCCTTCGCGCAGACGCAAAACGACCGTACCAGGGCGTTAGTGACCCGTGGCGTGTCTTCGATCACCCGACTGGAAGATGACACACGGCGCCGGCGCGTGGCCGACGCCGCCCTCGAAGCAGCCCAGGCCCGCATCGAGATGGCCAACGGTTCAGTCGACCGCGCACGGGCCAGTCTGCTCGATCCAAGCACCCCGAAAGACATGGCCTCTAGTTGCTGCGTCGAACTTCACGCGCCCTCGGATGGCGTCATTCTTTCCGTCGCCGCGATCAGCAAGCGACCCGTTGCCATCGGCACGCCGCTTGTCAGCATCGGAGACCCAAACGATCTCGTACTTGTCGCCGACATTCTGTCAAATGACGCCGTCCGGCTAAGCCCCGGCGCGTTGGCATATGTCGATCGCTGGGGTGGCACTGAATTGCTGACCGCCCGTCTCGATCGCATTGATCCCAAGGCCCGCACCAAAGTGTCGGCATTGGGGATCGAGGAACAACGCGTCGATGCCTATTTCACCCTCGTCAGCCCGCCCGAAGACCGGGAAAGTCTGGGCGACGGTTTTTCGGTGTTCCTCAGGATTGTCGAGTGGGGTGCTGACGACGTTCTGCAGGTACCACTAAGCGCGGTTTTCAGAAACGGTGAAGGCTGGGCAGTGTTTGTCCCGCAAGAAAACGCGGCCACTCTGCGACCCGTAACGCTTGGACGACGCAACGGCCAGATGACCCAGGTGCTTGACGGACTTGATGAGAGCGAGAGGGTCATTACCCATCCAAGCGATGCCATCTCGGATGGGGTCAGCCTGGTGGAAAGATCACAATTGTAACCAAGCCAGAGCAGCAAAAAATTAAACGGTGGCCTCAACAACAACACAAGGCCACCGCTCTATTCCCGGATTTGTGTCAGCCGAAGGACGTGACGCTCTCAGGGAATTCTAATCCTGATTATCACCACTATCTGTCGCGAAAGCAGCTGCACCCATTTCCATCATGTTGCCAAATCCGGATTTCTGAAGCGCGGACGGTTAAGCAAAGGGTGCTTCGGGTTTTTTTTGATGTCTTTTGGGCCATGTCGTGTCTCCGAAAAATACACGCGGGGCCGTTCATTCGCCAGAAACAGGACCGCCCTTTGACATTGCTCAATGCACAAAGGCCCCACAGGCCGATACTGAGACCTACGCCCCTTTTCGGAGGTCCAGATTGTCTGACACCCAACGCGACGCCGGACTGACACAGAGTCAGGTTTTGACGGCAAGAAAACTGTCCGGTTGGAACGAATTACCTGCCGCCAAAAGCGCAGGCCCCTTTCGCGTGCTTCTTCGGCAGTTTTCCAGTTTCCTTGTGCTTATCCTGATCATCGCTGCGGCCGTTGCTGTTTTGCTTGGCGAGTTCATCGACGCCGCAGCGATCGGCATGGTTGTTCTTCTCAACGCCGCGCTTGGTTTTTTTCAGGAATGGAAGGCCGAGACGGCGCTGACGGCGCTCAAGAGCCTTTTGTCTCCGCAGGCGATGGTGATCCGCGAAGGCATGGAACAGATAATCCCGGCAAAAGAGATCGTCCCCGGCGATATCCTGCTGCTGTCTCCGGGTGCCAAAGTGTCGGCGGATGCGACCCTGATCCGGCTGACCAATCTTGGTGTCGACGAAAGCGTGCTGACCGGCGAATCCCTTCCGGCGACCAAGTCGATTGAAAATGGTGACGCTCAGGTCTTTGCGGGTACCTCGGTCACGATGGGGCGGGCCGAGGCGCGAGTAACAGCCATCGGGCAGAACACCGAATTCGGCCGGATTGCCGACCTCACCGGGTCAGTCGGAACCAAGACGACCAATCTTCAGGTTAAACTCGGTCAGTTGGCCCGCCAATTGGGATTGGCCGCCCTTTTGGTAGCTGCCGGTGTGGCGCTTCTTGGCATCGTCCTTGGCCGCGATACCGCCGAGATGGTTATGACCGGCCTTTCGCTCTCGGTCGCGATGGTGCCGGAAGGCCTGCCAGCTGTTGTCACGATCACCCTTGCTCTGGGCGCAACGGCGATGGTGCGCAAAAATGCCCTGGCGCGGCGGCTTCAGGCGGTTGAAACCTTGGGCGCGGCGTCAGTCATCTGCACCGACAAAACCGGCACGCTGACCGAAAACAAGATGACTGCCACGCAGGTCTGGACGATGGACCAGACCTATAATGTCACCGGAACGGGCTATGATCCAACCGGGCATATCGAGGCCAACGGCCTGCGCCTTCGCGCACAGGATGATCCGGTTCTGGCCATGCTTTTGCAAACCGGCCTGACCTGCAACCACGCCCGGTTAAATCGCGACGGAACGACCTGGGCGATGGTTGGCGAGCCGACCGAAGGGGCGCTTGTCACCCTTGCCTATAAGGGTTGGTGCGATCCTCCGGACCGGAACGGGCATCTGGCCGAACTGCCCTTTGACAGCGGCCGTAAGCGGATGAGCGTGCTGTATCAGTTGCCCGATGAAACCGCTATTCTGACCAAAGGCGCACCAGAACAGATCCTGGAAATCTGCAGCGAGGTTCTGACCCGGACCGGTTCCGTACCACTTGCACAAGCCGAGCGCGCAACGATTGTCGACGCTTATCAAACCATGGCCGCGCGGGGTTTGCGTGTCATTGCACTCGCCCGCCGCAGCGCGCCCGATCACCAGATTGCCGAGGAAGACCTGACATTTCTTGGTCTGGTGGGCCTAATTGATCCGCCACGTGCCGAAGTGCGCGACGCCATCGCATCGGCCAAAAGCGCGGGCATCCGCACAATCATGATCACAGGCGACAGCCCGATCACCGCAAAAGCAATAGCCGATCAACTGTCAATGTCATTTGCAAGTCACGTCACAGGTGCCGAATTGGATGACATCGACGACACCACACTGCGCAAAAAACTTGATCAGAACATTCTTTTTGCGCGCACAAAGCCCGAACAGAAAATGCGCATCGTGTCCGCCCTGCAATCGCGCAACCAGATCGTTGCCATGACCGGCGACGGCGTCAATGACGCCCCTGCCCTGAAACAGGCCGACATTGGTATTTCCATGGGCATCCGAGGCACCGACGTGGCCCGCGACGCCTCGGACCTTGTCCTGCTCGACGACAACTTTGCCACCATCGTCAGCGCCATTGCCGAGGGTCGCCGCCAATTCGCCAACGTCAAGAAGTTCGTCCGCTATCTTCTGTCCTCCAACGCGGGCGAGGTCGTGGCCCTTGTTGTCAACATCGCCATCGGCGGACCTCTGGTATTTCTTGCCACACAGATCCTTTGGATGAACCTTGTGACCGACGGTGTCACCGCCGTGGCCCTTGGCATGGAGAAATCCGAACCCGACCAGATGCGCCACCCGCCACGCACCAAGGACAGTCCGATCCTTGGCCTTGGCGGTATCGTCACGATAGCAATGTTCGGGATTTACACTGGCCTCTCCAGCCTCTGGATCTTCTTTCACCTGCTGGATTTCAGCATTGAACTTGCCCGCACCACCGCATTCACCGCGATGGTCGTTTTCGAGAAAATGAGCGTCTTTGCCTTCCGCTCGCTTCGCCTGACCAGTTTCCGGATCGGATGGTTCAGCAACCCGTTTCTTCTGGGCGCTCTCGTTATCACGCTTGGTGCTCAGGTTGCGGCGGTCTATTGGGCGCCATTGCAAACCATGCTGCGCACCGTGCCGATCGGGCTGGCAGAATGGCAATTGATCGCCCTCTTCGCCCTGCCGATCATTGTCGTCCCCGAAGTGCTGAAGGCCCTCCGCCCCGGTGCTTAGCGGGCGTAATAATAGGCTGCCAAACTGCCCAGAAAAACCAAAAGCACCAACGCGGAATCCAATCCGATCGCCCCCAGTCTTGGCTTTCGCCGCACGATCAGCCCGCTGAGAAAGATCGCCGTGACCGCAATGCCGAATGCCAAAGCAAGGCTGACCGTCCGCGAGATGTCCTGCAAAATTGGCCCGGCGCGAAACAGGATATCGGCCGGAAAAACCAAAACCAGCATGATCAGGTTTGATCCAAAGATGTTGGAAATCGCCATCGTATAGG
>Ga0209344_10005397_pt1 | contig 11048 bp, 11 predicted proteins | sample Cruoilmetagenom6_FD_187293 | JGI IMG/M metagenome (GOLD analysis project Ga0209344, IMG submission 187293) | Oil polluted marine microbial communities from Coal Oil Point, Santa Barbara, California, USA - Santa Barbara Oil Seep Sample 6 (SPAdes)... | ecosystem: Environmental > Aquatic > Marine...
GGAAGGCGCGTTTCAACATGTCCAACTCTTCACGCAACAGATTAAGTTCATTGCGCAAATCATCATTTAAAGGCTCGCCTGCTACAATTGAAAAACTGTCCAACATAATGTCTTCACCTGTTTTGCAAATTAGATAGGTCTGGATGCCATCCGATATAGTTTCTACCGGGATTTTGCAGCGGATAAGCCATGTATTTTCTTGTTCTTCTAGGGGGTCTACGAACACTTCATCAATCGTTTTGCCTAAATAAGTCAATTCCAATAAGGGCGCAGCGGTTTCGCTTTTTTCACCTTTGTAAATGCCTTCATATACACCATTGGCAATAAGCTTTTTTGTAAGAGTAGATGAATTGGACATTACGTACCTTTATGTGTTGGCGCGACGGCGGCGAATGACTGATATGTCACGGATAGTTATTTGGTTCATAGACGGGCTTTCAAAAATCAAGTCGAACCATAGGTTTTGTGCGCGCACCTCTTTGAAGTTTGTATAGAATAAGTCGAACTCCACAAATATTTCGCGTGTGGACAGATCCAGTTCGCGCACGATTTGTTCGGTATTCGGTCCGTGCCGCAAATTCAGACGTGCAAACATTTCCTGTGGCCGTTCACTGTCAACAATTAAGGTAAGGCGAATGATGTGTTCTTTTTTCAGACCATCAACTGCGGTATCAGGCATCTCGACAGCAAGTGAAAGAAACGAGCCTTCAAACTTGAAAACGTCAAGCCGGATACCAAAGGGGGCAAGATCTTCTTCACGATTGTTTCGAACTTGTCTGAGCGTCATTTCACTTGCATTGCAATCGTGATAAAGGGCCAGTTCATTGCCGATCTTCGATTTGGAAGCAACTGAAGACATCCCGCTTGGGCTGACTGGGCCGGACCATGCCTCTGGTCGATGTGCCCATTCTGTACCTTGTGGTTTTTTAATCGCTTTTGACCCAATAACGGGCAAAGTCAGGCGGAATACAGCAATATGATTTAATTTGTTTATTCGATTATGAATAAGTCGTGCTCTTGTTCGCAGGTCATGCAACTCGGCTAAATCCATAGTGTTTGCATTACGACTTTGACGCTCCCACCATTTCAGGTTGCGCCGATTGCGCCATTCATCAAAAAAATTTCTGACTTTACCCAAAATGATACCCTTATTTGTAATTATGACCGTATTTAATCAACATTATAGATAGTACCAAGAAATCTTTTTCAAAGTAATAATCGGCGTAAAAGCCCAATCTTTTTAAGTTGGTTTTTCTGATTGGCAATGGCTGGCGGCTGGTTTGAAAGTTGAGTTGGTTGGACTTTCTCAACGGGTTGTATGGTATTTAGTGTTGTGTCCAGTTGGATAGACTCTGAATAGCTTTGTAAAAATTGCATACCCTGTTCCGATGTTATGGGTGCATCTTTGTTTTGTAGCAATGTTACGGTTACGAGGTGGTCGGACCTATTCAGAAAACTTTTCCAGATATTTTTTGAAAGGGTTGCATCAGAATCGAACAATTCGAAATAAAGACCGTCCGAAGTTTGGCGCTTATCCAAAATGGATACAGTTTGTGGGCTACCTGATGCGCTAAGTGTCTCTAGGCCTTCTTTTGAAGTTAAGAAAACTGAAAGGGCATTAACGTCTTCCTGATTTGTAAATACAGGTGCTTTTGCAACACTGGTCGTTACCAAGCCGGTAAAACTGGCATTGCTGGTTGCACGCCTGCCGTATGAATTCAGGTAACCGCAGTTTGCGAAAATTATAAATGTTGATGTTTCTGTTGTATTGCTTCCTCTGGTATCTTTACAAAACCCAGATGGCGGGGTGATGCTGATACGGCCGTTTTCAATATCAACAAGTTCAGTTTTTGGTACCGAGTGTCGTGTGGGAAAAGGTTCGCCCGCCCCGCCGCCGCATGCAGCAATGAACAGTGTGCTGAAAAGCAAACCAGATGTCGATAAAAAGCATCTTCGTCTTGTTGCCAATATCCGTCTGCTCAAATCATTCCCTCCAATACGCGTTGTTACTGGTTAATCAGTTCGTTAACGTATCGCAAGCTTCTGTTCGTTGGCATGTGTGATTTTGTCAGTCAATGTTGCGAGCAATTGTTAGATAAGAAGGATATTAGAGTGCTACCTGTAAAAAATCAAAAATTCCAAGATTACTATGCGCCGGCTGTCAAAACCAAATCCATTTGGCGTCTTTTGGTCGGTTTGATTGTTCTTATTGTAGTGTATTTTGGTTTTTCCGTTTTGTTTGGTGTGATCGTTGTTTTGGTAACCGGGGCAGAGCGGGGCCCAGAAATTTTATTCACCATCAAACAAGGAACAGACCCCAAGGCAGTGATATTGCTGCTAACAACTTTTGTGGCCATGTTTGTTGGCGTCATTTTGGCTGTAAAATTAATACATAAACGCGGGTTGAAAAGCTTGCTGGGCCAAAACAAAAATGAGGTGGTGCGTAATTTTATGATCGCGTTCGCACTTATTGTTTTTCTAATTTTAATAAGCATGCCATTTAACATATTCACTGGCTGGCCGGTCCAAAACATGGCGCTTTCCACATGGCTTTCTTGGATGTTGCTTGGTGCCCCGCTTTTACTGTTGCAGGTGTCGTCAGAAGAGCTGGTATTTCGGGGCTATATACAACAACAGCTGGCGGCCCGTTTTGATAGTCGCTGGGCTTGGTATGTTTTGCCGTCTGTGCTTTTTGGGATGCTACATTATGACCCTGAAACATTGGGGTCAAATGCTTGGATTATTGTCGTGCATACAACGCTTTTCGGGTTGATTGCCGCAGATATTACAGCACGTACCGGCAATCTTGGTGCTGCAATCGGGTTGCATTTTGCGAATAATCTGTATGCTTTGGCAATTGTTAGCCTAGATGGCTCTTTGTCTGGTCTTGGGTTATATAAAACGCCATTTCATGTGTCGGATGAAGTGGCAATCAGAAGTGCCGTTGTGCCGCAGTTGTTTTTTATATTTCTGCTTTATGGCTTGTTTTTGTGGCGGTGCAGAAACAAACCGCAGTTGTGATTGCAATTCGCATCTTCGCAAAGTATCTGTAGTTACTGAATAACAACAAAGGCAGCTTGCGCCCATGAACTGGATTTCTAATTACGTCCGCCCAAGGATTAATTCGTTGTTTTCGCGTCGCGAAACGCCTGACAACCTATGGTCTAAGTGTTCAGAGTGCGGCACAATGCTGTTTCACCGTGAACTGAAAGATGCGCTGAATGTTTGCACGAATTGTGATCATCATATGATGATCACTCCGCGCGAACGGTTTGCGGCACTTTTTGACGGGGGTCTGTTTATCGAGCTTGAAACACAGGCGCCTGTTGCAGACCCTTTACATTTTAAAGATCAGAAAAAATATCCTGACCGTATGAAGGCTGCTGTTAAGAAAACGGGTGAGGTTGAAGCAATGTTGGTGGCCGAAGGCGAAATCGGCCGTACATCAATTGTAGCGGCGGCACAGGATTTTTCATTCATGGGCGGCTCTATGGGTATGGCTGTTGGCAATGCGATTATAGGTGCATGTGAACGTGCGGTTCAGCGTAAATGCCCGTTGATCCTGTTTTCCGCAGCTGGTGGCGCACGGATGCAAGAAGGAATTTTATCCCTCATGCAAATGCCGCGCACGACCGTTGCCTTGCAAATGTTAAAAGAGGCAGGTTTGCCGTTTATTGTTGTACTGACCCATCCGACAACAGGGGGCGTCACTGCCAGTTATGCAATGCTGGGCGATATTCATATCGCTGAACCGAAGGCATTGATCTGTTTTGCCGGTCCCCGCGTGATTGAGCAAACTATCCGTGAAAAATTGCCGGAAGGCTTTCAACGGTCCGAATATCTGCTGGAGCATGGCATGCTGGATCGTGTGACCCATCGTAAAGATATGCGCAATGAGCTTATCACGATCTGCCGTATGTTGATGGGCCTGTCACCCCAGATTGTTGGCGACCTGCCTGCACCCGCCAAAACTAAAGGCGCAGAAAAGTGACGTCAAAATCAAGTGATATCATTCTTGATCGTCTGATGTCTCTTCACCCTAAGATCATCGATTTGACACTTGATCGGATGACCCGTTTGCTGGATGCGCTGGGGTCGCCCGAAGAAACAATTCCACCCGTAATTCACATTGCAGGTACGAATGGCAAGGGATCAACAGGAGCAATGATTCGCGCAGGGTTGAAAGCCTCGGGCGAGAAAGTGCACGCGTATACTTCACCGCATTTGGCGCGATTCCATGAACGTATCCGTCTGGCAGACCAGCTGATTGATGAACAGTTGCTGGCAGACATTTTGGAAGAATGTGAACGCATTAACGGCGGTGTGCCGATCACTTATTTTGAAATTACAACCTGTGCCGCATTTTTGGCGTTCTCGCGGGTACAAGCAGATCACACAATACTAGAGGTTGGTCTGGGCGGACGGTTAGATGCAACCAACGTCATTGATCAACCGGAAATGACCATTATCACACCGGTTTCTGTTGACCACCAACAATACTTGGGTGAGACCTTGGCCGAAATTGCAGGTGAAAAAGCCGGCATTCTAAAACGCAATACGTTCTGCGTTGTTGGCCCGCAGCAAGATGAAGCCCTTGATGTGATTGAAGCACAAGGTGCGCGTGTTGGTGCGACATTAAAAATACACGGTCAACACTGGCATGTTTGGCAAGAAAACGGACGGCTGATTTTTCAGGATGAATATGGCCTGTTGGATTTACCTAAACCGGTTCTTTTGGGCGAACATCAAATGCAAAATGCAGGCACGGCAATTGCCGCACTGCGTTTGATGAATAAGACCGAAGATGATTGTGCAGCGGCAATGACAAATGCCGAATGGCCTGCAAGAATGCAACGCCTGCGCTCAGGGCCACTTGTTGATGCCGCCCACAATGCTGAACTGTGGTTGGATGGCGGCCACAACGAAGCGGCAGGGCGCGCAATTTCAGAGCTGTTGAGTACGCTGCCAAAAAGGCCAACCCACCTGATCGTTGGCATGCTGAACACCAAAGACGTATCAGGATACTTGGCGCATTTCTTAAAAGGCACGACTAGCCTGCAGGCGGTTTCAATTCCGGGTGAGGCGGCAACGCTAACGGCTGCAGAAACTGCTAAAGCAGCAAGTAGCTTGGGGTTTCAGGCATCAAAAGCGGATGATGTGTTGACGGCGGTTAAAAATATTATTCAAAAAGACAGTGCTGCCAGAATACTGATCTGCGGATCATTGTACCTAGCGGGAAATGTTTTGCGCGAAAACGCATAATGATTATTCAAGCAGTTTTGAAAGATACTGACCGTAGTTGTTTTTTCTAAATCTATGGGCTGCATCTGCCAGCATTTCTTTTGAAATCCAGCCGTTTGTATAGGCAATTTCTTCCGGGCAACCGGATTGCATACCTTGCCGCTTTTCTAAAGTACGCACAAAATTACCGGCATCCAGCAAAGATCCGTGCGTGCCTGTATCCAGCCATGCAAAACCACGGCCCATGCGTTCTATTTTTAATTGCCCATCAGACAGGTAGCTTTCCAAAAGTGATGCGATTTCCAACTCACCTCTATCAGAAGGTGTAACTGCACCTGCCCTTGCCGGTGCAGTTCCATCGACAAAATAAAGTCCTGTAACAGCGTAGTTGGAAGGTGCAACCGTCGGCTTTTCCACAATTGCCTTTACTTGCCCGTCGTTATCGAAGTCGACAACACCATAGCGTTCAGGGTCTGAAACATGATACCCAAATACTGTCGCTCCTGTCGTTTGGCGCCCTGCCGCTTCCATCAACTCAGCCAATCCGTGACCATAGAAAATATTATCGCCCAAGACCATTGCAGACGGCGCACCATCTAAGAAATCTTCTGCCAGCACAAAGGCTTGCGCCAACCCATCCGGGCTTGGCTGTTCAATATAAGTAAGCGACACCCCCCATTGCGATCCGTCCCCTAAAAGGGCTTTGAACTGCTCTTGATCATGGGGTGTTGTGATAACTGCAATTTCCTGAATGCCTGCAAGCATAAGTATGCTTAAAGGGTAATAGATCATAGGCTTATCGTAAATCGGCAATAGCTGCTTTGATATTGAAATTGTTATCGGATATAGCCGCGTACCAGATCCGCCTGCCAGTATAATACCTTTACGTTTTTTCATCTCGAACAACTCCTAATTCTTTTAATATGTTTGTCAGGCTTTTGCGCCAATCCGGGCGTGAAATTCCAAAAGCCGCTTCAATATCAGAACAATCCATTCTGGAATTGGATGGACGTTTTGCAGGTGTTGGATAATCTGATGCAGGTATCCCTGTTACTTTTATATCCAATTCGGATTGTTTGAAAACCTCTGTTGCAAAACCGGCCCAACTCACCGCTGGATCACTTGAAAAATGGTAGATGCCAGAACGCCCCTGGCCTTTGTGAAACAGTTGGGCGATCTTCATTAAAGCATCAGCTATGTCGGCAGCAGAGGTCGGACAACCTATTTGGTCATTCACAATATTCAACGTATCGCGGTCTGCCCCAAGGCGCAGCATTGTTTTGACAAAATTATTGCCCTGTGCCGAAAAAACCCAAGATGTCCGCAAAATTGCGTGCGGCCCACCTGCAGCCGTGACACCACGCTCGCCCACAAGTTTACTGCGGCCATAAGCCCCTAAAGGTGCGACAGGATCATTAGGGGTCCATGGTCGTGTGCCTGATCCGTCAAAAACATAATCCGTTGAAATGTGCAAAAAGGGAATATTCCGTGTGGCAGCGGCATTGGCCATGTCTGCAACCGCAACCCCGTTTATCAAGGTTGCCAGATTTTCTTCTTCTTCGGCGTTGTCTACGGCAGTATATGCAGCGGCATTAATGATAATATCCGCGTCGGTTTCAGCGATGATTTCAGCACAGATTTGGGGGTTTCTCAGATCGGCCTGACCTCGTGCCAAACAGGTTACCTGCTTATGATATGATAACTCTGTCGCAACTTGTCCGGTTTTTCCAAAAACTAAAACCTTCATGATTTGATACCCAAACGCTGGCCCACACCTGCGCGTTCTTGCAAAGGCTTCCACCAAACTTCATTGTTCAGATACCAGTCAACTGTTTGATCCAAGCCTTGTTCTAGGGTGACAGAGGGCCGCCAACCAAGTTCAGTTCTGATCCGCGTTGGATCAATAGCATAGCGCATATCATGTCCGGGGCGATCAGCGACAAAAGTGATCTGATCCGCATAGGGCCGTGCTTTTGGTCTTTTTAAGTCCAAAAGCCGGCAAATCATTTTTACGATATCAATGTTTTTAACTTCGTTTTCACCGCCAATATTGAACGTAGACCCAACAGGGCCGTTTTGCAGTACGGTCAACAAAGCGTCTGCATGGTCTTCTACATACAGCCAATCGCGCACATTTTCCCCTTTGCCATAAACAGGCAAAGGCTTACCTGCCAGAGCGTTTAAAATTGTCAATGGAATTAACTTTTCCGGAAAATGGTAAGGCCCGTAATTGTTTGAACAGTTGGTCAGAATAATCGGCAGATTATAAGTTTCACCCCACGCGCGTACCAAATGATCGCTGCCCGCTTTCGATGCGGAATAGGGCGAACGCGGATCATATCGTGTATCTTCGGTGAACACGCCTGTCTCACCAAGGCTGCCGTAAACCTCATCGGTTGAGATATGATGAAACCGGAAACCGTCAGGCTTATCGCAAGCTGCCCAATAGGTGCGGGCGGCTTCCAGCATTTGAAAGGTTCCAATAAGGTTGGTCTGGATAAAGTCAGCAGGGCCGTCAATGGATCGGTCCACATGACTTTCAGCCGCAAGGTGCATCACCGTATCAGGTTTGTGCATGCCAAACACCCGATCCAATGCGGAGCGATCGCGAATATCAACCTGTTCGAAAGCATAAAGCGGGCTTTGTGCGACACTTGCAATATTTTCCAGACAAGCCGCGTAGGTTAAACAATCCACATTCACAATATGGTGCCCTGCTGCCACGGCCTGACGCACGACTGCAGACCCGATAAACCCAGCACCACCTGTAACTAAGATTTTCACTGTGTTTTTGGCTCCCAGATAAATGGACTGTCAAAATCGGCAAAGCTTTGTGCGGTTTTGTCCTTATCGGATAAAATAAAATCATCCGTGTTGATGCCCCAATCTATACCGATGTCCGGATCACTGCAAAGCACGGAGCCGTCACAATCAGGTGCGTAAACATCGGAACATTTGTACAGTAATTCAGAATTCGGGGTTCGCGTTACAAACCCGTGCAGAAAACCCTTTGGGATAAATAATTGCCTGCCGTTTTCAGATGAAAGTTCAACCCCGATCCAATTGCCGAACGTTGGGGATCCTTTGCGAATGTCCACAGCCACATCAAACACAACACCTGCACCAACGCGCACAAGCTTATCCTGGGCATGGGGTGGCGCTTGAAAATGCAGACCGCGTACAACACCAACATCGCGGCTAAGTGAATGATTGTCTTGCACGAATACCGTGCTGATCCCGTGGCAAGCCAAAGTATCTTTGTTATAAGTCTCGGAAAAAAACCCACGATTATCCCCAAACCGCTTAGGTATCAGGATTAATACACCCGGTAATTCAGTCGTTATGATTTCCAATAGACGTACTCACATTTCATTGCGCGTGTTGCTATATTTAGCGGTCTTTGCGCTGAATGTCAGCGGATTAATATACTGCCGTATAATTACGCCAGCCAGAACGATTATTTAGTTCACTGCATCAACTCTAATTGCAATGCCAAAGACAGATCCGATGATGCCAAATACTGTGTTTACTGCGGTTAATGACGATTCAGTCACCAGCACGGTATCTTTGGAATTGATAGCAAAGCGGCCGGCACTAAACAGGCCGTCTGATGATGTTAGGTCGATCACGAACACAGATCGATTATTATCTGGGCCCGATCCATCAGTGCGCACTGCATTATCTGGATATTCACGCAGGATTAAGATGCCCTTTGGGTTGGCGCGGTTGTCGGAAAGCCCGCCAACCAACGCCATGGCGTCTAGGGCGGAAAGTTTATCCTGTTCAAAGTAGATCAATTGCTCCTTTGATGCGGCACCCAATGATCTGAAATAGCGCTTATCATTTTGTACAATGACTTTATCACCACCCCTTAAAACGCTGTCCAAAGAAGGGTTTGAAATAATTTTATCAAGGGATGCAGTGTAGGTATGCCCCGCACGGATAAGTCTGACCTGGGGGTTTCTTATACTGGGCGATGCACCGCCACCCTGGCTGATTAGATTCAAAACCGTATAGTGCGGATCAATGATTGGATAGCTTCCTGGATTTGACACCCCAGCAACCAAACTGACAGAGCGTTTTGCTCCGGCAATAGTTGTCAGCTGTACTTGCGCAGACGGGATAATCGTTTCCAGCTGTTCCTGAATTTTTTGTCGTGCAACACCATCACTTAGCCCTGCGATTTTAATTTGGTCTAAATATGGGACGAATATAGTCCCGCTGGGGGAAACCAGAACGTTTTCAATTGGAATAAGCTTTTGTTCTGGCGAGGTTAAAAGTGAATTTTCGTCACTGTCCCAGATAACCAATTTAACAGAGTCGCCCACAGCAATAATCGGGGTGTGGCCTGTGTGTTGATGTCCCAACCATTGACCCGTACCAGCCGTATTTGGTTTAGGCCATTTGGCGACAGTTGGCAGAAATGAATTTGTCACCCTGTAAACGGCCAGTTCTGTGTTCTGTGTTTTCGATTTTGACAGTATTTCGGATTGTAGCGGTGCGCCGCGTGGCAAACTGCACGCTGTCAGTAAAAACATAAAACATAAAGTTTTAATGAATAGCATTGGCAGTCGTAACATGTAATTTCCCTAAGAAATGCATTTGCGAAACCTAGGGCTTCGCTATATGTGGCGGCAAAATAAAGTGTCTACTGTTTTGGTCACCCGTTTCTGCCGGGTTTTACCAAAGTAATCAGGCGTTTTCCAATACGTGAAAACACATAAGTGTAGGTGCGTAAGTATATTCGTGCTTCTGTATGAAATCCTTGGTGCTGAATATACTCAAGATCCGATTTCAGTTTGCGCTGAGCGCCGACATGACAATCCGTATAACCGTACCGTATCTGGGCCAGTCCAGACACTCCTGGCCGAACTGACTGGCGCAACGTAAACCCTTCTATACTTTGGGCATAGTTTTGGAAAAATGCAGGCTGTTCGGGCCGCGGACCAATAAGGCTCATATCCCCCAGAAGAACATTCAATATTTGCGGTAGCTCGTCGATATGTATATCGCGCATAAACCTTCCTAACGGTGTGATTCTGGCGCTTTCTTCAGTGGCAAATTTTGCATCTTTTGTACGATATTGCATTGTGCGCAGCTTATACATCCGAAACAGAGTGTTGTTTTTCCCGACCCGTTCCTGAGCGTAAAAAAGCTTTCCACGGTTCAGGAATGGATTAAGGATAAGGGCTATAAGACAAATAATCGCTACAATAGGCAATAAAATCAAAGAAGTAAGAATATCAATTGTACGTTTGTAAATCGAAAATACTGTTGAAGGATTCGTTGCATTTTTAAAAAATGGTTGATTAGATGTAAGCTCTGAAATCGTAGTGTCGCGTGGCACCTTAGTCCCCTAAATTTGCAGTCTTCATAATGAATCTGTTTAAAAATTACAACTTTAAGTATAGTCATTTTATTAAATTCATATGAGAATAAACAGCTTTTATTAGAGTGAACAAGTTGTTTCTATCCCCACGCCATCACAAAAAAGTGTGATGTTTCGTTTGCGGTATAAACTATATGTTAATTTTACTTTGGCAGCATAAATCAATTATTAATAAAAGATCAGCAAAGCACCGCTAATGTATACATAATTGCCGCACATACTTTATCAATCTATAGACATCACTATTTATGACAATATCGAAGCCAAATTATGGAAATGAAATAGGAATTTTAAAACAAGAAATCTATCGCATCGAGATCACCGAGATCAACGCCGATTAAGGTGATTGTATCGGCGCCATCTGTAATCACCACATCCAAACCGACTTGTGCTGCATGCGAGGCGATAAGATCGGTAA
>Ga0209344_10005398_pt1 | contig 11043 bp, 8 predicted proteins | sample Cruoilmetagenom6_FD_187293 | JGI IMG/M metagenome (GOLD analysis project Ga0209344, IMG submission 187293) | Oil polluted marine microbial communities from Coal Oil Point, Santa Barbara, California, USA - Santa Barbara Oil Seep Sample 6 (SPAdes)... | ecosystem: Environmental > Aquatic > Marine >...
TCAACAGCGACTCGATGGCATGTTCCGAACCGGCACCGACGCGGACGAGCTCACGCACGGCGAGCTGGGGAATGGCGAAACGCTGTTGATGGCTGCCGACGATCAGGGCCGAAACAATCGCCAGCGTCAGCGGGATCTTGATCTTGAACTGGCTACCCTTGCCCGCGGTCGAGGTGACATCAACGACGCCGCCGATCTGTTCGATATTATTGCGCACCACATCCATGCCAACACCGCGGCCGGACAGGTTGGTGACCTTCGCCGCGGTTGAGAAACCCGGTGCAAAGATGAAGCGATGGATTTGCTGCTCGGTCATCGCAGCAAGCTCTTCATGGGTGGTAAGACCCTTCTCGAGCGCCTTTTCGCCGATGCGGGCCGTGTTGAGGCCCATGCCATCATCGCTGATGGAAATGATGATATGGCCGCCTTCATGGAAGGCCTTCAGCGTGATGGTGCCCTTCTCCGGCTTGCCGACCTTGATCCGGTCTGCCGGCATTTCCAGGCCGTGATCGGCGGAATTGCGCACCATGTGGGTGAGCGGGTCCTTGATCAGCTCCAGCACCTGGCGGTCAAGCTCGGTATCGCTGCCTTCCATCACCAGTTCGATCTTCTTGCCGAGATCGGTGGAGACGTCGCGAATGATGCGCGGCAGCTTGCGCCAGGCATCGCCGATTGGCTGCATCCGGGTCTTCATGACGCCATCCTGCAGCTCGCCGGTGACGGCGGACAGGCGTTGCAGCGGGACCTTGAGATCCTCGTCTTCCAGGCCGCGCACGGTCTGCATCAGCTGGTTCCGGGTCAGGACCAGTTCCGAAACCGTGGTCATCAGTGCGTCGAGCACCTCGACGCCGACCCGAACGGTCTGTTGCATGCGCGGGGCGCCGTCACCGCCAGCCGGGTGGTCATCGCCCCCCTTGAGCTCGGCGACCGCCGACTGCAGCGCTTCGACCGGATTGACCGCGCCCGGCGCGGCATCGGCTTCCGGCTCGGTGGCATTGAAGGCTGCCTCCAGCTCGGCAGCAGAGACCTCCCCGGGACGCAGTTCACGGCCCAGTTCCGGATCAAAATCACCAACACCGAGATGCGTTTCAGCCGGCGCCTCGGCAGCAGCCACCTCCGGAACTTCGACTTCCGGCGTCGTTTCGCGGAACGCCGCTTCCAGCTCGGCAAGCGAGACTTCGCCCGGACGCAGTTCACGGCCGAGATCCTCATCCCAGTCCTCCGGAACGGCCTCGGCCTCGGTTTCGGTCTCGGCCACAGCTTCCGGTTCGACGGCGCGTCCCATGGCGGCGTCTTCCAGTCGGCCGATCAGCTCATTGTCCTCGCCGGCCGGTTCAGTCCCGGTCTCCTCGATACTGCCCAGGATCGCCTTGATCTGGTCGATCGATTGCAGGACCAGCGTCACCATCGGTGGCGTCACGGCGAGGTCGCCATCACGGAACTTGCCCAGCAGGGTCTCGCCGGCATGGGCCACCGCTTCCAGCCGTGGCAGACCGAGGAAGCCGCAGGTACCCTTCACCGTGTGCAAGAGACGGAAGATATTGTCGAGAATGGCCCGGTCTTCCGGATTGCTCTCGAACCGGACCAGCTCCGCATCGATGACATCCAGGCTTTCGCCGGTCTCTGTCAGAAATTCACTGATCAGATCGTCCATGTCAGTCCTCTTGCCGTCAAATTGCCTGTCAGGGCTTCATTGAACGACAAGTTGACACGGGCTTGGTTAACGGACTGTTGGTGCAAGCCTGGAGAAAACCAGCTTTCACTTCATAGCTTATGAGCACAGCAAGGTGACAGCTAGGCTGCCGCGGCCGGTGACTGGATCAGTGCGACAAACTCGACCCGCTCCTCATCGGCATGGGCGCTGACGCGTCCGCCGGAATTGCGGGCGATCAGACCGGCGAAATAAGGCTGGATCGAACGACCGTCATATCCGGCTTCCGGCGCCTGGCCCTCGAGCGCGGCGACAGTATCGGCATTCAATCGGGCACGCGGGCCTTCCGCGACGATGCGGATACGCGCGCCGCCACCGGTCTCGGTTGCCTCGACCGCCACCTTGCCGCCACGCGGCACGGATTCCACGGCCAGCACACACATGTTCAACAACAGGCGCGCAGCTGCCTTCTCGAGCCCGGCCGCCTCGACCTTCCAGACGATCTCCGGCTTGGCGGGCGCAAACATCGCCTCGGTCAGGCGCCGCAATTCGCGTGTGTCGAGCGTCGCGGGGGCCGAGCCACCGGCGCCAAAGGCGAGACGGGCGAATTCCAGCTTGGCCTGGGCCTGGCGCGAACTGTCGCGAACCAGCTCCATCGCATCCTCGTGCATGTCGGCGGAACTCTCATCATCAAGCACGCTCAGCGCCGCGCTCAGAGCGGACACGGGGCTGACGAGGTCATGACACAGCCGCGCGCAGAGCAGAGCGGCAAGTTGGTCGGCGGCCATTTCGGCGGGGCGTTGATCTTGCATGGTGCAATCGATACACGATTCTCCGGCAATCCGATCCCGTTTCGCAGCAGAATTGCGCAGGATGCGTGGAAAGGACTTGGCAACCGTATTGGTCCAAGACATGATTCATGCGGGCTATCGGGGTGCCCCCACAGGGAAAGCGGCTTTGCCGCCATCCGGTGCGGGATTTGCTTGAGATGACGCGTCATGGAAGTAAGCATCGGAGTAACGAGATAGCCATGCCTGGATTTGACGTAACCCGTGCCGACCAGCGCCGCGCGCGAGGCCTCGTTGTGTGTGCCAGCCTGGTGCTGTCCGCCGGCCTGCTCACGGCCCTGATGACCTCGCAACAGACCCGTAGCGATGCGACAGGTCTCGCCTCGCCGGTCGCCGCAGCCGTCGCTGCCGTGGACATCAATGCCGCAGCGCTCGAAACCGGCAGCGCGACCGACGAGCCGGCGCTGCGCACCGAAGTTTCCGGGCCGGCCGTGCCGTTCAACCCGGCCCGCCTCGATGCCAATGCCTTTACGGCCTGCACCCACTGCCCGGTTTCCATCGAGGTCGAGCGTGAAGTGCCCCGGGGTGGCACACTCGCCGGCCTGCTCGATGATGCCGGGGTCGATCCGACGGATTCCGTGCGTGCGATCCGGGCGCTCAATCAGGTGTTCGATCTGCGCTATCTGCGCGCCGGCCAGAGCCTGACGCTCTATCTTCAGAGCGAACCCGACACCACCGTCGCGGTCGATGACGAAACAGAGAGCGGCCTGCGGCTGACCGGGATTTCCTTCCGCCCCGATGTTGACCGCTCGATCACCGTCGCCCGCGCCTGGGACGATGAATACCGCGCTCGCGAGACCATTGCCGAATACGAGCGCCAGATCGTGCGCTCCACGGGCTCCATCACATCCTCGCTCTATGTCGACGCGCTGAACGCCGGTGCCACTGACCGCATCGTGGTCGAACTGGCCGGCGTGCTCGCCTATGCAATCGATTTCCAGCGCTCGATCCAGCCCGGTGACGGCTTTGACATCCTGTTCGAGCGCTTCGTGGATGATGCCGGCGAAACCGCCCGTACCGGCGATATTCTCTATGCCCGTTATGAGGGTCGCGGCGATCCGAAGGAATTCTTCCGCTTCGAAACCGAAGACGACATTGTTGGCTATTACACCACTGAGGGCGCCAGCGCCCAGCGCTTGCTGATGCTGACTCCGATCAATGGCGCCCGGCTGTCATCCCAGTTCTCGACCGCACGCCGTCATCCGATCCTCGGCTATACCCGCCGCCATAACGGGACCGATTTCGCGGCTCCGACCGGAACCCCGGTCTTCGCCTCGGGCAACGGGGTCGTGGAACGTGCCAATCGCTTCGGCAGTTTCGGCAATTATATCCGTATCCGCCACGCCAACGGCTATCAGACCGCCTATGCCCACCTCAACGGCTTTGCCCGCGGCATTCGCGCCGGCAGCCGCGTCACCCAGGGCCAGGTCATCGCCTATGTCGGCACGACCGGCCGTTCGACCGGCCCACACCTGCATTACGAGGTCCATGTCGATGGCCGCCCGGTCAATCCGATGACGCTTGACCTGCCAACCGGCCGCCAGCTGACCGATGCCGACATGCCGGCCTTCATCGCCGAGCGGGACCGCATCATCGCCATCCGTGACGGGGCCCAGCCGGCCAATGCCAGCCAGATGCCTCGCATGGCGCAGGCAGGCAGTGGGGCGCAATAGCGCCCGCACCAGCTCGCCCCTGGCTTGACTTGGCCCCGGAGGGGCGGCATATGCCGCGGCACGGGTCCGGAGATGCCCGCCGCTCGCAGGCGCAAGCCATGGTGAAATCTCCAGAGTGATCTGATCCGTCGACCCCGGTGTCATGCGGTGTGATGGCAAGGCGAGCCCCGTCCAAACTACGCATGCAGTCACTGAGACAGGCGACGACATGTCCAATATCCAGCCCCTTCCGGCGCTTGAGGTCCTCAAGGCCCAGGCCAAGCGTCTGCGCCAGAGCCTGACGGCCGAAGGCAATTTCATCTCCCATAGCGAAGCCCTCGAATTGCTGGCACACCAGCATGGCTATCGCGACTGGAACACGCTTCACGCCGCCGCCGGCAATCGCCCGGCCAGCCCGCTGACGCTGGGCGCAACCATCACCGGCCGCTATCTCGGCCAGCCCTTCAAGGGCGAGATCATCGCCCTGGCCCAGCTCAGTCACGGCAGCCATTACAGGCTGACCGTGGAGTTCGACGAGCCGGTCGATGTGGTGACATTCGACAGCTTCTCGGCCTTCCGCAAACGGGTGAACTGTACCGTCGGCGCCGATGGACGCTCGCCGGCGATGACGAGCGATGGCAAGCCGCAAATGGTGATTGCGGTCTAGCGTGGCCCCGGCCTGGACTCGCAGCCACCACCAGCGCCGACGCCCGCACGATCAAAACTGCCGGGACGGGCGGATCGAATTTTCTTGCCTTTGTGATTTAATTGTACAACTGTCCAATTATTGAATCTGAAGTCTCGGGGCCAAGGCATTGAGGGCTTGATGGCACGTGTGGCGGAAAGACGACGGGGCAAGCAGACACGCGAGGCCCTGCTTGATGCGGCGATCACGGTGATCGCGCGCGTCGGGTTTGAAGCGGTCAGCCACCGCGCTGTCGCCGACCAGGCCCGACTGTCCCCTGCGCTGACCACCTATTACTTTTCCAGCAAGCAGGACCTGGTCCTGCAGGCCTTCGAGCATCATGTCGCCAAGGGTCTGCCCGTGATTGACGGGCTGTGGCAGCAGGGCTTTGCCATTCTCGACGCATGCGGAGAGGCGCAGCCAACCGCAGAAACCGTGGAGCAACTGGCGACACTGGCGGCCAATTTCCTCTGCCTGCCGGAAAACCGGCACCGCGAGGAAATCGCGTTCGAGCTGGCGTTCTTCCATCAGCCAAGACTGGAGCCCGAACTGGCCGAACATGTGCGCGCCTATCGCGAACGCATGCGCCAGCCGGCGCTGGAATTCTGCCGGCGTTGCCGGTCTGCGGAACCGGAAGTCGATGCAGATCTCCTGATGGGGCTGATTGCCCGCCTCGAATTCGAGCAACTCAACCAGACCATCGATGTCAGCGTCGACCGGGCTGCCGCCCAGCTTCGGCGCCTCGTTTCCCTGATCATGGGATTGCACCCGGACGACCGGAGTTGAGGCCGGCGGGACTGAAGAAGGATGAACAGCAATGGACACGCAAACTGGCGGTGAACTGATCGCGAAAATGCTCGTGGCGGAGGGTGTGGACACGGTTTTCGGCATTATCGACGGCACCTATGTCCAACTGATCGCAGGCCTGAAGAAGCATGGCATCCGTCTTGTCACACCGCGCCACGAGACCAGCGCCGCCCACATGGCCGGCACCTATGCGCGCCTGACCGGCAAACTCGGCGTCTGTATCGCATCCAATGGTCCCGGCGTGGCCAATATCCTGCCGGGCATCGTGACGGAGAATGGCGAGGGCAACCGGGTGCTGGTCATCACCAGCTGGCGGCGCCGCGGCATCATCAATCCGGACCGTGGCGGCGCATTCCAGTATTTCGACCAGGTGGCCACCATCAAGCCGATCGCCAAATGGTCCGGGTCCGCGAGCGTGTTCGGCCGCATCCCCGAAATGATGCGGCGCGCCTTCCGGATCTCGTACCAGGGTCGGCCGGGCGTGGTCCATGTCACCGTGCCGGAGGATGTGATCAATTCACCCGGCGACGAGGCGATCCCGCCCCTGACCGCTCCGGAAAATTACCGCGCCGTCGCGCCCCTGCATGCCTCGCCAGAGCAGATCCGGCAGGCGGCCGACATGCTCGAGAACGCCGAGAAGCCGATGATCCAGGCCGGTTCCGGTGTGTTGCACGCCGGCGCCAGTGCCGAGCTCGCCGAACTGGCCGAATATCTCCAGGCCCCTGTCACGACCAGCTGGGGCGGACGGGCATGTATCGATGAGCGCCGACCCGTCTCGGTGCCGCTGATGCATACCGAGATGGTCGACCGGATCCGCAATGAATCCGATGTCGTGCTGGCGCTCGGCACCCGCTTTGGCGAGACCGAGTGGTGGGGCAAGGCGCCCTACTGGGCGAGGCCGGAACAGCAGGATCTGATCCATGTCGATTGCGACGGCGAAATCCTCGGGCTCAACCGCCCGGTTCAACTGGGCATCCTCGCCGATGTGAAGGCCTTTCTCGGCGACCTGCTCAGTGAGCTGCGCCGCCGCAAGCTGGACCGGTCGGGCTCGCCGCAACGGGCGCGCGTCGACGCCTATCACAAGGCCAAGACCGAGAATGGCGAGGCGGCAATCCTGTTCATGTCGGCCGTCGATGTGCCCCTGCACAGCTTCCAGATCCCGGTGATCTGCCAGGAGGTTTTCGACGATGATGCGATCATCGTGCTCGATGGTGGCAATACGGCGGTCTGGGGCAGTTCCTTCCACCAGATCCGCACGCCGGGCGCGCACCTGATGACCTACAAGCTCGGCATGCTCGGTGCCGGTGTCGGGCAGGCCCTGGGCGCCGCGATCGCCTGCCCCGGGCGGCAGGTCTATTCGATCATCGGCGATGGCGCGATGGGTTTTCATATGCAGGAAATCGAGACCGCCGTCCGCAACGCACTGCCGGTGATTTTCCTGGTCGTCGCCGACAAGCAGTGGGGCATGGTCAAGTTCAGCCAGGGCATGGCGCTCAATCCGGACGGCATGATGGCCGGCCGGATGCTGCCGCCGGAGGAAACCATCAATACCGATCTCGGCGAAACCGCCTTCGACAAGCTGGCGCAATCCATGGGCGCTCATGGCGAGCGGGTCAGCACGGCGGACGAGCTCAGACCGGCACTGGAGCGGGCCATCAACAGCGGCAAATGTGCGGTAATCCACCTCGATGTTGATCCGGTGGAACACATCTGGGCCCCCGGTTTCGACACCTTCAAGGCGATGCATAACGAGCCGGCGGGGTAATCCATCATGGCCGGACCGCAACAGGAGACGCCGAACGTCCCCGTCAACGTCCTCGTCACCGGGGCCAATGGCCTCGTCGGGAGCCGGGTGCTTGCGGCAATCGCGCGCCAGCGCGAGGCCTTCGGACAGGTGGTGGCGCTGGATATTCGCGAAACGCCTGACGCCAACCGGCTGGACGGGGTCGATTATCTCGTCGGTGATATCTGCGATTCCGCGCTTGAGTCCGTGTTCCGCCAGCACGCGATCAGTGTCGTCGTGCACCTCGCGGCCATAGTCAGCCCGGGCAAGGACAGCTCGGCCGATCTGGAATATCGCGTCGATGTCCTGGGCACGCGAAACATTGTCGAGACCGCCGTCAGGACCGGTGTGCGGCAATTGATCAGCCTCTCGAGCGGTGCCGCCTACGGCTATCACGCCAGCAATCCCGTGCCCTTGCGCGAAGACGACCCCCTGCGCGGAAACGAGGCCTTCACCTATGCCCGGCACAAGCGCCTGGTCGAGGAAATGCTGGCGGAATATCGCGCGACCCAGCCGCAATTGCGGCAACTGGTCCTGCGGCCCGGTACCATCCTCGGCGAAGCGGTCCGCAGCCCCGTGACCTCAGTGTTCGAAGGCCCTGTGGTGATCGGCATAGCCGGTGCCGAAGCGCCCTTTGTCATGATCCATGTCGATGATGTCGCTGCCATCATCGTCAAGGGCGTGCTCGAGGGCCGCGACGGCATCTATAATCTGGCTGGCGACGGTGTGCTCTCCCTGCGTGAAATCGCCCGGCGGGCCGGCAAGCCCTTTCTGCCGATCCCTGCCGGCCTGCTCAAAATCATCCTGACGGGTCTCAAGGCGCTGAAACTGTCGGCGCGCGGGGCGGAGGGCGTTGATTTTCTGCGCTATCGGCCGGTGCTCGCCAATGACCGGCTCAAACAGGCGTTTGGCTATGTGCCACGCCTGACGACGGAAGAGGTGTTTGAGTGCTACCTGCACGGCAGTCCGGCCACGGGAGAGCCGCAATGAGCGTGAGAACCGTTGTCATCACCGGCGGCGGCGGCGGGATCGGGGCCGCCCTGGCGCAGCAATACGCGGCCCTGGGGTGCAATCTGGCGCTGCTCGACATCAACGAGGCCGGAGCCGAACGTGTCGCCGGATTGTGCCGCGAAGCAGGCGTCAAGGCCCTGGCATTGCAATGCGACGTCACCTCGGTCAGTTCCTGCGAGGCCGCCATTACGCGAACCCGGGAGGCCTTTGGCCATATCGACGTGGTTGTCGCCAATGCCGGACTGACGCATCTCAGCCTGTTCGAGGACACAGAACTGGAGGTGATCCGGCGTGTGATGGAGGTCAATTTCTTCGGCGCCGTCAATATCGCCAAGGCCAGCCTGCCCGATCTGCTGGAAAGCCGGGGACAGTATGTCGTGATGTCCAGTGTTGCCGGCTTTTGCCCGCTGCCGATGCGCACCGGCTATGCCGCCAGCAAATACGCCATCCGCGGTTTCTTCGAGACCCTGCGGACGGAAAACCGTCATCGCGGCCTCGCCGTCCTCATCGTCTGCCCCTCTTATGTCAGCAGCGATATCGGCAATCATGCGCTGGGCGGAGATGGTGGCCGTGCGACCCATCAGAGACCGGAAGCGAAACAGGCAATTTCCGCTGCAACCGCCGCGAGCCAGATCGTCCGGGCGGCCGAGAAACGCCGCGACTTCCTGCCCGTCGCCAAGGGCGCACGCCTGGCCCATCTGCTCTCGCGCCTCGCTCCATCCTGGCTGGAACGGCTGAGCACCCGACGGGTGATGCCGGGCGGCGGGGAGTGAGACCGGGAAGGTCTCACGTGATTGCAGGCACGGCGTCCGGGCGAATGCCTCAACCGTCACGGCGCATCAAGGATGGCTGGGCCCGCAGGGGGTAGTGCATGTCTGCCCCGGCTATTCCTTCGGCACCGCCGCCCAGATCTTCATCGTCAATTGCCCGCTCGGCTCGTCCGGGTGCAGCGAGGTCTGGTGAGCCAGGGTCAGGCCGGCGCCTTCGATCCAGGCTTGCATCTCCTCGTCGGAGAAGCCGAGGCGGCGGTGATAATGATCCTCGCGCAGGGTTTCCAGCTGATGCGGCGCGAAGTCGACGATCAGCAGACGCCCCCCGGTTTTGAGCAGACGGCCGCATTCGGTGACGGCACCGGCGGGATCGTCGAGATAATGCAAAACCTGGTGCACGGTGACGAGATCCGCGACGGCATTCTCGAACGGCAGCGCGCCGACATCGGCATGGCGGACCGAGCAATTGGTCAGACCGGCATTGGCGAGGTTGAGACGGGCGACATTGAGCATGGAGTGGTTGATGTCGACGCCAACGCCGCGCTGGACCCGGTCGGCGAACAGTTCAAGCACCCGCCCCGTGCCGACCCCGACATCGATCATCAGATCAAACGGGCCCGGCCCTGCCAGCTCGCGCATCGCCGCCTCGACCTCGGCATCGGCCAGGTGCAGGCGGCGGATCTGGTCCCAGTCCTCGGCGACACTTTCGAAATAGGTCTGCGCCGCGACGGCACGCGCCTGCTTGATCGATTCAAGCCGGGCGATATCGCGCGTCAGCACCGGATCGTCGCCCGGCAGGAGATCACCGACAATTTCCGCCAGCTTGCGGCCGCCGCCCGCATCGGTCAGCCGGTAGAACACATAGGCGCCCTCGGGCAGGCGTTCGGCGAGGCGGGCATCGGTGAGGAGTTTGAGATGGCGGCTGACGCGCGGCTGACTCTGGCCGAGCACATGCACCAGTTCCGACACGGTCAATTCGCCGCGTGACAACAGCGAGACCACCCGCAAACGGGTCGGTTCGGCGATTGCCTTGAGCTGGGTGACCAGTGCGTCCATCGGAATCTTGCCTGTAAGTGTGGAATGTCCCTTGCTTTTATCCGCATCGCGGCGAAGTTCAAAGGCAAGCCTGTATGCCGGATTCTGGAGTGCAATGTGAGACGCCGCGAGATCATCATTATCGGGGCAGGACTGGCCGGAGTTTCCGCCGCCTGGACGCTGCGCCGGCACGGACATGCCGTGACCGTGCTCGATGCGCTGGCGGGTCCGGCGCTGGAGACCAGTTTCGCCAATGCCGGGGCGCTGACGCCGTCGGAACCGGAGCCATGGAACCAGCCGGGCGTCGCCGGGCAATTGCTGGCCTCGCTGTTTGATCCCGGCGCAGCAATGAAACTGCGCCTGGCGCCCCTGCCGGGCCTGATCGGCTGGGGTCTGCGTTTTCTGCGCAATTCCACCCACAGGCGCCATGCCGCCGCCAGTGCGGCGAATTTCGCCCTGTCGCGCTACAGCCTCGCCGAGACCCAGGCCGTGCGCGACGAGCTGGGGCTGGAATTCGACAATCTCCGGCGCGGCACGCTGAAACTCTGCCGCAGCCAGGCTGCTATCGAGGCTTCGGTCCAGGCGGCCGACAGGCTGGTGCCGCTCGGCCTGCGCTACAAGGTGCTCGACCGCGAACAGACGCTGGCGCTGGAACCGCAACTGGCCGGGGTCGCGGACCGGATCGCCGGTGCGATCCACTTCCCCGACGACGAATCCGGTGATGCCCACCGTTTCACCGCCGCTCTGGCGGCAGCAGCGCAGGACGCCGGGGTCGCGTTCGAGTGGGAGACCCGCGTGGTC
>Ga0209344_10005400_pt1 | contig 11041 bp, 9 predicted proteins | sample Cruoilmetagenom6_FD_187293 | JGI IMG/M metagenome (GOLD analysis project Ga0209344, IMG submission 187293) | Oil polluted marine microbial communities from Coal Oil Point, Santa Barbara, California, USA - Santa Barbara Oil Seep Sample 6 (SPAdes)... | ecosystem: Environmental > Aquatic > Marine >...
CCCGCCCCGAAGACGCCGACCATTCCTGTGCGCGGGGGTGGAGAATTTCCGGTACGGCGGGTCTATTGTGTGGGACGCAATTACGCCGCTCATTCCATCGAGATGGGTGATGATCCCGACAAGGATCCGCCGTTCTTTTTCCAGAAAAACCCGGACAATCTCGACGGGTCAGGCGACTTCCCCTACCCCGACCAGACATCCGATGTGCAGCACGAGATCGAAATGGCTGTCGCGCTGAAATCAGGCGGAACACACATTCCCGTCACCGAGGCCCTTGGTCATGTGTTCGGTTATGCGCCTTGCCTGGACATGACGCGCCGCGATCTTCAGGCTGAAGCGAAGAAGAAAGGACGTCCCTGGGAAATCGGAAAGGCATTCGAGCGCTCGGGCCCGATCGGTCCGTTGCAAACAGTGGCCGAGGTCGGTCACCCTGCCAGCGGGCGCATTGAGCTGCGGGTCAATGGCGAGGTTCGGCAGGAAGGCGATCTCAACCAGATGATCTGGAAAGTGTCCGAAATGATTTCCTATCTGTCTGACTATTTCGAACTTCAGCCCGGCGACGTGATCATGAGCGGAACACCGGCCGGTGTCGGCCCGGTCGTCAAAGGGGACGTCATGCTGGTCAGGATTGCAGGGCTTGAAGACCTGACAGTGACAGTCATCTGACCTCACGGGTAGCCGGACAAGCCTGGAGGCGCGGTAGCCGGTGCGAGCTCGGAACGGTTTGTCGGGGATCAGCGCTCGCGCCAGTTAGAAAATTCGGGGATACCGCGCCTGATGAACAGGCAGGCCGGGCAAGCCGCGGGTAAAAAGCACCGCGGCTTGCTGCACCTGTTTGGCGCTAGGCTGCGCGCCGCGCGAGGATGGGCTCGGCAATCGCCTTGAACTCATCATCGGTCAGGATATCACGCTTCTTGATGCCGGCCTGTTTCACAGCATCCAGAATCTCGGCGATTTCGCCATCTTCTGCGGTGCCCATACCCATCTGATCGAGCTTGTAGACAACCGAGGCCTTGCCGCTCTTCTTGCCCAGAACCACTTCGCCGGCGCGGCCGGTCAGCGCCGGATGCGTCCCGAACATGACCAGCGGATCATGCATGACGTACTGGATGCCGATACCGGACTCGCGGGTAAAGTTGCCAGCGCCCAGGATTGGCTTGTTGCGGGCGATCGGGATGTTTGCCCGCTCTGACAGCAACCGGCCCAGTTCCGGCATGAGATCGAACCGGTAGCCGGTCTCATAGCCATACAGCAGATCAAGCCCGAGCATCAGCTCTTCGAGTGCTGCGTTGCCGGTCCGTTCGCCAAGCCCGTTGCCACAGCTGTGCACGACTTCGGCGCCAGCGGTGACGGCGGCCAGTTCCGTTGCCACGCCCATGCCGAAATCATTGTGCGTGTGGATCTCGATCGGAAGCCCCGTCATGCCCTTCACCCAGCGCACCATGTACTTGATCGCTTCAGGCGTAGCACAGCCCATCGTGTCAACAATGCCGATTGAGTCCGGCGGTGATTCCGCCATGATGCCCTTGCACAGATTCTCCAGATCGTCCGGACGGGCGCGGGTCGTATCATAAGGGAAAAAGACCGCATAAAGCCCGTTTTCGCGGGCGTAATTGATAACCGGCGCGCTGCGCTCAAGCACGTCCTTCCAGGTCCATCCAAACTGCGTCGTCAGCTTCGGATAGCCGATCGGAACCTCGATGATGACACCCTGCGCACCGCACTCGAGCGCCATGTCGATGTCCTGTTTCATCGCGCGCGCGAATGTGAAGATGCGGGACTTCAAACCCAGCTTGCTGATCTGCTTGATGGCTTCGGCATCCTGCGGCGACACTGCAGGCATTCCTGCCTCGATCCGATCGACACCGACATCATTGAGCATCTGCGCAATGGCAATCTTGTCATCGACGGAGAACACAACGCCGGGGGTCTGCTCACCATCTCGCAAGGTTGCGTCGTGAATTTCGACTTTCGGAGGCAACTCCAGCGAATTGCGCACTTCCGGCACAAAATTATATGGGCTTACCCACCATTTTCCGTCTTCAAAATGCGTCTCACGCATGAATTGGCCTCCACTGCCTTAAGATAAGTCCCTGAAACTGCGCATCTACACACGAAATGCCACAAGCCCATGTTGTGCACATTTTAGCGTCAGAACAAAAAATATCAACTTTTTATTGTTAGCCATCCTTCGGCTCAGCACCTGAAAGAGGAAAGGCAAAACGGGAGTGAGCGCAGAAAATTCGGCTATAATGTTGTTTTTTCAGGCTATTCTAAATGAAACATTGATACATCCTTCAACATCCAACCAAAACAAACGCTTGCAGACAGAACAAAATATCGATATTTTGACATCATGTCTTCTTCGCTCAGATCACGACTGCAATCGATCGCCGACATGGGTTTTTCCATCATCGGCCTGCCCAATCAGCTGGAGCGCAAGCTCGCACCGGCCGAAATCATCAAACTTTGCCACCTGTTGCTTTCAGGCCGTGGCGAAGCTTCGGGCGCAGCAATCTCGCGGGAGATTTTGCGCAGCTACAAAAAGCTGAATGAACCGGAGAAAACCGATTTCTTCGAGCTGCTGCTATCGGAATTTTCTGCCGATCAGGACAAGACGGTCAACGCGGCCAGTGCTTATGTAAGTGATCCCAACCATCATAATCTCAACAAGCTGCTTTCAGCGTCGCAGCCCTCTCGTCTCAACCTTATCATGCGGTTGAATCAGGCGCCCGACGCGACCCGTGATCTTGTCGAAATGCGCGCTGACCTGCTTTTACGGTTACGCGAAGTCCCGGAGCTTCGTTTTGTCGATCGTGAATTTGTTCATCTGTTTACCAGCTGGTTCAGCCGCGGCTTCCTGGATCTCAGGAGCATCGACTGGAATACCCCTGCCGCGATCCTCGAAAAACTGATCAAGTACGAGGCGGTTCACGGCATGGCCGGCTGGGAGGATTTGCGCAAACGCATCAATCCCGAGGACCGCAGGATTTTCGCCTTTTTTCATCCCCGGCTGGGAGACGAACCGCTTATTTTCGTCGAGGTGGCGCTGATGGACGAGGTGCCGTCGACAATCGACAGCGTCCTGGGCAGCAATGATTCAGAGCTTGCAACGCTGGATATCAAGCGCGCCAACACGGCTGTCTTCTATTCCATATCCAACTGTCAGAAAGGGCTTCGGGGCATCCCGCTGGGCAATTTTCTGATCAAGCATGTGGTGGAAGAGCTGCGCACCGAATATCCGAACCTCAAGACCTTTGTCACTCTGTCCCCTGTTCCCTCATTCAGAAAATGGGCCGCCGCAGCCTTGCGCGGGGACAGCGATTTGCAACTGCCGCCAGCAGCGCGCAAAGCGCTTGAAATGGCGAGCGGGGACAGCTGGCAGGAAGACGCACAGACACTCCGGGATATCGGCGAAACGCTCATGCCTATGGCTGCCTGGTATCTCTGCAACGGCACCTCCGAGCGGCAGACATTAGACCCCGTCGCAAGGTTTCACCTGGGCAATGGCGCAAGGCTCGACCGTATCAACTGGGCCGCAGACAAATCGCAGAACGGCATGAACGGCTCATTCGGCATCATGGTCAATTACCGCTACCGGCTCGATGAGATTGAAAGCAATCACGAGATGTTTGCCAACAAGGGAATGGTCGTGGCTTCACCGGCAGTCTCACGTGCCGCAAAATCTTTTGACAGTATCCTCGACAAGCAAAAAAGTGCTGCAAAAAGCACAAGCGCCGATACGTCGTCCATCGAATCGGCGGGGGCGACATGATAAGAGAAGGTACCGCAAGCAACCCGGGGACCGATTTGGACGAAACAATCCATGGAAATGAACTGACGGCAAAGGATGAAACTACATCCGGTCAGAACGCAGATGCGCTCGGGTCAAGCTCAATAACCAGCCAAGCCTATTCAAGACTTCGTTCTGACATCATGTCCGGTGCACTGACACCCGGCAAGAAACTCAAGATCGAAGAACTGCGGAGCCGTTACGAGTTCGGTTCCAGCCCGATCCGTGAAGCCTTGAGCATGCTGACATCCGACCTGTTTGTCGAACGGATCGATCAGCGGGGTTTTCGTGTTGCTGATGTCAGTGAAAAGGAATTTGACGAGTTGCTGCGCACGCGGCGGTGGCTGGAGGAGCGTGCGTTGCGCGAGTCCATCACGCATGGTGACAACCGCTGGGAGGAACAGGTGGTTCTTTCCGCTTACCGGCTTTCGCGTGTGCCCCGTTCACAAGCCAATGATCAATTCGTTGCCAATGAGGAATGGGAAATTCGCCACAAGCATTTCCACATGGCTCTGCTTGCCGCCTGTCCGTCCTCGATCATGCTCAAATTCTGCGACCAGCTTTACGATCAGAATGTGCGCTACCGCCACCTGTCTGGTTCAAAAGCCTATCCTTCACGCGACATCAATGCCGAGCACAATGCAATCACCGATGCGGTGCTTGAGCGGAACGCCGACCTGGCGGTGGAGCTGCTGATGTCGCACTACTCGACCACCGGCAACTTTCTCAAGGAAGAGCTGGCACCGAAAAGGAAGGCCTGATTGCCATCGCTCCATCAGCGCCATCAGGCGAGGTGGCAGCACGGGACGTGGGCCGCGCTGTATTCAACTCAATACTGCAGGTCGGTTTCAAAGGGCGGTCGGCCAGACCGCCCGATTTGTTGTGATGAACCGCTCTATGCCTCTCGAACCAGCACAAAATCAAAGTCGACCTTGTAATAGGGATCTGTGAGCGCATCAGCCGCAGCCAGACCGTCCGGAATCGCATCGCCTGCCGATTGCTTTTCATAAATCATGATGAGTTTTTCCCGAACGCCGAAGACCGCATCAACATCGAGATAGGGATCATCGCTGGGAAAGACTTCCGTCACCAGAGAGCGGAAGCCAGGCGCTGTGATGATGAAGTGAAGATGCGACGGCCGCCAGGGATCACGGCCGGTGGCGTGCAACAGCTCCCCCACCGGCCCATCGTCAGGCACGGCATAGGGCGAGGGACGTACGGTGGTGAAAAGATATCGTCCGTCTTCACCGACGACCATATGTCCACGAAGATTGTACTCGGACTGATCCGGATCCTGGTTGGAGTAAAGACCGTTATCGGCCGTCTGCCAGATCTCTATCTCCGCTCCAGCGATCGGTTTGCCATCCGGCTCGCAGACAGTGCCGGTCACGATGACGGTATCGCCGACATTGTCCCCCTTCATATCACCACCGACCGCCAAATCTGGCGCACCCAGCATATGGAAAGGCCCGAGCACGCTCGACGGTGTGCCTTCATCGGGTGAATTGATCATGTCGACCAGCGACGAAAGCCCCAGCACATCGGAGAACAGGACAAATTCATTGCGCTCGGAATCCGTGATGTCCCCGGCCTTGGTCAGGAGTTCGAGACCCTTGCGCCATTCCGCATGGGTCAGATTGTTTTCCACTGCGAAGGCATGCAGATGCCTGACCAGGCTCTCCAGCACGGACTTCAACCGCGGGTCTGTTTCAGGGCCGCAATAGTCCAGGAAAGCCTGGGTTATGGTGTCGCGAGTTACGGAGCGCATAGATCTATCTCCAGGTCATGTTCATTGAATGATTCCGGTCGAGAGGACCGGAAAACGGATGATGACGATCAGCACCAGAAGCATCACGAAAGCGAAAGGAAGCGCGCCAAGGAAAACATCTTTCAGGGTTATGTTCGGATCATTCAGAGTTGCCTTGATCACGAAACACGAAATGCCCAGCGGTGGCGTCAGCAGACCGATTTCAGCGCCGATCACGGTCACGATCCCGAACCATACAAGGCTGTGTCCGCTTGCTTCGATCAGGGTGATGAACAGTGGCACGACAATCAGGATGATCGACGCCGTATCGAGCAGCGTGCCGAGAAACAGCATCAGCAGGACATAGATGATCATGATGCCGAGGAAGCCGAACTGGTAATGGTCCAGAAACGCATGCAGCTCGCCCGGCAGGTCGGCGTAACCCAGCATGCGGCTGTAAAGCGAAGCCATTGTGATCAGAAACAGGATAGAGGCGGTGATATAGCCGGTGTCGATCGTGGTTTCCCACAATCCCTTGAGACCGATCTTGCGGCGCGCCAAGGCGATCACCAGGGCAATCAGCGCCCCGGCGGCCCCCGCTTCCACCGGAGTCAGCCAACCGGTGTAGATTCCGCCAAGCACGACCGCGATCAGGAGGCTGATCGGCAGTGTCTTGTCCGCCAGTTCAGCATAGGTGAGCGGCGGCGTATCGGTTTCGCCGGCATCCTCCCCCACGAAAGACGGCCAGAATTTGCCCATCAGCATGATGGTCACAATATAGGCGGCTGTCAGCAGCAGTCCGGGAACAATGCCGGCCATGAACATTTCGCCGACCGATTGTTCTGCCACGAAGGCGTAGATGATCAGCATCGCGCTTGGCGGGATGATCATGCCGAGAACCGAGGAACCGGCAACCACGCCCACGGCAAACCGCGGATTGTACCGGTAGCGCTGCATTTCCGGCACGGCGATCTTGGTGAAAACGGACGCTGAGGCGATAGAAGATCCGGTCACGGCGGCGAACACCGCATTGGCGCCCACGGTCGCCATCCCGATACCGCCGGTAATCTTTTTGAAGCCCCTGTTCATGACCGTGTAGATATCGGTTCCGACCCCGGCCTTTGACACCAGCAGGCCCATCACCGTGAACAACGGTATGGTGGCGAAGGAATACTCGGTCACACCATCGCCGACCGCCACCTTCAGGAAGTTGAAGGCGAGGATGGATTTGCCGCTGATGATCCAGATCGACACGAACGAGACGAGACCGAGCGCCACAGGAATATACACGCCCATATAGATCAGCGCGACGATGGCGATGACCGATATGATGCCGATTTCAACAGGTGTCATGGGTGCCTGCGCTGAGAGTTGGAGGGTTCACTTTCGGGTTCCGGCAGGATGTCTCCATACTCGGTCCCCAGGAGCGCCTTGAGAAAAAACAGGATCGTCGACAGTCCGACGCCAAACAGGATCGCAAGCTTGGCGGGCCACCATGGCGCCGTGAAAACACCCGGTGTGCCGAAGTAATCGCACCGCCCCCAGGCCTCCACTGCATCGCCCCACAGGCTCCCGGTCGGCGCAGCGCCGAACTCCGGCTGAACAAAGAAGCTGCAGCTTTCAAACGCGTCAAGAAACTCGGGCCACATTGTCCACGTGATCAGTGCCATGAAGATGCACGACACTGCATCGATCACGCGCGACGCCAGGCGCGACACCTTCGGCCGGGTGCTTTGCACAAGCAGCAGAAACCCGTCGGAACGGGTCAGCCTGCCGCCCTGCACGACGTTCGGCAATTGCAGAAACACGATCAGCACCAGCGAGAAGATAACGACCTCGACGGTGCCGCGCAGTGGCGCATGGAAAACTCCACGCGCCACCACATCAACATTCATGATCACGACCAGCAGCAGGATGAACGTGGTGCCAATCACGTTGGCGCCGACGGCAAGGCGTGTGGCAATAGCTCGAATACCGTTCACCATGGTCCGCATGTTGTTCTGTCCTGTGCTGCTGGCCGCTTGCATCAATTGGCGAGTTCAGCCGTCCAGTCACGCACTGGCGTGGCACCGGCATCCACCAATTTCTTCATGTAGGCCTTGAGCATGTCGGACCCCGGCGCGCCGGCTTTGTCCAGATCAGCGGCCCACTCGACAGCAATGTTTGGCATTGCCTTTGCCCAGGCTTCGCGGTCGGCGGCAGGGAGCTCGACCACAGTTCCGCCGGCAGCCTTGAAGGCTTCAACCGACTCCGCAGCCTTGTCCATGGCCACATTGGCGACCTGATCGCGGTATTCGACGGCAACTTGCTGCAGCACGTCCTTTACCTCATCAGGCAAGTTCGCCCAGATATCCTTGTTGACGGTGACGGTCTTTGTGTTCACCGCTCCGAGGTCGACTGCAAGCATGTAAGGCGCCACTTCTGCCATCTTGAAGGTAACCGCGGCTTCGGGCCACAGCATGGCAGCATCCACGACGCCGGTCTGAACCAGATTGTAGAAGTCCGGCAAACCGCCACGCACTCCGGCTGCGTCTTTGACGCCTTCAAGATAACGCAGATTGTACCCGGCTCCAGCAACCTTCTTGCCTTCAAGATCCTGTAGCGAATTGATCGGTGTCTCGGAGAAAATCTGATAGCTGTCAAGTACAACACCGGTGGCCAGATAGACCTGGTTTTCCGCATCAAACTCTTTGTTCATCTGCGGAAATTCCTTGGCGATCTCGTCGACTGCCTTGGCCACAACCCTTGCATCTGCCGACACCATCGGGGTGACCGCCGATATGCCCTGGCTCGGCAGAGCCGAGTTGTGAAAGATGGTTGTGACGATGCCGATATCGCCAAGGCCAAGCTTGATGCCTTCGAGCACACCGCGAGGTTTGACGATGGCGCCGCCATAAGCTTCCTGCCAATCAATCTCGTAGTTTCCGGTCTTGGCGAGCTCTTCGTTGACGCGCGGAATGAAAAAGCCTGAAAACTCCTTCACCCACATCGAGCGGTCCGGATATCCGTCGATTGCAATCATCTTGATGGTTTCAGTTGCCTGTGCCGGCACGGCCAGCGGCATGAAGGCCATGCCCATGGACACCGCAGTCAAAAGGCACATCCGGCGCGAAATGTTCATCATGTAATCATCCTCCCAGTTGATCACCTGGCTGCATTATGCAGGTCCAGGCGGATTTCTTCTCCCAGATTCATTCTGTTTCCGTGCATACCTGCCGAACCAAACGCCGCGCACGGTATGCCGAACTCCTCAACCATCCCCTCGCCGAGACAATTCCACCGACAGCGGAACTGTCAAATCCTTACCCGGTGACTTCCGGTTTGCCCGGATGAAAAGGACCTGATGCTGGCCCTGCGCTTCACCGTGTTGTTCTGCCTGATTTCGACACTCACCATGCTCCCTGAACGTCACGCAAACGTGGAAATGTCTTCAAATTCAAAACGCGGCAGCCGCTGGAAAAGCGCCTTCTCGTCCGCATAACCGAGGTTGCATAGAAAATTCGACTTCAGCGTCGTGCCCTTGAAAAACTCCTCATCGACAGTCGCGTTGGAAAAGCCCGACATGGCCCCGACATCGAGTCCGATCGCGCGTGCCGCAATCATGAAATAGGCGCCTTGCAGTGTTGAATTCCGGAACGCCGTGTTTTCGCTGTGCTCGGGCTTGCCTTCAAACAGGGGCCTGCGGTCCTCATGGGGAAACAGCTTCGGCAACTCACGCCAGAACTCGGTGTCGTAGGCAATGATTGCAGTCACCGGTGCACCAAGCATCTTGGCAACATTGGCAGGCTTCAACGCCTTGGCCAGCCTTTCCTTGCCCTCGCTCGAGCGCACATACACAAAGCGCGCCGGACAAGAATTCATGCTGGTCGAACCCATTTTGACGATGTCATGGATGCGGCGAAGCTGCTCTTCGGAAACCGGCTTGTCAGTCCAGGCATAATGGGATCGCGCCTCTGTCAGAACGAGATCCAGGGAATCCTGATCAAGCATCCGGATGCGCTCGCGCAGCGCCCGGACATCCGCCTGGGCAGATTCACGAAGCGTCTCGAGCTTGTTTTCATCCGGCTTGTGCACGTTCATTCCCTACTCCCATAGTCAAAGCCGTCAAACCGGCTTGGCGCAGCCCATCGCTTGCGGGATCTGCCCGATGTGCAGCACCGGCGTCGCGAACGCCGGATAACGCTCCTACCTCGGATTCAAAATTACACATATTAAGTGCCTATGGTCAATAAATATCGATATTTTATTTTCCAGATCCGGTTTTTGTGCAAAAGTGCCGAGAGATACATACGAGAGGAGCTCAACAATGCCGACTTGGTCTGAATATCGTGAGATCGCACGCTCACGCGGTGCGCTGGCATATCAATTGTTTGCGGTGGCTTCACAACCGTCCGCACCGCACGAGCAAATGCAGGAAATTCTGCCGCGTCACCTCGCCTATCAGAAACAGATGGAGGCTGAAGGAAAGCTGTTTCTTGCAGGGCCGCTTTCGGATCACACCGGTACCGAAATGAGCGGAGCAGGCCTGTTGATCTATCGCGTTGCCGACATCGACGAAGCCCGCACGATTGCTGAAAAAGACCCGATGCACAAGGAAGGCGGCCGGACATTTACCATTCAAGCCTGGCTGGTGAACGAAGGGGCATTGAATTTCCAACTCCGCCTGTCCGAACAAAAAGCGGCATTGGACTGAGGTTCTGCCGGATCCTAAGCCCCGCCACGCGATGTGCCACCCATTGAGGTAACAACAGATGAACCAGTCCAGCAGCATCAAACTTTATCATGGCGGTACCAGCGTCTGCTCAGCCAAAGTCCGGGTCGGGCTCGCGGAGAAGGGCCTGGACTGGACCGGCACAATTCTTGATCTCAGAGCCGGTGATCAATTCGACCCGGCCTATCTCAAGCTCAACCCCAACGGGGTGGTTCCAACTCTCGTCGATGGCGATCTGGTTGTTCTCGAGTCCAGCCTCATTCTGGAGTATATAGATGGTCTGTCGGCTCAAAACCCGTTGATGCCGACGGACCCGAAAGCTGTTGTGGCAACCAGGCACTGGCTGTTGAAATGCATCGACATCCACGCTGCCGTCAACACGCTGACCTTCGCGACAATTCAGCGCGCAAACATTCTCGCGGCAAAGACATCGGATGAAATCGCTGCCATGATTGCACGGATGCCAAACCCCAAGGCCGCAGCCAAACGGCGCGACATCATCGACAATGGTCTGGCGTCTTTTCATGTCGAAGCCGATTTCCACACTCTGCTCGCCATGTTCACCGGAATGACGGCCGCCCTTGAGAACGCTGCATGGCTTGCCGGAGAGCACCATTCGATGCCCGACATTGCACTGGTTGCCTATCTCGACAGGCTGGACCGGCTGGGATTCGACGGCCTCTGGTCGAGCCGGTTTCCACACATCGGCACCTGGCTTGCCGCCTGTCGCCAACGCCCGAGCTACGTGACCGCCATTGACGCCTATACCCCCGCCGAGCAGGCAGAGAAA
>Ga0209344_10005401_pt1 | contig 11036 bp, 12 predicted proteins | sample Cruoilmetagenom6_FD_187293 | JGI IMG/M metagenome (GOLD analysis project Ga0209344, IMG submission 187293) | Oil polluted marine microbial communities from Coal Oil Point, Santa Barbara, California, USA - Santa Barbara Oil Seep Sample 6 (SPAdes)... | ecosystem: Environmental > Aquatic > Marine...
CCCTTTGCACGATTAGGGAAAATCAGAAGTTCCGGTGTAACAGATTTGAGATATGGCAACCTGTTAGATGAGGATTGGCAAAACAATGACCGGTTTAAATTGCAAGGTGATCAAAGGCAACACATTTCATTACCTGAAAAGGTAGCATGTTACAGTATAGCAGGCATTGACAGCAAAGAGACAGCATCTAAAGCTTCTCAATTGATTGGAGATAAAATGGTGGGTGTAAAAAGTGCTTTAGGACAGCATAAAAACCCTAGAAAAAACTTACATTTTAAGAAAGAAAATACCTGGATCGCTTATGAGAGTAACCATACCGAATTGTTGAGCAACCCTAAAATCTATACCAAAATAAAATCATGGTTAGATTGATGAGGTATACTTTTGCAATCTACTTCTGACGATTTATTAGCCCTTAGCTAAAATCCCGGAAACCTGGTGGAATTAGTACAATAACTCTACACATCAACACCTATAATTGCTATCCCGAGTTCGTTACGTTCGTGACCTTAATGAAATATCACATGAATTAATTAACTTAGTGCCACGGTGGAATATAATAATTTACCTGCCTACCTGTCCGTCAGTCGGGTTTTACGCCATTAATCATTCTCAAACCATTCTGCCTTATTATTAAACCAATTTTTAAATTCATAGAATGTGACAACTTAAAATTAAATATTATGAATAAAATACTTTTTTTCCTGATAGCCTTTTGCAGTGTATTTCAATTCAATGCACAAGAAATAAATGAAAGCCCTTCACCAATTATTTTTATATATGATGCCAGTGGCTCTATGTGGGGCCAAATGCAAGGCAAGACAAAAATGGAGATTGCAGCAGAAGTTCTATCTACTTCTGTAGATAGCCTTTCTGATAATCAGAAAATTGGATTTGTGGCCTATGGTCATCGAAAAAAAGGAGATTGTAAAGACGTAGAATTTTTGGTTGATGTTGAAAACGGAACCAAATCTGAGGTAAATAGATCTATAAAAGGGATAAAACCGCTCGGAAAAACACCTTTGGCATATGCTGCGCTCCAGGTTATTGATAAGCTTCGGAAATCAAAACTGAAAGCCACCATTATTTTAGTTACTGACGGAATTGAATCATGTGGTGGAAACATCTGCGATGTGATAAAAGCAGCTAAAAAAGAAGGAGTTGATTTTAAACTACATATAATTGGTTTTGGCATAAAGGACGCAGATACCCAACAATTAAAATGTGCCGCTGAAGCGGGTGATGGTAATTATTATGATGCAGCAGATGCCGGAGGTTTAGGTGATGTTCTAAATGAGGCTACAACAACAACCGTCGATGAACCCGATGAAAATGTTTCTGTATATACCTTGAAAAATGGCGCTGCAATAGATGCTGTAGTAAAAGCCTATGATATTTTTAGCAAACGTAAACCAATAAGTGTAAGAACCTATAAGGATACAGCTTATTTCTATTTGCCACCCAGTAAATACAATTTTGAAGTGACACCTTTAGAAGGGACTGATGTAGATATGATTACTGTTTCTAATATTGATAGTTTTAATGACAGTATAATTCATAAGACCATTTCTTTTGACGGTGGAAAGCTTGGTATCACTACAACTAACAATGGGAATGACTGGGACTGCGTTGTTAAATTAATCGATCAAAATGGAAAAGTTGGAGCAACAACTCGAACCTATAACGATCCAAAAGAAGTAGAAGTAAATCCAGGTTACTACAAAGTAACGATTCAAGCATTAGGTAAGATGGAAGGATTAAATACCTTTACAGAAATTGATAGTGTCAAAATTGAATCTGGCAGTATTACCCCTATTTCTTATAATTTTAAAACCGGAAATTTTCAAATATATACAAAAGTTGACGGTGAAAATATAGATACTGTTGTCACCATAAAAGAAGTGAACTCTGGCAAAAGTGTTGCAGGATCACGAACCTACACTAGAGGAACAAAATTTTTGCTAAATCCGGGATCATATCAAGTAAAAATTGTACCGCTCGGAGCACATAAAGACAAAAAGGCTCAAATAATTACTATGGATGTAAAACAAGGAGAGCTCACGACAAAAGAAATTAATTTTTAACTGATGAAAAAACTACTTAAACCCGCTAGTTTACTCTTTTATTTTTTGATGGTCATTGTGTTCTTTTTCATTGGGCTTTACTTGGCAAAATTAGTTGGAGCAGGAAAAGGTCAAATGCTTGCAGGTGGAGCTACTGTTTTATTTTATGGCTTGGTCTCCTCCGGAATCGCCTTTACACTAGCATTATTCGTAGCGCACGGTGTGAATCATAATACGCTTATTAAGTTTAATAAAGTTTTAGGAGTTTTATTTTTTTTAATAGTGTCTATAACAGCATATAAAGTTATAACTCGAGAGAAAAAGGAAGACCCTGTAAAGGATCATCCTAAAGAAACAACCGCTCCGGCACAACAAGAAATTGCGATGGTCGCTCATAAAGCCTCTGAAAAACAAGTTCTTCAACAAAATGTAAAAGAATCAATGGGAATTGGCTTTTTTAAACCTAATTATTTTGAACACCCTACGCTTTATTTCTATGGCGGTATAAATCTTGAAAAAGTGCTTATTGAACATACCCCAATGGACAGTGTGGTATTTGCAAAAGATCAATACAATAACCCCACAACCTCTTACGCCCCACCCTGGCTATATCCTGAACATTTAAAACTGGATTATGGAATTATTATATTTAAGGTATTAGGTATAGGGCGTGATTTTATAAAAGTAGAAGGTAATAAGCAGACCAAACAATTAACTTATCTCGACAAAAATAAAGGGACTTTCTCTCCTTGGGCAGAATTTCTTCTTTCTGTAAACAGTGTTGAGTTTAATGAAAATAGCTCAAAAAAAGTTTTTGTAAAACCTTTGGACCATGCCGGTGAAGTACAGGTTACTTTTGAATTTATGCAGCCTCTTCTTGTTGAACAAGATTGGATGTATGTTAAACTGGTTGATGAAAGTTTTAATGAACAAGGTAAAGGTTGGATACGTTGGAAGAATAATAACGTTCTGCAAATAATTTATTCCTTATTAAGTTGAAATTGAAGTATCTTCATATGAAAACAACTAAAATCATAAAATTAGTATTGGTGATCTCTACATTGCTGAACTACGATTTTTGCCAGGCTCAAACTGAAAATAATACTCCACAGAAGGAAAATTTTGAAAAAATGGCTAATTATCTCACCAATGGAAGCGGTAAATGGACCGGTGAAAATAAACAATACAATAGTGACAATCCAAGATCTCCAAAGGCCTTCGGCTTATGGTTTGAAAGACCCATGAAAAATCTACTTAGCTTAAAAGTAGTCGCGTATTTAAAGGATACAACAAGATTGAGCTCACAAGGTATTTTTTCATGACATCCAATAAAAAAACGATATGTTCATATAACTGCTGATCGGGGGAATGGTTTTTCAGAAGGAATTACAGAATTCCCAAATGACACAACGTTTATTTCTACTATGATTGTTTACCGCCCTAGTGGAAAATTCTATGATCATAAAGATGAAAATTTTATTGTGAATGAAAACGTCCACAGGAATACTTCATTTAAAAAAGATAAACAAGGAAATTGGATAGAGAATGGGAGTTGGATATGGACTCGGGACTTTGAGAGATAAAAAAGCCAGAACAAAACAACAAATAAACTCCGTTAGTATTTATTCATTTATAAATTATATCTTTAGGTCGCTTTCGTAACGCGTAATGGTCTTCAAGGACGATCCCAATTACTCAAGCTTATTCAAACAGTTGTAAATAATGTAATAACATTTAGTAATAAATTAAATTATCATGAAAAAAATTAATTATTCTGTATTATTACTGATTTTTATTGTTGGATGTCAAACCAATAAATTATGAAAGGTGTTATATTTTTAATGTGTATTCTTTTTTTTTCAATTGAAATTACTGCTCAAAAGATCGATCAAGAATATCTTGACGAATTATCTCGAAAACATACAATAAGTTCATTTTCAATGCTTAAAGACCTATTGAGTATTCCTAATGATGCATTGTATCCTGACGACATTAAAAAAAACATAACTTGGTGTGAACAGGCCTTCCAAAAACGAAATTTTAGTACTATAAAACTTGAAACCGAAACTGTACCATTATTACTGGCAGAACGAAAAATAAAAAACGCAAAAAAAACGGTGCTCATCTACCTTCAAGTTGATGGCCAACCAGTCGATACTTCAAGGTGGTTTCAGAAAAATCCGTATAAACCAGTATTAAAAAAGCAAACAAACAATAACGAATGGGAAAAAATATCATGGGATTTAATTGAAGATTATGAAGATGACTGGAGGATTTTTGCGAGATCAGTATCAGATGCTAAAGGTCCAATAGCCATGTTTATTACAGCTCTTGACGCTATTGAAGAAGAAAAGATTGGAACTAATTATAATATTAAGGTCATAATGGATTTTGAAGAAGAATTAGGTTCTCCACGTTTGTCAAAAGCCGTTTCAAATAACGCTAATTTATTAGAGGCAGATATGCTAATTATATTTGATGGTCCACGGCATATTACAAATAGACCTACCTTATCTTTTGGTGCTAGAGGTATTGCCACAATTACAATGACAACCTACGGACCAATAACTGCACAACACAGTGGTCATTTTGGGAACTATGCACCGAATCCTGCTTTAAGGTTGTCAAAACTATTAGCTTCTATGAAAGATGATGAAGGAAGGGTTATAATTCCTGGCTTCTACGAGGGTATATCATTAAATTCTGAGACAAAGAAAATTCTTCAAACCGTTCCTGATGATGAATCTGAAATTCGAAATAGACTACAATTGGGGAGTATAGATAAAGTAGGTAGGAACTATCAAGAAGCCATGCAATATCCTTCATTAAACATACGTGGAATGCAGTCGGGCTGGATTGATGCACAAGCTCGAACAATTATCCCTGCCTGGGCGAGGGCTGAAATAGATGTTAGACTAGTTTTAGAGTCAGATCCTAAGCGTTTAATAGGTTTGGTTAAGAAACATATAGAAGATCAAGGATATTTTGTTACAGATAAAGTACCAACCAAACAACAGCGAATGAATAATAAAAAGGTAGCTTCTTTTACTAATGAAGTATCATATCAATCATTCAGAACAGAATTTGATTCTGAGCCTGGTATTTGGCTACAAAAAGCGTTGAAAAAGGCCTTTGGGTCTGATCCAATTATGATACGTCTGAGTGGTGGCTCCATACCTATTTCTCCATTTGTACTTGAACTTAATATTCCAGCTGTTGGAGTTCCTACCGTAAATAAAGATAATAACCAGCATAGTCCTAATGAAAACCTTAGATTAGGAAACTATAGAGAAGGGATTAAAACAATGATTGCCATTTTGACTGAGAAGTTATAGTGAACCTTTAAATATTATAATATACAGTAGCAAAATCAACATTAGAGAAATTGTAAACTACTATTCATACAAATATATTACCTGCAAGTTGAAAACCGGTGAAAGTAAAATACGATAAAATAGGAACTGACTATAATCTGACTCGAAAAGCAGATAAATATCTAACTGCACAATTGCTCCGTCATTTAAAACCAGTCAAAGGCGGAAAATATTTAGATATTGGTTGCGGAACAGGAAATTATACCAACGAGCTTCAGAAAAAAGGATTTCTGTTTATTGGTATCGATCCATCAAAAGAGATGTTGGAAAAAGCAAAACTCAAAAACAATAAAATTGATTGGAGAATTGGTTCTCTAACAATACATCATTGGACTAATTTGAACAGCGGATTTTCTGAACTCCACAAAGTTTTAAAACCCAATGGACACATTGTGATCTTTACGGCTACACCAGAACAAATGAAAGGCTATTGGCTAAATCATTACTTTCCAAATATGTTAGCCGCTTCAATAATTCAGATGCCAACTTTTAAAAAGGTAAAAAAAGCCATGGATGATAGTGGATTTGAGCTTTTACAAACAAAAAAGTACTTTATCAAACCAGACCTGGAAGATAAGTTCCTGTATTGTGGGAAACAGAATCCAGAATTGTATTTTGACAACCAAATTAGACATGGAATTTCTTCGTTTTCTTCATTGGCGAACAGAACGGAAGTTGAACAAGGACTATCCAAATTGAGAAAAGATATTGATACAACAAAGATCAACAAAATTATAAGATCCTATGAAAATGATCTTGGTGACTATTTATATATCATTGAAAAAAAAGCAAGCAAGTAATACATTAAAAAAGAAATTCTTAATAAAAGACGAATAACGAAGTTTAAAAATGAATTTACAACCAACATTAGAGGATAATCTGATAATTTTAAAACCGCTGGGTGAGCAGCATTTTGAGGCTTTATATGATGTAGCAAGGGACCCAATAATCTGGAAACAACATCCTTGTCCTGATAGATATAAAAAAGAGGTTTATGCTGAATTCTTTATCGATTCAATTAAATCAAAAGGAGCTTTTATAATAATTGAAAAATTAAGTGGTAATATAATTGGTAGCACAAGATTTAAGAAAATAGGCAACGTAGAAAATGCCATTGAAATAGGTTGGTCATTTTTTGCTAGAGACAAATGGGGAGGTAAATACAACAAATCAATGAAGAAATTAATGATAGATTATGCTCTTGAATTTGTAGATGATATTATTTTCTACATTGGTGATGAGAATATTCGTTCTCAAAAAGCTGTAGAAAAGATTAGTGGGAAAAGAATTATTGAACCGCATTTAAAATATCTTATAAAGGAAAGTGAAACAGATTGGACATATCGAATTAACAAAGAAGATTGGAAAAAATGAACTTTAACATAACTAAATCCGTTGAAATATTAGAAAGAACTCCAATAGTCTTAGAATCTATGCTGAGTGAATTATCAGGTAGTTGGATAAAAACGAATGAAGGTGAAAATACCTGGAGTCCTTATGATATTTTGGGGCATCTAATTTTTGGAGAAAAAACAGATTGGATCGTTAGAATAAAAATAATCTTAAGTCAATCCGAAAATAAAATGTTCGAACCCTTTGACAGATTTGCTCAATTAAAAGAAAAACAAGACAAAAATATATCAGAATTAGTTGCTGAATTTAAAAACCTGAGAAAAAATAATCTTATAGAACTAAGATCATTAAATATTACGAACACAAACTTTGAATTGAAGGGAATTCATCCTGAATTAGGCGAAGTAACTCTTGAGCAATTGATCTCAACATGGGTTGTGCATGATTTGGGTCATATTGCTCAAATTTCTCGGGTTATGGCAAAACAGTATAAAACTAATGTTGGTCCCTGGAATGCCTATTTAGGAATATTAAGTAAGTAGAACAAATCACATTATTAATAAGTATAAAGCTAATATAACCACAAAATGAAAACTCAATTGACGAATTTTAGTATCTGTATTTTATTAGTGATTCTTTATTCGTGTACCATCTCATTATTGATCTTCTCTTGCAATAAAATTTCTCACGATAAAAGCCTCTTTTATGAAGAAGCCGGAGAAGGTGAAGCAATTCTTTTGATTCATGGTAGTCAAGAGGATTATAGGGCATTTTTGCCGCAATTGGAGCTGCTTAAGGAAGACTTTAGAGTAATCACTTATAGTAGGAAGTATAATTATCCAAATAACAACCAATATAAAGAAGGAACTCCTTTTAACCCAATGACTGAGGCAGAAGATGTTGAAACGTTAAGAAATAAGATCGGTCTTAAAAAATTTCATGTTGTAGGTCATTCTTATGGCGGACTTATTGCCATGGCCTACGCAATTAAGTACCAAAACAATCTAAAATCACTTATAGTTTCTGAACCACCAGTACTGAACATCGCAGGATGTGAAGAATCTTTAAAGGCTACCGAGGAAGGGCTCCTAAAAAAATTAAATGCAGCCTTTGCTTCAAAAGACTCGACCTTGGTTATGAAATCGATATTCGAATTTTTTGTAGGCCAAGATATTCAGGACCAAATCCCCACAGAGGCACTTAATGCATTGAAGGTAAATTTAACCGAAATGAAAGCCTTGGCAAGCTCAAAAAATCCATTCCCAAAACTCGATACATCCTTTGAAATACCTACAATGATCCTTACATCCGAACACACTATGCCTATTTTAAACTGTACGAATGAAGCATTGGTAAACAATATGCCCAATGCTAAGCATGTTCATATTTCAGAAGCTTCTCATGATATGTGGATGACTCATTCCAAAATAATTGCAGATCATCTTAAAAACTTTATTTCCAAGAAGTAAATTAATCAAAATGAAACTTGAATTATATCAAATAGATGCCTTTACGGATAAAATTTTTGGTGGAAACCCGGCTTGTGTTGTTCCATTAAATGATTGGTTACCTGATGACATATTATTAAAGATCGCTCAAGAAAATGCAGTTGCCGAAACTGCTTTTTTTGTTGACAAAGGTGATCAAATACATTTACGATGGTTTACACCCGAAATTGAAATGGATCTATGCGGACATGCAACCCTCGCTACTGCTCATTGTCTAAAATCTATTCTGAATTACCCTAAGGATACAATGATATTTGAAACCTTGAGTGGAAATTTGACCGTTACCGTAAAAACTGATTTGTATTCTTTAGACTTCCCTTCGCGAATGCCTGCCGTTTCAACCTTACCTGAAATCATACAACATTCTTTGAATATACAGCCGAAAGAGGTGTATAAATCCAGAGATTATGTATTGGTATATGACAAAGAAGAAGATATCAAAAATATTAAAATTAACAGAGCACTATTTGACCGGGTAAATCTTGATCCGGGTGGTGTAATCGTAACGGCTAAAGGAGAAAATTGTGATTTTGTTTCACGATTTTTTACACCACAGGCTTCCATTTTGGAAGACCCTGTAACAGGTTCGGCACATTGTTCTTTAATTCCGTTTTGGTCCCTAAGGCTTCAGAAAAATGAACTAAAGGCAATACAAATTTCTGAGAGAGTTGGTGTCTTATATTGTCAAAACAAAAAAGACCGCGTACTAATAAGTGGAAAAGCAAAGACCTACTCCCTTGGGCACTTTTGGATAGCTAAAAACTATAAATAGCACCTTACAATCTAAGAAACCAACAGGAAAAACACCCTAGTATAAAAGGGGAAAACCCCCTTTTATTTTTAATCATAATGACCGATCTTTATAGCATTTATCAATCTAATAATCAAAGTTATGGCACGAGTATTTGCAAATTTAAAAGAAACTCCTCTAAGAAAGAGCCCTAAAAAAAGTGCTTCAGTAAGGTATTATGCCTTGATGAGCCAATACTTGACCATTATTGATGAAAATGATGATTGGTATCAGGTAATTCCTTTAAATATTGGTAGATCCGGCTGGGTATTAAAAACAGATACTATCGCTTTTCCGCAATTAAAAATATTTATTGTTGATGTAGGTCAAGGTGATGGTGTATTTATTGAAAGCTCAAAAGGCTTGATCATTATTGATGGTGGCCAGTATGATAATTTTTATAGGTATTTAAAATATCGTTACAGAAAAATATTAGCCATAAGAAATGTAAAAATAAAAACCATGTTTATAAGCCATCCTGACTATGATCATTATAGGGGCTTAGATTATATTATTCAAGATAAACGGTTTGAAATTGATACGATCTATCACAATGGTATTGTAAGGTATCAAAAGAGTATTGAAGATAGCAAGAATAAGATCTTGGCGGAAGGAGGAATTAAGAAAATGAATCATGAAAAATATGGATTTAAAGTTTCGAATTTAAAAAGTAGTTTAAATGCTGTTTTAGATTTTGTTAAAAATGAAAAAGCGGCACCCGGTTACAAAAAGTTTTGGTTGCATGTAGAGCAAGCGCATTTAGAAAACAGAGTTAGAAGAGTAAAAATGTTGACGCATAGAAATGGTGTTTTATCTGAGTATGATGATTCAACGAATGGAAACCTTAAAATTGAAATTCTAGGCCCTGTTACTTTAAAGGAAACGAATAAAAGAGAGCTCCCGGTATTTGATGAGCCTCCACATTTTGAATCGGATCATAGTGATGAAAAAGAAGGTTATAGCCATTCACACACCAGAAACGGACATTCATTAGTCTTAAAACTAACTTTTGGAGACCATACATTTTTATTTGGAGGAGATCTAAATATTCCGGCAGAAAAATATTTATTGAATTATTATTCTCCTAACAATCCGTTCAAGGTAGATATAGCAAAATCTTGCCATCATGGGTCTTCAGATTTTAGTGTTGAATTTATCAAAAAGATAAATTCGTATGCTACAGTTGTTTCTTCAGGAGATAATAAAACATTTGATCACCCTATGCCCGACTCTTTGGGAGCATCAGCCAGACATGGAAGGGGTAAGATTCCTTTGGTATTCTCTACGGAACTTGGAAGAGCTTATAAGATCAGGTCAAGTTCCGTAATAGAAGATATAAAAACGCATTACGGACTCGTAAATGTTCGTTCAAATGGTAAAATACTTGTCATTGCACAAAAGAAAGAATCGAGTAAAAGAGCGGATAAATGGGATTCTTTTTATGTGCCCCATAAAGGCAAATACAAAGAATAAAACAGGAAAAACCCCTTTATAAAAAACAGGAAAAACCCTGAAGAGAAACAGGAAAATTCCTCTTGTACTGTGAAAGTCTTGGTTTTAAATTTGTCGATGAAAAAGAAACTAATTTTAAAATTGCTATGAAATTAAAACAAGTGGTTTTTAACGCTTTTAGGAAATTAAATTGTAAGTTTTCTAAATTCCAAAAATCGTTTTCTACTAAAACGAAAACTTCGGCTTAAATTGCTATGAAAAGAGAAAACGGCCTTGGCCGTTTTTTTATGTTTGATTAAAAAACAGGAAAAACACCCAAAATTGTATAGATTAAAACATTTCATATAAAAAAATTAATCCTTTCAATTTTAGTAATGGCAACTTTATTTGGATGTAATTCAAATAATACGAATGTAAAGAGTAGTCAGGAACATCACAAACAAGCCATATTAAAAACTATTGAAGACTGGGACCGAGCCTAGGGAACTAAAGATGT
>Ga0209344_10005403_pt1 | contig 11033 bp, 10 predicted proteins | sample Cruoilmetagenom6_FD_187293 | JGI IMG/M metagenome (GOLD analysis project Ga0209344, IMG submission 187293) | Oil polluted marine microbial communities from Coal Oil Point, Santa Barbara, California, USA - Santa Barbara Oil Seep Sample 6 (SPAdes)... | ecosystem: Environmental > Aquatic > Marine...
GCCCGCGTAGTATTCAACGGCGACGCGCACTGGTTTGATTGTGAGCCCGAGGTGTTCCGCCGAATCGAAGCACAAATTGCACAGTACAGCCTACTGCGTGGCAACGTTGAGACCGAGCTGGGTCGCCAGGAGAATTCAGCGCACGGCTGTGGCTGCGCCTACCCTGACGATGTACCGGAGCAGACGGTGAACTGGTCCAACGCCATCCACCAACAGCTCAGCAGCTGCGTAGCGCAACTGCCGGGCATAGCCAGCGCTTTGGCTGGCCGCGCAGCCACGGCCGTGGTTGAGGTTGCTGGCCAGCGCGTCGCCATCACCCACGGCGATGAACAGTCACTTGCCGGCTGGCACTGCGACCGCTCAGCGCTGCGCAGCCCCGAGCGCCAGCAGCAGTTGGGCGACTGGTGTGAGCGCAACCGCATCAGCGTGCTAGCCACCAGTCATACCTGCTCTGCAGCGGCGCTGGCAACCGAGCACTGGGCGGTAATCAACAACGGCGCCGCCGGTCTGCCCAACTTCAACAATGGCTGCTATGGTCTGGTCACGCGGATAGCCGCGCAACCTAGTCTAGCCGCACTGTATCGCGCAAAAATCGGCAATCTGTACGTCGAGGCGTTGCCCCTGAACTACGATCAGCAGGCGTTTATCACCGCCTTTGATCAGGCTTGGCCAGAGGGCAGTGCTGCCACACTGTCCTACCGCACACGTATTACCCAAGGTTGCGATGAGCAACCACAGGACGCCCTAATCGAGGGCTTCGCCCTTGCCAGTACCCTATGCGCCCTGGAGGCCCATTTCGTATGAATATCAAAAAGCTGGCAGTATTGCTGGCCTTCGTTGCGCTGGTCGCAGCCTTCTTTGTGTTCGACCTTAACCAGTATTTCAACCTGGACGCCATCAAGGCGCAGCAACAGGCACTGAATGCAAAGGTAACGGAGAACCCGCTGGTCGCCAGCGGTATTTTCTTCGTCGTCTATGTACTGGTAACCGCCCTCTCACTGCCCGCAGCCACCCTAATGACACTGGCTGGCGGTGCGCTATTTGGCCTTGGCTGGGGCCTGGTCATAGTCTCGTTCGCCTCCAGTCTGGGCTCCACCCTGGCCATGCTGATCAGCCGATTTCTGCTGCAGGACTGGGTACAACAGCGCTTTGGCCGACGCCTGAAACCGCTGAATGAAGGCATAGAACGTGAAGGCGCCTTTTATCTGTTTGCTATGCGGCTGGTACCGGCTTTCCCGTTATTCATGATCAACCTGGCGATGGGGCTAACCCACATCAAGGCGCGCACCTTCTGGTGGGTCAGCCAGCTCGGCATGCTGCCCGGCACCTTCGTCTACGTGAACGCAGGTCGCGAACTCAGCCAGCTGGACTCACTGGGCGGCATTCTGTCACCAGGGCTGATTGGTGCCTTTGTATTGCTCGGGCTGTTCCCGCTGATCGCACGCAAAATACTCGATCAGGTCAAGGCCCGTCGGGTTTACCGCGGCTGGCAAAAACCCAACAGCTTTGATCGCAACCTGGTGGTCATCGGTGCGGGCAGCGGCGGCTTGGTCAGTGCCTACATAGCCGCAGCGGTAAAGGCCGAGGTCAGTCTGATTGAAAAGCACGCCATGGGCGGCGACTGCCTGAATACCGGCTGCGTGCCCTCCAAAGCGCTGATTCGCTCGGCGCGACTGGCAGCTGAAGTCAAACGCGCCGCCACGCTTGGCTATACCAACGCCAGCGCAACGGTCGATTTTGCCCGCGTCATGGACCGCGTACAGCGCGTCATCACCGAAATCGAACCACACGACTCGCCCGATCGCTACCGCGACCTCGGCGTCGATGTGATCCAGGGCGCGGCGCGTATTACTTCGCCGTGGAGTGTCGACGTCGCGGGGCGCACCCTGACCACGCGCAATATCATCATCGCCGCCGGTGGTCGTCCGATCATGCCGCCAATCCCCGGTCTGGATACCGTGCCCGCCTATACCTCCGACACGCTATGGGGCCTGCGCGAGCAGCCCAAGCGCTTGCTGGTGCTGGGCGGCGGCCCAATTGGCTGCGAGCTGGCACAGGCGTTTCAGCGTCTGGGCTCACAGGTGATTCAGGTCGAACAGGGCGAACGCCTGCTGGCAAACGAAGACAGCGACGCCAGCGAGCTGGTCAGCCTGGCAATGCGCAGCGAGGGAGTTGATTTACGCCTGGGCCATAAAGCCGAGCGTTTCGAGCAGACCGATCAAGGCGCTGTCATGCACGCGCGGCAGCTGGATACCGACGAGCTGGTGAGCATCAGTTTTGATGCGGTGCTAGTTGCCGTGGGCAGAAAGGCCAACACCCAAGGTTATGGCGTTGAAGAGCTGGGCCTGAAACTGCGCGACAACGGCACGCTGGAAACCAACGAATATCTGGCCACCCGCTTTCCGAATATCTTCGCCGTGGGCGATGTCACCGGCCCCTACCAGTTCACGCACGCCGCCGCGCATCAGGCCTGGTTCGCCGCCGTCAACGCACTCTTTGGTAGTTTCAAACGCTTCAAGGTCGATTACCGCGTGCTACCGCATGTGACCTTTACCGAGCCCGAGGTGGCTCGCGTGGGGCTATCGGAAGCCGAAGCCGAAGAGCAGGAAATAGCGGTAGAAGTCACCCGCTACGGTATTGAGGATCTCGATCGCGCCATCGCGGATGAGGCGGCGGAGGGCTACGTAAAAGTACTCACTACGCCGGGTAAAGACCGCATTCTCGGTGTGACCATTGTTGGCGCCCACGCAGGCGAACTGATCGCCGAATACGTGTTGGCAATGAAGCAAAACCTGGGGCTGAACAAGGTACTCGGTACCATGCATAGCTACCCAACCTTTGCCGAGGCAAACAAATACGCCGCAGGCGAATGGAAACGCGCACATGCGCCAGAAAAACTCCTCGGTTGGGTGCAGCGCTTTCACCGCTGGCGGCTAAAGCGCTGATGCCAAACCGGGCTGTGCCTGCGCTCAGCATCATCATGCCTGCGCGCAACGAGGCCGCGCATATCGTCAGCAGCCTGCAGCCATTGCAGGCACTGCGCGGCGAGCTGGAAGTGATTCTGGTTGATGGCGGCAGCACCGACAATACAGTCGCCCTGGCCAAAGGCTTATGCGACCAGCTGCTGCAAAGCCAACCTGGACGAGCACGACAGATGAACGCCGGGGCGGCAGTCGCACGCGGAAGCACGCTACTGTTTCTGCATGCCGACACGCGCCTACCCGACGGTTTTACCCGGTTGATTGCGCAAGCCGTAAACAAAAGCCAGCGCTGGGGTCGGTTTGACGTCCAGCTCGCTCCCGCTAGCGCGCTACTCAATACCGTCGCTGGCATGATGAACTGGCGCTCACGAATCACCGGCGTCTGTACCGGTGATCAAGGTATTTTTGTTGAGCATCAGCTATTTACGGAACTTGGCGGCTATGCGGATATCCCACTTATGGAGGACATTGAATTGAGCAAACGGTTACGCCGCCATGGCAAACCAGTTTGCCTTCGCCCTCCTCTGGTGACATCCAGCCGTCGCTGGCAGCAGCACGGCACTCTGCGCACCATAGCCTTGATGTGGTGGCTGCGCGCACTTTACTGGCTTGGCGTACCGCCGCAACGCCTGGCTCAGTGGTACTAGCGGTTTATATTAAATGCCTGACGGAGGCTGCTCCCGACCATGCCGAACCGCCCTCGCCCGTTACTGATCTTCGCCAAAGCCCCGGTACCTGGCCGCGTTAAGACCCGCCTGATCCCCGCCCTGGGTGCTAAGGGAGCCTGTGAACTCTACATCCAGCTCCTGCGGCACAGTCTGCAACAAACCATTGACTGGCCAGCCCAGCGCTACCTCTATGCACCGCAGATAGACCACCCCCTACTCCAACAGTTAGCCAAGGATCATAACCTCACCCTGCGCCAGCAGGTGGGTGCCGATCTGGGCGAGCGCATGGCCAACGCATTGGCTGAGCACCCAGACGGGGCTTTATTGATCGGCACAGACTGCCCGGATATGTCCACCGCCGTCGTGCAGCAAGCCAATATCGCACTGGCCACTCACGATGCGGCCGTGGTCCCCAGCGAAGATGGCGGCTACGTGTTGATCGCCCAGCGGCAACCCGATGCAGTGCCTTTCACCAACATGCAGTGGAGCCACGACCGGGTTATGCATGACACGCGCAAGCGACTGCAGGCCGCCGAGCAAAGCCTCTGGATAGGGCCAACGTTGTGGGATCTGGATGAACCCCATGATCTGCAACGACTACCAGTCAACTTGCGCCCACAGATGTCGGGCACAGCCTGAAGCCCTGCAGAGAGGGGCGCGTCTCACCCACGCTAATAATACATCCACCCCTCTATCACCAAAATCTATAAAACCTTATTCCAGCCGCAGGATATTCTTCATCTCGCAGCGGGCTGACTATATGGTCACATGCATTGCCTGACGCCGTGAAATACCTTCACGCCAAACAATAATGCAAAGGACCCACCATGTTCGAACTCAGCCCCCGCGTGCAAGACCTTAAGCAACAGCTCGAAGCTTTTATGGACGAGTTTATCTACCCCAATGAGGCGCTGTTCTACGAACAGGTCAAAGAGAACAAATGGGGCCACCCGGCGATTCTTGAAGAACTGAAGAAGAAAGCCCAGGGCAAGGGACTGTGGAACCTGTTTCTGCCCCACTCCGAGCGTGGCGCTGGCCTGAACAACGAAGAATACGCCCACCTTTGCGAAATCATGGGCCGCGTCTCCTTCGCCGGTGAAGTCTTCAACTGCAGCGCACCGGACACCGGCAACATGGAAACCATCGAGCGCTACGGCAACGAGGCGCAAAAAGAGCAGTGGCTCAAGCCTTTGCTGGCCGGTGAAATCCGCTCCTGCTTCTCGATGACCGAGCCCGACGTCGCCTCCTCCGACGCCACCAACATCCAGTGCGAAATTCGCCGCGATGGCGATGAGTACGTGATCAACGGCACCAAGTGGTGGTCTTCCGGAGCGCTGAACGAGCATTGCAAGATCGCCATCGTGATGGGCAAAACCGACCCGGATGCACCCAAGCACGTACAACAGAGCATGATTCTGGTGCCACTGGACACCCCCGGCGTGACCATCGTGCGTGACCTGCACGTGTTCGGCTACGACCACGCACCACACGGCCACGCCGAGATCACCTACGAGAACGTCCGCGTGCCGGTGTCCAACATTCTGCTGGGCGAAGGCCGTGGTTTTGAAATCGCTCAAGGTCGCCTCGGGCCAGGCCGTATTCACCACTGCATGCGCAGCATCGGCATCGCCGAGCGCGCCTTGGCCGCCATGTGCCAACGCGCCGCCGAGCGTGTTGCCTTCGGCAAGCCGCTGTACAAACACGGCAGCACCGCCGAAGCCATCGCCAAGTCACGCTGCGAGATCGATCAGGCCCGCCTGCTGACCCTGCACGCCGCCCGCAGTATGGACCTGCACGGTAACAAGGTGGCTCGTCAGCAGATCGCCATGATCAAAGCCGTCGCCCCCACCATGGCCTGCAACGTGATCGACCGCGCCATTCAGGTATTCGGCGCCAAAGGCGTATGTCAGGACACCTTCCTGGCCTCCGCCTACGCCAAAGCCCGTACCCTGCGCCTGGCCGACGGCCCGGACGAAGTCCACCTGGGCACCATCGCCAAGCTGGAAATGGGGCAATATCTTTAAAACAAGCTGGAAGCTTGAAGCGGAAAGCTGGAAGCAGCCAGCGGTAGAGGCTGAGCTGGAAGCTTTGATCTGATTTGCTTGTAAAGTGGGGGCCACCGATGAGTGAGCCCCCCACAAAAAAGCAAGCAGCCTGCCCTGGTTTTAGCTTCAAGCTTCAAGCTTCAAGCCCCATCCAGCTCTAACCACTACCCGAACAAACAACCACAAGATAAAAAAACAGCGAGGCCCAAATGTCTCTTTTCGATTTAACCGACAAAGTCGCCATCATTACCGGCTCAACCAAGGGCATTGGCAAGGCGATTGCCGAGGAGTACGCCAAGGCCGGTGCCAAGGTAGTTATTTCCAGCCGCAAGGCAGACGTCTGCGAACAAGTAGCAAGCGAACTGCGCGAGCAGGGTTTTGAGGCTCTGCCGGTGGCCTGCCATGTAGGCGACAAGGCACAGTTGCAGAATCTGGTCGACCAGACGCTAGCGGCTTGGGGCAAGATCGATATCCTGGTGTGCAACGCTGCCACCAACCCGGTTTATGGCCCCACGCACAAGGTCAGCGATGAGGCCTTTGACAAGATCATGGGCACCAACGTCAAAGGCACCTTCTGGCTGTGCAACATGACGATCCCGCACATGGTCAAGCAAGGTGGCGGCTCTATCGTGCTGCTGTCGAGCATTGCTGGCCTGCGTGCCAGTGCCAACATCGGCGTATATGGCATGTCCAAAGCGGCCGAAGCGGGTCTGGCACGGAACCTCTCGCTGGAATGGGGCCCGCAGAATATCCGCGTCAACTCTATCGCCCCTGGCCTGATCCGTACCGACTTCGCCCAAGCCCTGATCGAAGACCCGGATCGCCTCAAGCGAGTCGAAGAACAACTGCCGCTGCGCCGCGTTGGTGAGCCGGTGGATATCGCCGGGGTAGCGCTGTTTCTGGGCTCCAGGGCTGGCGCTTACGTTACCGGGCAGACCATCGTTGCCGATGGCGGCGATACCATTACCTGATAACGCCTGATTCATAAGGCTTTTCTACACGCCAGGCAGCCGCCTGGCGTGTTACTTTCTGTACAGACCCATTCACTACAGGATCATAAGATGAGCGGAGCCACCCTGATTGACGTATTACCTGCACACCAGTTTGACCAGGCCAAACTGGCCAAGTACCTGCAGGATTACCTCCCCGGAGCCAACCAGGGCATGAAAGTCCAGCAGTTCCAGGGCGGCCAGTCCAACCCGACTTTCCTATTGGAAATCGGTGAAAAACGGTACGTTTTGCGCAAGAAGCCACCGGGCAAACTACTGCCTTCGGCACACATGATCGAGCGTGAGTACCAGGTGATCAACGCACTCGGTAGCACTGATGTGCCGGTACCCGGCGTCCATCTGCTGTGTGAAGACCCCGAGATCATCGGTACCGCCTTCTATGTGATGGACTACGTTGACGGTCGCGTCTACTCGCAGCCACAGCTGGCCGAAGTCGCGCAGGAAGAACGCATGCCGATCTATCAGTCGATGATCCAGACCATGGGCCAGTTGCACAATGCCGACTGGAAAGCTATTGGTCTGGAAAGCTACGGCAAGCCAGACAACTACATCGCCCGTCAGCTCAAGCGCTGGGGCGGCCAGTTTGAAGCCAGCCGCACCGACGACATGCCTTCCATGGACGCCCTGATGAAGTGGCTGCCGGATAACATCCCGGCGGACGACAGCACCACCATCGCCCACGGCGACTTCCGTATCGGCAACCTGATGCTGCATCCAACCGAATCCAAAGTCGTGTCCATCCTCGACTGGGAGCTGGCTACCCTTGGCCACCCGCTGTCGGATCTGGCCTACTGCTGCCTGCCCTACCACATGCCAGTGAACGTCGATGGCGCCAAAGGCCTGGTCGGTGCCGATCTGAAAGCCCTTGGCCTGCCAGAAGAGCAGCAAGTGCTGGACTGGTACTGCCAACACACCGGCCGCAGCGGTGTGCCAGACTGGAACTTTTATGTAGCCTTCTCGCTGTTCCGCTTGGCCGCCATCGTGCAAGGTGTTTACCACCGCGCGCTGCAAGGCAACGCCAGCAACGCAGATGCACTGGAAGTCGGCAAACGCGCCAGCCTGTTGGCTGATCGCGGCTGGGAAATAGCCCAGAGCAAGTAACTCGGCAACACCCTCGCGGGGCACCTCATCAGGTGCCCCGCATTGCTTGTACCTAAAAATCGTTCGCCTACCGATATCCCCGAATAGCCAAAATCGCAAAGGAATCTCTATGTCCAAGCCAATCAAGCGCGTATTGCTGACCAACGATGATGGCTGGCGCGGCCCCGGCCTGAAAGTGCTGGAAGAGATCGCTGCGCAGATCGCCGAAGAAGTCTGGATCGTCTCTCCAGACCTGGACCAAAGCGGTGTTTCCATGTCCATCTCGGTACATCACCCGCTGCGCGTACATCACTTTGAAGACCGCCGCTTCAGCGTCAGCGGCACACCCAGTGACTGCGTGTTGCTTGGCGTGGCTGAACTCATGCCCGAGAAACCTGACCTGGTGCTCTCTGGCGTCAACCACGGCGCCAATATCAGCGACTCGGTCGCCTACTCCGGCACCATCGGCGGCGCCCTCACCGGCACCCTGCTGGGTATTCCCGCCATTGCTCTGAGTCAGGCCTATCACGCTGGTGTGCCCACCGAATGGGATACCGCCCGCGAGTATGGCGGCAAGCTGGTGCGTGAGCTGCTGGCCGAAGGCTGGCCGGAAGACTGCGCCATGAACATCAACTTCCCGGCGCTACCGCCCAAGCAGGTACGTGGCGTTGCCATTTGCCGCCCACAGCGCGGCAGCATTGGCGGCGTAAACATCGAGCGCCGTGAAGACACCCGTGGCGTGCCCTACTACTGGCTCGGCTTCCAGCGTCAGACCGAAAAGGTCACCGGCCTGCAATCCGACGTGGGTGCACTACGTGAAGGCATGATCAGTCTCTCACCCGTGCGCATCGAGCGTGATATCGCCAGCAGTTGGCAGGTAGACACCGCCGCCATGGCCAGTACCCTCGGCATAGATGCAGCGCAGGCTGCCAGCAAGCCGCCCAGCGAAGACGTCAGTATCGATCATTAACAACAAGGAGTGCGGCGCCGCCGCACTCGCTTACAACGCAGCACAGCAGAGGACAGGAACCATGCAACGTTTTGATAACAAGATTGCCCTGATCACCGGTGCCGGCAGCGGTATTGGCCGCGCCACCGCCAAACGTCTGGCCAGCGAAGGCGCCAAACTCATGTTGGTCGACCGTAACGCCGAAGGTCTGGAACAGACCCTCAGCGAACTGCCCGCTGGCACCGAGGTACAGCACCGCACCCTGGATGTGTCTGACGAAGCCGCCGTCGAACAGTGCGTAGCCGAAACCATCAGCCACTACGGCAGCCTGGATGTGCTGTGCAACAACGCCGGTATCGCTGGCGGTGACTACAGCGGCGCGCCCGAACAAAGCCTGGAGACCTGGCAGAAGATCATTTCAGTCAACCTCTACGGCGTCATGCTGTTTACCAAGTATGCCTCGCAGCAGATGCTGAAACAGGGCAAGGGCGCCATCGTCAACACCGCCTCCGTGGCGGGCATTCGCTCCGGCGCTGGCGGCAACGCCTACAGCGCCTCCAAGGCTGGTGTGATCAACTTCACCATGACCTCGGCCTGCGACCTGGGCGGCTCCGGCATTCGCGTTAACGCGGTCTGCCCCGGCCTGATCGAAACCGGCATGACCGCGCCCGTGTTTGAGTATGCCCGCAGCAACAAAAAGGAAGACAAGCTGGGCTCGCGCTGCGAGCTGCGCCGCTATGGCCGTCCGGAAGAAATCGCCAGCGCCATTGCCTTTCTGGCCAGCGACGATGCCAGCTACGTTACCGGTCAGGCCCTGCCAGTCGACGGTGGCAATACCGCGTCGCTGAATCTGCCAGGCATGAAGTTCTAACCACAAAGCTACCTGCGTGGCCATCGCCACCTCGCCTGCTTTTTTACCGTCGCCAGCGGTTTGCAGCACTTGCTGCCAGCCGCTGGAAGTCGGACACTGAGCGCTGATCAACTCACCAGCAGCGTACAACAGCATGGCTACCCAACCCCTGTGCATTGATTACCTCACCGGCCACTGCTCACTCGGCGGCTTAATCCTGGGCGCCTGCGAGCTGGGCATCTGCAGCATATTGCTCGGCGACGATGATGAAAGCCTGCTGCGCGATCTGCAGAGCCGCTTTCCCGGTGCCCGCCTGCAAGCCAACCCTGAGCGGCTGCGCCCCGACATGCAGCAACTCCTGGCCTTTATCGAGCGCCCGCAACAGCCGCTGTCACTAAGCATGCCGCTCAACGCCAACGGCACTCAGTTTCAGCAACAGGTGTGGGAGCAGCTGCAGCAGATCGTCAACGGCAGCACCATCAGCTACGGCGAACTAGCCAGCCGCCTCGGACGACCCAAAGCGACCCGCGCCGTCGCCAGCGCCTGCGCTGCTAACCCGCTCGCCATCGTCGTCCCCTGCCACCGTGTGCTACGCAGCGATGGCGACATTTCCGGCTACCGCTGGGGCGTGGCGCGCAAGCGCGAGCTGTTGCGCCGGGAGGCTGAGTTTGCAGAGCAGCCTTGACCTCTTTGCTCCGCCCCCCGCTAAGCCCATCGCCATTGGCCCAGATGCCTGGTTACTGAAAGGCTTTGCCCACGCGCAGGCGGATGACCTGCTGGCGCAGATCGGCCAGATCAAAAAACAGGCTGCCTTTCGTCACCAGGTCACGCCCGGTGGCCATGCCATGTCATCCGCGCAGTGCAGCTGTGGCACTTACGGCTGGATCACCGATAAGCGCGGTTATCGCTACACCACTAAAGAGCCTTTAACTGATAAGCCTTGGCCTGCCATGCCCTCCTCCTTTCGTGAGCTGGCGGTTCGCGCTGCTGCTGAGGTTGGTTTTAAGGGCTTTGATCCGCAGTCCTGTTTGATCAATAAGTATCAGACCGGCGCGGGTATGGGCTTGCATCAGGATAAGGACGAGCAGGACGTTGCCGCGCCTATTGTGTCAGTGACGCTGGGGGCGCCTATTACGTTTTTGTTTGGGGGGGTGTTGCGGACCGATAAACCCAGCCGGTGGTTGTTGGAGCATGGGGATGTGGTGGTTTGGGGTGGGGTTAGTCGATTGTATTTTCATGGGGTGGCGCCGCTGGGGAAGCGGGCTTCTCATGCCGCAACCGGGGCGGTTCGGTATAACCTGACTTTTCGGCGGGTGGTGGGTTAGGTCTGGCTTGCACTGGCTCGTTATCGCTTTTCGCCTCTAGGCGAGTTAGAGGGGAATGCTTGCCCATTCCCCTCTAACAACTCCCCTGGGCACCCAGCTGCGCGGCCCTTCGGGTTCGCTGCGTT